>MPLZ02224943.1_pt1 | contig 59317 bp, 46 predicted proteins | sample 1617311 | NCBI WGS metagenome assembly MPLZ02 (sample SAMN05944806, study PRJNA350692) | marine metagenome | biome: marine; feature: ODZ; material: water; isolation source: 160 m water sample filtered on 0.2 um supor filter | place: Pacific Ocean | collected 2012-04-08 | depth 160m m | reverse complement strand
TGCTGATCGTCGACGAATTTCAAGAGTTCTTCGTTGATGATGACGCGCTCGCCCAAGAGGCGGGACTGCTCCTAGACCGATTGGTCAGGCAGGGCCGCGCATTCGGCATCCACGTCCTGATGGGCTCGCAGACGCTCGATGGCGCGTTCTCGCTAGCCAGAAGCACACTGGGGCAGATGGGCGTCCGCATCGCCCTCCAGTGCGCCGAAGCCGATTCATATCTCATTCTCAGCGACGAAAATCCCGCTGCAAGGCTGCTGCGACGACCCGGTGAGGCCATCTACAACGATGCCGGCGGAAAGATCGAAGGCAACTCCCACTTCCAAGTGGTTTGGCTCGATGACTCCCAGCGGGATGACGCCCTCGATGCGGTAGCCACTCTCGACGCCGATCGATTCCCAGATGCCAAGCGAGATCAGTTTGTCTTCAAAGGCAACATTCCTTCGCTGCTTCACACGGACCAGAACATCGAAACCATGGTGGCCGCAACCCGCTGGCCCGCCTCTGCCCCGCTCGACATCACCATGGGAGATCCGATCGCCGTCACGCCACAGACCGTGCTGCCACTGCGTAACCGAACAAGCTGCAACATACTGTTCGTCGGACAGCACCCAGAATCGGGCAATGCGCTGCTGACTGCCGCACTGCTTCAAGCCGCCGCGACACTTCCCCCGACCACATCGCCCGATCAGCATGGCCTCATGGTCTGGATCTTTGACGGCACGCCCTCAGATGCCTTATTCGCAGGACGGATCGCTTCCTTTGGCGAAGATCTGCCGCATCAGGTAACCCGTGTCACAACCAAGAACATCGAGAACGAAATGCAGATACTCGCGGACATCCTCGCCTCCCGCAGCGACGGTGACCACACCAACCGTGCAACGATTCTGCTCCTCGGTCTACAGGCTCACCGCATTGCCCCACTTCGATTTGCCGAGGACGATTTCTCATTCTCGCCAGAAGAATCCGCTATGCGACCCGACAAGCAGTTCGCAGACATCCTGCGAGACGGCCCTCTTGTCGGTATCCATTCCCTGCTCTGGTTCGACGGACTGAACAACCTCAACCGCTGTCTGAGCCGAGCGAATCAACGAGAGTTCGACCTCAAGGTGCTCTTCCAAATGAGCTCCAATGATTCGGCCCAATTGATCGATACGACCGCAGCCGCGGATCTCGGGGGCAATCGGGCCCTGCTCCATCTGGATGACATCGGCTCCATCGAGAAATTCAGGCCCTGGGCCATGCCCGATGAACAGTGGCTCGCCGAGACCGCTGCCCGGCTCTCTGGCAGGCGTCACAAAGGCCGATAACACCCCCGGCATCGGCTTGCGAGGGACCCCACAAGCATCATCCTGCCCCGATTTGCCGAAAGGCCTCACACAGGACGCTCCTTTTCCCAATAGACGGGGACACAGGGCCTCCTCTTCGGAAACGGTCATCGGGACCGCCCATCGCCCTCCAGCACTCACCACTCAGGAGTGATCAGATGCATTCTTACCAGAGCCCGTCCTCGACCAGCGAAAAAGCCACCATGCTTCTTCAAATCGGCAATTCCTGGGCCGTGTGTACGCGAACCCCCGTCCCCATCATCCTTGCACGCTTCCCACAACGCCTGGATGCCGTACGCTGGCAGCAGGATCATGAAGCCCGGGTCCGGCCGCAAGCAGCCTGACGCACGTGGACTGAAGGCCATCAAGGGATGAGGAGAACCGGGTAGACTCTCGCATTCCCCATGCCGAATGCGAAATGGACCAATCTAATCACGCTGGCACTCACCGGCTTGGTTCTGCACGGATGCAATCAGGTTGAGCGGGCGCGGCCTCGACCGAAAGCCTCCTCCTCGATCAAGGAACTCGAGGGCGTGCAGGTCGCGAGCATCCTCCGGGGCACAGTCGGCGCGGAAACGGTCATCCTCGGATGGGACAACAGCAGCAGCCCGACCCACAAACCAATCAAGATCCGTGGATATGGACTCGTGGTCGGACTCGACGAAACCGGCTCGAGTGATATCCCACCAGATGTCCGAGGCTACATGCTCCAGATCATGGCTCGTCAGGGCATCGGAAGCGAGCAAATCGGGTTTGGAGACGTCTCCCCGGAGGACATGCTCGAATCACCTAATACCGCCATCGTCATCGTTGAGGGCACCGTGCCACCAGGAGCGGTCGGTCGAACACGAACCCCACCGAGCGCCAACGGCCGGCTGCCTGAAATCATGCCTGGCACCACGTTTGATGTGCGGGTCTACGCAGATCCACGGACTGGAACCACCAGCCTCGAAGGGGGCCGACTGTACACGACCGATCTCAGCCCCGGACCGCTGCTAACTGGAAGCCGCCAAGCCAAACGGCTTGGGCAGGCTGCCGGGCCGATCTTTCTCAACCCCTTCATCGAAAGCGAAGACGTTGCCACCGGAGACATCAATACCCTCAATGGTCGCATCCTCAACGGTGGGCAGATCCTTGAGGACATGCCACTGAAACTTCGACTGATCAATCCGAGCCACTCACGAACACGGGTCATTCAGGATGCGATCAACCGCCGATTCCCAATCGAGCGGGGGCAGACGGCGACGACCGCGCGAGGTGTCAGCGACGCCGTGCTCGAACTGACGGTTCCACCTTCCATGCGGGATGACCCGGACTCGTTCGTGCGCATCATGCAACACGTGAGTTTGCGGCAGGTCGACACAGATCGCATCGCCAACACGACCCGCCGAGCCCTGCAACGTGATCCGTCTGACGCCGCCCATGCCTACTGGCGATGGGTGGCCCTTGGTCCCCAAGCGTTGCCCATGGTGCGGAAAATGTACGACTACCCCGAGGCCCTTCCCAGGCTGGCCGCCCTCAGAGCCGGCGCAGAACTGGCCGACCCGATTGCTGCAGTCTCACTGCGGCAAATGGCCCAAGAAGGCAGCCTCGCCGAGCGGCTCGAAGCGACCACCCTGCTGGCCAAACTTCCGACAGACCCACGCTCCGAAGAAGCCCTGCGGGATCTGCTCAACGACGAAAACATCGAAGTTCGCCTGCGAGCCTATGAAGCCCTTGAGAAACTCCGCTCGCCGATCGTGCGACGAATATCGATTCCGGGCAAATTCGAACTGCATGAGGTTCCCTCAGCCTATAACGCAATCTACGTCACGCAGATCCAGCGGCCTCGCATCGTGCTCCTCGGCAATGTGGTCGAGATTTTGCGGCCGCTGACGCTGGGGCTGTGGGACAACAGCCTCCTGATGCGAGAAGCCGAGGATGAGGACCGGATCGAGATCTTCTACCGAGCCTCGCCAATGGGGCGGCCTGAGATCAACCGTGTGAAGCCAACCCTGCATGAATTGACCTTGCTGCTCGCCCACGATCCAACGGTCGAAGACCCCTCGCCTGGCCTCGATCTCACCTACAGCGAGGTCGTCGGCGTCCTGCATGCCCTGTGGCGGCGGGAGTACGTCGCAGCCGATTTCAAGGCCCAGCAGGACCGTGTTATGGCCGAACTTCGCCGCTCAGCTACGATGACCGACTATCAGCCCCGTCCCGAGTGATTCCAGAGAAGGCTCTCCAAAGTCGAAAAACCCGCTTCTTGGCGTTCTACCGGGCATCAAGTCGACATATAGTGGGGTCTGCTGGCGACGGGTGCTCGCTGGCATGCCCTTCAACACGCCGTCCAAGAGGGACGGAGGCCGGACATGGAGGTCCACCCACACGATGCGTCTGAGCAACGTCACCGTCTCTGGATTCAAGTCATTCGCAGATACCGTTGAGTTCCGCTTTGACGAGCCCAAGGTGGGCATTGTCGGACCAAATGGCTGCGGGAAGTCCAACGTCGTCGATGCGGTGAAGTGGGTGCTTGGCGAACGCTCGGCCAAGAGCCTACGGGGCGGGGCCATGCTCGATGTCATCTTCGCCGGCTCGGCCGGCCGCAAGCCGCTTGGCATGGCCTCGGTCACCCTGACTTTCGAGAATCCAATCGTCGATCACAAGGCAACCATCGCGCAGGGCCGACGCGGGCTCGCCATGGATACTGATCAGGTGCAAGTGGGACGACGGCTGTACCGCGACGGCCGCAGCGAGTATCTCATCAACGACCGCAAGGTCCGGCTCAAAGACGTCAAAGACCTGTTCCTCGACACCGGCATCGGGAACGCTGCCTACTGCATCATCGAACAGGGACGGGTCGCCTCCGTGCTGCAGGCCAGCCCCATCGAGCGGCGCACCATTCTGGAGGAAGCGGCAGGCGTTTCGAAGTTCAAACTTCGACGCGTTGAGTCGCAGCGGAAGCTCGAGCGAACCGAAGTTAATCTCGTACGCATTCGCGAGCAGCTTGAGGGCACCGAACGACGACTGCGAATGGTGCGTGGTCAAGCAAAGAAAGCCCGCACATTCCAGGAACTCGACGGTCGCTACCGAACCCTTCGCCGCGAACTCGTCTTCGACCAATTCGACGAATTACAGGATCGGCTCATCGGCCTGACCAGCCGGCTCTCCGATCTGGCACGCCAGCGGAGCGAACTGGAAACAAACGTTCTTGAACTGGAGGCCGCGCAGCAGGAATCCGACATCCAGCGGCACGAAGCTGAAGAGCACCGACATCTTCTTTCCAAACAACATGCCGAGCACACATCGGCAGCAGGCCGTGCCCAGCAGCAAATTGACTTCACGACGCGGCAGCGGGGCGAGGCCAGCGAACAGATCAAATCGGACCGCCACGAATTGCATGCCATCGATGTCCGCGCCGCTGAACTCGCCGATGACTTGCAACGGTATGCCGACGAAGTCGAAACCGTAGGGGTGCAACTGGCCGCCACCGAGACCAGAATCGCCTCACTGACCGACCACGCCTCTGAAGCCGGCCGCGATGTCGAGGCCACTGCAGCCAGACTGCGAGAAGCGAGGTCGACCAGAGACACCATTGCCGAGCAGCATGCAACCGCCCAGTCCAATCGCAGCGCGACGGATGAGCGGCTCCGCGCGGCCGATGAACAGATTCAAAAGGGTGAACCTCGCGTCGCCGCCATGGCCGCGGACATCGAGAAGGCCGAATCGAAGCGTGCTTCACATACTGCGTCGCTGGAAACCGTCCGATCCAAGATCGATGCGGCCGAACACGACCTGCGCCGCCACGATGATGATGCCGCCAATCTGGGCCAGCGACACGACGCCATCTCGGATGCCCTCGCCGACGTGCGGCATGATCGCGCCGCAGCGGGCTCCCGCCTGCATCTGCTGGAAGAAATGCAGCACGCCCACGAAGGGCTCGGCGACGATGTCAAGCGAGCACTCGATGAACATCCTGAGCACGTCCTCGGTGTACTGGGTGACGCCATCCACACGGACCGCGAATGGGCCACGCTGATCGAAACCGTGCTCGGACGCGATGTCGAAGTCGTCATGACTGCGGATCAAGCAGCCGCGAGCCTTCTTGCCAAGTGGTGCCGCGAGCAGGAACTCGGCCTGGTCGTTGCCATTGGACAGCACGAGGGTGACACCCACTGGCGGACTCCCTTGCCACCAGGCCTAGATGATGTTCGCCATGCCCTCGATCTCATCAGCACCCGCCCGGAAGCTCAGGGCATCGCCGAGCGGTTGCTCGGCCGCACAGCGGTGGTTCCCACCTTTGAGCAGGCCCTGCTGCTTGCCCGCGGTTCGATGCGGGACTGGCGATTGGCCGCCCGAACTGGCGAGATCATCGAACCTGACGGGCGGATCCGAATCGGAAAGCCCGCCGCCGGAGGGTGGATATCACGACGTATGGAGATGGAGGACCTGGAGTCCTCTGTCTGTGAACACGACACTCGCATCGCTGGACTTGAACGAGATCTGCAGGGTCTCAAACATGCCAGTTCTGCCGCCGACCAACGTCGCCGCGATGCGGCCGATGCCCTGCAGCAGGCAAGTAATCAGGTTGTCGATCTCGAATACGGATTGCAGGGCATTGCCAACGACCTGAACAGGCTGCACCACCAGCGAACCGAACTCGAGGATGAACGCCGTGATCTGCTGATCAAACGAGCCGATCTGACATCGCAGCAGGATGCGTTTGCCAGAGAGATGCAGGCACTCGCTGGTGAGTTGGAACGGGCCGAGTCCGGGATCGACCAACTCGAAGAGGTTGCGGATGCCGCTCGCGCCACTCAGCAGGAATCACAGGAGACGCTCGCCGCAGTCCGCATCGAATCCGGCCGTCTTGCCGAACAGCACCAAGCCTCGCAGCGTGAACGACGCCACGTCGAAACTGCAGCGGAAGAACAATCCGCACGTCGCAACACACTGAGCGAACACATCGGCCGACGCACCGCCCAACTGGACCAATACGAAGCAGCCATCGAAACCGCGACCAATCAGCTCGCTGCAAGCCAGCGGGCCGCCCACGGCACCCACGATCGCATGGTGGCTTCGGAAACACAGGTCGAGGCGGCCAAGGTGGCCGCATCGCAAACCGCCGAAAATGTCAAAGCCGCCCGGTCACAAACCGGCATTCTCGATCGCGACCACAACGCGTTGGAACTCAGCCGGCGGGAAGCGGAGATCAAGCGAGAGAACCTCGAGGAACGAACACTTGAGGAACTCGGCATCGACCTCTCCGTCGAGTTCCCTCTGTGGAAGGATCTGCCTCGCGATACCGAAACGCTCATGGACCGAGACGCCGCGCAAACTGAGGCCAACGAACTCAAGGCGTCTATCAAAGAACTCGGGAACGTCAACCTTGATGCGATCGACGAAGAGCAACACCTCGAAGCGAGGAACGAAGGCCTGATCAAACAGGTCGCCGACATCGATCTGGCCCGCGAACAGTTGGAAACGCTCATCGCCGAGTTGGAAGTCGCCAGCCGCACCCGCTTCGAAGAAACCTTCGCGAGTATCCGCGAACATTTTGCCGGTCCGAAGGGACTCTTCCGCCAACTCTTCGGCGGTGGCAGTGCCGACATCTTCCTTGTGCCGGACGAAGACGGCAATGTGGACATGCTTGAGTCCGGCATCGAGATCAAAGCCAAGCCTCCCGGCAAGGAGCCGCGGGTCATCAGCCAACTCTCCGGCGGCGAAAAAACCATGGCGGCCGTTGCGTTGCTGCTGGCGATCTTCGAGTCACGCCCGGCCCCCTTCTGCATTCTTGACGAAGTCGACGCGGCCTTGGATGACACCAATGTCGGACGCTTCTGCGCCACCATCGACCAGTTCCTCAACCGCAGCCACTTCATCATCATCACACACAACAAGCAAACGATGCTCGAGTGCGATCGTCTCTACGGCGTCACGCAACCCGAGCGAGGCGTGTCCAAACGAGTCACGGTGCGAGTCGACGAGGTCGGCGAGGATGGACGGATCAGCAAGGCCGCAACGGCAAGAGCAGATACCGAGCGCCAGGAGCCGGAACTCGAGGGGGAACTGCCGATTGTGGAGACGGCCATGCAGAGAGCCGAGTCGGCCACCGGGGCCTGACTCCCCTTTCGCTAAGCAACCCAGGAATCAATCCACTCGCCCGCTGTCACCGCGACCTCGGCCAGTTGGAGCGATGGTTCGGCGTCAGGGTCGAAGGGATTCGGCGTATTGAAGACATGGTCGCCATTCTCGATCAACCGCACCATGGATCGTGATGGATTGGCTTGAGCGATCGTCACCGCGTCGCTTGGGTCGACGGTTGGGTCTTCGGCGCCGTGAATGAGGCCGATCGGCCGTGAAATGTGGCTCACTTGCACCGGAAGGTCGTGCCCCTCGGGGTCGTCAAGTTGCTCTTGAAGCCACGCCTGCCCGACGTGCAAGGTTTGGCCTGTTCGCGAGGAGGCCATCTCGACTCGGCCGCCACTGAGCAAAGTCTGCTTGGCCTCGTCGCTCAGCCGCCCGAGTGAGGCCGGACCGCTCATCGACACAATGCCGACCACCGACTCAAAGTCGGCGTCTCCATCGTGCCGGCCGACTGCGAGAAGGCACGTCGACCCCCCACGACTGTGTCCGATGAGTACGACGCCGCGGCCCTGCCCGGCAAGGCGGCCGCTGCTGATGGCCTGCAATACGAGACGAATATCCTCGACCCCGCACGTCCAAGTGTCCTGCTCAACGGCCTGCTCGTTGAACTGGCCGTGCCCGTGATCCATCCCGCTGTGCGAGAGATTGATGCGATGCACGACATGCCCTTGCTCACAGAGCCGCGTGGCAAGCCAGGGGAACATCCCGTAGTCCTTGTATCCGAGATATCCGTGCACAATGACGATGGTGCCCCGTGGATCGCCCTCGGGCAGATGCGTCGTGCCTCGAATCGGAAGCCCTCTGCTGCCGGGAAGTTCCCAGTTGCTTGTACTCACCTCACACCTCCACACTCATGTGTCTGACAACGGCCTCTGCGAACTGGCGGGTCCCGAGCGTTCCGCCAAGGTCGCGTGTCTTCTCACCCTGCATGAGCGCCGCGTTGTAGGCGTTTCGGATGCGATCAGCTACCTGCTCGCAGCCGGCGTCGCCAGTGGAGGCCGCCAGATGCCGCAACATCATCACCCCACTCATGATGAGTGCCAGCGGATTGGCAACTCCTTGCCCTGCAATATCAGGCGCCGAACCATGCACGGCCTCGAAAACGGCGAAGTGATCGCTCCCGAAGTTGGCGCCCGGCGTCACGCCAAGCCCCCCCACGAGACCAGCGCACAGATCGCTCATCACATCACCGTAGAGATTTTCACACAGCAGCACATCGAAGTCCTCGGGATGCTGCACAAGCCCCATGCTGCCTGCATCGATGATGCGTTCTTCGTACTCGACCCGGCCCTCATATCTCGCCGCCTCATCGCGGCAACACGCGAGGAACAGTCCGTCACCGAGTTTCATGATGTTGGCCTTGTGCAGCACCGTCACCTTGCGGCGGCCGCGGCTCACGGCGTAATCGAGCGCAAAGCGGGCAATGCGGCGGCTTGCCTCCTCGGTCACCACCTTCAGGCTCGTCACGACGCCGGGTGTCACCTCATTTTCAATGCCGGCATAGAGCCCCTCGGTATTCTCACGAACGATCACAATATCAACGCCCGGTTCACTGAAACGCGTCGGCACACCGTCCAAACTCCGCACCGGCCGCACCGCCCCGAACAGGTTCAGCCGCTTGCGAAGTGCCACGTTGACCGATGTGAACCCCTCCCCGATCGGCGTGGTGCATGGTCCCTTGAGCGCAACACGGTGCTGCTGTACCGCCTCGACGGTATCGCTGGGCAACGTCTCCGAATCGCCTTGCTCAACCGCCGCCACCCCAGCCTGCCGAATAACCCATTCAATGTCCGCTCCAGCCTCCCCCAGCACGAACCTCGCCGCATTTGACACCTCAGGACCGATGCCATCACCTGGAATCAGTACTGCCGTATGCCTCATCGCGTCGCTGCTCCCACTTTGAGAAACACTCATTCTACCAAGCCCGAGGGGCTACCCTGCTTGACGCACCAAGTCCGGCGGCGGACCATGGCGTCCCATGGCAGATACGCACTTTGAACTCGATGCGCTGGTTGTCGGCGGCGGGATAGCCGGCCTGCTCACGCTCGACGCATTGCATCAGCGGGGCGTTCATGCGTGGCTGATCGAGCAGACTGCCCTTGGACATGGTCAAACAGTGTGGAGCCAAGGGATCGTCCATGGTGGACTGAAATATGCGCTTGGGGGATCCGTCGGTGAGGCGGCCAAGGCGGTCAGTGCGATGCCGGATCGATGGCGGGCAATGCTTGACGGTGACGCCGAACCCAACCTCTCGGCCGTCACCATGCGGGCTCAGGCGTGCGCGATCTGGTCGACCGGATCGGCTGCTTCGATGGTTGGGCTGCTCGGGGCGAAACTGACCCTTCAAAGCGCGCCGGAAGCGTGGCCCAGCAACAGCATCCCACAAGCCCTTTCCGGAGTTCGTGGCCGCGTGCTGCGGGTGGCCGAGCCGGTACTTGAGCCGGAGCATTTGATGTCAGTACTCGGAACAATGCACCACGATCGGATGATGTTGGGCTGTGTCAGCGGTATCGATTCCAGCGATGACGGAACCAGCATTCGAGTAGACACTTCGACCGGACCAATCGACATCACGTGCCGCCACCTGTGTCTGCTCTCCGGGAGCGGCAACGAAGCACTCCGTGAACTCGCTGGCCTCACGCCCGGCCGGATGCAGACGCGGCCACTGCGGATGGTGCTGGCCCACGGCGATCTGCCGGTGCTGAACGGCCACTGCATCCGTGGGACCAAGCCCTGGCTTACGATCACAACTGTGGCGGACGATTCCGATGGACGCATCTGGCAGATCGGCGGCGAGGTGGCTGAATGGGGCGCGACGGAAAGTTCGACCGCCACGATCGAACGGGCTACAGCGGCGGTGGCAACAGCCCTCCCATCGCTTGAGCTCTCAGGCATCGAATGGGCAACCTACGAAGCACCACGGGCAGAGCGGTCCACTGACGACGGGGGCCGCCCCGATACGCCTGCCGTCTTGGAGGAGGGCTGCATGCTGACTGGATGGCCCACGAAGATGGCGCTTGCGCCGATCCTCGCCGATGATCTCGCTGGCAGGATTCGAGCCGGCGCCGAACCGACGAATGTTCCCAAGCAGTATGAACGGCCCACTGCAGCCACGCCACCTTGGAGGGAGGTCGAGCAATGGACCAGCGTCCACTCGGACATACCAGCCTGAGCGTCTCGCACATCGGCTGGGGCACGGTCAAGATCGGTCGCAACACCTCGGTGAAGTTCCCGGAGGCCTTTGAGTTGCCCAGCGAAGAGGAAGCCGTCGCCATCGCGCTCGGCATGCTCGATCTGGGTATTACGCTCGTTGATACGGCACCGGCCTACGGGCTGGCCGAAGCGAGGCTGGGCATCGCCCTGGCCGGGCGGCGCGATGACGTCGTGCTGTGCACAAAGGTCGGGGAGACCTTCGAAGACGGGAAGAGCCGGCACGACTTCACCGGCGATGCCGCGCGGGCCAACCTGCATCAGAGCCTTCGAAGGCTCCGCACCGACCATGTCGACATTCTGCTGGTTCACTCGGACGGGCGAGATCTGGACATTCAGCAGGAGACCGATCTCGTCGAAACGCTTGAGCAGATGCGGCAGCAGGGGCTCGCTCGCACCATCGGCTTCTCCGGCAAGACCCCCGAAGGTGCCCGAGCGGCGATGGACTGGGCCGACGTCCTGATGTGCGAGTACACCATCGAAGACCGCTCGCACGAAACCGTCATCACACAGGCCGCCGAGGCGGGTATCGGTGTGTTGCTCAAGAAGGTGCTCGGCAGCGGCCACCTCTCGCCAGAAGCCGCGCTTCGGTTTGTTCTGCATGATGCCCCCATCGCCCCACTCATTTCCAGCGTTGTCATCGGCAGCCTGAGTGCGGAGCGAATGCGAGGGAATCTGGAGATGATGCGCCGCCAAGGCGACTGATTACCAACACCCACTCCTCGCCAAGCGTCACGCAAGCGACACTCGACTCATTCACGGAATAACCAGCACCACATTCACACGAAGGCGGTCCGGATTGCCGCCAAGAGCGGTGCGGTTGGCTTCGAAGATCTCGCTCCACCGCTGCGAATCACCGTAGTAGTCCGAGGCAATCGAGGTCAGGGTGTCGCCCTCGCCGATTCGGTGTGTACGGCCTGTGGTTGGAACACGCGCTGAAGGCGATGCTTGCCTCACGGTGGTCACAATGGCTCTGGCAGGGATCTTCAGTATCTGCCCGACCCGAAGGTGATTCGCGTCGATGCCGGGGTTCGCGATGACGAATCGGTGCCACTCATCTCCATCACCGAGTGTTCGGGCAGCGATGGCGGTCAGAGTATCGCCTGATCTGACCTTCACATCGATAGGCGACAACGCGGAAGTCACTGGTTTCTCGACCACCGGCGGTGGCGTGGGGGGAAGAGACGCTGCGGAAATCAACCGGGCCACGATATCCGCCGATGGCGGCTTGCCCATTTCGATCGAAGACACCGTCTTCTCCTCGGGGGTATCCGATGGTGCGGCGACGCGAGAAGCAGTTCTCGCTACCCGGGTGCTGGTATTCGAAGGTGAGGTCTCGGGAACGTGGGCCGCAGGCTTCGAAACTGGTTGCCGAACGTCCACGACCGCAGCAACTGATGGTGAGCCCGCGGCATCAACCGCGACTGGCCCCCCACCGTAGATCACCACCAACAGCACGACCGCCACCGCGGCACCGAGAAGAATGAACTTTCCACCGATCGACATGTGATACCTCCATAGAGCAGCCTCATCACACAGGCCGCCACTGAGGAACATCGGCCGCTCGCCGCTGCCAACGTGAGAACCGACATCAGGCCGCAGGGGAATCCGCGAGCAGCCCCTGCGCTCCCGTGTCATCGACTGGCTCGGGGGCCGATCGGTCGCTGCGCCGGAAGACCAACGGCGAGGCGATGGCGACCGACGAATAGGTGCCGACAATCACACCGATGACCAGCGCGAAGGCGAATCCTCGCAGGCCCTCACCACCGAAGATATAGATGATCAGCACGGCGATGAGCGTGGTGATCGAGGTCAGGAAAGTCCGGCTGAAGGTCTGGTTGATCGACCGATTGACGCACTCCTGACTTGGCACGGGCCGCTTGCCGCGGTTCTCGCGGATACGATCGAGGATGACGATCGTGTCGTTGAGCGAATATCCGATCACCGTCAGCAAAGCCGCCACGATGCCTGTGTCGATCTGGAACTCCTCGATGAGCAAGCCGTCCGATGCCCACGCATGCCCGGAAATCGCGCCACTGAGGGCGAGGAAGCCCACCACAATGATGACGTCATGGCACAGTGCCGCGATCGCCGCCACGGAATACCGCAGCGAGCCGAAACGCACCCAGATGTAGAACAGAATGCCCGCGAGCGACAGAACGACCGCTCCGATGGCATTGGCCGTTCGCGTCGCGGCCACGGCCGGAGCGAAACTGCTGACCTGCTCGAAACTGCTCTGGCGACCAAGGGCCTCTGCAAAGAGTTCCCATTCACGCTGGGCGAGCCGCTCGTCGACGAGCCCGGCTTCATGGCGGATGTAGTTCAATTCGGGATCCAGAACGGCGACGGCGACCGACGACCATGTGTCATCGCCCGCCGGATCGACCCCAGCAACAAATACATCGCGGCCGATCGTGTCGCGGAAGTCTGGATCCTGTCGAATCCGATCGATCCGCTGCTCGACCTCCTCCAACGTCATGGGCGGATCGATCTCTTCGCCGAGCACCAAAATACCCCCGCGATAATCGGACAAGTCGGCCACCAATGTGTTGATACCCAGCACTTCACCGGCGCTGTCTGCGTCAATCTGCGACGTGCGGGTGGCCCAATCGCCGCCTCCGCTGCCAATGAAACTGCGAGCGGGCGATATGTCCAATTCGTGGCCGAACTCTGCCAACAGTGCTGCTTCGACGATGGGCTGGATGCCCTCTTCGTTGGCGGTTCCAGCCGGAGCGGCCACCTTGACTTGGAAGGAATTGCCCAACGTCCGGCCACCATCCTCACGCTTGGTGTCGCCGACAGTCAGCACCTTGGCCCGCACGAGTTCACGCAATACGCGTTCCTCAAGGGAATCGCCACCACTGGCGTTCTCCCCGATCGCCCGTACCCGGGCAGTGACGGATCCGTCGCCGGCGCTTGGCAGATGTATCTGCGAGTCACCGTCCATCCCGGTCGTCATCGTCACAGCCACGCCGCCACGGAACTCCGTGTCGAACATGTCGACGCCACGCCCGTAGAACAAAGCAATCGCGCCGGCAATTGCCAGTCCGCTCAATGTCCAGAAAAAGCCACGCAAACCAACCCAGTTGAGATCCGGGCGCAGAATGCGAGCAATGGCGGGAACCACCTGCGGAAGTACCGGCAGTCGTTTGCCCTTGAACCAGTACAAGAACACATCGAAGAAGAACCGTGTGACAAAGAGCGTCGTGAACAGCGTCGCGATAATGCCGATGCTCAACGTCAAGGCGAAGCCTTTGACCTCGGTCGTCGGCTCCATCAGCAGCAGCACCGCGCATACGATGAGGTTGGTGATGTTCGCGTCGAAGATGGTCGGTGACACCTGCCGGTAGGCCGTTCGGACGGCCTCCCGCAGGTCGCGGGCCCCGGCGTTCATTTCCTCACGAATCCGCTCGTAGATCAGCACATTGGCATCCACCGCCATGCCCATCGTCAGGACGACGCCTGCGAGACCGGGCAGCGTAAACGTGCCCTGCATCATGGCCATCACACCGAAGATGATGATTCCGTTGAAGAGCAGGGCCGCGTCGGCAATGCCGCCGGCAAAGAAGTACCACACGAACATGAAGAGTCCGACGACCAACACGGCCCACCCGAATGCCTCAAGGCCGCGGTTCAGATTGTCGGCGCCGAGCGATGGGCCAAGCACGCTGACCGCGATCGGCTTCTCAGAGAGCCTCGCTTCGAGAGAACCGGCAGCAAGAACCCGCTGCAAATATGAGAGTTCCTCGGCGGAGAACGAACCGCTGATGATGCCGTTGCTGGAAATTGTTTCGTTGAGATTGGGCGCCGAGTAGACCTTGCCGTCGAGCACGATCGCCATGGGCTCACCCACATGCGGCTTGCTCATCCGGCTCATCAGGCTGCCACCGGAGGGATCGAGACGGAAACTGACTGCTGGGCGGCCAAGTTGGTCGACCGTGCGGGCCGTCCCATCGATGGACCACGTAGCGTCGGCCCGGTGCGTCATGGCCTTGCCAGGCTGTGTGTAGAGCAGCACGTAGTACTGCCCGTCCCGCTCAGCGGCGATGAGTTTGTAGTTGCTCCGGAAATAGGTCACCGGATCCGCCTCAAGTGCTTTCAAGGCCTCCGGTGAATCGATCCACTGCTGCAGGTCATGAATCGGGAACCACTTGGTCATGATCGAATCGGTGTTGTCCGGCCCGAGCTCCTCAAGCTGGGCACGCATCTGATCGACATCGACACCCTCGACCGTGGTACCCGAGGCGGCAATGTGAAAGTCCAACACGCCAGCACCCTGCAGGAGCCGCTCCAGATCCTTGGGGTCATCTAGGCCGGTTCGGCGGCTCTGGTACGCCTTCCATGCAGCGACCACTTCGCCAAGCCCCTCGGCCGCGGCGGGATATTCACTGCCCAACTCCTCCAAGGCGACTTCCCGAGGGGAGGGTTCGACAACGGCCCGGCCGTCTTCGCCAACGAGAATGTCTCCATCCTCGCCGCGAACGACCTCGTGCGTATCGGGCAGTTCCATCACCCGCATCAGGCGGCTGCGATCAAGGCTCAAACTGAGCAGTTCCTCTTCGAGCCCTTCCGACTCAACCTCCGCATCAGCGATTGCCTGCCGGGCGGAATTGATTGCCGCCTCATCGCCTGATTCTTGCGCGGTCACAAGACTGGCTCTCAGGGCCAGTGCCGTGTCATGAGCGGTCTGGAGATCGGCCACCAACTGACCCCGGAGGCTTCCACCGCCGAAGGTGGCGACCGCGGTGCCATCGGCCAGCGTCCGCTCAAGGGCTGATCGCTTGATTTCGGTCGCCACCACGAATGTGTCGAGGCGATCGCGGTAGGCGTCAGCGAGCCGCTTGACTTCCTCGTTGGGAAGCGGCATCACAACCTCGATGCGGTTGCTGCCAAGCGGGGTCAAGGCGATGTCGAGCACGCCCTGTGGATTCACCCGCTCGGAAAGTACGCGAATGGTCTGATCCAGCAATGCGACGCGGTCGGCCCCCTCAGGCATCCTGACCGAGTAGACGAGACTGACGCCGCCGCTCAGATCACGGCCGAGTCGGATGCGGTCCTCCGGCGGATTGACTGCCCACAGGCAACCACCGATGACGACAACGATGATGACAATTTTCCAGAATGCGTTCTGCATGGGTGCGGTGTACTCGCGTAGGGGTCAGCCCCTGATTCAGTCGTCCGTGCTTTCGCTGCCACTATCGACACCTGCCGATTCGACGACCTGCTGAAGTGCCGCCCGTGAGACGGTGATGCGGCTGTTGGAATTGCGATCAACCTCAAGCAAGGCCGAGTCGGGCTTGAGTTCGACAACACGGCCGATGATGCCGCCGATGGTCTGCACAGTATCGTTCTTGCTGATGGCAGCCATCATGGCGGCCTTCTGTTTCTTCTGTTTGCGGCCGCTGAGCATCGAGAAGCCGATGACGGCAACCATGACGAACACAAGTATCAAGAAGAAGTTGTCGCCAAAGGGGCCAGCCGGCTGCTGCGCGGGCTCCTGAATCGTTCCGTCAGCCGCGACGGTGACAGGCTGGGCCGACTCCTGCGAATTCCCGGAGAGAATCTGGCTTGCAGGCGAAGAGTTGGTCGTTCCCTCCTGACCGAATGAGATCAAGACCACGTTGTATCCATTTGAAACCATGAGTGCGACTCCATGTTCGTCCGCTATGGCCCTGCGAGATCCGGCGGAACAAGCGAAGAACGCCCCTCTGCCACGGGATCGCCCAGCACCGGCCAGGCCTGAACCAGCGAAGACCACGCATCATCCCTGATGGCCCGCCTGATGTCCACCATGAGGCGTTGGAAGTGCCGGATGTTGTGCAGACTCAGCAGGATGGGGCCGAGCATCTCCCCCGAAATGAACAGGTGCCGCAAATAGGCCCGACTGAACCCTCCGCCGCATGCTTGGCAGTCGCATCCCGGCTCAAGCACCGACTGGTCTTCTCGAAATCGGGCATTACGGATCTGAAGGCGGCCCTTGGCTGTAAAAATGCCTCCACTTCGGCCGTTTCGGCTCGGCAAGACGCAGTCGAACATGTCCACGCCGGCTCGAACAGCAGCCACAAGATCTCGCTCGTACCCCACGCCCATGAGGTATCGCGGCCGATCGACTGGCAGCATGGGGGCCGTCATCCGGACCGTCTCGTGGAGCGTCTCAGTGGACTCGCCCACCGCCACGCCGCCGATCGCGTATCCGGGCAGATCGAAGGACGTCACCTGCTCGGCCGAGCGGCAGCGAAGACCTTCATCGGAACCACCCTGCACGATGCCGAACAGGGCCTGCTCGTCCGAGCGTCCGTGCGCTGCCACGCATCGCTCCAGCCAGCGGGCCGTGCGGTCGATGGCCTCGACAAGCCGCTGGTGGTGATCGTGACCGATCTGCTGATCGTGCGCCGCTGCCAATTCCGGCCGCTGCTGGCGGACACGAGTGGACGCATCGACCGATGGCGGGCAGTCATCGAATGCCATGATGATGTCAGCCCCGAGATTGTTCTGGACTTGCATGGACCGCTCGGGCGTGAGTTCGATCTTCGAGCCATCGATAATCGACTTGAAAACAATGCCGTCATCGCCGAGCAGCGAGGTGTCGGCCAGCGACCAGGCCTGAAAGCCGCCCGAATCGGTGAGGATCGGGCCGTCCCACTGCATGAAGGCGTGGACACCACCGAGCGAGGCGATGAGTTCATCGCCGGGACGGAGCATCAGATGCCACGCATTGTTGAGAATGATCTGTGAACCGGTGGCGGCCACCTGCTCTGGCAACAGTCCTTTGACACTGCCGCGGGTCCCCACCGGCATGAAGGCCGGTGTCTGGAACGAGCCGTGCGGAACGCTGATTCTTCCAACTCGCGCATCACATGACGCTGACGAGTGGGTAATCTCAAACCGAAGCGGATTGCTCACGGTCGGGCATCGCCATCACGCCGAGACGCCTCCTGCAGCAGTTTCTTCTCCCGAGCCGAGAGGCTCTGGAGCCCATCACGAGAGATCTTGGCGAGGATGCGGTCGATCTCGTCGGCTCTCGGTTTGGCAGCGGTAGATGCAGGTTTGCCCCGAAAGTGCCGCGAGGTCGGATCGAATCGTCCGAGCCAGTCGAAAAAACGGTGCAAACGATCGGGGTACCGAATGAATCCGAACCCTGCAATCGCGCCGCCAAGATGCGCCGCCTCGCCGCCGGCATTGTCGGTGCCGATGAAGATCGACACGACCGAGATGATGATGAGTATCCACGCCATCGTCGCGAGCCGCATTGGAATGATGAAAAAGACCAGCACCATCACGTTGGGCGCAAGGAAGGCGCCACCGACGAGCACTCCGAACACACCGGCCGAAGCACCAATCAATGGCGTACCGGTGGCGTTGAAGAGCAAGCCGGGTATGGCCGGAAGCCCCATCGATCCAACCCACACGTATCCCGCGAGATTGAGGATGAGATACATCAGACCGCCAGCGACGCCGCACAGCAGGTAGAAGGCGAGATATCGCTTGCCGCCGAGCACCCGCTCGATCAGCGGTCCGAAGAAGTACAAGGCGATCATGTTGAACAGCAAGTGAAAGAGGTCGGCGTGCAGGAATTGAAACCCGATCAGTCGCCACAATTCGGCGCCACCGATGACCTTCTTGGTAGAAAAATGCATCGCGCGTTCCAGTGGGCGGGCGTTGCGGCCCTCGGCGAGGCCAATCAATTCGCCGTCCGGACCATAGACCGGCAGCCCCGCGATCATCTCACCAGACCGCTTCGACCCATCCTGAAATTGAACTGTGGCCTCCTTCTGGTACACGAGTTGATCGCCCAGACGCGTCGACTCGGGCCGATCCCCTCCCGCGAAGAAGGGTGTCCCGATCGATTCCGCCCACGCGCCGCCGGGTTGGAGTACCCAATACCGTCCAGTCTCCAGCGGCCCAGCAAATGGGGCCAAGAAGCCATCGATCACGAAGACCGCCACGCAGAGCAGAATCAGCCACCCATTGACGGTGCGAATCCAAGGCTTCTCGCCACCTATTCCCCGCGGTGGACGCCCCATCGGGGGGGCCCCTCGTGCACCGCCACCAGCCCGCATGTAATCCCTGTCAGCAAAGCCCACTGGTGATCCCTCTCTTGTCAAGGCACCAACCGACCCGGGGCAGGCGGCCATGAGGCAAGAATTCACTGATCTGGGAGCAGGTGATCATGGTCTGCGGATGATACGGTGCGACGCCATGGAAGGCCCTTGCGAACATCCCGCCACCGAACCACTCATCGTCTTCGACTCGGTGAGCAAGGCCTTCGGCGGACCGCCAGTGCTGGACTCCCTCGATCTCAGTGTCCCGACCGGAAAAACAACAGTCATTCTCGGCCCCAGCGGGGCTGGTAAGAGCGTGATGCTCAAACTCATGATTGGCCTGCTCCGCCCGGAATGCGGTGACATTCTGTTTGCGGGCAAGCGGATTGGTTCGATGAGCGAGCGGGACCTCTTCGCGGTTCGCCGCCGCATCGGCTTCCTGTTTCAGCAAGGTGCCCTCTTCGACTCGATGACGGTGCTGGAAAACGTGGCCTTTCCGCTTCGCGAACACACGGCCATGGATACCGCAGCGCGGCTGACCTGCGTCCGCGACACACTGGCCCTTCTGGGTGTCGAAACTCTGATCGATCGGCTCCCGGCCGAACTTTCCGGGGGACAACGCAAACGGGTCGCGCTCGCCCGCGCGATCGTGCTCCGCCCAGAGTGCCTGCTCTACGACGAGCCGACGACGGGGCTGGACCCGATTCGCAGCGATGTCGTCGCCAAACTCATTCAGATGCTGCAACGAGAACTGAGACCAACCAGCGTAGTCGTGACCCACGACATTCCGCTCGCCTTCAAGGTGGCCGATCAGATGCTGCTGCTCCGACAGGGACAGATCCATCTCGCCGGCCCACCGGAGATCTTCACAAAGAGCGATGACGCCATCGTTCGCAGTTTCCTCGATGGGCACGCAACGGCCGAAGAGTTGTGCGCCATCGAGTCGGAGGTGGCCGCATGAATGAGCGAAGCCGTGATGCGTTGATCGGTGTGTGCGCCATCCTTGCAGTCGTGTCGTTGATCATCCTGCTGGGGCTTTTCGGCGAAATCGACACCACACGGACCTGGCGGCTCTCGCTGCTCACGCCCGACACCGCAGGAATTACCGACAGCAGCCGGGTGTCACTCGACGGTGTGCCGATCGGAAGCGTTGAATCGGTTGCCCTCGATCCGGACGGGACATGGCCTGTTCGTATCACCACTCGCATCGACGAAGGGATTGTGATCCCCGCTGGCGTCACGCCGCTCACGACCGCATCACTACTGACCGGCGCTGCAAATCTCTATCTCGAATCGCCATCACCACGCACGGGCAAGATGCTCCCCGTTGACGGCACTGCCCAACTCGCCGGCGTGATTCGCTCAAGTACCGTGCGGGATCTGACCACGGCCATCGACGAGCGGGTCGGACCGACGCTCGTCGCCATCAACGAACTTGGCGAGGCCTGGGCACCGGTCGGTCAAGGACTGAGCGATCTGCTCGGCCCTGCCCAGCCGGGCGAGCCTGCCACGCTCTCGAGGGTTGTGCAGCGGGCGGATGATGTGCTTGCTGCTGCAGCATCGTGGCTGGAAGACCCGCAGCTCCGCGCCGAAGCAGGCGAAGTGCTGCACATGGCGCTGGCCGCAGTGGATCGGGCGGTCACGGCCATTGAGTCGTTCAACATACTGGTCACAAATCTCGATGCGCATTCTGCAGAGATCGCTGGCGAAGTCGCCGGTGCCGGCCGGGCGGTTTCGGAAACGCTGCATCAGGCAGGCGCCATCATGGCCAAACTCCGCGAGGGCGAGGGGACGGCCGGACAATTCCTGACCAACGCCGACCTCTACAACAACCTCGACGAAACCGCCAAGCAACTCGGCCGGATGTCCGAATCCATGAAACTCATGGTCGAACAAATCCGCGAAGAAGGCGTCGGGCCACTGTTGACGCCATAGCAAACTGGGTGCCACCCGGAATACACACCCCCGGAATACACACCCCCGGAATACACACCCACCTGGAATACACACCATGGCGTTGATGGATCTTGGGCGGTACCCGAGTCCTTACAACGGTGCCCGCATGCCGATTTCCACGGTGCGGCGGGGGGGAAGATCAAGCAGGTCGGGAAGGACCGTGGCGTTTCGGAGAAGGTAGGCAAATATGGCGACCCGCCATCGAGCCATGCCGCGGTGGTCGGTCGCAATTGCCACCTGATCGCGGCGGACCCAGAAGGTTGTAACCTTGGGGTCGGCGGGGACGCCCCGCTCTGCCGCATCTCGCATGATGCTTGGGAGATCTGCTTTTTGGAGATAGCCGAAGCGAACCTCGGCCGTCCACACGCCCTGCTCATTCGATTTCAGTCGGAGCCGATGCTGGTGCGGCACGCGAGGAACACGCGAAGCATGCAGATGCACGATGACAATCGTCTCGGGGAGTACCGGCACGTGCCGCTGCAACTTCCGGATCGTAACCGGCGTGATGCCCCGATCACGACCAAAGAACACGCCGGTTCCGGGGCATCGCACCACCTCATCTGCATCGAGCGACTCGATGAAACGTTCCAATGGAAGCCCATCCTCAAGCCTCCCGCGGTTGATCAGATACAGCCCCTTCTTCCACACCGCCACGATCATCAGTACAAGGGCCGCTACGAGCAGGGGCACCCAGCCACCGGATGGAATCTTCAGGATGTTCGAGCCGAGCAGTGCCAATTCGATGGACAGCAGCACAACCAGCAGCGGACCGAGATACCACCACGACCACTTCCACCGCCTGCTTGCCACAACGCCGAACAGGATGGTTGTCAGCACCATGACACCCGTCACCGCAAGTCCATACGCGGCAGCGAGGGATTCGGCAGAACCAAACAGCAGCACAATCAGGATGCAGGCGATCGCCATCAGTAGATTGATGCCGGGCAGGTAGATCTGCCCTTCGACATCGGAAGTGTGAACAACGCGGAGTGCTGGCAACAACCCCCGCTGCATCAACTGCCGCGTCATGGAGAACACGCCGCTGATGATGGCCTGTGAGGCGATGATGGCAGCAAGCGTTGCGATCACCACCATCGGCACTCGCATGGCGCCTGGAGCGAGTGCGAAGAACGGGTTCCCGGCGGCCTCTGCCGATATGAGAACAGCGGCCCCCTGCCCGAAGTACGCCAGCAGCAGACTCGGACACACGACGATCCACCACGCAAGCGTGATCGCCCGCCTGCCGAAGTGGCCCATGTCCGCGTAGAGCGCCTCGCCACCGGTGACACACAGCACGACGCCGCCGAGCATCAGAAAGGCCGTCATCGGTGATGCTGCGATCAGGGACACCGCATAGAGCGGAGAGATCGCCTCGAGAACCGCCGGTGCTTTGATGATCTGCTGCAGGCCCAGCACCGCAATCAGAATGAACCAGCCGAGCATGAGCGGCCCGAGCAGCCATCCCAGTACGCCGCTGCCGAACCGCTGCATCACGAAAATGCCCAGCACGATGAAGGCCGAAGCAACAAGAATCCAGTGTGGCTGGGTCTTGGCCTCGGGGGGAACCAATCCCCCCATGGAACTGAGCACGCTGATAGCCGGTGTAATGATGCCATCCCCGTACAACAGGGCCGCTCCAATCAAGGCGATCCAGAGCAAGACACCTCCGCCACGACGGGGCGTTTCGTCTTCATCCGGGGCCGCCAGTGCCAGCAGGGCCAGCAGACCACCTTCACCGCCATTGTCCGCCCGCATGAGCAGCGCGATGTACTTGATGCCAATGATGATCACAACCGCCCAGACCATCAGCGAGAGTGCCCCCATGACATGGGCCTCGGCCGTCTGCTCGCCGCCTGCGAACTGAAGCGTTGCTCGCAGCGCGTACAGCGGGCTGGTCCCGATGTCCCCAAACACCACCCCGAGCGCCCCGAGCGCAAGCAGGGGCGTTCCCTTCCTGATGCGAGGGGTTGACATGCCGCGCACGGTAGCACATCCAGATCAGGTATCGCCTCGCCATCCGACCTTGCCAAAAACGGTCGGATACCGTCCGAGGGTTGAGGCTACGGAGTTACAGATCTGCTGCTGGCCCCCGCGGACTATCTGAGTCCCCGCTACTGAGCGACAACAATCTCAACGCGGCGGCTCTGCTTCGAGGATGACATCGGGCGATCCGGGCCGTAACTCATCACGGCAATGTCACCAGCATCGATGCCCCTGCCTTTGAGGTAGTTCCGCACGGCCCAACCACGCTCGAATCCGAGGTGGTGGTTGCTCTTGTGCCCGCTCTTACGGATCGGGTCCGTGTCGGTATGGCCTGCAACGATGATCGAGTTGCCCGGATATTGGGCTCGCAGAATCTCCGTGACACGGTTCAACGAATTCTTTGCGGCAGTCTTGAGCGTGGTCCGCCCCGAGTCAAAGAGTACATCGCCCTCGACCGCAATCGTGATGTCATTGGGGCCGTAGGTCGCAGTGACACCTTCGATGTTGTCGAAACTGCCCGCACTCTGGGCCTGCCAACCCTCGGCCTGCGTGGCGAAGTCCTCGGCCTGATTGCGAAGATTCTCGTTGGCCTGCCGCAGTTCGCCATTTGCTGCATCAAGTGCCTTGTTCCGCTCATCAAGCTGTGTTCTGAGCTCGGTGTTCTCCTGCTCAAGCAGCGTCAGACGGTTCTGTTCCGCCTCACTGTCACAGCCCACCGAAGTCAAAGTGGCGGCCGCAAGGGCCAGAAGCAGTGGCATGGTCAGTCGCATGGTTGGGTTTCCTTTCCGCAACGAGTTCACGTTCTGTCGTTCCTTCGGTTCACTGGGGGATCCAAGTGGCATCCGGGAGCATTGAAACCGGTTTGAGGGCATCTGTCCAATGGTCCGAGTTGTCCACAGCGTCGACCAGCCCCCCAACAGGCATCTCGACCGTTGGCATCAGCACACGCCAAGCATCCATCAGGACAGGACGGCCAAGGAAAATCAACACCGTCGCCGCCGCCAGATGCGGGCCATAGGGCAACTCGCGTCTCACGCCGCCACGAAGCCGCCTGCCCAGCGCGGCAAGCACCGTCCACGCAAGACCAAAAAAGGGCGCAACGAAGAAGATGATGATTGGCAGAAACCAGCCGAAGACGGCCCCCACGGCGGCCAGCAGGTGGACATCGCCCAAACCCATCGCCTCTCGGCCGAAGGCCAGCGTGCCGAGAATCCGCACGCTCCACACGATTCCACCGCCGACCAGATATCCCAATAACGAGCCACCAACCGCCTGAAGCCACCGGGGAGGGACGCCATCGACGCCATTCAGCACCAGCCATCCCACAACGATTCCAACGACCACAGGTGTCAGATACAGCAGTTCAATTCCCATCTCGCGACGAGCGTGCGGGTATTCGGCCAGCACATCGCCCTCGGCGACATACTGCTCGTAATCAAAGAAACTCGGCCGAAGGATTCCGATGCCCTGGAGCACCGCAGCGACCCCAATCCCCAGCATGCCTCCGATGGCCGCGCCGGTGCCGCCCCACCCGGTTGCCGGAATCGGCCAGCCCAATCCAGCAGGACCGCTGTGCCGGGCAATCAAGGCCTGAACAAACCACAGCACCACGGCCACGCACGTGATGAATACGGGGATCACCAGCGGGATCATGAAGGTCCGCGCATCGATCACGGTCATGGAGAAGAGACCGGCGAACAGGAACGCCAACAGAACATAGGCTGGCCAACCCAGCGGGAACTGCTGGGTCGTCCACCATCGCCCGCCGACCTCCCACCACCAAGTTTGAGATGGGGTGCTCATGAACAGACAGAGGTACAAAGCAACGAAGACCAGCGCGACCGCCAATTCGACGATCGGATAGACCGGACTGATCGGGGCACGGCAGTACCGGCACTTCCCTCTCAGAAGGATCCACCCCAGAATCGGCAGGTTCTCCCGAAAGAACCGCAGCCGCCCGCCGCAGATCGGGCACCGGCTCGGCGGCTGCGAGAGCGACATGCCCTGCGGCAACCGCCAGTTGACAACGTTGATAAAACTGCCAACACACGCGCCCAACACAAACACGAAGGCGATCCATGGACCGTGCGTGAGAAGCGTCTGCGAGCCGTCGCCGAGTGTCAACACGGGTCAGGAGGCATCCGCGGGTGAGTCGGTTTCTGTGGACTCAAGTTCCTGCTCGACCGCGTCCAAAACCGATCGGCACCGAGCAACGAGTGCCCGGCCGCGGCGATGGGCCACCATCGCCTCCTCAAGGCCGATCTTGCCCTCATCGATCTGCTCAATGATCGATTCAAGTTCGGCGATCGCTTCCTCGAAGCGGAGATCTGCGGGGTCGGCTGGTGTCTCGGGCATGGTTGGAGGATACGGGGTCAGGTCCCCCCCCGGGGGGATCATTCCGGGGGGATCATTCGCAAGAGCTCACTTTCGGCGTTGGTCCCCGGACGCGGGCCCCGTCTCATTCACCGTCGAGCGAATCGTCCCGACCGCAAGCCGTGACTGAATCTCAGAGCCAACGCTCACTTCCTCGGCATTCCGAATCACCCCACCATCGGCATCGGTCGTAACCGAATACCCACGAGCGAGCACTGCCTCGGGCCCAACCGCCTCCAGCACGCCTTGTCGCTCTTCCAGTGTGGCCTCCGCGCGGGCGAACGCTTTCCTCGCGGCGGCATCGAGTTGCTGGCGTTCTAGGAGCCGAACGCCGGTCAATACCCGGCCGGTGAGCACCTCGCGAAATTGCGAGGCGACGCGCTCGATCGCCTTTCGCCTAGCCGCGAGCACGGCGTGAGGCCGCCGAGCGAGCAACGCGGACTCGGCTCGAAGCAGTCGCTGTCGAGCTGCATCGGCGCGACGGCGCATCCCAATTGCCGCGCCGCGGTCGCTGCGGAGAAGTCCCTCGGATCGGATGCGGACCAACCTGACCACCCGCATCGCGAGTGACTCGGCCAGCAAGTCGAGCCGCTGCGATTCGTCCACGCGGTCCGGAAGCAGCAGCATGGCGGCTTGCGTCGGTGTCGAAGCGCGACGGTCCGCGACCAATTCGGCAATAGTCGTATCCGACTCGTGTCCGATAGCGGCGATGATCGGTATGCCAGCGACGTGAATGGCCTCCGCAAGTTGCCGTTCGTTGAAAGTCTGCAGATCTTCGGCCGATCCGCCGCCACGGGTCAGGATGATGGCCTCGATCCCGGTCTGCTTGGCCGAGTCATCGATTGAGGCAATCGCCGCGACAATCTGCTCAGCGGCGCCAACGCCCTGCACCGGCACATCGACCAGCACCAATTCGCACGCCGGCCATCTTGCAGCACCGGTCGCCCGCACATCATGCAGGGCCGCCCCTGCCCCGCTGGTCACCACTGCGATGCGGCGTGGGTACGCGGGGAGCGAACGTTTGGCTTCCTGGGCGAACCACCCCAACTTTCGTAGTTCCTCGCACAACCTTCGGAACGCCGCCTGCTGATGACCCTCTCCAGCCAGTTCGATCGCCCGAACGCGGAGTTGCGTCCGCCCCTGCGGCGACCAGTGCACCACGCTGCCGGAGATCTCGACGGCATTGCCGATCTCAGGAACATGAGCAACTCGCCGGGTATCAGACGCCCAGCACACGCACTGCACGAGCGACTTCTCGTCTTTCAGATTGAAATACCAATGGCCGTTTCGCTGGTTGAACGAACCGATTTCGCCCACCACACGCACTGGATCCGGCACCCCACCAGCAAGTGCAGCGGAAATCCGGCTGCCCAGTTCGCTCACACTCAGCAGCGGCGTTGTTTCGGAAGGCCCCGGTGACCAGTCCAGTGGCAGTTGGCTCATGCCCCATGTGTACCACGAATCGCATGGTCGCTGTGAATCGGGGATACTTGGGGGTGCCATGACTACGGACACGATGACGCTCACGACCTCGATCGCCGATCTCCCGGGAGCCGAACCCAACACGGTCGCCGCGATGGGCCGCCTCGAGCTGCGATGTGTCGCGGATCTGCTGCTGCACATGCCCACGCGGTATCGCCGCTCACGCCCGTGGCAGGCGATCGATCGGGTCGCAGCCGCGGCCGATGGCGATACGACCGATGAGATGGAGGTTCACGGCGAGATTGTCTCGATCGAGCGGGGATTCGGTCGAGCGGCCAAAATCGAAGTGGTGATCGAGGATGACTCGGGCGAAATTGATCTGGTGTTCTTCAACCAGCCGTGGGTGCAGCGGAAGTTGCACCCCGGCATGAAGGTGCAAGCCACCGGGCGTCCACGGGTCTACAAGTCGCGTGTGCAAATCGCCAACCCACAGTGGCGACGCATCGAGGACGACGCCCCGCTTATCGCGCCCACGAACGAGGACACCGAGGCGGAACTCATTCCCGTCTATCCAGCCTCCGAGGAATTGCCATCGGATCGCATTGCTCTGGTTATCAGGGCCAACCTCGATCGGGCGACCGCCTTGCTCGATGACCACCTGCCCGAAGACTACCGCCGCAGCCACGGCCTGCCCACCCTCGGCACGGCCTACTCCCACTTGCACCGACCCCAACTAGAAGAACACATCGACTCGGCCCGCAGGCGCTTGATTCTTGATGAGTTGCTGATGCTGCAACTCGGTGTCATGATGAAACGCTTCCACCGTCGAACGCATCTGCGCGCCGTGCCGCTTCCGCTCACAACCGAAGTTGCGGAGCGGATTGCAGCGAGGATTCCTTTTTCGCCAACCGAAGCGCAGCAGCGCGTCATGGCCGAGATTGGCTTGGATCTGAGTGAGTCCATTCCAATGAATCGCCTGCTACAAGGCGACGTCGGCAGCGGCAAGACCATCGTCGCACTTGCTGCCATGCTGCAGGCCGTCGCGCATGGCAAACAGGCCGCGATGATTGCGCCCACCGAACTGCTCGCTGAGCAGCACGAACGGACACTGAGCCGGTTTCTCCAGAACGCGCCGCTACGAATGGGCCTGTTGACCGGCTCGCTTGCTGCGGCGGCGCGCCGCGAGTTGGTGGAGGCCATTTCCGAAGGTGACATCGACATCGTCGTCGGCACCCATGCCGTGCTGACCGAAGATGTCATCTTCCGCGATCTCGCCGTGGCGGTGACCGATGAGCAACACCGATTCGGCGTACGACAGCGGGCCTCGCTGCGAGACAAGGCCGCTGATGTGACGCGAAGTCCCCATCAACTCGTGATGACCGCCACGCCCATTCCCCGCACGCTCTCGCTGACGATCTTCGGCGACCTTGACGTGTCGATCATCGATGAGATGCCACCGGGCCGCGTGCCGGTGCACACCATCGCCATTGATCGATCGGCTGTAACCGGTGTGTACGAAGACATCGCCATACGCGTCCGGCAAGGCGAGCGGGCCTTCGTGGTCGTGCCGGTCATCGACGAATCCGAAGCCGGGCTCACGGACCTGCATACGCACCGCTCCATGCTCGCGAGCGGACCGCTGAGCAGTTGCCGGCTCGAAGCCATGCACGGCCGGCTCAATCAGGATGAACGGGATGACATCATGGAACGGTTCCGCCGCGGCGACATCGACGTACTCGTCGCCACCACCGTCATCGAAGTCGGCGTGGATATCCCCGAAGCCACCGTCATGGTCATCGAAGACGCTGACCGATTCGGGTTGGCACAATTGCATCAACTCCGCGGGCGGGTCGGTCGTGGTCAGCGTGGTGGGCGATGCGTACTGGTCGCCGAGCCAGCCACCGATGAGGGGCGACAACGCATCACCGCCATGGTTGAAACGGGCGACGGATTCGAGATCGCTGAACGTGATCTCGCCATCCGAGGCCCCGGCGAACTCTTCGGCGCTCGACAGTCCGGCGCCCCCCCCTTCCGCATCGCCTCGCTGCCACGCGACATGGAACTGCTCGCACTTGCCCGCCGCGATGCTGAGGACTGGATCGAGCGGGACCCACTGCTTACGCAGCCCGAGCACGCCCTGCTTCGCAAGCGGCTGCTGAAGGCACATGGCAAATGGCTGGGCCTTGGAGACGTGGGATGAGCGACCAGCGGGTGCTTGCCAAGGAGTTTGAGACCATCGCGGCGTTGCTGGAGATCAGCGGGGCCAACGCATTTCGCGTCAATGCCACGAAGAAGGTGTCGCGTGTGCTGCAGGACTTTGAAGGTGATCTTCACGCCATCGCCGCAACGCCTGGGGGGCTTGAGGCGCTCGACGGCATTGGCAAAAGCAGTGCCGAGAAGATTCGCCAGTGGTGCGATGCCGGGACGATCGACGAGTTGGAAACCCTCCGCAGCGAGATCCCCCCCGGACTCATCGGGCTGCTCGACATCTCCGGCCTCGGCCCCAAGACGGTCGGACGGCTCTGGCGTGAAACCGACATCGTGGACCGCGCCGGGCTCGCACGCGGCATCGAGGACGGCACGCTCGCGGCACTGCCCCGCATGGGTGCCAAGACGATCGCCAATATCAAGGACTCACTTGAGTTCGCCGAGCAGGCGGCGGAGCGGACATCCATTGGCGTCGCCTTGCCGCTGGCCGAACTGCTGCTTGAGGAACTCGGCAGTCTGCCGGGCGTCAACAGTATCGAGTATGCCGGGTCGCTTCGCCGCGGGTGCGAGACCATCGGCGACATCGATCTGCTGGCGACCTGTGACGACCCTGCGCCGCTGATCGAGACGTTCACGCAAGCGCCCGGTGTCACCAAGGTACTCGCCTCGGGCGACACAAAGGCTTCGATTCGACTCAAGGACGGCATCCAAGTCGACCTGCGAATCATTGACGCCGAGGCAATTGGTGCCGCCCGCATGTACTTCACCGGATCCAAGGAACACAACGTCAAACTGCGGCACCTCGCTCAGGCCCGCTCGCTGCGGCTGAACGAGTACGGCCTGTTTCCGGATGACGGACAGCAAGAACCTCCGCAGCAGCGAGGTATCGCTCCGATCGCAGCGGCAACCGAAGAAGACATCTACGCCGCGCTCGATCTCCCCTTCCATCCACCCGAACTGCGGGAGGAACGGGACGCAATCGAAATACCGCCCCCCCCGCTGCTCACGCTTGCGGATATTGCCTGCGATCTGCATACGCATACAACCGCAAGCGACGGGCATCTTCCCATTGCTGCGATGGCCGAAGAAGCGATGCGCTGCGGCTACCACACGCTCGCGATCACGGACCACTCCCGCTCAAGCGTGCAGGCCAACGGGCTGAGCGTTGAGAGGCTGCTCGAGCATGTTGCCGCGATTCGAGAGGTCGATGCAGCGACGCCCGGCATCCGCCTGCTCGCAGGCTCCGAAGTCGACATCCACGCCGATGGCAGTTTGGACTACGACGATGATGTTCTGGCGATGCTTGATCTCGTCGTTGCGTCGCCCCACGCCGCCCTCCGCCAGCCCCCGGAAGAAGCAACATCACGGCTCATCGCAGCGGTGTCGCACCGACATGTCCACGTGCTCGGCCACCCAACGGGTCGCATGATCGGCCGCCGACCCGGCCTGGAGCCGGATATGCGGGCAGTCGCCGAAGCCGCCGCGAAGCACGGCACAGCACTTGAGATCAACGCCAATCCGTCGCGGTTGGATCTGCGTGATCGCCATGTTCGTATCGCGATGGAGTCCGGTGCCCTGATTTCAATTAATACCGACGCCCATGCCGCTGCACATTTCGCCTTCATGCGATACGGCGTCTTGACCGGACGCCGCGGAGGGCTGACGAGCGAACAGTGCATCAATGCGTGGCAGGCCGATCGGCTGCTCGCATGGCTCGACTGATCGGCAGCGGCGAGGTACCTTGCGTGATCCATGCTTGAGAATCTTTCCGATCGCCTGACCGGCGCCATCCACCGCCTCTCGGGGCAAGGCCGCATCAGCGAATCCAATGTTCGCGAGACGATGGCGGAAGTTCGGACCGCCCTGCTCGACGCCGATGTGAACTTGGAGGTTGCCGAGGCTTTCTGCGACGAAGTGCAAGCCGAGGCCCTCGGCGAGGAAGTTCTCAAGAGCGTCCGCCCCGGTGAGCAGATGGTCGAAATCGTTCACCGAAAACTCGTCGAACTGATGGGACCAGTCGACGAACATCTCGTCGCCGCCGATCCGGGACCAACCGTCATCATGGTCTGCGGCCTGCAGGGCACGGGCAAGACAACGACCTGCGGCAAACTTGCTGCGTGGCTGCGAAAGAACGGCCGGAGCGTGCTGGTGGTCGCGGCGGACCTTCAGCGACCAGCCGCCGTTGAGCAACTTCGCATCGGCGTAGAGCAAGTCGCAAGCGAGGCCAAAGGGCAGGCCAAGATCGGATTCCACGGTGAGCCGGAGAAGTGCGCCGCCTACGGTGAAGCAGTCGGAGTGGCAGTTGAAGTCTGCCAGCGAGCAGTTCGCGTCGCGCGAAATGAGCGGTATGACGTGCTGCTTGTGGATACTGCAGGGCGCCTGCACATCGACGAACCGCTGATGAAGGAGTTGCAGTCGGTGCAATTCGCCGTGCAGCCCCATCACGTGCTGCTCGTTGTCGATGCGATGGCCGGACAGGACGCGGTGCAATCGGCCGCCACCTTCAACGAACACCTGCCAATCGACGGGGTGATCCTCACCAAACTCGACAGCGACACCCGCGGCGGCGCGGCGCTGTCGGTCAAACGAGTTACTGGCGCCCCGATTCGCTTTATCGGCACTGGCGAGCGGATGGAAAACCTTGAGGCCTTTCACCCGGAGCGGATGGCCGGTCGCATCCTCGGTATGGGCGATGTGGTCTCGCTCGTCGAGAAAGCCCGCGACGAGGTTGATGAGAAAGAAGCCGAAGCGCTCGCAGAGAAGATGGCCAAGGGCCAGTTCACGATGGACGACTTCATCAAGCAGCTCCGCTCCATTCGCCGTATGGGCAGCATGAAGCAACTGCTCGGCATGCTGCCGGGAGTGGGCAAAATGCTCAAAGGCGTCGATCTCGATGACGGACAGTTCGATCGCATCGAGTGCATGGCCGGTTCAATGACCGCAGATGAACGGCAGGATGTGTCGCTGATGAACAAATCTCGCGTGCGGCGGATTGCAAAGGGATCGGGATCAAGCGGCCCAGATGTCAACAAGTTGATCAAACAGTTCGAAATGGTCAAGAAGATGTCCACACAAATGGCAGGCATGGGCGGAGGCATGAAAGCAGCCAAAGCCATGACCGAAGGCGGCATGCCAGACATGGGCATGCTCGGTAATCGCGGATCAACGAAGACCAAGTCGGCCAAGTCCGGATTCAAGCGGCGAAAGAAACGCCGCTGAAGTCAGGGTTCGTGCGCAGGCGGTCTCGTGCCGAGTTCCTTGAGTTTCGGTATCACCAAGTCCGAGAGCAGAATCTTGATGCAGGCCGCTACCGGAATCGCCAACAGCATGCCGTAGGCGCCGAGCACCGACCCGCCAGCGAGCACCGCGACGAAGATGGTGACCGGATCGAGATTGGTCGCCTTGCCCGCGATGATCGGAGTCAACACCCACCCGTCGAGTCCATTGACGATGGCGAAGACAAGCGTTGGCCAGAGCAGCACCCCCCACCAGGCCAGCCGCTGAGCCTCGGGGAGGTCCAACTGGGCGAGTGCCAGCAAGATGATCGCCACTGGAATGCCGACCAGTCCGAGGAAGGGCACCAGGCTGAAGGCGCCGACGACAATCGAAAGCAGGATGGCATACGGAACACCGATGAACATCCAACCGATCGCATAGAGCACCGCCATGATGATGGCGATGACGATACGGCCTCGGACGAATCCGGCGACGGCGATGTCCATTCGCTCAAGAAGTGGCACCACGGTAGCTCGGCTCCGTTGAGGTAGCAGCCCATCGAAGAAGGCGACGACCCGCGGGTAGGACACGCTGAAGAAGAAGAAGTAGAAGGGAATCAGGAAGAGCAGCATCCCGATGCCGATGGCCTTTACGATCGCCGCCCATGCCATCTTGCCGGTCGAGCTCGCAAAGCCGACAAAGTCAAATGATGTCATGGGAGCTGCTTCAGCGGCAGTGCTCGCCAGATCGACCACCGACGACGTCTCGGTCGATGGAGCCTCACCAGATACGGTTGAATCGCTTGGTGTTGCGTCCGTTTTGGCCGCAGTGTGCTGTCCGGATGGCAGACCCGACACGAGTGTCATCACATCGATGTGGTATTCGGCAGGGACATATTCATCGACAAAACTGGTGAGCCGTTGCCGAACCAGACCGCTCTGTACATCGTCAACCAGATCGCCCACCTGACTCACGACCCGCGGCACGAGGAGTATCAGTCCCACAAGCAGGACGAGTGTGATCCCCGTCAGCAACAGGGATACGGCGCCAATCCGGCCGAATGGAATCCAACGTGTACGGGCCGCCCACGCGATCGATGGTTCGAAGAGATAGGCAAGGAGCAGGGCCACGAGCAGCGGAATCGTGACATCCCGCACCGCATAACCGAGCCAGAACAAGCCGATGCACAGCAGCACAATCAGCACATCGCGAACGCTGCGAATTTCCCAAAGGTGCAACTCGCTGAATGGTCGCTCCGGTCGGCCTTCGCTCATGCGAGTTCCCTCATCCCACACCCCGGATCAACTCGATTGTTGTGCCCCGATGGCTTGCTCGATGTCGCGTGGATCGAATGCTTCGCGGAAGTCATAGACACTCGTGAAGTCCTCGATCGAGTCGTCGGCCTGTTGCTTGAGCAGCCCAGCATTGATCATGGCGAAAACCATGCGGCCGAAGTCCTCGGTCCGCTGCACCCTCCAGCACTCAAGTACTGTCCTAGCAAGCAAACCGTACCGCTGAATGGCGTATTCACGGAGCCCCATGCAGAGTTCCTGACCGGTCACATGCCGATCCAATTCGCCATAGACATCAGGATCGAGACGAGCCTGCTGGGACGTAAACGAGAGCCCCTCTTGTACGAACTGATAGGCCTCAAGTGGATAGGGACCAGCCGCCCGAAGCAGGCTGCGAAGTTGATCGTGATTGACTTGCTCACTCATGGTCTGATGGGTTCCGGGGGGCGAAAGGGGCCGCAAGGGCGAACCCCGATGATATCGGGCGTTGCCCCAAATCGCCGTGACAACTTTCCATTTTGTCGATTCCTTGGCCTAAAAAGCGACATTGGAGCATCTCAGCCCCCCATCCGCTCATGGAGAACGTGCCTATGAAACGGCCAGAAGGGGATGCGCTCACCAGCAACTGCGCTCTCTGCTGTTCGCCTATTGGGTTGAGCGGCACAGGCACTGCGGTCCATCATCTCTCCGCAACACATCTGCGAGCATCGCCTCTGCACTTACCCCCTGAGCGGGGCACGCGATCACCCCTGCCGCCTCGTTTCCAAGCGTCGCCACGGCCGGATCGAGGTCCAGTGCCGCCGCCCCGTGCGTCGTTGCCATCGCAAGCAGCAGCCGAGCATCGACGCCGTCCCGCCGGAACAGCAGCCGCATGTCATCGAGCACACTCAATCGATCGGGTGTCTCCAGACACAAGAGCGAATCTGTACCGAGGCAGACGTTGACACCGGCCTCGTGCAGTATTCGCCACGGATGCTCGGCCAACTCCGGCGGCGCGTGCCCGAACGCCGCGCTCGCCCGGGGGCAGTACACAACCCGCACGCCGGAATCCGCGAGCATCTGCACGTGCCGCGGCTCGATCCAGTTCACATGGGCGCACAAGAACCGCCCTCGCCCAAGCGGCTCGAGCAAGGCGTCAATCGGATGCGCGCCCGGCACTTCCACCGATCTGTCCCACACACCGATGTCCTGCTCCAGCATCTCCCGCAGCGGCCCGGTGCCGGATCGACACACCTCGACCTCCGCCAGCGTTTCAGCAAGATGGGTCATCAGCGGTACACCGAGTTGGGCAGCAGCCGCGAACACGCGTGGTCCACATGAATACGGCGCGTGGGGCGAAAGACCCACCCGCACACCATCGACCTCCGGACCAAACTCGTCCAAGACGGCCCGCATCCGGTCAACAGCAGCCCCTTGCCGAGCCCCAAGCCCAAAGACTTCCACAAAGCTCACCCCCCGCAGCGGGCTCGCCCTCAGCAAGTGAATCGAGACACCCGATGGATGTCCACCAATATCGCCAATGCAGCTTGTGCCGCCTGCAAGAGCCAGTTCGATGCCCCGCTCCACCGCACGCCGCTGTGATTGAGCATCCATCGAAGCCCGCAGCGAGCGGACTCGGCCCACCCACCCCCGGAAGTCGGCACCGGCCGGGGGCCAGACGCCATCACCGCTCAGGTCAAGGTGGGCGTGCGCGTTCACCAAGCCGGGCATCACAAGGAATTCCTTCCAATCTTCGACCTGGGCATCTTCCACCGCTCCAACCGACTCTGGAGAGCCAGCCGCAAGCACCCGCTCCCCCTCCAGCAGTACCACCCCCGGAGCGGCAGCCCTGCCAGCGGCGTCAATTACGCCACCAGCGCGGATCATGCGGCGATTGTGGACAAGTTCTCCACAGGTTCCGCTCATGTGGCTCAGATGCTCCAACCTGCTGCCCCATCGATCGATACACTGGCTTCGCCTCGGTTGGCACTGGCCAATGATGCGGCATGACCGTCATGCCGCCACTCCCCCGATTCTGCAAGATCGCCGCCGAGCCTAGCACGACAACGCCTTTGGAGGGATGTCCATGATTCGTCGCCTGACTCTCAGCCTACTCGCCGCCTCTGTTCTGGGAACCGCTGGATGCGTCCCGAATGAAACCAGTCGCAAGTATGAAGCCTTGCAAAACGTCAACCGCTCGCTGGTGCAGCAACTCAGTGATGCCGAGCGAAGCCGCGCTGAAATCGAACAGACACTCGTTCGCCGCAACCAAGAACTCGACCAGTCCAAGCAGGAAATTGATCGTCTACAAGGTGAGTACGACGGCCTCAGCACCAAATGGGACACACTCGCCAAGCGAAACGACACGCTCGCAAGGCATCTGACCGCCCTTGAAATCGGCGAACTGCCCGAGGACATGGAAGTCGCTCTCGCCGCCATCGCCGCGTCCAATCCGGACCAGATTTCCTTCGACCCCGAGAACGGCATGCTTCGCTTCTCAAGCGACCTGACGTTTGCGAGTGGTTCAGATCAACTTCGCACCGGAACCGATAATCCGCTCGCGGCCGTGGCCAGCATCATCTCTTCGCCAACTGCCGTTCCGCTTGAAGTACTCGTTGTCGGTCACACCGATGACGTCCCGGTCACGCACTCCAAACAGGCCCACCCGTCCAATCTTCACTTGTCGGTACACCGCGCCATTGCGGTACGCAACGCGTTGGTAAAGGCGGGCGTCAATGCCGAACAAGTCCGTGTTGCCGGCGATGGCGAATTCCACCCGCTCATTGCCAACACTACGGGCGGCACCGCTGAGAACCGCCGCGTCGAGATCTTCCTCGTACCAGCACCCCGCACCGAAACCGTCGTCGAAGTCGATACGACCTCCCAAGACGCCTTCGACGAGCCGATGAAGTGATCCCCACCGCTCATAGGGGCTGAGGATCGTGGCGACCAACGGACTGGATCTTGCCGCGAATGTCGGACGACGCGTCCGGCTCCCCATCGAGGGAGCGGGCCGCTTCACGCGGTTTGCGATGCATACACTCGCCGGGGCCGTCTTTCGGCCGAGCCGCTGGCTCCGCTGGCGGATTCTGGCGCCACTCATCATGCAGGTGGGCGTACTGAGTATTCCGGTGGTGGCGATCACCGGCGGCTTCATTGGCATGCTGCTGGCGCTGGAGAGTTTCGAACAGTTCGCCGCTTACGGACTAGAGAACAAACTCGGCATGATCATCAACGTCTCGGTGGTCAAGCAGATCGGCCCGGTGCTGGCAGCGGTGATGGTGGCAGGCCGCGTGGGTGGCGCGTTGACGGCCGAACTCGGAACGATGCGAGTGACCGAACAACTCGATGCCATCCGATCAATGGGCGCCGACCCCATCGATGTGCTGGTTGTCCCCCGCGTCATCGTGTGTACGGTGATGACGCCAATTCTGACGATCTTCTCGGATCTGCTCGGTGTCATCGGCGGTGCAGGCTTTACCGTCGCCTGGAATGGCGTTTCCGGACGCGAGTACTGGGATAACACAGCATGGTTCCTCAGTTACTGGGAACCCACTACAGGCCTCATCAAAGCCACCTTCTTCGGCCTGAGCATCGGACTCATTTCCTGCTACAAGGGTTTCAACTGCAAGCCTGGCGCCGCGGGCGTCGGCCGGGCGACGACTGAGTCGTTCGTATCCGCCTTCCTTGCCATCATCATCATCAATCTTGCCCTCGCCGAATTTCTCCGCACCTTCGGCGCCATGTTCCTTGGCATCGGATTCAAGAGTCCCCTCTCATGACCACCACGCTCGCAATCGTCTTGGCCGCTCTGTCGCAAGTTTCGGGGCCCGGTGCGGACGGACCAGCCAAGACCGGCGTTCCCCTCATTGCCCCCGAGGGGCCCTTGCAACGCACCGACATGGTGCAGCACCGGTTCAAACTCACATTCACGGTCAACTACGCTCCGATTCCGGCGACAAAGGAAAATTGGACCCTGCCCCTGATCGCAAACGGCCCGTGGAGCACTCTGAGCCCGGAGAACTTCACCATCGTGCTGAGCGCTGGCCGCGACCGAAGAACCATCAATGGCGCAGACGATTTCACCAAGCCCAATGCGCTCGGCGAAGGGGCGCTTCAGGTATCACTACCGGAAGTGGGTAGTTGGCCGCTGCGAATCGAGGTGCAGGCAAACGTAAGCAGTTGGTCAAGCCGCCTGGACAATGCCGCAGCCATGCAGATCGGATGGCCGGAGAGGTGGCCTGCGGAAGTGAGCCCGCTTCTGAAGCCGAGCCTGCTCATCGAGTCATCCTCTGAGATCATTACAAAGACAGTCGAAGCGCTCACCCAGGGGCAGGTCCGCAGCGTGCCGCCGATCCAGGCCGCCAAACTCATCGTGCAGGACGCCTGCACGAAGTTCAAGGTCGGTGAAACCCGCATGTCGTTTGGACAGCAGGGACAACTTCGCGGCATTGCGGTTGTTGGCGCCGAGGCGGCCGCCAAGGCTGGCAGCGGATCTCCAGCGGATCTCGTCTGCATCTGCGTCGCCATGTTGCGGGCCGCAGGACTACCAGCCCGACCGGTCATCGGCATTGGCTCCGGCACTCTCGGCCGCGGAGACGAATTCAGTATCTGGGCAGAGGTGTACCTGCCACAGTGTGGGTGGACGCCCTTCGATCCGGACAGATTGCGACAACAATCCATTCGCACCATGGACGCCACCCAAAGTTGGGAATACTTCGGCGTCATGCCGCAACTGCAACGCCGTATTCCGTTGGCTTGGTCCTTTGCTCCCGGGGATGGCAACTCCGCTTTCGACAGTTGGGCCGTATGGGGATGGACGAGATTCCTGAAGGATGCCGAATTCCCCATCACAATCACCGGCGGCGCCATCGAAACGCCCTCTGGCGCGTTCACCCTGATACCTCAGCGACCGGTTCCCTCGAGCGTCCGCCTGGAGCGACAATGAGAGACGAAGATCCCTCCACCGAAGACATGACACGCTTCGGCGACGATGGTGACCAGACCGGCTGGTGTCCAGACTGCGGGGCGCAGGTCTATGACGAAGCCGAGTTTTGCCAAGAATGTGGCAACCAGATCGGCGGGCGAGTTCTCCGCCGCCCTCCCGCAGCCAATGAGTTTCACAAACGCATGCTGCTGCTCATCACCGTTGCGGTACTTGTCGTCTTCTTCGTCGTCTTTGTGCTGTGAGGGAGACAAAAACTCCTGAGTGACGGTATCGATCTACAACCCCAACGCCTCCGCCTCTTCTGACATGGCGTCAATGCATCCTTGTATGAGTTCGTCCTGCTCGCATCCGAGTTCGGCGCAGCCGAGAGCAATGTCCTCGCGACTCACGGCCGCAGCAAAGTTGGCGGTCTTGAGTTTCTTGCGGACGCTCTTGGGCTTCAGACCTTCAATGCCGGCCGGCCGGACCTTGCAGACCGCCACGATGAAGCCGGCAAGTTCATCCACCGCGAACAAATGCTTGGCCATTGCCGACTCGCGTGGCACGCCGCTGTAGGTGGCGTGGCCGAGAATCGCGTCGATGATCTCGTCATCCACATCCCCCCGCTCCCGCAAATGCGCCACGCCCACGAATGGATGCTCTTCCTGCGTTGGGTGCCGCTCGTAGTCGAAGTCATGCAGCAATCCGCACACCCTCCAGTGGTCCGCCTGATCGGGAGCCACCTTCCGGGCATACCCCGTCATGCACGCCGCCACGCACTCCATGTGCTGCCGAAGGGCGGGGCTCTCGACCCAGGTATGCATCAATTCGATGGCTGTCTCAACGGTCATGCTCATGCCGATGAGTGTATCGATGGTCTTGGGCAAACCCCCTGAGGTGCCGCATACCGGGTTCACGCGGCGGCAATCGTCCACCAGAGTCCAAGATCGGGTATGGCGAGATCTAAATCAGACATTCAAGTCCCACAATCATCTTTCGGCAGAGTATGGTGGATGCTCACCGACAGGTATAGAGCCCGGCGGTGGGAAGAGATTGTGAGGCCAGTACATGGTGACGGAAGCCAAGACGAGGCCTGATGGGCTGACGGCGGTACTGAATGCAGCCTTTGACGGCGAGGCGGGGGCGGCCGAGGCGGCGTGGGCGGCGGTCTACGGTGACATTCATCACATGGCGCACCATGCGCTGTCGAACGAATCACCTGAGACACAGTTGCAGGCGACACTGCTGGTGCATGAGGTGTTCCTCAAACTCGATCGACACCACCCCGATCAATGGGACAGCAGACGACACTTTTTCGGCGCCGTCGCGCGGTGCATGCAGCAGTACCTCATCGATCATGCCCGGCATCGCGCGGCGAAACGACACGGTGGCGGCCGGGGGAAGTTGTCGCTCACCGTGGTGGCCGGAGAACTCGCCTCCTACGACGTCGCCGTGTCGAACGAACTGCCAAGTTTGCTCAGCGCCTTTGAAGGACTCGAGGAGGAGTCCCCGCGAGCGGCAGAAGTCGCGCGGCTGCGATACATCCTCGGACTCAGCGTCCGCCAAACGGCCCAGATCACCGAGGTGTCCGAGCGGACCATCAAGAAGGACTGGGCCTACGCCCGGGCATGGCTTCGACGCGAATTGGATCGGCTTGATTGATGCCCTCCCCAGAAAATCCAGACACACGCCCGGACCATCCCGACACGCCGGAATCCGCCGCAGATCGCAACAGCCGCCGCCGGGAACTCTTCGACGCGGCCGTTGCACTCGCGCCTGCGGCAAGGGAGGCGTTCCTGCGGGCCAATGTCGGAAGCGAACCCGACCTGCTCGAGGAACTCCGCTCGCTGCTTCGCTACCACGAGACCGTCGCCTCGCACCATGTGGCCCCTCCCCAACCACTGGAGCACTCGCTCATCGGAAGCACCATCGGCGGATGCCGCATCCTGCGTCATCTCGGCTCGGGCGGCATGGGTGTCGTCTACGAGGCCGAGCAGGACCACCCCCACCGCCACGTCGCCCTCAAAATCCTGCGGCCGGGCATCAGCAGCAAACACATGCTCGCCCGAATCGAACACGAGGCCGAACTGCTCGGACGGCTCTGCCATCCGGGCATTGCCCGCATCTACGGCTCGGGCAGTTTCGATGACGGGCACGGCGGTGTTCCCTACTTCATCATGGAACTCATCGAGCGAGCCCTGCCGCTGACTGAGTATGCCGATCGACATCGACTGGACGCACGGGAGCGGGTCCAACTCATGAGTCAGATCTGCGATGCCATTCAGCACGGTCATGACCGCAGTGTCATTCACCGCGACCTCAAACCCGGGAACATCCTCATCGACGAACACGGCGATCCTCGAATCATCGACTTCGGTGTCGCCACGACCGGCGCGGGAGCCGACTCGCCGCTGACACGACTGACCCGCGATGAGCAGATGATCGGCACGCTGCAGTACATGAGTCCAGAGCAGGTTGACTCCAAACACAAACAGGTCGATGTCCGAACCGATGTGTACGGACTCGGCGCAGTCTTGTATGAACTGCTCTCAGGACACCCGCCGATCGATCTTGACGGCATGCCCCTTCCAGAAGCGGCCAAAGCAATTTGTGATACGGCGCCGCGACCACTGTCATCTATCGACCGAACGCTGCGGGGTGACCTCGAAACAGTCTGCCGCACCGCCATGGCAAAGGAACCATCGCGACGATACAAATCGGCGATGGCGATGGGCAATGATCTCCAGCGATGGCTGCACTTCGAGCCGATCACCGCACGACCGCCGAGCATGCTCTATCTGACCGGTCGGTTCGTCCGCAGGCATCGAACCCCCGTCACCTTTACGGCGATGCTGATCGCGATGCTCTCAACGGCACTCGTCATCGTCAGTGGTTCGCTCGCTCGGGAGTCCAGACATCGCGTTCGCGTCGAGCAGGATCAGGTCCGCCTCCACGAGATACTGGGAACCATCGGGCAGAGCCTTGACTCGGTCGACCACCCAGAGGCGGGCGAAGCGCCGCTGGTGGCGATGCTCGAAGAGATGACCCGCCAAGCCGACGCTGGCACGATGAGCGAACCCGCCGCCGAGGCTGCCGTGCGCCGGATGGTCGCCGGCGTCTTCCGAAGGTCCGGACGGATTCCAGAGGCGGCCGAACAACTCGCGGCCGCGGCGAAACTGTATGACACACACCTGGGCATCGATGACCCCGAGACGCAGCAGTGTCTGTTGGATCTGGCGGAACTGCACAGCGACCTCGAGAACGGGCTCTACAATCAAGTCTTGGCCGGCGCCTGCGCCCGCCGAGTGCTGGCGTGGCGAGAGCAGCATTTCGGAGTCGATGATCCCAGCACCATGGAGGCGGTTCAGATGCTGGCTTGGAGCCAGCGGAGTTACAATCGCGGCAGCGAATCGCTGCCCCTGTATAAACGGCTCGTCGATTGGCTTCGCGAAAGACCAGATGTTGACCACGAACGACTCATTTCGACGCTGCTCGCCTACGGTCTGATCCTGCATCACCACGAGGCCATGGATGAGGCCGTCGCCTGTTACCGCGAAGGCGTTTCGCTCGCGATTGAACACTTCGGCCCGGAGCACCGGGCAGTCAGCGAAGGACATTCGCTGCAGGCTTTGGCGCTGCGCGATCTGCAACGCTTCGACGAAGCGGCGCTGGTGTACGAAGAGATCCTGCCGGAGCTCATCAAAAAACATCCGCCAAATGACATGTGCGTGCTGCGACAGTGGGTGCACTACGCGATGATTTTGGCCCGAGGCGGACATGGCGATGTCGGCATCACGGAAATCGACGCGGCCATTGCGAGAGTCGCGCCACACGTGGCGAGAACGCATCCGGCACTGGTACTGGCCCGAACCAAACGCCTACAAATCCTGCTCTGGGGCGGCCACGCAGAGCAGGCATTGCAACAAGCCGAGATAATCTGGCCACAGGCAGATGCTTCGGGAGAACTCCCGCGGAACACGACGCGCGCGGTCGGCATCGCCGCGGCGGCACTGCTTCGTGATGACGATGCGATCCGCCGCTGGAGAGAGCGATCCAGTCAGGTGGAACCGGATTGGCGGGAACCGATCCGAGCGAGAGGACACGCCGGCGACATGACTTCGATGTCACTGAAGAAACTCGCCAATATCGAGTATCTCGTTGAAGCCGCCACACTGGGCGAGCACCTCATGAGAATGGGTGAACTTGATCTGGCACGCGTGGTGCTGAAGCGAGCGGTCGAGGCTGGACGAAGTTCAACATTGAAGCCATGGCTGACGGCCCGTGCTGAACTTGGTCTTGCCACCGTGGTCGCGTTACAGGGCGACCCATCGGCTGCGGATGAACTTCAGGCCATGGCTGCTGCAAGAATGGGAAGCACCGATGCCGCCCACTGGCTCCATCGAGTCATCGAAGACGATCTGCCACGCCGTCTCACCCAAATGGATTGATGCGCTCGCTGACGGGTCGGACGGCCTCTTCCCTCCGTCCGAATACCGACAGGAAGAACGGTTCGTCAGTCTGTTGAGTCGTCCCAGAACGACTCTCGATCCTCGTGCGGCGGTTCCTGTTCGTGGTCCGCTTCGGTCAGCAAGTTGCGAAGGCAGGTGTTCTCACGGCGGGTCGCCTCAAGGTCGAATACGAGGTAATTCAAGCAGAGTCGCATGTAGTCGATCGACTGCTCCAGCGCGTTGAGGCACTTGGATATTTCGTGGTCCCCCACGCCCGCCTCTTCCGAAAGCCCGACCAGCATCGCCCGCTCTCTCTGCGGGAGATTGCCGATCCGGTCCATCAGAACCGAAAAATGCTGTTGAAATGCGCTCTCATCCATGTCTTCGCTCCGTCTCTTCCATGTCTTGCCGGTGAGCACTCACCGACACCCCATCTTGCCACAACGGGGGCTCCTGACCAGACAACAGGCCATAAACCTGTGTCAAGAATGGCCTTCTGGGTGCATCTGTATGGTTTGAGGCGATCAGATACCGCCAGCGGCACCTCGCCCCTTCAGAACCGCGTCTTGGCGGCCGCGAGCCGGGCTTCGGGGGGGCCCTTGGCCATCACGCTGTCAACGGGGGTGCCCTTCTGCCGGGCCTCGTGAACGAGTTTGGCGAGGTGTCGGTCACGCTCCATGGCCCAGCGGCCAAAGTGTGTTTCCAGCTCCTGCCGGTTGAACCGCGAAAGTGGATCGTCCAAGCCGGTCTGGGCGACGGCCCAATCAACGAGCAATCGACCGGTCGCGGCGAATCGGTACAGGTTCAAGGTCAACCGCACACGAGCGGCGAGCGAGCGAAAGGGATCACGGCAAGGTTCGGGAAGTTCGGTCATCACGGCTTCGAGCCGCCGTTTGGCCATCGGACCGAACATGTCATCGCCCGCGGCGCGATCGGCGGCGGCGATGACGACGGCGGCTTCGCCGGCTCCCTCGTCGGTGGTCTCTTCAACCCGCTCCAGTACGGCCACCGAGGTATTCAACGTCTTGATGCCAGCATTTGGAAAACGAACCGTCACACTCCAGCACGGCTCACCCGCGACCTGCGAGCGGGCGGCACGCGTCACCGTACCAACCCCCCATTCGGGTTTGCTCGGCACCCGCGCACGATCGCCGTACGACCAAGGCGCTTCGGATGCGGACTGGCTACCGCTCACCATCAGGACTCCCTCAATTCGAGTGTCGGATTGGGCTCAATTCGCCGACCACGGAGGTCGACAGCGCCTTCCATCAACGCGTTGAGCGTACCTCATAAGAGGAGGGAACGCAAGGAAGGATTGGGACCGCAGCCTGATTCCCCGATCACGGGTGACCCAGGACAATGGGAGCAGAAAGGGGGAGCAAGCCAAGCAGAGAGGACGTTGACAAACTCACCGCACTCGGTGTCAGCAGCGAGGTTGTGACGCTGCCGACACTCGACTTTCTTCTCTCTGCGCCCTGCTGGCGAAGCCGCCCACTACACGAGTCCTTGATCCACCATCGCGTCAGCAACCTTCTTGAAGCCGGCGATATTGGCACCGTGGCGATAGTCGTTGCCGAAGCCATAGTCACCGGCCGCATCGAGACAGACCGAGTGGATGTCGCGCATGATGCGCTTCAAGTGGGAATCCACTTCTTCGCTGGTCCACCGCAGCCGCTGGCTGGCCTGCGCCATCTCAAGCGCGGAGACGGCAACTCCACCAGCATTGGCAGCCTTGGCCGGGCCGAGCAGTACGCCACCATCGACCAGGATGTCCTGAGCCTCGGGCGTTGTGGGCATGTTCGCGCCCTCACTGACAAGGCGCACGCCTCCGGCAACAAGATTGGCCGCGTCGACCGCGTTGATTTCATTCTGGGTTGCCGAAGGGAAGGCTGCCTCCGCCTCGACACACCACATTGGATTGTGGGTGGCTTCGGCGTCCGAAGGGGCCCATGTCGCGGAGGTGAATCGCTCGGTGTACTCGGCAATGCGACCGCGACGTTCGTTCTTCAACTCCATCACGAACTGCAATTTTTCTTCCGTAATACCGTCTGGATCGTGGATCCAGCCGGAGGAGTCACTCAGCGTAATCGGTATCGCTCCAAGTTCGATGAGTTTGCGGCAAGCATATTGGGCGACGTTCCCCGAACCCGACACCAAGCACTGCTTTCCTTCGAGCGTATCGCCCTGCGTTCTGGCCATCTCGGCTGCAAAGTAGACCTCGCCGTATCCGGTCGCCTCAGGCCGCAGAAGACTGCCACCCCATCCGGGGGCACGGCCGGTCAGGACACCCGTAAAGGTGTTGGTGATGCGCTTGTACTGACCGAACATGTAACCGATCTCGCGGCCGCCTACGCCGATGTCACCAGCAGGGACGTCGGTGTTGTGACCGATGTGCCGATAGAGCTCAGTCATGAACGACTGACAGAACCGCATGACCTCGCCGTCGCTGCGACCGCGTGGATCAAAGTCGGAGCCACCCTTGCCCCCGCCGATGGGTTGACCGGTGAGGCTGTTCTTGAAGATCTGCTCGAAGGCAAGGAACTTCAGAATGCTCAGGTTGACGCTCGGATGGAACCGCAAGCCACCCTTGTAGGGACCGATCGCGGAACTGAACCCAACGCGAAACCCGCGATTGACATGGGTTTGGCCGTCATCGCTCGTCCATGGAACGCGGAACTGCGCCACCCGCTCAGGCTCAATGAGCCGATCGAGTACGCGAAGTCGACGGTAGTGCGGATGCCGCTCAAGCACCGGCTCAAGCGACATCACAACCTCCTGTACCGCCTGCAGAAACTCGGGCTGGTTGGGATCACGCTGCCTGACGATATCCAAATATTCGTCGGTGAAGGTACTGCTCGCGTGCGGTGCGGTGACCGTCGTGTTCATGGTGTGGGTCCTTCTCCCGGAGCGGGCCACTGGGCGAAATGTATCCTGATCCGAACAGTCCGAATGATACCGACTGAGGACATCTCAGCGTATCCTGAACTCTCCAGATGAGCACTTCTTCCCAACCTGAGCAGCCGATCCCGCCGGCCCTCCAGACGCTGCGGGACCGCATTGACCAGATCGATCACCAGTTCATGGACCTGCTCGCCGAACGGCATCGGGTCGTGGGCGAAGTGGCCGCGGTGAAGCGAGAAACGGGCATACCCATCCGGGATGATGGACGGGAGGCGGCCCTGCTGGCAGATCGCCGCAGTGTGGCAGACCGCAGCGGGCTGAATCCGGAAGTCACCGAAAGCCTGTTCAGGCTCGTGCTGTGGGCGAGCCGGAATCGGCAAGCGCAGTTGCACGCCGCAGTACCACAGGATCTGACATCTCAGAGAGTCGCCGTCATTGGCGCCGAGGGCGGCATGGGAACCATGATGAGCGGCCTACTGCAGGATCTGGGCAACGAGGTGCTTACCGTTGATCGAAACACCACACTCACGATCGAGCAGGCAGCGGCATCCGCCGACGTCGTGCTGGTCTCGGTGGATATCCGCGAGACCGAAGAAGTCATCCGCCGAGCGGGGCCCCATCTTTGCGAGGATTCGCTCTTCACCGACGTGACCAGCACCAAGCATGATCCCGTCGCGGCCATGCTTGCCTCAAGCACCGCCAGTGTGATCGGAACACATCCACTGTTCGGTCCGGGCGTCCACAGTCTGCAGGGGCAGCGGATTGCCATCACCCCCGGACGCCTTGTCGACGGTACCGATTGGATGACATGGCTGACGAGTACCCTCCGCGCCGCGGGACTCACCCTGCTGGAAACCACGCCCGAAGACCATGATCGGGTCATGGCCGTCGTGCAGGTACTCACTCACTTCTCGACCGAGGTCATCGGGCGGACGATGGAACATCTCGACGTATCCATCGAAGAGACGCTCCGATTCACCAGCCCGATCTACCACCTCGAACTGCTGATGACGGCGCGGCATTTCGCCCAGTCGCCGAATCTGTACAGCGCCATTCAGATGTCAAATCCAAATACCAAGGAGGTCGCTACTGCCTTCCGCGCAGCGGCGGCCGAGTTCGACGCCCTCGTTCAGAGCGGAGATGCCGCGGCCTTCCGCGAGGCCTTCGGCGAGGTGTCGGCCTTCTTCGGGGACTTCGCCGAAACAGCCCTCGCCGAATCAACACATCTGATCGACCGGTTGGTGGAACGCAGTTAAACCACGATGTCCCTACTCCGCAAACACCACCGCCGCAAACTGCTGGAATCGCCTTTCCCCGAAGCGTGGCAGGACATACTCGATGCGGATGTGCCATACACGCAGTTACTGGACGAGGCCGAACTGGCTCGCCTTCGCGAAACCATCACCATCCTCATAGACGAGAAGTATTGGGAGGGCTGCGGGGAACTAGAAATGAACGATCGCGTGCAGGTGGTGATTGCTGCGCAGGCAGCCATCATGCTGCTGCACCTCGACGCCACCGACTACTTCCACAACGTTCGAACCTTTTTGGTGTACCCCACGGCCTATGTACAGTCGCAGGAGCGGGTCGGCTCAGACGGGCTGGTCCATTCCGGCTCGGCCAACCTCGGGGAGGCTTGGTACAACGGTCCGGTCGTCCTCTCGTGGAAGGATTCGCTGCAAGCGGCGCATTCACCCGGCCGCGGGCTCAACGTCGTCTTCCACGAACTCGCCCACGCGGTAGACATGATGGCCGGCACAACCAATGGCACTCCGATGCTCAAGAACCGCGAGGACTATGCCTCATGGAACAGCACCATGTCGGAAACCTTCGCCGCCTTGCGGAAGCGGTATGCCGGCGGTGGACGGGACGTTATCCGCCCCTATGGGTTGACCAATGTGGCCGAGTTCTTCGCCGTCACGACCGAGTGCTTCTTTGACGACCCGATTCGCTTCCAAAAGGCCCACCCAAAGGTCTATGAGCACTATGCCCGATTCTGGGGACAAGATCCCGCGAGTCGCTCCTGGCCGCGGGGCTGAATCGATCGAGCCCCCAAAACCCCGCATACTGTCTAGAATCCGTCCGAACCTCACTTCAGGGCCGTCCGTAGCCATCTCACAAGGCGGACGGGATGCTCGCAAGGGTGCGAGTATCCGCTTCCCCCGCTCCTGGAGGATCTCGATGTCGATCGCGCAGGCCGATTTTTCGGCCACGGAGAATGCAATGAACAGTACCCAGCAGACGAGTGTCGATGCCGTCGCTCAGCAGGTAAAGGAAGCGAGCGAACCATTCCGCCGCCTCGTCCGCGAGATGCACGAAGTCGTCGTCGGACAGGATGTCCTGCTCAACCGCATGCTCGTTGCGATTCTCGCCAACGGCCACCTTCTGATTGAAGGTGTTCCAGGACTTGCCAAGACGCTGGCCGTCTCGAGCCTCGCAAGAGGCATCGACACCGGCTTTCAGCGCATTCAGTTCACACCCGACATGCTGCCCGCCGATGTCATGGGCACGCTGATCTATCGACCGCAAGAAGGCGACTTCGTCGTCAACAAGGGACCGGTCTTCACCAACATCGTCCTTGCCGACGAGATCAACCGCGCCCCTGCAAAGGTGCAGAGCGCCCTGCTTGAAGCCATGCAGGAGCGGCAGGTCACCATCGGCAAGGAAACGCATACGCTCCCGGACCCATTTCTTGTGCTCGCCACACAGAACCCGATCGAACAGGAAGGCACCTATCCATTGCCCGAAGCGCAAGTAGATCGCTTCCTGCTCAAGGTCGTTGTCACCTATCCCACCCGTGATCAGGAGGTGGAGATCCTCCACCGGATGGCGACAACCGGCGAGTCACCGACGGTCTCTGCGGTGATGAAGCCCGAGGACATCCTCGCTGCTCGCAAGGTCGTCGACTCGATCTATCTCGACGAGAAAATCGCCAAGTACATCGTCGATATCGTGTTCGCCACCCGCGAGCCTGAACTCATCTCTCCGGAACTCGGGGCACTCGTCGAGTTCGGCGCCTCCCCCCGCGCGACCCTCGCCCTCTCCCTCGCGGCGAAAGCGGAGGCCTTCCTTGACGGCCGCGGCTACGTCGTGCCGCAGGATGTCAAGAATCTCGCCATGGATGTGCTTCGCCACCGCGTCGCAACGACCTATGAGGCAGAAGCAGAAGAAAAGACGTCGGAAGATGTGATCCAGGCCGTGCTTGATCACGTCCCGGTTCCCTGACCATCACAGCCACGGATTCACGACCATGATCCCCACCGAACTGCTCAAGAAGATCAGGCGGATCGAGATTGCCACCTCGCGGCTGGCCAGCGAACTGCTCGCCGGTCAGTACCACTCGGCCTTCAAGGGCCGAGGCATCGAATTCGAGGAGGTCCGCCCGTATCAGCCCGGAGACGACGTCCGCGCCATCGACTGGAACGTGACGGCGAGGGCGGGCGATCCGTACATCAAGAAATTCCGCGAGGAGCGTGAGTTGACCGTCATGCTCATCGTGGACATGAGTGGCTCGCAGGGCTTCGGCACCAACGAGCAGACCAAACGCGAACTCATCACTGAACTGTGCGCCACGCTCGCCTTCTCGGCCATCCGCAACAACGACAAGGTCGGGCTGCTCGCTTTCACGGACCGCATTGAGAAGTTCGTGCCCCCCCGAAAGGGAACGCAGCACGTACTGAGGGTGATTCGAGAATTGCTCGCCCATGAGCCGGCAGGAAACGGCACCGACATCGCCGGAGCACTGGAGTATTTCCGCCATGTCCAGCGGCGTCGCTGCACCGCCTTCCTCGTAAGCGACTTTCAGGATGACGGCTGGGAGCAGGCGATTCGCGTCGTCCGCCGGAAGCACGACCTCGTCGCCATCGATGTGGGTGATCGCCGAGAATTCGAACTACCGGAGGTCGGTCTGTTGGAGATGCGGGATGCCGAATCGGGTGAACTGGTGCTCCTGGACACAACTTCTCGCGCCGTACGTGATGCCTGGACCACGCAGGCCACTGCCGACAGCGAGCGAAGATTGGGCTGGATGCGACGCCACCGGATCGATCGCCTTCCACTCCAGACCGGTGAGTCCTTCGTCGAAACGCTGAGCGCCTTCTTTCGACGCCGCGAAGCGAGGATGGAACACTGATGCGCCGCCTCCTGATCATTGCCGCAGGCCTTGCCATCATGCCGTTCGGGTGCGAACAACCTCCAGTCGATGAGGGCATCCGCTCTGCTGTGGACCGTGGCCCCGTCCACGCCTCTGTCACAGTCTCCTCGGCCGAAGCAACCGCCGGTGAGCGGATCGCAGTATCAATCGAAGCGCAAACCGAGGCGGGCGTCATCATCGCTACGCCGCTCCTGCTCCCACCGGAGGACGCTCAACTTGGAGGGCTGACCGTCCTGCAGTCCTCCGACACGATGGACCTTCCTCTGGAAAACGGGGGGCGGCAATGGACACAAGAACTCGTGCTGGATTCCTTCGAGCCGGGCGAGCATGAGTTTCCCGCCATCACCATCGAATTCAAGGACGAACGGAGTGAGCCAGCCGTCACCGGGCAACTGGAAACGAAACCGTTGACGGTGACCATCACATCGACCTTGGCCTCTGCCGATGCGGAACTGAACGATATTCGCGGCTGGATTGACATCCCCGGATCGCCCTGGTGGCCATGGGTACTCGCGGCGGGTTCTGGTCTTCTGCTTCTCGGGGGCGTCGGCCTGTGGCTGGGGCTTCGTGATCGCGTCGAGGGACCCCCACCGACCGCCGCCGAGATTGCCCGCGCGGCGATGCGAAGCCTGCGGGCCAAGCAGTACCTTCAGCGTGGTGAACCGGGAACCTTTTACACAAGACTGAGCAGCATCGTCCGCCAATACATCGAAGGCCGTTTCGGATTGCATGCGCCTCGCAATACAACCGATGAGTTCCTGCGGGATGCCGAACGTGATTCCAGACTCAGCGACTCGCAGCGAGCCGGTCTGCATGCTTTCCTTCGCACTGCAGACTTGGTCAAATTCGCTATGCACGAACCCGATCTGGAACATGGCGAACACGCCATCAACGAGGCAGCCGAGTTTGTCGACGAGGTCGAGGTCGCCTTCGCCGCCATGGCAACAGATCACGGCGGAACGCCGGAACGGGAGGTCGCTCCATGCTGAGCTTCCACCCCGACATGCTCTGGTGGCTCCTGCTGCTCATCCCGATGATCCCGCTTGCCTGGTGGCGATTTGCAAGACGATCTGCGCGCCCCGCGGTACCGTGGTCCACGACTGCCGCTGCGCGAACCGTTCCCCATGGCTGGGCCGCCCGCACGCGGTGGGTGCTACCAGGACTGCGGACGCTTGCCATCGTGATGCTCGTCATTCTCATGGTCGGCCCGATCAAGGGCGACGAGCAGACGAGCAAGTCTGTTGAGGGCGTCGCCATTGAACTAGTGATCGACCGAAGCGGTTCGATGCAGGCCCTGGACTTGACGCTCAACGGACGGCAGGTCGATCGACTCGAAGTCGTCAAGGCGGTGGCCGCCGACTTCGTACTCGGAGAGGCTGAACTGCCCGGCCGCGAACACGACCTGATCGGACTGATCACCTTCGGCACCTACGCCGACAGCATCTGCCCGATGACGCTCGACTACACGACGCTTGCGGAAGCTCTCGATCAGGTCCGCCCCGCCACCGAGGCGGAAGGCGCCAACACCGCCATTGGCGATGCGCTCGCACTTGCGGCAAGCAGGCTGAACGATCTTGAAGACCGAACCGATCTGAACACCGACGACATCCGCAGCCGGATCGTCATCTTGCTGACCGACGGCGCCGATACCGCCAGTGAAATAGATCCGGTGGCCGCAGCGGATATGGCTGCGGCCCTTGGCATCAAGGTCTATACCATCGGAGTTGGCAGGCAAGGGCTTGTGCCGATGCCGATGAAGGACGCGTTTGGCCGCACGCACATCCAGCAGGTCCGGTCAGATCTCGACGAAACAACACTGCAGGCAATTGCAGAGGCAACAGGCGGACGGTTTTTCCGCGCCCAGAACACCAAATCGCTGGCCGCTATTTACGCGGAAATTGATGCTCTGGAGAAAACGGAGGTCGCAGAAGAGCGATTCTTCCACTACACCGACCTCGCAGTCACGCCGGTGACGCTGGGCGGCGTTCATCTCCCCCCGCTGCTGATCTTCCCAATGCTTGTTCTGCTTCTTGAAATCGTGCTCGCTACCACCCGATACCGAACCATTCCCTGACGGAGTTCTTCGTGGACTTTCGATTCACCCAACCCGATTCCTTGATCTGGCTCTGGACGCTCGCTGTTGCCATCGCGGTGCTGGTGATCGCTGCAGCACGCCGCCGCCGGGCAATGAATCGACTTGCCACTGCCAATCTGGTCGGACGATTCGAACGAGCCATTGGTCCGACCCGACGCGGGTGGCGTTCCGTCATGCTGGCAGGCTCGCTGCTTCTACTGGTGGCGGCATTACTCGACCCTCGCATGGGCGTCCGGTATGAGCAGGTGGCGCAGCGGAACATCGATGTGATCTTTGCCCTCGACACGAGTCGATCCATGCTGGCTGAAGACCTGCGCCCGAACCGGCTGGAGCGGGCCAAGCAGTACATCGAAGATGTACTCGATCAGGCAGTGGGAGATCGTTTCGGTCTGGTGGTCTACGGTGGTACCCCCACGCTCAAGGTGCCACTGACACGGGATCTGCATGCCATGCGGTTGGCACTCGATGAAATCACCGTAAGGACCGGCCGGCGAGGCGGATCGATGATGGGCGATGCCATTCGGATTTCCGAAGAAGCCCTCGCGATCGGCGATGACGGATTCAAGACGATTGTCGTACTCAGCGATGGTGATGACATGGGGTCCTACCCGACCGAGGCGGCTGCGGCGGCAGCGGAAACCGGCATCTCAATTTGGACGGTAGGACTCGGCGACGAATCCGAAGGCGGACGAATTCCGACCGAAGTAAACGGCGAGCGGATCTTTCTGACGCACGATGGACGAGAAGTCTGGTCGAAACTGAAACCGACGATTTTGCAGGAGGTCGCCGCTGCCGCTGGCGGCCAGTACATCCCTGCTGGCACGGCCAATCTTGATCTCGCGGATGTCTACGACCGCGTCATTGCGCCTGCAACAGGCAAACGCGTCGAGTCAGCCCGCGTCGAACGGGCAATCCCCCGCTATCGCTGGTGTATCGGTGCCGCCTTGCTGCTTCTCGCAATCGAAAGCGTGCTCGGTCTTCGCGTTGGACTGCGGCGGGGCTTCCGCGGCGCTGCGCAGCGAAGTACCCCCCCACTGTCGCGTCCGCAGAGGGCATTCTCATGAAACCTCTGCACGTGCTTATAGCCATTCCCCTTCTTCTTGCGGCGGCACCTGCGGTGGATCCACCGCAGCGATCTATTCGCCAGGAAATTCGTGTTGCCGAAGATGCTGCTTCGCGGCAGAAGTGGGCAGAGGCTGCAGATGCGCTCGCCCGCGCGCAGCAGCAGAGCGAAATGCCGAACCCGGTACTGTCCTATGATCAGGCGGTGGCGGCATACCGCGCCGGTGATCTTGAGCAGGCCGCAGCCGCGTTTGAGCAGGCCATGAATTCCAATGACCCTTCGCTCGCTGGCGCTGCCGCCTACAACCTCGGGAATACTGCATACCAACTGGCATCACAGGCCTCCGGAGGGTCTCCCGACGGCGGGCAACCTGCACTCCAAGACGCTGCGGACCGATTCCGTCAGGCATTGCAGCACTATCGATCGGCACTTGCAAACAACCCTGGCGATCAGGAGGCTCGCGCCAATGGTGAACTGGCGTGGCGTCGTCTGCAGGAAGTGGAGAAACAACAGCAGGAACAACAGCAACAACAGGATCAGCAGCAGCAACAGTCCGATGAGCAGCAGCAGTCCGACGAGCAGCAGCAACAAGATCAGCAGCAGCAGTCCGGCGAGCAACAGCAACAAGACCAGCAGCAGGAGTCCGGTGAGCAACAGCAAGAAGACCAGCAGCAGCAGTCCGGTGAGCAAGAGCAGCAGCAAGACCAGCAGCAACAGTCCGGTGAGCAGCAGCAAGAGCAGCAGCAGTCCGGCGAGCAACAGCAACAAGATCAGCAGGAGCAGTCTGGCGAGCAACAGCAAGACCAGCAACAGTCCGGCGAGCAGCAGCAAGACCAGCAGGAGCAGTCCGGCGAGCAGCAGCAGCAAGACCAGCAGCAACAGTCCGGTGAGCAACAGCAGCAAGACCAACAGCAACAGTCCGGTGAGCAACAGCAACAAGATCAACAGCAACAGTCCGGTGAGCAACAGCAGCAAGATCAGCAGCAGCAGCAGACTGACGCAGCAGGAACCCCGCGAAAGCCGGGAAAGATGACCAAACAGGAGGCCGAACGCCTGTTACAGGCCGTCCGAGATCGGGAACGCCAACGGCGGCTCGCCAAGCAGCAACGAGAAGGCAGCGGCGTTGCCCCGACAGGGAAGGATTGGTAGCGATGCGCCACGTGAATACGCACACCGCCCATCGCCATTCCCTGACGACGCTGGTGGCGGGAATCTGTCTTCTGCTCGGATGGCTCACGACAAGTGCAGCGGCCAGTACGGTCAAGCACGGCCTGTCGGCAACCACGAGTTGGGTCGGAAGCCCAATCGTGCTCAGCCTGGTCTTTGAGAACATCACCGATCACCAACAGCCTGTGATGCCCAATGTGCCCGGACTGCATATCACTTCAAGCGGTACGCCGAGTCGCATGTCAAGCGTGCAAATCATCAACGGCCGCCGCACCGAAGAGGCGACGCTGACCTATCGCTATCTCATCGACGCAGCGACACCGGGGCCTCACGCCTTGCCCGCAATGACGCTCCACGCCGACGACAAGACCTACTCCACCGAACCAGTCGTACTGACATTCCTGTCTTCGGATGACGACAACCTGCTCCGCGCCGAAATCCAAGACGTTCCATCGCATGGATGGCTCGGCGACACCGTGCCCGCCACGCTTCGAATCCTGATGAAACCGTTCAAGAACTCGCAGATCCGGGACGGTGTGCTCTCCGCCTCCGACATGTGGCGACAGGTGCAGATCGAGACCTGCCGCTGGGGACCATTCTTGGAGAGTGTCACCACCCTTCAGACAGGCAATCGCTTCCCGAAGATCAGTATCGCTCAGGTTGAGAATGCCGCCGGTGAGATGGAGCGATGGTATGCGTACGACATCGAGGCGGACCTGCCGCTGCTGCATGCCGGCAAACTGGATCTGTCCGACATCATGGTTCGCATGAACTACCCGATGCAGATCGGCCGGGGACGCACATCTTTCTTCGATCCGATCCCGTCTCTGACAATCACGCAATCGCGTCCCGTCACGGCTCGCCCGACCGACGTCCAGACGCTTGTGGATGCGCCCCCATCGCAGGGACAACCAGACACCTGGGCGGGCGCAGTCGGTCAGTATGCGTTCGACGTCACGGCGAACCCGACCGATGTCGTCGTGGGCGAACCGATTACGCTGACCATGCGCATCACGGACCGCGGGAACGGGCGTGGCGATCTGGACCTGCTGCAATCGCCCAAACTCGAACGTGACAAGTCGCTCACCAAGCACTTCCGTGTCCCGGATGAGCGTCCCGGCGGTGTCGTCTCGGGGAATACCAAGATCTTCACGCAGACGATTCGCCCCACTTCGGTTGAATCCACCGTCATACCAGCCATTCCGTTCGCCTTCTTCAATACGCAGACGGGATCCTATGACGCAAGCCTCAGCCGCCCCATTCCCCTGAGCGTGACCTCTGCCAAGCACGTCGATGCTTCGGCGGTTGCAGGCGTGCTGCCAGCGACAGATTCATCGACGCAGACCGAACTGACCGCGGTGCGAGGCGGACTGCTCGCCAACTACACCGATCCGGACATGCTGCTCGCCCCGCCGGTCCAACCCGGCGCATGGTGGTTCGTCCTCATCCTGCTCTTTCCCCCGGTCGGCTTCGCCGTGCTGGCCGGTTTCCAGCAGCGACGGTCGGCCGATCGCGATGACCCTCGCCGCGGCCGCGCGCGGAAGGCGGGAAAGATACTTGCAAGCAAGTTGGAGGTCTCCGGAGGATCTCCCGAGGCCGCCGCTACCGCACTTCGTGGCTACGTCGCCGACCGACTCGGCCTCCCCGCGGGCGGTCTGACCAGTGACGAGGCGGTGCAAGCCCTTCGACATCGCGGACAAAAGGAATTGGCGGAAGACCTCGGCACGCTGCTTCAGGATCTGGAACGCCGCACTTACGCCGGAGGGTCCGGATCGCTTCAGCCCACCGAAACTGATGATCTGCGGCAGTTGGCCAAACGGATGGAGGCCTGCGTGCGATGAGAGTACTTCCGACATGCTTGCTCGCCATGCTGCTGACGCACGTGATGTCAACGACAGCACAAGCGGAACCGCTCTCGCCCGCGCAGCAGCGGACGATCCTCTCGGAGGGGGAAGATGCCTTCCGAACCGGTACCGCCCTGTTGGATACCGATCCAGCGGCAGCCCGCGATGCCTTTCACCGCGCTGCAGAGCGATGGAGTGTGCTCATCGATGATGGCATCGTCAACGGGCCGCTCCTCTACGACCTCGGCAATGCGCAGGTGCAGGCCGGTGAACTCGGACACGGCATTGCCACGTATCGTCGCGCCGAGCGTTTCATACCCGCCGATGCGAGGCTGACCGAGAACCTCACATACGCCCGCACCCTGGTCTCGCCTCAATTCGCCGATGGCACGAACCGATCCATCACTCATCGCCTGATCGGTTGGCACAGCAGTTGGGATCTGGGAATTCGGCTCGGCCTGTTCGCAGTCGGCTGGATCCTGCTCTGGGGCGTGCTTTCGATTCGCCAACAACGGACCGTACCAGGGCAGTGGTGGCTGGCCGGCGCCGGGCTGGTCATGTCGATTCTGTTCGGTGGCAGCGTCGCGATCGACATGTTCGGCGAGGAACAGACTGTGGGTGTCCTGATCAGCGATGACGTCACGGTCCGCAAGGGAGACGCCGAGTCCTATCAACCAACCTTTGACGAGCCGATCAACCGTGGCGTGGAATTCGACATTCTTGAATCACGACCCCTCTGGCTACACGTCGAGTTTCCCAGTGGTGAAACAGGCTGGGTACCGCGAGATGCCGTGATTGAAGTGTGAGGCAGTCAGCCGCCGCAGCCAAAATCGCCCAGCAGTACCAGCATGTCGTTGATGTCGATGATGCCATCCGGGACGAGATCGAGCGCGGGATCGCTTCCGCCGAAGCCCTCGAGGAATGCAAGCAGATCGCTGACATCGGTGACACCGTCACCGGTCACATCACCCACACAGTCCGGCTCGGGGTCGAGAACGGTGATATTGAACGTGAGATACAGCGACGATGAAGCTTCGCCGGGCAGATCCTCATCGCTAACGGAGATCGTCACTGAACGGACGATGGTGCCGGGACTCAGTCCGGTGGTGTCAATGCTGAAGGGCATCGACACCGGGAACGGCCCGACATTGTTCCAACTGCCACCGAGGAAAGCCACCGGCGGATCCGGCGTGGTGATGTTGTCGATGTCCATGCGGGACTGATCGCTGTCCCAGAGGTAGTTCCAGAACTGCACGCCGAGCCCCACATCTCCGCTGTCCGGTTCCACGTCGATGAAGTAGACATAGAAGTCGTTGTCGGCATCGCTGACGAAGGACGGGTTGGCGTGCCGCAGAACATGCCCGGTGAGTGACATGGCTGCAGGAGCGTGCTGCGTCAGATCATCGGAGGCCTCCAGCAGCAACTGATCATCGACCACGCCGGAGATGGTTGTGTCTACGGAGACCGACAACATCTGTGTTTCGCCTGCGTCGAGCGAACCGCTGTCGGAGTTGCCCCCGAGTACACCGGTTCCGCTCATGGTCCATTGCAGCGAGGCGGCTCCCTCTGGCACTACCGGAGATGCCGCATTGGCGATATCGAGCGAGCAATCGAGTTGCCAGCCCTCGATCACCGTGCCGAGATCGCACACATCAAAGGAGGCGTCCAGTATGGGCGGCACGCGATAGTCCGCCACCACCGGCAGATGATCGGAAGCATCGTGCAGATAATCGGCGAGCGCATTTGATGCCGGAAGGTCGCCCGGCCAGTAGGTGTTGTTGCCATCATTGATCGCGATGTTGTAATGATTTCCATCGTTTCCAACTGCGCGATACGTTCCATCGATGATGGAGAGTCCGCCGGTACCGTCCAAGAGTGGCGAACTGAGTTGGAAGTCGAAACGATCGTCCAAACCGCCACTGGCAAGACCGTCGGCCTGAATGGTTCTCGGAGACTGTGAGTGCTTGATGGCATTGGATCCGCCCCCCCAACTCCCACTCCCGAGTGGATCGACGAGTCCTCCTGCGAGGAAGGCCAGATAGCCGAGTTCGTCGTTGTCGTAGAAGTTCATGTCACCGACGACGATGTAGCGACTCCCGGCAGGAAGTTCGGCGATGTCGTTCGTGATTCGGATCGCCCCGGTCTCACGCTCGTCCTCCGAAGATGAATTGTTGCCCGCCTTGAGATGGGCGGAGTAGACATAGAGATCGACCACCGGATCGTCGTAGCCATTCAGTGTGAACTGCCATCGATCCGCCCGCCGGCCGGCCCCGGTGTAGAGATCCGCGTGTCCGGCGGGCACCTCGGTCACGGTCGCGGCGTGATAGAAGCACGCCTGAGCGCCGCCGTAGGGGTCCTCATTGCTGTTGGTGTAGGTGGCAGACGACCACTCCGGCCCGAGCATGGCAGACACGGCGTCATAGGTGACGAAGTCGACTTCCTGAAGCAACATGATGGCGACCGGGGCGGCAAATCCGGCGTGATCGTCCAGGCTTGCTGCGTCGATGACCTGCTCGATCGCTGCAGGATCACCCCGCAGTTCGGCAAGGTTCCAGTTCACCACGCGGACCTGGGCGTGCGCGAGGGAAGCCCACGTGATCGCCACAGCGGCCCCGCTCCAGACTGCACCCAATGCCATCGAACCCATGTACGTCTCCAGCCCACCCAATTCCGCGCTGCCTCATAGTACCCCGCAGAAGGAGTTCTCCAACCTCCAAAGCGCGGATACAGGGCCGTATTGCCTGTTTGAAGGGGCTTCAGCGGCTCAGGGATACACCACACAGAAAGAGGACTTGCTACTTCGCCTCGCCGCAGCAGGTGACCTGCTGACCAAAACGACAAGCGGGCCGAACGAATCGGCCCGCTCGGCCTTGTTCCAAGACAAGTAGACAGTCGATATGCGCTTCTCTGCGCCTCGCGGCACAGATGTCCATCACGTTGGGCCGAAGCCCTCGGTACATGGACGAGGTTGTCCTGACTACCCGGTGCAGGTCTCCCTGCGAAGAAGTGGGTTGTGCTGCCCGAAATCGGACAACTATCACTTCTACATCCGGGTCTAAGGAAATCCCTTAGAAAGGAGGTGATCCAGCCGCAGGTTCCCCTACGGCTACCTTGTTACGACTTAGTCCCAGTCACCAGTCTCGCCGTGGGCACCACTGAATCGTGGCGACTTCAGGCGCTACCAGCTTCCATGACTTGACGGGCGGTGTGTACAAGGCTCAGGAACGTATTCACCGCGGCGTAGCTGATCCGCGATTACTAGCGATTCCGACTTCATGCAGGCGAGTTGCAGCCTGCAATCCGAACTGAGACCAGCTTTCAGGGATTCGCTACCCGTCGCCGGGTCGCTGCCCGTTGTACTGGCCATTGTAGCGTGTTTGTAGCCCGGGGCGTAAGGGCCATGCTGACTTGACCTCATCCCCACCTTCCTCCGAGTTTCTCTCGGCAGTCTCGCTAGTGAAATATAACTAACGACGGGGGTTGCGCTCGTTGCGGGACTTAACCCAACACCTCACGGCACGAGCTGACGACAGCCATGCAGCACCTGTATACCGACCCCGAAGGGAAGCCCTATCTCTAGGGAT
>MPLZ02236792.1_pt1 | contig 59602 bp, 47 predicted proteins | sample 1617311 | NCBI WGS metagenome assembly MPLZ02 (sample SAMN05944806, study PRJNA350692) | marine metagenome | biome: marine; feature: ODZ; material: water; isolation source: 160 m water sample filtered on 0.2 um supor filter | place: Pacific Ocean | collected 2012-04-08 | depth 160m m | reverse complement strand
CGCCCTCTCTTGCCACCGCATGTGCCAGCCGCCAGTCTGAGACGGCAATGCCCATGCCGCCCTGGATAATCTGGGGGTGTTCCATCATAGGAGCTTAGAGTCCATCAAGAGAGCCTGATTCGGATTCCCGGAAGAAACTGACAGGAATTTCCTTTTCTTCAAGGCTTAGGAACGGGCGGGCAGCCCGGGGTGCGTGGGGGACTGTTGAGCCCTTCTGTCAGGGTGCCGGAGTTCGTCTGGATGCCTGGGCCGTTTCGATTTTCAGCAGAGAAAACGGGTAGATGGTGGTGGCGTAAATCGTTCCGTCGCGGGTGACGATCAGGGCCATAATGACGTGCAGTGGGGTGAGGGTGCCGTCAGGCAGGGTGTGGTAGCCGTGGATCGGCCGCGCGGTGCCGTCGGGGTTTTTGGCCGGGCCGGCGGCAAAATTGAAGAAGTCTGGGTTCCTGACAGCAAAGACGCCCAGGTTGTCCATCGCGCCGGTCTCCGGGTCGTAGCGGACCAGATGGTGCAGGTAACCCTTGCCGAAGCCGGTCTTGTTGTCGATGCGGATCGCCGAATAGACCCGACCGTCCGGTCCGATGCTGATCGAACCGCGCGAGTCGGGGTTGTCGCCCTTGATGCGGGCACCCAGGTTCGTGGCGACAACAGGTTGACCGGTTGCTCCCGTGAGGTCGACGCGGAACATGCGGAGGTCGTTGAGCAGTTGCAGGTAGGCGGTCCTGCCATCGGGCGTGATTCGCCAGTCGGGGTGCACACGCTTCGCACCGAGGTAACTGGCAAACGGTTTGCCTTCGACAAGCAGTGGGGCCACCGTCATCTTGTCTGTTGCGGGATCGTAGCGGGCGATCTGGAAGTCTTCCGTGATTGCCGTGCCGCGTCCCCGGGCGTCGACCAGCGTGTTGGGCTGGTCGCGCAGGATCGGGCCCAACTCGCGGTAGTTCTTCGTCTTCACGTCGTAGAGCAACCAGCGCTGCTCTTCACAGGTGATGACATAGATCAGGCCGCGCGATTCATCGGCAGTGACGTCGATCACCCCCTGACCCTCCTTCTTGCCCCCGGCAATCTGCCGGTCATCCAGTGGCATGGGCATGCCCAGGTTCTCGGTTGTGCCGGTCGCCGGGTCGTAAGCCATTACGTAACCACCCCGGTAGGTGGGAATCCTCTCGCCGCGTTTCAGGGCCTCGTTCTCCGCCGCCGTTGGATAGCCCTGCTTGGAACCGAGGTAGATCCTGCCCGACGCGCCAACGAAGTTGCGCGTGTGGAGCTTGGACTGCGCGGCGTATCCCGTGGGCGTCAGCGGGAGGCCGATCAGTTTGTGGGTGTCGAGGACGATCCGCATCTTTTCGGTGGCGGGGTCGAATTCGACCAGATACGAGTTTCGTCCGTAGGCGGCGGTGCCAACGTAGATCTTTCCGTTGCGGCCTTCGCAGAGCGAGAAATAACCGGACTCTTCGGTCGTGGTTTCCGGCGGGATGTGGAATGCCCTGGCCCGGACGTAGTTGAACGGCGGTTCCTGGGCGGTAGCCGGTGATGTGCAGAATGCCTGGATCATCGCCCATGCGATGATGAGAGCTGTGGCTGGGATCCGCTCCGCGGACGGGGTCAGCAAGCCGTTGGCCAGGGGACGTTCCTTCCAACGCGGCAATGCCCCGTCAGGCAACCGCCGGTCGTAGATGTCTTTCACGCCTCCTCAACCTGAAAGGAAATTGCTTTTTCGTCAAGGTGCCGGAACGGGCCGGCAGGCCGGGGTGAGTGGGGGGCTGGCCAAGTCATTTCCTTTACCAGCCCATCATGGCCGGTGCTACGCTTGGTGTTTTTGTCATGTATGGCCACAATCTGTTTATCTTCAGACAGATAAACATCCACCTCCACCGCATCCGCATTGCGCTTCCATCCCAGACTAACTGCGGCGAGGGTATCCTCCGGCGCATCATGGGACGCCCCACGATGAGCAATGATCTCCACTGCTTCAGCATGATGCATTATGGCTGCCAACAAATATAAACGGGTTAATCTTAACATGAACTATTTCCTGGTCAGCGGCACTTGGCTGGTGCCGCGCAGATAATCAATCAGGTCGCGCAATTCATCCTGTTTGAAGGCCAAAACCAACCCTTCAGGCATCATGGAAAAATTCTGCTGCTCGATTGAGGACACGTCGCTCTTGGCCACCGTCACCACCTCGGCGGGTGTCGCCATGGTGATTGATTGCCCCTCACTGCGCCGAACCACGCCCACCAGTATGCGGTTGTCCTTGGTCCGCAGGATCGTTGTGCGGTAGTCATTGGGAATCTCCGCATTGGGATCGAGCATATTGGCGAGTAGATAGTCGAGGTTGTTACGATTGGAACCGGTGATGTCCGGGCCAATCTCCCCGCCTTCGCCATAGAGCTTGTGGCACTGGGCACAGGTGCGTTGATAGAGCGCGCGACCGCGTGAAAGGTTTGCCGGCTTGGCAGGCTTGGTTTGGAGCAGCTTCTTGTATTTCGCAATCTCCTTAAGCTTGGCTTCGGGCGTGGATCGGCTCACGCCCCACACCTTGTCCAGTTTTCCATTGATGTCCTTCTGGCCGTGCGCCCGCAACTGCCGCACAATGTCCGCGGGCAATTCATTGGCTTTCACTTCACCCTTATCGATTGCCGCCATCAGGGTCTTTGCATAATTCACGCGCGAGGCCAATGTAGTCAAGGCATCACGTTTACCGTGGGTATCCAGATGATTATATATTTTCAGGACTGCCCCTGGCGTCCTGGCATCCTCAAATGCTCCCAGGGCGCGCAATGCCGCGCGCCGCAACTCCTCTTCCTTCAACAACTCTCGCAATATACCGGGCAGCTTCGCATCCCGCGCATCCACCAATGAAGCAAGAGCCTTCTGCCGCTCTGGCAGTTTCGCCTTGCGATCAACCAACACCTTGCGCAATGCATCCCGCGCGGTCTTGCTGCCGAAGGTAAGCGAAAGCGATCGGGCTAATTGACGCGCCTCCACATTCGAACTCTTGGCCAGTCTGGGTGAGATTTCATCCCAGCCCTTGGGCATTTTGATATTGCGCTGCCCCTTCAACGCCGCTGCGATGCCTTTCAGGATGTCCAATTGAAACGCCGCATCATCCGACTCCTTCAAAACTCCCACCAGCGCCGCCAACGCCTCGGCATCCTGTGCCCGCGCTGGCAAGGGCCCAAGCAGCAACAGGGCAATAAAAAGAAATAGGGTTTTCTTCATCCGGACCAATTGTTACTTGGCTGCCCCTTCGCGGCCAGTCGCCATGCGGCGGGTGATGAACTGTCGCACCTTGGGGATCTTACAGACTGCCAAAAGCTGCACCGCTGCCACCTTGTCAGCTGCCACCACAGGCTCAGTCGCGTACCAATACATGAGCGGCAGATTGGGGTCATCCACATCCTCCGCGTGAGCCAACAATGCCTCGATTACCGGCACGCGTTGCTTAAAGGACAATCGCTGCATGGCGCTGGCCAGATACAGGCGCACCAGTGGCGACTTGTCCTGCCTGGCCATACGGACAAATTCCTCGCGAACCGCTGCCCCGGGTTTTTTGTCCTCAGCAAGTAATTGAATGGCCCAGGCGCGAAGGTGCTCGCTGGAATCCTTCAGCAACCCGGACAGCGTTTCCTCTTTCAAGTGACCCGTAACGCGCAAGGCCCATAAAGCCCGCAAGCGCAGTGGCACGGAACTGCCCGCCTTCAGGGTTTTTGCCAACGCCGACGTATCGGCCTGTCGCTCCTGCAATATCCGCCGTGCATGCCGCACAAACCAATCGTTCTTATGGGATTGCATTTTAAGCAGCTCCTCGTTGGACAGTTTGTTGAGGTCACCCTGCCACGTTTTCGGTTTCCCATAAGCGATCTTAAAAATGCGCCCGGTATGTTTCTGCGTATTGATATGGTGATGGCATTCGCCGGTGTCGGAAAAATCACTGACGTAGACCGCACCATCGGGACCATAGGCCAGGCTCACTCCCACAAACCATGGATCAGTCGCAATCATAACATCAGGCTCATGGGAGGCGGAGTAACCACTGCCTTTGCGTGTGAGCCGGTCATTATTGATTCTGCGGCCGTGAACGTTGTTCAGGAAAATCTGGTTACGATATTTGGAGGGCCAGTTGTCACCCAGATAAACCATCGCGCCGCACTGCGCATGCCCGCCTCCGGTCCTGATTTCCTCGGCGCGCTGGACAGCTGTTGGGACTAGCGGAGCCGGACGGAAGTTGCCCCCACGAACGAAGGTGCCGTGCCGATGATCCGCAATAGTGGCGATGCGTTCATAAGAATACCTGCTCGTCGGCCGATTGTTCAACGGATCGTAATAGGCTCCCTGAATGATATGATAGAGGTGCGGGCTCACGCAGTTGCACACGAAGGCGTGACCATGATCATTCCAGTCAATCCCCCAGGGATTAACCATGCCGGTTGCATGCGATTCCCACACGTGACGGATCGGATGATAGCGCCACACTCCTCCGTCAAACCGTCGGCGTTTTTCTTTGGGAGTGCCCGGCTTGCCAAGGAGAGACCAATTGTCATGCCCGTGAGTGTTGTAGAGCCAACCATCGGGGCCCCACGCCAGGCCATTGGCGATATTGTGCCCGGAATTATCAGTTCCAAAGCCGTCTAGCAGCACCACTGGTTCGCCATCGGGCACTCCATCGTAATTCTTATCGGGGATGAAATAAAAGCTGGGTAGCGACATCACCCACACACCACCAAAGCCCACCTCAATGCCGCACACATACTCAAGCTTGTCGTAGAAAACAATCCGCTTGTCGTGCGTGCCATCGCCATCAGTATCCTCAAAGATGATGATGCGATCATTCTTGCCCGCCTTCTTGTCCGGATAGTTGTTTGCCTCAGCTACCCACAGCCGTCCGCGATCATCGATGCAGAAACCGATTGGCTGCTTGATATCCGGCTCACCGGCAAAGAGCGTTACGTTGAACCCCTTGGGCGCCTGCATGGTTTTAGCCGCTTCCAGTGGCGCGAGCGGTTGCTCGATAATCGGTTGCCCATTCTTTTCCGCAGCCCAAAGGTTAAACGCGAACAATAGCAGGAGTGATGGAAGAAATCTCATTACTGGTAGTAATTCCCTTTTTGTCAAGGTGTCGGAACGGGCCGTGATGAGTGAGGGTCTGGTTGGATCCCACGCAAATCCACCACATGTTTGACTGAAGTCTTTTTTTGCGGAAAGGCTGTCATTTCTTGATTGCTCTTCTCCGTCAGGACTGCAAATCATGAAAGGATATACTCACGTAATATTAAGATTGCGGCCCAACCAGAACGACCAGTCATCGAAATTGAGCAGGAGGTAACCCAATGAACTCGGATATTTGCAAGGCCCGCAGCACATCTCAGGTAAGGTTGATCGTTGGCCTTCTCTCCGGTCTCCTGGTTGCCGTCGGTTTTGTGTCTGCCAAGGAAACCCGGGAGATCACCCTGGGCGATTGGTATCGAATTGGTCCCTTCCGCGATCAGGGACCCCTGCTTGACTGGGTGGCCAACGTCGAATCGGGCTTCAACTCTGAGTATGACGTCGAGAAGGAGGCGGTCGCCAACGGCGGACAGCCCCTTCTGCACCGGAAGTACCCCGCGCCAAATTTTCCGGCAACGCCAGGAGCCCGGCGCGTCTGGACCCGGCATGCCGATTGGCTCGATGGCTACTACCAGGAACTCCCGCGCGGACCTGCGCCGTCCGCTGGCGAAAGCCAGTATGTGTATCGCACCATCACCGTTGAACAAGATACAGAGGTGGAACTCGATTTCATTCTACGGGCTCCCGAGGCGGATCGCAGACAATCGGGAATACGCACCGGACGTTACAAATGCCTGCTGAATGGAAAGGACATCATTCATTGGAACGGTCATGGAGACATGCCCAGGGCCGGGAAGGTCATGCTCAGGGCGGGGGTGAATCACTTCCTGGGGAAAGTGACGAATAATCGACACGCTTACGGTTTCGCATTTTCCATTACAGGCCTGCATCCCAAGCTGCGTCATGAAGTGGGCTTCGAGAGAATGTGGCGCCCGCATGTCAAGGACCTGACAACGGAGCTGCCCTATCATAGTTATAGCGCGACCAGGCCCACCTTCAGCGAAGATCAACTATACGCGGACGGGTTGAAGCGCTTGCGCGCGATCAACTTCTATCCCATGCCATGCCCGGTGTTGAGAGTGCGGCGCTGGACAGCAAAGGGCGCGTTGTTCCGGCCATGGAAGCTGAGTTGGAGAATTATCCCACTTCCCCGGCCGGCGACAGGCACACCGCGCGTCTTGCGGAACTGGAGAAGCGTGTTGTCCCATTGCTGGCAAGGATTGACGAAACGCCCGGCAATCCGATGAAGGACCAGGTGATTGCGGCAGTCAGGGAACTCGACCAACTCTGGGATGAGACGATCAAGGATCTTCCCCGGCTGATCTACCTGGAGCGGGAAACGTATGTGTATGACTCGATGATGTATGAAGGGGCAGGATCCGGCAAAGCAAGTATCAGGAGTTTTGATCCGCAAACGAAAAAGGTGGAGACAATCGTCGATTTCAGGGCGGCGAAACTGCCCGTCCGCCCGAATGAATTCAATCTTTCGTGGGATGGTAAAACGATCTTCATCGGGGGCGGCGGAATGGTTTCGGCCATCGATAGCGATGGCACCAATTTTCGCAAGATCACCACCGGCCAGTCGCCGTCACAGATGCCGGATGGCCGGATTGTCTTCTTTGACAACGATTCCGGTCAGGCCCCGTGCAAAGGCAATGGCTCAAGACGCCTGCTCTTTATTTGTGATCCAGACGGTGCCAATCGGAAACTGGTTTCAGCCAACAACACCATTGATACGGCGCCAACGGTTATGAATGACGGTAAGATCATCTTCACGCGCTGGGATTATGGCGTGAATAAGAATGTGTTTAACCGCCATGCCTTGTGGACCCAGAACCCGGATGGGTCGGGCATTGACCTGTATTTCGGCAACACCGTCATTGATCCGCGCTCCCTGTGTCGTCCGCGGCAGATTCCAGGTCGCCCGGAGATCCTGACGATATTCGGTCCCCATCACGCCAAGCTGGCCGGCCTTCTCGGGCTCGTCTGGAATGGTAAGGGCAAGGAGGCTCGGGACGGCCTGGGCTTTCGGCGTATCACGCAGGATACAGCCTCCGTCGGGGATAGCCCCCAGGCGTGGTCCTATCAGGATTCCTACCCGCTTAATGAGCAGCTTTTCCTCGTCAGTTTTGGTGGCCGAAAACATAATCAGGCCGCCCTTTATCTCTACGACCGTTCAGGCAACAGGAAATGCCTCATCGAGGGCTCTGAGCTGGGCATTCATACCGCCCAGCCGTTCATGGCAAGAACGGTTGCGCCGGTGATCCCCAACAGAAGTGTTGCGAAGAACTGGAACGGAAGGGAGGACCTTCACCAGCGCCTGCTTGATGATCCCGACTGGACCCAGAAGGCCACACTTGTGTTGCAGGATGTGTATCAGGGGCTTGAGCCGGAGATTCAGCGAGGACGAATCAAGTACCTCGCCGTCATGGAGCAACCCGCGCAATCGCATGGTCGAGGTGGAGCCATCGGTGTTGGCACAATCTGGTACGTGAACAGATTTCTTGGACTGGTGCCTGTTGAAAAAGATGGCTCCGCCCTTTTCGAGGTGCCGGCGATGCGGAGTCTGTTTTTCCATGTCTTGGACAAGGACGGGAAAATGCTGATGACCCAGGGATCTGATTTTCACACAATGCCGGGTGAGGTCAGAAGCTGTATCGGTTGCCATGAACAGCGCAAAGACGCCTCGACTCCTCCCCGCAATTACAGCAGAAGCCCGATTGCGCTCCGCAAACAGGCGGTTCATCCCGAACTGCCCGACTGGGGGACGCGGGGAGTTATTGAATATGAAACCGTTGTTCAGCCTGTCTTCAACAAGTACTGCGTTTCGTGCCACAGTGGCGAGAAACCGGACGGCCACCTGAATCTGACCGGCGACAGAACAACCGCATACAACATGTCCTACATGCAGTTGACGGATGGCGGGTATGTGCATTTCCAGCCCGGCACGGGAAGTACTCATGCTCAGCCAACAAATGACAGCGATGAGCAGGCGCCTCTCAGTCGGGGATCTGTGATAAGCAAGCTGACCAAATACATCGAAGACCCGGAACATTGCGGCAAATCGATTCCCTTTGACGAGCAACTGAGAGTGTTTCTGTGGATCGATTCCAATGTTCCGTTCTTCAGCCATTACCGTCAGGTGCCGCCCGCCTCACTGAACAAGACAGCGATAGACGGCCTGAGGGACGTGTATGGCCGCCGGTGTGCGAGTTGCCACAACCGGGCGATGCCGGATACGATGTCGGGGTTGAATGCCCATCACATTGCCCGCCACGTCGGTGGACCAGCGGGGCAATGGGGCATCTCCAATAGCGGAATGCGGGTTCGGCACCTTAACTTGAGCAATCCATCGCATAGTGCATCTGCCTTGGCGCCCCTGGCGAAAGAGGCCGGGGGATGGGGGCTTTGTGGCGACAGCAAGAAACCTGTCTTCAGGAACAGGGAGGATGCGGATTACAGGAAGATCCTCAGCAGTATTGAGAACGGAATCCAGTTGCGCCAGGGCATCGAAGTGAAAGGGATCAAGGAGCTTCTCCAGGAAGAGGCTGCGAAGAAGCAGTCAGTCCGGGTTTCCAACTTTTAGAGAGGAACCGAAGCCTACTGGGAGGAATCTGCTTTTCCGTCAAGGTTTCGGAACGGACCGGGGGGCCGGGCGGGGTGAGTGGAGGTCTGTTCTGATGGCAGGTCCTTCTCTCCGAATGGGGATCTCATGAATCAAGGCACTCCTCTAAAGGTTTTTCACAGGAGCCGAATTAGAGTATTGAGCAGGCATTCCCTGCGGAATAGCCCACCCGGAATAATGCATGTTCATATCCAAGGTCTTCTTTGTCTTCTTTGTTTCGGAGTAGGTTCGATCAATGCTGAGCAGGGCAAACGATTCGCGCCTCTCAAGCACATCCAGCTAAAGGTGGGTGAGTTGACCAGAACGGCATGGATCCATGCGCCTGGGACGGCGGTGAAGCAAAAGGCCCCTTTGGTTTTCGTTTGGCACGGGCACGGAGGAAAAGCTGAGCGCATGGCCAGAGGATTTGCCCTGCACCGCCATTGGCCGGAGGCAATCGTCATCTACCCCCAGGGATTGCCGGTGTCCAGTTTCTACGATCCCGAGGGCCGGCGCTCGGGTTGGGCGAAAAACCCGGGGGAAAACCGGGATCTTGCGTTTTTCGACAAGTTGCTCAAATACGCCAAGAAAAAGTGGCGGGTAGATGAAAATCGAATCCATGCGACCGGACATTCAAACGGGGGCGGATTCACCTATCTCCTGCTCTTCGAAAGGGGCGGGCACCTGTCTTCGGTGGCGCCATCCTCAGCAGGTGTCTCCCGGGATCTCAGGGGCCGCAAGCCCGTGAGCAGACCCATCTTTCACCTCATTGGCGAGAGGGACAGAATCGTGCCGCCGGAGTGGCAGGATCCGGTGATCGAGAAGATCAAGGAGTATCACGATTGCGGTCCGGGAAAGAAATGGAAGGATCATGCCCAGTGCATGGAGTTTCCTTCTGCCAAAGGAGCTCCGCTGGTAGTCTATCGTCACCCGGGCGGTCACAGGATGCCAGGCGACTCGGCGGAACTGATTGCGGCTTTTCTCCGGCAACATCCGAAGAATGAGGAAGGGGAGAAGGTCCATGAGAAAGGCTCTCTCCAGGCAACGCCCTGAAAATCAGGTTCAGTTTTGACTGAGAGCAAAAAGCGAGTTCCTGTCAATTGTCAGCAATTCGACTTTGCTCGTGAATGGTTTTGATCAATCCCCCCACATGAGGGATAATCATGGATTCCGTTCTTTGGGCGGAACATCTCATGACCGAAAAGAGAAAACACACGGCGCTGTGGAAGAAGCTGGTTCTGCTGCTGGTGTCGCTGCTCATCGCGCTGGCGCTCAGCGAAGGCGCGGTGCGGTTGCTGTATCCGGAATACGGCATCCCGGTACACACCACGAAGCTGTTCACGGAGTTCGATCCCAAACTGGGCTGGCGGAAGAAACCCAACTTTCGCGGCCAGCACGTGCAGGACGAATACACGATCGTTGAGCAGTTGAATGCCAGGGGGCAGCGCGGGCCGGTGTTTCCTTATGAGAAACCCGACGACGCCTATCGCATTCTCGTCCTGGGCGATTCGTTCGCCGAAGGTTACACCGTCGAGTTCCGGGACCTCTTCTCGGAAATCATGAGTGAGAGACTCAACCGCACCCTGGAGAGGGACATCGAAGTGATCAACGTGGGCACCGGTGGCTACGGGACGGACCAGGAGTTGCTGTTTTTCGAGGATGAGGGCAGCAAGTATGAGCCGGACCTGACGGTGCTGCTCTTTTTCATCAATGACCTGACATTCAACATCAGGGACAACTACACGCCCAAGGGACGGGGCCAGAAACCCTTGTTCGAGTTGAAGGACGGAGAACTGAAACTCAAGAGCCTGCCCAAGGCCACGTGGAGCCACGACGAGGTGATGGCCCAGGACCGGGCGGAGCATCCGACCGAGGATTCCTTCGTCCCCTGGCGACCTGAACGCTGGTACCTTTATCGCCTGCTCCGCCACTCGCTGACCGCAGGGACGGAAAACGTGATCAACGAACTGCCCACGATCCCGCATTCGGTTCCCGGCGTGGCCGGGTCAGATGCCAGGTCCGACGAGCAGGGCGGCGATGACGAACGTCGCATGCGTTTCAGCAATGACCGAAACCGTCGCGAATGGGAAATGACCGAGGCATTGCTGGGGCGGCTGAAGGAGCGTGTCGAAGACGGTGGCGGCTCGCTGGTCATCTTCTACGTGCCGGTAAGGGGCGAGGTCTACAACGGCAAGCGCGAGGTTGTTTCGAATACGAGCCGAATCGAATCCAACCTGGGGATCGTGGCCGATCGGAACGGGATCGATTTCATTCCCTCCATTGCGCTGTTTCGCGCGGAAGCGAGGATCCTTGCCGGGCAGGACAAGTTTCTCTACTGGAAAAAGGATCCGCATTGGACTGCCGAGGGCAATCATCTGACGGGGTTGATCATCGCCGAACACATCCGCACGCACCGCGATCGCTACCAACTCGACGAACCACGTGCGGCGGGCGGGAATTGAAGAGGACTGACCGTGGAGGCGACAGGCAAGACAATGAAGCATTCGGCAAGTGAATAGGAGCCAACCCATGACGATGTTTACGACCAGGCCCGACTTCATCCTCTGGAGCCACCTCTTTGCCCTGACCATCGCGCTCCCGGTGTTGGTGTCGGCTGCTGACAAGGAGGGCAAAGGGAATCGAGGGATCCGGGTCGAGCAAACGCGGAACCTTACCGAGTTTGATTCCACCCTCGGCTGGCGAAGGATTCCGAATTTTCACGGCACGCACGTGCAAGGGGAGTACCAGGTCGAGATGCGCTACAACGCCCGCGGCTTTCGCGGCCCTCTTTATCCCTACGAGAGAACTCCTCAAACCTATCGCATTCTGATTCTGGGCGATTCCTATGCGGATGGCTATTCCGTGGAATTCGATGACCTGTTTACCGAAACGATGCAGGAGCGATTGAAGACGAAATTCAAGAAGCCGATGGAGGTGGTCAATTCCGCGGTCGGCGGCTATGGGACCGACCAGCAATTGCTTTACTTTCTGATTGATGGACGACGCTACAAGCCCGACCTGACGATCCTGCTGTTTTATGCGAACGACCTGCCCTACAACATCAAAGCCCACTATGCCCCTCTGGGACGGGGAGAAAAACCGCTCTTCGCGCTCGAAGACGGCAAGCTGTATCTGAAGAGCCTGCCCAAACCGCCCAGGGACAGGACGCCGGACCAGCGCAAGGATTTCTATGATCCGAAACTGGTCAGGCAGACCATGGAGATGTTCGTGCGTCCCAAAGCGGCGGCGGGTGATTCGCCCGGCGCTTCAGAAGAAAAGGGCGGCCCGGTTTATGGTTCGGGCACCAAGGGAACACAATGGGAGATGACCGAGGCGCTGATGAAGAAGATCAAGGAATCCTGTGAGGCGAACGATAGTCATCTGCTTCTTTTTTTCGTGCCGGTCAAGAGAGACATCTACGGCAGAGCGGACGTCATCGAAAACAAACCCAGTGTGGTCTCTTCCAATCTCCGGACGCTGGCTTCGCGCCTGAAGATCGATCTGATCGACACCTTGCCCGTCTACCGGGACAGAGCCGCCCAGATCGCCAGACAGAAGCAGCGTCTCTACTGGATCCGCGATTCGCACTGGACTCCGCAGGGTCATCAACTGGCGGGTGAAATCCTCGCCCGACACCTCCGCACGCACGCCGTCCGCTACCGACTCAGCGAACCACCTGCGGCGGGCGGGAATTGAAGGGAAATAACCGGACCGCCATTCACTCCAACCTGCGGGCTTGTTCCCGGGCCTTGAGGAGGAAGCGATTTCCCGGCAACGGTTACGGTCCACTCACATCGGTCGGCCACGCTTTGAGACCGATGACCGGGAGCGCAAAGGCGAAAGCCTCACGCCAGTCCTCCTGATCTGCATGGAGAAAGCAGTCGTAAATGCGTTTCTTTGGCCGTGCATCGCCGTCCCGCCGAAGCAGGCCCAGCCGCAGGCCACCTTCGTGAGGGTGGTCGACATGACGGTGCAGAATGAACGAATCGATGCCCTCAAGGGCGGAGACGCGGCGATAGGCATAGCAGTAGGCGGCGGCCTGAATGGTCTCCCCATCAGGGCCGTCGGGGGTGTGGAAGCCTTGTTCGCTGAGGATGATCCGTCTGCGCCTGCCCTGGTAGAGAAGATCGTCTTTAGCAAGGTATTCGGTCAGGATTTCGAGGTTCTTGAAAGTGATCCGGGGCGTGTCAGGCGAAATCCTGGTGGTCCTGTCGTTCCAGAAGCGTGGTTCGAACAAGTTTTCCGGGTAGGGATGGTAGGCGAGGTGCCAGTCGATGTCGGTTGCCTTCTTCGCGAAATAATCGACCAGCAATCGTCCCGGGAAGGACTGTTCCTCATTGCCGGCGCCATAGCGGATGTTCCAATGATGATCGAGCGAAAGGTAGACACGGGCGCAGGAGGACTGCCGACGCACCGCCCCGTGTGCCAGCCGAACAGTCCGCAGGTAGTCGCCGGCAAACTCGTCGAAGGTCGTCTTTCCGCAGTTGCTCCACCACCAGTGGGAATTCACTTCGTTCCCGATAATGTAACCCACGGCGCGTCCATACCTGCGATCGGGCCGTGACCAGCGTTCGGCGAGGAATCCCAACGTTGCCGCAAACCACTCCCGCCCGTCGGCAGTGGAACAGTTGAAGGCGCCGAGACGGTTGGGAGCCTTGGCGTCGAAGTCAGGATGGAGCATGAGGCGGTCGATCAGCTCATTGCCGGAACGGTAAGCGAGAATGATGAGGTTCACGATCACCCCGTGGTCTGAGAGCGCCTTGATCTGCCCATCAAGGTGACCAAGGGCGGAGGCTTTGAAGTGAAAGGTCTTTCCGTTGTCTTTCCAGCTTGGTTCGCCGGAATCGCGTGCCGGATCGACAAGTTGGCTCAGGTTCACGTTCAGGGCGGCATGCTTCACGCCGAGGGAGAGGGCGTTTTCGGTCATCTCCACCTGCAGACCCTTTTTCGAGGCAGCCGTGGGGTAGGTTTCCACGTGGCGCGATTCGGCCGCGAGGCATTCATGCAGGCAAACAAGGACCAATAGAGCGCGAAACATGGGAGGGCTATCGGGTAAGCGGGTCCCGGGTGTTACCGCCAGTTCGTCGTAGTCCCGGGATCATGCGACCGGGTGCTTGGGGGGAAACGATCTGCCTGACGAGCTCCCAATACAGATGCTGATTTTCTGCTGCAGGTCTCCGGCCGGGTTCACTGGCTTTCCAGGAGGCGAAATCGGTCTGTTCCCCGGAACCGTGAGCGCTTTCAAGCATGCCACAGGCAAGGATAGGGAGCCCGACCCGGGACGTCAATTCGGCAGCCGGATGGGGTTTGGGGGGTAGCGTAGTGGGCTATTGAAAACAGGATGTGGGAGCCCTGCCTTGGGTTCGGGTACGCCCCTGATGGGGGGGGTCTTGTTCCTTGTGTTCCACCGGAAATCGCTGAAGGTGCCGCATGCGCCAGTATCTTGGGCTTGTGATCGGTTTGGCGGTGGGAGTGGTGGGGGCGATTCTGTTTCAGCAGAGCATGCCGCCGGAAGAGGGGTCGACGGAGGAAAAGGTGGAGAAATTGCAGGGTGAGTTGCGGGTGACGCGGAGGGAGTTGTCCAGGTACGAGGCAAACTACGGTCCGGGGAGCAATCGGACGGTGCGGGACGGGATACGCTCGATCGCGGAGGACATCAGGGAGGGCCGGGATGTGAGCCTCGACGATGTCTTCTGGACGATGAAGCCGTGGATGCGGGACATGGCGCCCCTGTTTGACCGGATGCGGATGGTGGAGCAGGAGGAGCGGTTCGACTCATTGGCGGGGCACTATGCCCGGGAATACCACCTGTCGGACGAGGGGCAGGTGGAGTTGAAGGAGTGGTTCCGGAAGAGGGAGGAGGAGAATGCCCGGGCCTTCCATGACATGATCAACAGTGAGACGACCGGCTTCGTGGATTTTGTGCGTGTCATGGAGATGAACGAAGATTCGGAGCGCGGTCTGGATGCCTTCATGGAGACCCGGCTTCAGAGTGAGGAACTGGCGGCATTCAAGGCGGAGCGCCTGCAGGGGCGGGTGGACAGCGTGCAGGACGAGGCGAACCGGCGGCTGCACAGACTCGACGAGGTGGTGGATCTGGACGAGAACCAGCTGGACGGGATGTTCGCAGTGATGGCGCGGGGGTCGCGGCGCTACGATCCCGGCATGGAATTTGACGGGATGGGGGGCGACACCGGCCGGCTGGAGGGCCGGGCGCGGGATGAGGCGATCCGCCGGGTGTTGCGGCCGGATCAACTGGACCGCTACAGGGAGTATCAGGAGGAGCGCCGACTGGAGGCGGAGCGTGAGATGCGGCGGATGGGCATGAAGCTGCCGCGCGACTGGGATCTCCTTGACGACGCGGGTTTCTGATGAGGGAGGTGACCGGGAGCGCGATCGAGATCCGTGACCTGCGGGTCGACTACGGTGATTTCATCGCGGTGAATGACGTGAGTCTGTCGATTCCGTATGGGGTGGTCTGTGGGCTGGTGGGGCCGAACGGGGCGGGGAAGACTAGCACCTTCAAGGTGCTGGCGACGCTGATGGAGCCGACCTACGGGGAGGTGATGGTGGCGGGCTACGACGTGCTGGAGTCGACGTCCGCAGCGCGGCGGATCATGGGCTACATGCCGGACTTGGCGCCGGTGCCTTCGGATTTGAAGGTGTGGGAGTTTCTCGACTTTCATGCCGACACGCACGCGCTGGGTGGGCGGACAGCGCGCCGGGAGCGGGTCGAGGAGTGCCTGGGAATCGTCAATCTGCTGGATAAACGCGAGGCGTGGTGCAAGGCACTGTCGCGTGGCCAGACCCAGCGTCTGGTGCTGGCCAAGACGCTTCTGCACCGGCCCCAGGTCCTGATTCTCGACGAGCCAGCGAGCGGACTGGACCCCCTGTCGCGGCGGGAATTGCGCCTCGCCCTGCAGAAGCTGGCGGCGGACGGGGCCACGGTGCTGGTGAGTTCGCACATCCTGAGCGAGCTGGCGGAGATGTGCTCAATGCTCTGCGTGATGAACCAGGGGCTGATCCTGTCGTCGGGAACCGAGGACGAGGTGCGGGGTGAGCTGGGAAGGTCGGACCGGCAGCTGTGTGTCACGATGGTCAACGGTCAGGATGGTCTGCTGACGTGGCTTGCGGCCTGCGAGGGGGTGCATGACGTGGAGCGCGACGAGGAGGAGGTGCGTTTCGGATTCAAGGGCGACAACGACGGCCAGGCGGATCTGCTGGCGGCCATGGTGTCGGCGGGCCTGCGGGTGAAGACCTTCGAGGCACGCGGGTCGTCGTTCGAGCAGATCCTCGTGGAGGTGGCGGAAGGGAACCGGGAAGCATGATGGACGAACAAGAAAATCCCACCGACAAACCGCTTCCGGAAATTTCCCTGCCCGGGAAGCCGCCTCCGCTCCGGGGTTCGGGAGTGCCGACATGGAAGATCTGGGCCAACCCGATTTTCCGTCGGTATTGCCGGTCGCGTCTGCGGTTGCGGGGCCTCTCACTGTGGATACTGATCTCGCTGCTGATTTCGGGATTCCTCTTTTTCATTATCCGGCAGGGGATGTTGCGCTGGGAGGGAATGGACCTGGTGGATGCGGAGCGCACCCCGCTGATCGCGTTGCTCATTTTCCAGGGGGTCATTCTGTTCCTGCTGGGAACCGGGCAGGTGGCCGGTGGGATGACGGCGGAGGCGGACGAGGGCGTGCTCGACTACCAGCGGCTGGCTCCGATGTCGCCGCTGGCCAAGGTGCTGGGCTACCTGTTCGGCCTGCCGATCCGGGAGTACGTGCTGGTGCTGGTCACGATGCCCTTCAGCCTGTGGTCGCTGTGGCGGGGCCAGGTGCCGCTGGGCATCGCGTTGCAGCTTTACGGGATCTTTTTCACCGCGGGGGTGCTGTATCACCTGACCGGGTTGTTGGCGGGGACGGTGGTGAAGAACAAGCGCTGGGCCTTCCTGGTGTCGATGGGAGCGATCTTTTTGCTCTACACCGTGATCCCGCAGCTGGCGAAGTTCGGCCTGGCCTACTTCAAATACCTCACCATCATGCCGGTCTTCGAGGAATGCTATCCGCACCTGATTCCACGGGATGCGGGGGCCACCGCCCAGACGTTGCAGCAGCTCCTGCCCAGCGCGAAGTTCTTCAATCTCGATTTTCCGCAGGCGGCCTTCACCCTGTTGTCGCAGGGGGTGCTGATCCTGACCATGACAGTGATGTTATGGCGGCGTTGGCGGCGGGCGGAATCGCATCTTCTTGGCAAGGTGTGGGCGACGGGTTTTTTCGGATGGTTGCAGCTGGTGCTGCTGGGTAATGCCCTGCCCCTGATCGAGCCGGGCCACCTCTTTCCGTCGCGGGGCTTTGACAGTTTTCTGGGGCGCTTCCGGATGGGGGGGGGACTGGCAGCCTGAGGAATGGGAACCGGTGGTGATGGTCGGCGCCTACGGGCTGGTGACCCTGATGATGCTGTGGGTGATGATGCTGATGATCTCCCCGAACGCGGAGACGCGTTTGCGGGGGTGGCGGAGGATCCGCAAGCTTGGCAGGCGGCGCTTCTCCCCGGTCTCGGATCCGGCCACCGCCTTTCCCTGGCTGGTTCTGATGGTCGGGATGGGGGCGGTGGGATGGCACGTCTTTGCGAAGGAACTGGTCGAGTCGCGCTGGTTCCCCGGGCAAGAGCTGCCGACGATGGCGATTGCAGCTTTCCTGCTGGTGATGGCGACGGGAGGCCTTGGTTTTCATGCCCTCCTCGAGGGGCGCGGACCCCGGGCGGCGGGCATGGCGGTGATTTTCATTGGAGTGGTTCCGATCATGGTGGGCTCGATCCTGGGCACGATGGGATTCAGCGTGGTGGCGACGTGGTTGATGGGGATCTCTCCGGTGATGGCGCCGATGTATGCGTCGGGGGTGATGCTGCCGATGACGGATGTGGGAGCCGACATCATGCGGTCCCTGCCGCGGGCCTTCTGGTTCTGGCAGTTTGTGGGAACGATCCTGACACTGCGCCTCATCCACTGGTTGTGGCAGTCGTTGAGGACGAAATGAAAGAGAATCGCGTCTGGGATGGTCCCGGGTAATCAGCTACAAAAAACGAAGATGAAGCACAATAAATTCACCACTGCTGTGTTCGCTGTTCTGTTCATGGTCCAAGCTGCCCATCCGGGTCTGCAAGCTGCCTTCTGGTCAGATTGAGAGATGAAGCGATTGCTCGTTTTCAACGGGATCCTGCAGGCCGGTGGGTTTCCCTGACGCCCCTCCGACACCATCCATGAGACAAGCTCCTGCCGCCATGTTCACCGCGTTACTGCTCGCGTCCGGGCTCTCCGGTGCGGAAGCTGCGGTGGCGGGAAGATCGGGTGCGGCCGATCTGATCATCGCCTCCGATGGGACGAGCAGGGCCGGGATATTGTTGTCACCGGAAGCCGGTCCAAGGGAAGCGCAGGCAGCCATGGATCTCGCTCACTACATTGAACGCATGAGCGGGGCCAGGGTGCCCGTTGTCAGGGAGCGCGAGAAGATTGATGCGGCACTGGAAGGGGCGGACACACCACTGGTCATCATCGGCAGGGAAGCGATTCGCGCACGGGAGGATCTCCGCGCTGAACTCGCTTCAGTGACCAAGAAGAACCCTCACCTGAGAACCGACGGCATTGTCCTGCGCCGGGAAGGAAACCGGGTGTTCCTGGCGGGCAACAACGATTCCAGCCACTACTTTGCGGTGGCGGAACTTCTCCGCCGCTGGGGTTGCCGGTGGTACCTGCCCACGGACTTCGGCGAGTGCATCCCGGAGGAGTCCGAGTTGAAAGTCGGGGAGCTGAGCCACACCTATTCCTCGCCCTTCGAGATCCGTTCCTACTGGATTTCGTGGAACGGTGACAGCTCGGGTGCCAGCGAGTTCCAGGCCCGCAACATGATGACGGGACGTCGCCTCCTGCCGCCAAGCGGCCACGCCCTGGGAAAGTTCACCCGGGGTCTCGGCAAGGGAATCTTCAGTTTCCCCATCACGGCTCCGGAAACCGCCCGGCACGTGGCCGGTCAGGTCGAGAAGACCTATGCCGCCGGGGGAGCGTTCTCACTCGGGATGGAGGACGGGTCGTATGATTCCCAGTATTCCGGGGACCGCGCACTGATGAAGCTGCAGTGGGACAAGTACTTCATGCGCTGGTCGGTGACCGACCCGATGCTGGAACTCTACAACAACGTGGCGCGGATTCTTCAGGACAAGTATCCCGAAAGCAGGGGCCGGATCGGCTTCCTCGCTTATGCCAACATGACGTTGCCGCCGGTGCGCCCGATGACGGCGGAACGATCGCTCTTCTGCGAGCTGGCACCCATCGACATCGATCCGATCCACGGGATCGGCGATCCGCGGTCACCCCCGAAGCAGGAATACAGAGAGATGGTTGACGGTTGGGCCAAGGTGATGCAGGGCCGGTTGTGTATCTACGATTATGACCAGGGGATGCTTGTCTGGCGCGACATCCCCAATCCGTCCCACCAGGCCTTCCGCCGGGATGTGGCGCACTATCGAAAGGCCGGCATCCTCGGGGTCAATACCGAGAGCCGGGGTGCCTTTGCCACCACCTTTCTCAATCTGCACCTCCGCGCCCGCCTGCTGTGGAATCCTGACGAAGACGTTGATGTTCTGTTGGGAGAGTTTTATCCGAAGTTCTACGGTCCGGCCGCGAAGCCCATGGAGGCCTACTGGTCCGCCATTTATGATGCCTGGAGCACTACCATCTGTACCGAGCATGAGCACTTCGTTGCACCGGCGGTTTACACTCCCCGGGTCCTGGTTCAGCTGAAGAGAAACCTGGAGGAAGCGGAACGGATCATCGGCGGCATTCAGATCCGGGGAAGGGAGCTGACTGCGAATGAGAAGCTCTATGTGCGCCGGATGGAATTTACGCGCATCAGCTACAATATTATCGAGGCCTACATGGCGATGGTCAGGGCTGCGGCGACCGAAGTCGATTACGCATCAGCGGTCGAGGCGGGGGAACGGGGCTTGAAGGCGCGCGATGCCATGACCGCCCTGGGAGGCATTTTCACCACCACGCGCCTGGAAGGTGAGGGGACGCCCTGGTGGCCGGGAGAAGTGAATCAGTATCGCGAACTGATTTCATTCACCGATGGACGTCGTGGTGAACTCATCGCGAAACTGCCTCTCGAGTGGGCTTTCCGACGTGATCCCGGTCGTGAGGGGCTGCAGCGCGGTTTTCATACCAGGGAGCCGGACCTGTCCTACTGGAATACCCACAAGGCCAGGTATGGCCTGGAAAACCGCAAGAACTACCCGGGAGACCAATGGGGGATGTTGCGCTCCGATTCCTACGCTCAGGCTCAGGGCGTCCTCCATCCCGATGGACAGAGCTTTACCGGCGACCTCTGGTATCGCTGCGAGGTCGATCTGCCCGCCGGCGAATCCTCCGCTTCCCTCCACCTCCGCTTCCCCGGCCTCTTCAACGAGTGCTGGCTCTATCTCAACGGCGAGGAGGCCGGCTACCGGAAACAGGGGAAGCTGTGGTGGTTCAATGATTACCGCTTCGAGTGGGACCAGGACCTGACCGGCAAGCTGAAGGCGGGCAGGAACACCGTGACATTGCGCTGCAACTGCGAGCACCATTTTGGCGGTATGTTCCGCCGGCCTTTTCTCTACCGGAAGGCTCCCGGAAAAGACAAATGAACCGTCCGATGCAGGCTGTAGCTTCCGGCCCGAATCGCCTCGCTCATTGTTTCTTCTCGTCCAGAGGCTGGTAGAACTCGATCTCCCACATGCGGGAGATGTTGTGTGGGGTCCGGGTGATAACGAGCCGGATGTGTTCTGTTTTCACCGGTGCAAAGGTCGCGGACCAGACCGGATTTTCGTTCTCTTTAATCGCTGGGAGGATCTCCTGCCAGGTTTCTCCATCGTGATACTGGAGCTTGAAATGGCTGATGGGGTCGAGAATCCGGGCACCGTTATATCTGCCGGTGATCATCCGGGTGGCTCCGAGTTCGACTGGTTCATCCCATCGGTATTCGATGAGGTGAGGCAGCCCCCCCTTGGCCAGCCAGCGGGCGTCGGCGTCCTCGATTTTTCCATTACCGTCGTTAAGGAGAGCCGAGCGGTCGACGTCGCCGGATTTCACGGGGATGGAGGAGCTCACCTTGGCCAAACGCCCAAGGTTCTTCCCCGCGTGTCCGAGCCACTTCGGCTGGACGAGGGCGACTTGGCGCAGGCTGCTTCCGCGCTCCCCTTGATTCGAATAGGGGATGGTGGAGCCGTCCCCCTTTCCGACTCCTTGGCCCATCCGTTTCTGGAGGTCGGACAGATGCTCTTCGTAAACACGGCGGGGGTTGGTATCGAATTCCTTGCAGACACTTGCTGCCATCCCGACAATTTCGCCCCCGGTGCCGCAGGTTCGCATGACCCGCACCGCACCAAGCGCTTCATGGGTCACGCTGATGCAGCGCCCGGCCATGAAGAGGTTGTCGATGTTCCGGGAATAGAAACAACGGTACGGAATCCAGAACGGACGATTCTCCTTGTAGGCCGGAAATTTACCGTGCTCAGCCCGAGAGATGAAAGCATCTCCCTCAAAGCCCTTGTTGTAGTGGGGATTGGGAAGATGGAGGTCGTTGCTCCAGCCGGTGGGAGCGCATCCGTCGGGAAATTTTCGATCTTGATTGAGATCTTTTACGTTGAGGATCACGTCGCCGAGAAGACGCCGGGATTCGCGCTTGCCGAGGATGTAGGCAGCCCAGTTGAGTTTGTGGTTGGGCAGCACCTTGTCGACGTTCTTGAGGGCGTCCCAGGCACCATACATGGCGCGGAAATTCCAGTCGCGCACGTATTCCATCTCTTCGATCGGGTCGCGGTCGAAGCCGCTCTCCCAGTACCAGCCGCCCAGTTTAAGGGGGTCGGGCTTGGTCTTGCTTCGACCCGGGAAGGGCTTGTCAGAGAGGTCGAGCGCCCACGGGCAGCGTGGGAAGGGCGCGGCCACGGTGGATTGCCTGGTCCCGGTGTTGATGGGATTGGTGTCCTTGCACTCGCAGACGTTCCACAGGTTGCATGGGCCCATCTTGTCCTTTTCCTGCATGTCGAAGTCGGCTCCGGCAAGGGCACCGATGCAGGCGTCACCCGTGCAGTCGGCGAACCAGCGTCCAACGAAGCGAAGGCGCTTTCCGGTGCGGATTTCCTGGGCGAGGACGGCCCGGATACGTTTGCCTTCCATCTCCACGCCGTTGCCACGGTGTTCGAGGAAAAGATCGATGTTGGGTTCGCCCCGTGCGACGGCCAGTTTCTTGTCGTCCTCGTAGAGGTCGGCCGTGTTCGTTGGTCCATAGTGGGCCCGTTGGGCAGCTTCCAGTTCAGCGACCACATCGCCGACGCGGGGCCAGGGTTCCTTGCTGCGCGCTCCCTGCAGCCAGACGCGGACCTCCGAACTGTTGTTACCACCCAATACCGGCCGGTCCTGGATGAGGGCGACTTTCAAGCCGAGGCGCGCGGCGGTGACCGCGGCGCAGGTGCCGGCGATTCCGCCCCCGATGACGACGAGGTCATACTCGCCGGCCGGTTCCGGTTCATCGGGAAGTCCAAGACACCGGTGGCGGAAAGCAGGCATTTCCGGGGCGGTGTTGGGCGGGACGAAAGCGGGATCGTTCGAGAACAGGACGGCGTCGCAGCGGCCCTCGAAGCCGGTCAGGTCGTGAAGCGCGAGATTGAGTATTCCCTTCGGCAGGTCGATCGTCCCACCGTCCTGCCAGTGCCACTGCGCTCCCACGATTCCGAAGGTGGTTGGGAGGGGCTTTCCGTTGATGAGGACCTGGAAACGGCCCGGCGTTCCCGGGGCCTTCCACTGCGCCACCCAGTCCTTGGTACGCACCCAGACCCGGTAGCGACCAGCCTTCGGGATGGCCACCGCCGTCGTGGCATCCTTGACCGGAACTCCGAGTCCGTGGGCGAGCAGATAGGGAGAGCCCATGAGATCCATGAACTGAGGATCGATGACCCAGCCCCCGGTGTCGGCGAACCCCTCGGCTTCGACCAGAACCGGAAGTTCGGTCTTGGGGTTGGCGGCGAAAAGAGCTCCCGCGACCGCGAATAACGAGATCACTGGTGCGCAGATGCCGGTGCTGAACCGCTTGGGGGAAACGGCATGGAAGTCCTCACCAGTTGGCATGTTCATGTTTTACGGAGAGGAAATCGATTTTCCATCAAGGTTCCGGGACGGCCCGGAGTGGGTGGGGGGCTGATTTTACCGTGCCGACCGGGCCTGGAGAATATCCCTTTGCCGGCACCGGGCCGGAGTAAACCGTTAAAAGATGAAATACGGACTGACTTCATGGGTTGCTTGAACTCAAGGTGGTGCTCACCGCGAAGGATTTTCACCGTGACATTGCGCGGCAACTGCGAGCACCATTTTAGAGGCATGTTCCGCCGATTCTTTCTCTACCGGGGAAAAAACTCCCGGAAAAGACAAATGACCCATTCGATGCAGATTGCGCGCGCGTTGGCTGCGGCCGGTTGGCTGCTTCCATTCCTCGCTGCCGTCGCTTCCGCAGCGCCGCTGCCGGAATCAACCTTCAGGCAGGACCGGTTTGCGGTCGGTGCCTTCTGGGCCGAATTCCCCGGGGACGCCGATCTCGACGCGAGATTTCGCGAAATAGCCGATGCCGGTTTCACGCTGGTCTTCGGTCCCATCGAGGGATGCTCTCCGGAGCGCCTCGTCGAGTTGTGCCAGAAGCACGGCCTGGTGGCACTGGTGCATGCGGGGAGCGGGTCGCTCGAGAATCTCCCGGCCGGGGAGGCCTGCTGGGGTTACCGCGTGTTTGACGAGCCCTCGAAAACCATGTTTCCCAAGCTGCGCGAGAGGGCCGGCACGATTCGCAGGATTCGGCCCGGCAAGTTGGACTACATCAACCTGTTCCCGAACTACGCATCGGAGAAACAGCTGGGTGTGGGTGATCTCCGTCCCCGGCGCGCAAGCGGGGAAGCCTATGCCGAATACGTCGCGCGTTTCGTGAAAGAACTGGATCCTGCGGTCCTGTGTTTCGACAACTATCCGATCTTCAAGCCCGATGAAGGCGATAAATCTGATCGAAGCCGGCTGAGCCAGGATCTCTACTGCCAGAACCTGAAGACCGTCCGCCGCTACGCCCTCGAGAAAGACATTCCGTTCTGGAATTACTTCAACACCGCCCCTTACGGACCGCATACCGATCCTACCGAAGCCCAGCTGCGGTGGCAGATTTACTCCTCGCTCGCCTACGGTGCCAGGGGCGTTCTCTACTTCACCTACGGGACGCCGGACACCTTCGAGTTTCCCAAGGGCGGCGGCATCCTGCACCGGGACGGCAGGCGGACCCGGCACTGGGAGCAGGCCCGGCGCATCAACAGAGAGGTCAGGAATCTCGGAGTCACCTTGATGAAGCTCCGCAGCACGGGCGTCTACCGGGTGAAACCCGGCGACAACCCCGAAGATGTTCTCAAAGGCACGCCGGTCCGAACCATCCGGCGGGCGAAGGTAGACCCTCCTCACGATTACCTCATCGGGATTTTCCAGCACCAGGACGGCCGCCGTGCGGTGATGGTCAGCAATTACCGCTTTGCCTACACCGCCTGGCCGACAGTTGAGTTTGATACCGAAGCCGGTCAGGTCTTCGAAGTCGACAAGGAGACAGGAAGAGAAATTCCAGTGGCCGATGACAGCCCGAAGATGCCGGGCCTGCAAATTTCCCTCGATTCAGGCGAGGGACGGCTCTTCATGCTCGGGAAGAATCCGTGATCGAGGGTCTCACGCCGGCCGTGCCTGGAGACAGGAGGTGAATACGCTCATGGTGTCATGGGTGCCATTGAAACTTTCGGCATGAGACCTCGTATAATCCCGGGGGTGCCCGACGATCCTGACAAACTGAAATGAAAAAGGAACACACATACACACTTATAGCGGCATTTGTCCTGTTGGGCGGTGCAACGACAGCTTCAGCTGATCTGATCGAGATTTTCTTCGACGAGCAGTTCAGTGACCTTGAGGAAACCATTCCCGGCAGGTTCGGGATCAACGAACGTCTCCGCTATGAGTCGACTGATGCTGAAGGCGGTTTCGACGACGATGGCATCTCCTACCGTATCCGTTACAGTTATACCACCCCGGACTTCAGCGGTCTCAGCGGCATGGTTGAGGGTGAAACACTGACATCGATTGACGGTGGGTTCAACACCCTCGACAGGGCTGGTCTTGGCACCGAAGTGAACCAGCTCTGGGCGCAGTATGCCGACGAGGATTACGGTAAGATCAAATTGGGGCGTCAAATCTATACCCTCGATGACCATCGCTTTATCGGTCACGTGGGCTGGCGTCAGAATATCCAGACCTTCGATGCGGTTACAGCTGTATACACAGGTATTGATAAGCTTGAAATCAATGGGTTCTACCTTGATCAGGTCAATCGCATCAACGACACCGAGATTGATCTGGATGCGTTTGGGATTAACGTCAGCTATGCCTTTGCGAAAGGTCACAAGCTGACAGGTTTTTGCTACGATATCGACAGTGCTCCCATTGGGGGGGATGCATCAAACGAAACCCTGGGCCTTCGGGCGGCAGGCGTTTTCTCTCTCAGCGATCGGGAGTTCACCTATGCGGCAAGCGTCGCCGAGCAGGATTTCGCCGGTGGTGATGCCGGTTACCTGGCCGGGGATCTATCTACTGTTGTTTCCGGGCTGACGCTCGGGGGCGGGTTTGAAATTCTTGATGCCGGATTCCGCACACCCCTTGCGACTGTCCACAGTTTCAATGGTTTTGCAGACAAATTCGCCGGGGATTCTCTTGATGGAGGCCTGGGTTCGGGTCTGGAAGATCGCTACCTCTATGCCGGTTACGAGATCCCGGTGGGGAACGGGATCAAAACCCAGGTTATTTATCATTGGTTCAGCCCTGAAACAGGCGCTGGCGATGGTGGGAGCGAGCTCGACCTCGTGGCCAGCTATGCGATCAACGAGTATATCTCTCTTGTCGGCAAGTATGGAGACTATTCCGCAGACGACGCCACCTTTGGCGGGGACAAGGAAGTCTTCACCCTGGAACTTAATTTCGTTTACTAGCCTGTAGTCCGGATGCTCAAATGCAGGGCGGAATCGCGGTTTCGATTCCGCTGGCCGGGGGTGAGGGTCCGGGCGAAGAGATCAACCCCAACGCCCCGATCCCCGGAGTTGGATAAGTCATGCGATTTTTTCTCTCCATTACCACCGGATTCCTCTTCTGGAACGCCAGCTTGGGGGCTCCTGCACCCAAGCTGACAGGTGCTCCGGACCTCAATGGACTTGGCCTCAGCTACACTCTCAAGAAATCAACGGACCCGATCCCCAACAGGATTCATGTTCTGCGCGTTGATCTGGCCCTGAATAAAGTAAGACCCGTGGTGGTCCTTGGTCCGGATCCGGACGGAGATGGTCCGGCTGAAGTGTCGCTGACGGACCCCAGAAAACTGGCTTCAAGCCCATCGGCCCTGGCTTTCGTGAACACCAACCCCTGGGACAGTTTCCCCAATGCCCAGGGGAAGAAGAACCGGAACTGGTACTCGGGGCAACCGGTGGATATCCATGGCCTGGCGGGCACCAGAGGCAAGCTGCGCAGCACCGTGACCCCCAATAATGCGTCGGTGTGGTTTGATTCTCAGGGGCGGGTACATTTCGGGCACCAACCGGATGACAAACCCCAGGAAGCCACCACCGGATTCCAACTGATCCTCTCCCAGGGCAAGCTCACCGTCAACCCGGGCGGGGCCCGTCACCCCCGCACCGCCATGGGGACCGACGAGAAGGGGTCCATTCTCTGGTTGGTGGTGGTTGATGGGCGGCAGCGACGCTACAGCGAAGGGATGAACATGCATGAGCTGGCCAGCCTCATGAAGGAACTGGGTTGCTGGAGTGCGACGAATATGGATGGAGGAGGAAGCAGCATCATGGGGCTGCTGGATAAGGATGGTAAAATGAAGGTCATGAACCGCCCGTCAGACAGGTTTCTGGGCCGGGTGAAAATCCGTCCCTTGCCGATGGTTCTCACCATCGCAATACCGGAGAATCAGCAGAGATAAGCACAGGAATGGCTGCGGGGCCGACTATCTACTCGTCACCCTCGTCACCCTTATCTTCCTTATCTTCCTTATCTTCCTCACGATCCGGATTAAGCCGATTACGCCTGTCTTCCATGTGAGCCAAGGCCTTTTCCGCTCGGTAGGAAACCTCGTCGTTTTCATCCTCAAGAAAGTGTTCCACCACTGCGAAGGCCCAGTCCTCCACGATGTTGGCCAGACCATTGACGATCTGTTTTTTTTCGCTCTCGGTTCCCGCTTCCAGCGCGAGGTCCCTCCACATGTCCTCAAGGGCGAGAGCATCGCGTTTGCGGTCCTTGGTCAGAAACTGGTAGGCCGAGGCGAAAGCCCGTTGGCGAAGGCGGTCATCCTGTTCCCCGGCCATGTAGTCCAGGAGGATGTCGAACTGACTGTCGTCCGCCCAGGTGCCGAGGGCGGCAATGGCGGCGATACGAGTGGTCTTGCTATCGCTCTTCAGGGTTTCCTTGATGATTCCGGCCGCAGTGTCGCCCCCGGTTGAGCCGAGGAGTTCAAGAAAGATGTTTTTGGCATCATCACTGGTGGCGCTGTCATAGGAGTTCTTTATTGCCGTGGCGATTTCGTTGCGGGCGGTGCTGCGCTCGGCAAGAGACATGATCACCCGTTTGGTATCCTGTTGAACCTGACCGCTCTCGTTGAACTGAATGATCCCCAGGAGATCGGAGAGGTTAGCATCTGTGGCCAGTTTCCGGGCGGCCTCCAGTGCGGCAGAAGCAGTCGTTGGCTTGGAGGAGTTGCGCGCGTGTTCAATCAGGAAGGGGAGGGAATCGGGAGAGTTGCGTCCCCGCACGACCTGGAAGAACTTGATCCGGATGTCGGGGGTCATCGCGTTTTCCTCATTGCTGGCGAACTCGGCGATCAACTCGTCGAGGTTGACTCCGCTACCCTTGGCGAGCAGCAGGCGTTGGTAGATGGCTTCCCGGTCGCCTTTGGCCTTGAGGGACTTGGCCTCGCTGAGGAGAACCTCCGCTTCTTCCTTGGTGGTGGCGAGTTCTCTGACGCCCTCTTCCGCCACCTGGGCGAGGAGCCTGTTGATGGTCTCCGTGCGCTTGTTCATTCCGGATTTTCCGAGGACGACGATACCCGCAATGATGATGGCTGCCACCAGAACGGCTGTGATGGTGAACTTGACGGCGGTGCTGACCCCGCCCTTGGTGGTCTCGGTGCTACCCGAGATGAAGGTGGAGGGACCGGGAGCGGTATCCGGGCTCGCGGGTGCAGCGAGGGGAATGGAATCTCCCGCGGGAGGTGCGGGCGTGGATGCGCCAAAGCTGATCTGTCCGGGCGTTGTCCCTGCTGCCGGTGCGGCGGGTAGAGGTATGGTAGCGACCGGTTCGGCCAGGGGTGCGGGAGGCGGTTCGGCGGCGACCGGGGCAGGTTCGGCCGGGGGAGCGGGAGGCGGTTCGGCGGCGACCGGGGCAGGCTCGGCCGGGGGTGCGGGAGGTGCTTCGGTAGCCGCAGGCTCCCCTGGGGGCGATCCAGCAGTGTCTTGATCCGGCGGGAAGTTCAAGGCCGGGGAGGAGGGGGAGGGTGCATCTTCCTCGGCACCAGGGAAAATAAATTTGGGCACCTTCTTGGCCGCATCTTTCTCGGGCTCCTTCCCTTCGGGGGATACACCGTCTGCGTTTTCGGGATTCTGTTGGTCAGTCATGAGGAACTTCTTGCGGGATTCTTGGGCATGGAGGGGGCGCTTGTCGATCCCGGGTTCAAGAGGCTGGATCTCCCCTTCCCTTGGATGGGTTGGGTCAAAGTGGCGTGGGTAGAGAGGGCGCGAGAAGAGGCAGGAGAGAGCTGGCAGGCATGGGCTGAGCAGGAGCGTGTTTCGGGGAGCATTTCGATCTGGTGGTTGGAGCGGTGATGCCGGAGAGGGTTGTGGCTGAGGGGGTGCCAGACTGTGTTACTGCGACAATTGGGCCGATCAGGAAGGGAAAACTGAGTCAGAATGGCGCGAGTGAAACGTTTGCGGAAAGGGCCTTATAAACTCATCAAGCATTTACGATCAGTTAGTTACATGATTTCCAGTCCTGGCTGGCACAGGATCTGCCATGGAGAATCCTGTCGGGGCCTGCCCTGATGATTCACTTTTAACAAACCTGAAGGGAAATCCGGATCTCTCCCGGGCGACCTCAACGGAAAGGATTTAAGCACATGGCAAAAATACTTGGAATTGACCTTGGGACCACGAACTCCTGCATGGCCGTGATGGAGGCCGGCGAACCGATTGTCCTTGAGAATTCGGAAGGGGCACGGACGACTCCCTCAGTGGTGGCCTTTGCGAAGGGCGGAGAGCGTCTGGTAGGCCAGGCTGCCAAGCGCCAGGCGGTGACTAATCCCAGGAACACGATTTTCTCTGCCAAGCGCCTGATCGGACGCAAGTTCGCTGAGCTTACGGAAGAGGACAGGAAACTCCCCTACGTCATCGTGGAAGCAGCGAATGGCGACGCCCACATCGAGGTGGAAGTGGATGGTGAGAAAAAGACGTACTCCCCGCAGGAGATCTCCGCCATGGTTCTGGCCAAGATGAAGTCCGATGCAGAGGCCAAGCTGGGAGAGGCCATCGAGGAGGCGGTCATCACGGTGCCGGCTTATTTCAACGATTCACAGCGTAACGCCACCAAGGCTTCGGGAGAGATCGCGGGATTGAAGGTTCGCCGTATCATCAACGAGCCCACCGCCGCTTCGCTGGCCTATGGACTCGAGAAGGAGAGCGACGAGAAGATCGCTGTCTACGATCTCGGAGGCGGGACCTTCGATATTTCCGTTCTCGATATCGGGGACGGAGTCTTCGAAGTGATGGCCACCGACGGTGATACGCAGCTTGGTGGTGACGACTGGGACAACGCCATCATTGACTGGGTGGTCTCCGAATTCAAAACGAAGGAGGACATTGACCTGGGTGGTCAGCCGGATGCCCTGCAGCGCATCAAGGAGGAGGCAGAGAAGGCCAAGATTGCGCTGAGTTCCTCCAATACCTACGAAATCAACCTGCCCTTCGTGACGGCAGACCAGACCGGTCCCAAACATATCCAGATAGAGATCTCCCGCTCCAAGCTGGAGCAGCTTACCGAGCACTTGCTGGATCGCACCAAGCAGCCGGTACGCGATTGTCTGCAGGAGGCGGGCGTCAATGCCAGCGAGATCGATGAACTCGTGCTGGTGGGCGGGATGACCCGGATGCCCAAGGTCCATGAAGTAGCCAGGGAGCTTGCGGGTAAGGAGCCCCACAAGGGAGTGAACCCGGACGAGGTGGTTGCCATCGGGGCCGGGATCCAAGGGGGTGTTCTGCAAGGCGACGTCAAGGATGTGGTCCTGCTTGATGTCACTCCGCTCACGCTCGCGATCGAGACGGAGGGCAGCCGATCCACCCCGATGATCGAGCGCAATACCACCATCCCGGTGAAAAAATCCCAGATCTTCTCCACGGCGGCGGATAGCCAGCCCGAGGTGACAATCCGGGTCTGCCAGGGCGAACGGCCCATATTCGCCAACAACAAGATTCTCGGGACCTTTAACCTGGAGGGCATTGAATCCGCGCCGCGCGGCATGCCCCAGATCGAAGTCACCTTCGACATTGACTCCAACGGGATCCTGCACGTGACCGCCAGCGACAAGAAGAACGGCAATGAAAAGAAGATCTCCATTGAAGGGTCCAGCGGCCTGAGTGATGAAGAGATCGAGAAGGCCAAACGGGAGGCGGAATCCCACTCGGAGGAAGACAAGAAACGCGCCGAGGAGATCGATGAGAAGAACAAGGCCGAGCATCTCGTCTACCAGGTCGAGAAACAGCTTGAGGAACTGGGCGACCAGGCACCTGCCGAACTGAAGAGCAATCTGGAGGCGAAAACCGAAGCGGTGCGCGAGGCCCTCAAGGCCGCCGACATCGAAGCGGTGCGGACAGCTGTCGAAGAGCTCGAGAAAACCATGGGCGAACTCATGGCTGCCGCTCAGCAGGCTGCCGGGGCAGCGGGAATGGACCCTGCCGCAGCCGCAGCTGCGGGGGCTGGAGCGGGATCAGTCGCTCCCGAGGACGCTCCGGAAGAGCCCCGCGAGGCCAAGGGCAAGGTCGTTGATGCGGAAGTCGTTGACGCCGAGAAGTAATCTGTCAGTTTCCCGCCCCGCTCTTCTCCGGAAGACGGGGCGGCTACTCAACCAAAACCAACCAGAACCAACCAGAACCAACCACTACGGAACAATGGCTAGTATCAAACCACTCGGTCAGCGCGTGCTTGTAAAGCGCCTCGATGCTGAAGAAGTTAGTGCCGGAGGCATTGTGCTTCCCGACACTGCCCAGGAGAAGCCGCAGGAAGCTGAAGTCGTCGCACTCGGCACCGGCGGGAAAGACGAAAACGGAAACGACATTCAATTCTCCGTCGAGGAGGGCAACAAGGTCCTCATCTCGAAGTACGGCGGGACTGATGTCAAAGTGAATGGCGAAGATCTCCTCATCATTAATGAGGGCGACATTCTCGGCGTGATTGCGGACTAGCATCCGTGGTCGGGAGTAATCCGCTATCGGGACTCCCAGCCGACAACCGACAATTATTAACTGACAACCGAAAGAAACACAATGTCTGCCAAGCAACTGAAGTTTGATGAATCCGCCCGGCACGCGCTCCTGCGCGGGGTGGAGAAACTGGCCGCCGCGGTGAAAGCCACCCTGGGACCGGCCGGACGCAACGTGATCCTCGACAAGAAATTCGGCTCCCCCACCATCACCAAGGACGGTGTCTCGGTGGCCAAGGAGATCGAGCTTGAGGATCCCTATGAGAACATGGGAGCCCAGCTCATCCGTGAGGTCTCCAGCAAGACCTCCGACGTAGCCGGGGACGGAACCACCACCGCCACCGTGCTGGCCGAGGCCATTTACAAGGAAGGTCTTCGCAACGTGACTGCGGGTGCCAATCCGATCAGCCTCCAACGTGGAATCCTGAAGGCCTCCGAAGCCATCGTGAACGAGCTGGCCGAGATCTCGAAAGAGGTGTCCGACAGCAAGGAAATCGCGCAGGTCGCTACCGTTTCGGCCAACTGGGACCAGGAAATCGGCGATATCATCGCCGAGTCCATGGACAAGGTGGGCAAGGACGGCACCATCACGGTGGAAGAAGCCAAGGGCATCGAGACCACTCTCGACGTGGTGGAGGGCATGCAGTTCGACAAGGGCTACCTGTCTCCCTACTTCGTAACGGATGCGGAGAGCATGGAGGTCAATCTTGACAGTGCCTACATCCTCATCCACGAGAAGAAGATCTCGAATCTCAAGGACATGCTTCCTCTTCTCGAGAAAGTGGCCAAGACCAGCCGCCCTCTCCTGATCATTGCGGAGGATGTCGAAGGGGAAGCTCTCGCCACCCTTGTGGTGAACAAGCTCCGCGGCACGCTCAACATCGCGGCCGTGAAAGCTCCCGGCTTTGGTGATCGTCGCAAGGCCATGCTGGAGGACATTGCGATCCTCACTGGCGGCCGTTGCATTACCGAGGACCTCGGCATCAAGCTTGAGAACATCGAGCTCACCGATCTCGGGGAAGCCAAGACCGTTAAGATCGGCAAGGAAGATACCACCATCGTGGAAGGCGGCGGTGGCAGCGAGGCCATCAGCGGCCGCGTGACCCAGATCCGCAAGCAGATCGACGAGACCACCTCCGACTACGACCGGGAGAAGCTCCAGGAGCGTCTCGCCAAGCTCGCCGGCGGGGTGGCTGTCATCAATGTGGGTGCGGCTACCGAGACCGAAATGAAGGAGAAGAAGGCCCGCGTGGAAGACGCCCTGCACGCCACCCGCGCAGCGGTGGAGGAAGGGATCGTTCCTGGAGGCGGCACGGCCTTCATCCGGGCTCAGTCCGCCCTCGATAGCGTGGAGCTGGAGGGTGACGAAGCTACCGGTGTGGAGCTGGTGCGCAGCGCGGTGGAGTCTCCTCTTCGCCAGCTGGCCGCCAACGCAGGCCGGGAAGGAGCGCTCATCGTTGAGCACGTCAAGAACTCGGAGGGCAGCATTGGTTACGATGTGGCCAAGGACGATTACGTCGACCTCATCGCCCAGGGAGTGGTGGATCCCACCAAGGTGACCCGGAGTGCGCTACAGAATGCAGCTTCCATCGCGGGACTGCTTCTCACCACCGAGTGTGTCGTCACCGATCTTCCTGAGGAGGAAGCCCCGGAACCGCACGGACACGATCACGGTGGCGGCGGCATGGGATTCTAGGAGAAGACGAGAAGATCCAGGTTTTTCCAGATCGAAAAACGAACAAAGCCGGACGGGGAACCGTCCGGCTTTTTGTTGCCAGGGGAACGCACACTCCGGTTTCCGGATCGCCTCCACGGCTCAGCACTCAGAAGCAGGAAGCCGCATGATCATCCCTGTCATTGCCGTTGTTGTTCACGGATGAAGCCAGGGGCGTCACAGGAATCAAGGATGTGGGGGTGACAAAAAAAAGCTGGCCGAAGCCAGCTTTTACCATGCAGGTCGGGTTATGATGCCGGACTCATTGCTTGCCTCTCCAGGAGTAAACGTTGTCGCGGTTCTTCGTCGCGGTGGCCTGACCGGTGGTGAACTGTCCATCAGGTCCGGTGGTCCATACGACGACCCTGCGTCCGTAGAGGGGCTTCGTGGCGTCAAAGGGATCGGTGATCTCATCGTCCAGATCAATATCCATGAGGACGAAATAGTGGCGGTTGGTAGCAGCATTGCCTTTCTTCTTCCAGGCGTCAAAAAGCTCCACCGAACGACCAGTGTAGAAGAGTCCTCCATAGGCGCCATTCTGGGTCTTGCCCTTGGCGTCCTTGCCCTGGAAGTAGCGTTCTCCGTTGGGGTTGCTTTCCTTGTCAAAGCCCACCAGCTGGTCCATCAGTTCGTTGGTGGTAGGTGCACCCGGAGCTGTGCCGGCTTCCGGAGCCTCGGGCAGGGTGTTGTAGTCGTCGTAGTAGGATTGGATGGCTAGGATGATGCTGGTGCAGTCGTTTTTGGCGACGGTCTTCTTGGCAGCCTTCATCACGGCGGCGCCGCCGCCGAAGCCCATGGCCGCGAGGATCGCGATGATGGCGATCACGACGAGTAGTTCGATGAGGGTAAAGCCGCAGTTTCTGGAAGGAGGGGAAGTTATCTTCATAGCTGGTCTGGAATTGGGGAGTTTTCTGCCGGAAAGGTGGCGGGATGGCCGGGATTTGGCAATCTCCCGGTTTCGGGAATTACAATGTCAATACCAAGCTGAGCTCGCCTGGGGTCGGATGCAACTCAATTTTTGCGGGCCTTCCGCATTGCTGACCGGGCATCAACTATCCAGAGTCCGGTCATGGGAGAGGGCGGGGGCTTGCGGGAGAAGGTTTTGGAGCTCATGCGCCGACCCGGATATCGTCCGCGGAACAAGGGGGAATTGGCCCGTGATCTGGAGCTCCATCCCGACCTGCGAGTTGATTTGCGAGCCGAGTTGGCGGTTCTTGAGAGGGAGGGGGTGATTGTGCGTGGAAAAAAGGCCCGCTACCGGCTTCGCGAACAGGAGGGGAACCTGCTCTCCGGGATTCTCCGCTTTCAGCCGAAGGGTGCCGCCTGGTTTTATCCCGACCCCCGTGACCCTGCCAACTTGGCGAGCGGGATTGATCTTGAACGCTTCAGCCGCATTTACGTCGGGGCGCGGAAGACTTCAGTGGCGCTCGACGGTGATCGGGTGGCACTTCGCATCGAACGACTTGGTCCGCCGGTCTGGTGGAAGCACGCCAAGCACAAGCGTGCGTCCCTGGAGCTCCCGGGCGCGGAGGACCAGGCCACTGGTCGCGTGGAACGCATTCTGCAGCGCCGCAGCGGGGTGGTGGTGGGCACCCTGATGGAACGCAAGGGATTTATCTACGTGCAGCCCGCCGACGAGAGCCTGCCTCCAACAATCGAGTTGGAGAACGCCGGGGGAGGGAAGTCGGGGCAGATGGTAGCGGTGCGTTTGCTGGAGTGGGACAGCCGGCAGGTGGCACCTCGCGGAGAGATTGCCGAGGTGCTGGGCTGGCCGGATGAACCGGGAGTAGATATCCGTGGAATCATCCTGCGCCATGGGTTGCATGAGGAGTTTCCCGGGGAGGTGGAGGAAGAGGCCGGGGAAATTCCTTCCTCCGTTCTCCCGGAGGCGTTGGAGGGACGGGTGGACTGGCGGGAGGAATTGGTCCTCACAATTGATCCGGCGGATGCGCGTGATTTCGATGATGCGATCTGGCTACGGGAGCACGAGCAGGGATGGGAGCTGGCGGTCCACATCGCGGATGTCGCACACTATGTGAAACCGGGCACCGCCCTGGACCGGGAAGCACGGGAGCGCGGCAACTCGACCTACCTGGTGGACCGGGTTCTTCCGATGCTTCCTGAAGCGTTGAGCAACGGTATCTGCTCGCTGGTGCCGGGGGAGGACCGCCTTACCTGTTGCGTGGTGATACGCTTCGACGGTAAGGGGAAGATGAAGCAGGTGCGTTTCGAAAAGGCGGTTATTCGTTCCAAGTTCCGGCTCACCTACGAGGAAGCGCAGGACATGCTCGAGGGGAAGAGGGATGTGGATGATCCGTCGCGCTGCGGAATCGCGAGCACCCTCAGGGAGTGTTGGAAGCTGGCCAAGCTCCTGCGCCAGCGCCGGTTTGTCCAGGGAGCACTGGATCTGGATTTTCCGGAGATTCGCGTGGAGCTTGATGAATCCGGTCGCCCGGCGGGTTACCGGCGCGAGGACTACAATGAAAGTCACCAGCTGATCGAGGAGTTCATGCTGGCAGCCAACGAGGCGGTGGCGCGTGCGGTGAAGAATGCCGGGCGTCCCGGAATTTATCGCATGCACGAGGAGCCGGATCACGACAAGCTCTTCGAATTCGCGGAACTTGCGCGTGCTCATGGTTATGAGCCGGGGGATCTCGTCAACAAGAAGCACATCCAGAGCCTTTTGCGGGAATGCCGGGGACAACCGGAAGAGCACGCCATCAAGGTGGGCCTGCTCAAGAGTCTGAAGCGGGCGAGTTATCGCGAGGAGCCTCTGGGCCACTACGGTCTCTCCAAGACGGACTATTGCCATTTCACCAGTCCCATCCGCCGCTATGCCGATCTCATCATGCACCGGGCGCTGGAGCCCCTCCTGGAGAGCCCGCCCACCCACCCCTCGCGAGCACCTGCTCAGGTGCAATGTGCGGAGATATCAGATCACATCTCCACCACCGAACGAACGAGTGCGAGTGCGGAAACGGAATCGCATCGCCTCAAGATGCTCGAGTGGCTGCACCTCAGTGCGCATGATGCCAACCCTCCCGTCTTCGAGGCGGTCATCACGGATGTGCGCAGGATCGGTCTCATGGTTGAGACTCTTGAAATCCTGCAACGTGGTCTCGTCAAACGGGATGAGTTCCCACCCGGAGACTGGCATCTGGAGTCCCACCGGATGCGGTATGCCACGATGCAGGGCGCCGAGTTGACTCTGGGCCAGGTCGTGGCAGTCCGGGTGGCGAGGGTCAACATGGAACGCCAGTTGGTGGATTTCCTGCTGGTGGGAGAGTGAATCGGAAGTGCGGAAGGGGTGAGCATGCGTTTTTCGCACTTTGGGCGATAGGAATCGGGGCGAGCGTCAGTTTAGTGAGGGAAGCAACAAACGTGCTTCCACGCACACAAACTACTGATGAAAAATATATTGAAACTGATAGCGGCGATCACGATCGCCGGGATGGGACTGGTCGTTGCCGACGACAAGGATGGCGACAAGCCCAAGGACAAACCAGCCAAGAAAGCGAAGAGTGGGGGACTGATGTCCGCCGACAAGAACAAGGACGGCAAGATCACCCTGGATGAAATGAAAGCCTGGGGAGCGGCCAAGGCCAAGCCTGTTCCAGCCAAGAGAATCGAAGCGGTTTTCAAGAAGCGGGACAAGAATGGTGACGGGGCCCTGACTGCCGACGAAGTGAAGAGCAGCAGGAAGAAACCCAAGCCTGAGGGCGAAGGCAAAAAGAAGAAGCCCGGAGCCAAGGGTGGATCCGGCAGCTAGCACTCTTCCTTTTCCTCAGCTTCGTTAAGTTAATCAAGGCCGCGGGAGACCGCGGCCTTTTTTATTGTGTGCCGATTCCCGGCGATAAAATGGAGCGAAGGTTTGGCAGGGTCCAAAAGTTCTTTTCCTGTCCCCGGGAAGAAGCCATATCTGGCTCGTCATGAAACTCATCCTGCTGCTTGCCGCGGCTTCCATATTACCGGGCGTCCTGCCGGCGCATCCCCACAAGGGTGTTGCACCCCAGGGCGAAGTTCTCACCGTTGCGGTTGCCACCGGCTCCGGTGATCATACTTACAAGAACGTTCCGTGGTGGGGAACGACGAAAAACAAGGGGGTAGGCAGCACCAATGGCGGGGTCGCCATCGACAAGGCCGGAAGAATCTACTTCAGCACCGATACGCCGAACGGAATCCTCATCTACGATGCAAAGGGAAAGCAGCTGGGGAAAGCGGGACCGAGCAACGTTCATGATCTCTTTATCCGGGAAGAGGGGGGAACGGAGTACATCTGGGCCTCCCATACCGCGGGAAAGCGCCTGGTAAAGATGACGCTGGACGGCAAGGAAGTCTTCCAGATCCCGAACGACAAGACCGTTGAGGTCAAGGGCGGATGGGGAGGAGTGACCGCTGCCGATATTGCACCCGACGGCTCGATCTTCATTGCTCTTGGATACGGCTCCAACTTCATCCACAAGTTTGACGCGGAGGGAAAACTCATCAAGACCTTCGGCGGACGGGGCAGGGGAGAAGGCCAGTGCAATACCGCACACGGCATGGCTCTTGACTACCGTTTTGATCCGCCGCGAATCATGGTGGCGGATCGCGAGAACGGCCGCCTGACCCACTGGGATCTGGAGGGGAACTGGATCGGAGTGGTTGCGGACGGCCTGCGCCGGCCCACTGATCTGGCCTTCCGGGGAGGAGTGGTGGCGGTGACCGAGTTGGCGGGTGGAGTCAAGATTCTCGACAAGGCCGGTAAGGTGATTGCTCTCCTCGGTGAAAATCCCAACCCGAAACAGAGGGGGCAGAACGGGGTGGCGCCCGATCAGGCGAAGCCCGCCCACTTCACTGCCCCGCACGGATTGGCTTACGATCCGTCAGGGAATCTCTATGTGCAGGACTGGAACCGGTTCGGCCGCATTGCCAAACTCCTTAAAGTGAAGTCGTCGAAGCAATGACCAGCATCTCCCTGGAAGATAATTTCGAGGATGTTCTCGGGAAAGCGCTGCGGGGCACCGGAATCGCAGACGGGGTTCTGGAGTTCCTGACGGGCGTGCCCGAGGAGACCATCGCGAAACTGAAAGATGGGGAGTTCGAGGAGGAGGCTCTGCGCAAGGTCGCCTCGCCCCTCGGGCTGGATGCGGACACGCTGGTAGAGCGTGCAAAGGGAGCATGGACGCCGGAGCCGGTCGACCTGGAGGGCCTGTGCCAGTATAACACCGTCTATGATGACATGACGGTGAATAACTATCTGGTGTGGGATCCCACCTCCCGGGAGGCAGCACTCTTCGATACCGGAACGGATGCAGGCGGGGCAATCGGGCTCGTTAACGAACTAGACCTGAAACTCACGCAACTCTTCCTCACTCACACCCATCTCGATCACATCATGGACCGGGCTGCGGTGGAGTCGCACAATCCGGAGGTGAAGACCTTCGTGGGCGCCCTTGAACCGGCGGCGGGGGCAACCCGGTTTCAACCGGGGGAGGCTTTCTCGGTGGGGACGTTACGGGTCTCCACTCGCCTCACCAAGGGCCATTCGCCGGGTGGCACGACCTACGTGATTAACGGCCTGGCGCGTCCTGTGGCGATCGTGGGGGATGCCCTCTTCGCGCAATCCATGGGAGGCGGCATGGTTTCCTACCAGGACGCCCTGGCGACGAACCGGGCCGAACTGTTCACCCTGCAGGATGATACCATCATCTGCCCGGGACACGGGCCGATGACGACAGTGGGCGAGGAAAAGGCCCACAATCCCTTCTACCCGGAATTCAAGTAAAGTAAGAATAAAACACCATGAGCCAGAAAGTAGCATTTGTCGGAGTGGGACGGATGGGCGCCAATATGGCCCGCCACCTGCAACTCGATTGTGGTCACGATGTGACCGCGGTCTATGATATCAACAAGGAGATCGCCGCTTCCCTGGCGGAAGAACTGAGCGCCGCGAACTGCGAGAAACTCGCCGAGGTGACCGCCGCTGCGGATGTGATCATCACGGTGATCACGAACGACGATGCCATGCGTGCGATTTACTTCACGGAGGGGGACAATCTGTTGCAGAATGCGGGTGGCAAGACCTTCATCAACTGCGCCACTCTCTCTCCAGACGCGCACCGCGAAGTTTACAATGCGGGCAAGGAGCTCGGAGCCGCGGTGCTGGAAGGTGCCATGGCTTCAAGCATCAGTCACGCACGGGAAGGCAACCTCTACCTCATGATCGGAGGGGAGGAGGAAGTCTTCAACAGTCACCGGGCACTTCTTGATGACCTCTCCCTGAACCTGCGCTACTGCGGAGAGACTGGACAGGCCGCCAAGGTGAAGGCGCTGGTGAACATGGTGATGAACATCAACACGGCTGGCCTGGCGGAAGGTCTCGGCCTGGCCACGGCGCTGGGGCTCGATCTCGGGTTGATCTGTGAAATCTTCTCCCAGACCGGTGCCAACTCACGCGTACTGGAGACGGATTCCGAGGACATGATCGACCGCGATCACGAGTGCTGGTTCTCAGCCGAGCACGCTGCCAAGGACTCCGGGATCGCGCAGGCCCTGGGGCAGGCCGCAGGCCTGAGTCTGCCTGTCAACGATGCGACCAAGGCACAGTATGACAGGATGACTGCGGAAGGGCTTGGCGACCTGGACAAGTCCGGAGTCGCCGAACTGACCTTCCCGGGACGGCACGGATCCTGAGAGAGTTGGAGACAACAGGTTTCAGATTCCAGGTCAGGAGATTTCCTAAAGAGAAAGAGCCCCGCAATCGCGGGGCTCTCTAACTTGAATAGTTACACCTGGGACCTGGACTAGCCGGCGATTTCAGCGCCGTGGAAGTCGTTCCAGTCCTCAAGGTTGTTGAGGTTCACTGCGTCGAGGATGCCCGCATCGGCGGGGAGGCCGACAGAACTGAGAATGCCGTTCCGGGTGTCGTCGTCGTGGTTATAACCGTCAACCGCTGCGTTGTGAGAGGCGATCGCGCCGGTATCCGCGGTTCCGTTGGCCTGGCACCAGGCCTCGCAAGCGACGTAGCTTGGCTTCTCGGCTGCGATGTAGTCGAGGAACGTCTGACGATCGATGCCGAGTGCGTCGAGGGTCATCTGGTCAAAGCCTGCGCCGGCGGCGGGGTAGTCGGGATGAAGTTTGCCAGCTGCGTCAAGCGAAGCTTTCTGCCAGAGGCGCGGGAGATGCTGCACACCGAGAGGACCTGCGGTGCCTGAACTGATGGTTGGAATAATGCTCATGATCTAGGTTTAGCGTTGAACAGGTGCAGCGATAGCGTCAGGGGAGGTTTCTTGGCAATAGCAATCCGAACATAAGAGCGAAATTTCCAGAAATCAGAGGCTGAATTCTAAAGCTGTTAAACTAACCTGCCAGCGGTGGGAGCGACGATGGCGAGCAGGACCGGAGGGGAGAACAGGTGACGGAGGTTGTATTTGTCCCGCCGTCCGGCAGAGCCTTCTGGCGGTGGGACATGGGCTCCTGGGAGAGAAAACTGAGGGGGCCGAACCACTGTTATTCGGGGCGGAACTGGCTGATTGACAGCTTTCAAACGGTTGCTAAGGTGCGCGCCCGTTCGCGCCGGGCACTTTGATTCCCCCCAACGCGCAACCCCTTTTGTAACCAGATTTACTCCTTTTTCACGATGGCAACCAAACGCAAGACCGCCCGCAAATCAAAGACCCGCAAGTCCCGGAAGCACGTTTACTTTTTTGGAGGCAGCAAGGCCGATGGAGACGGTTCCCAGAAGGCCCTTCTCGGGGGGAAGGGCGCTAATCTCGCCGAAATGAGCCGGATCGGAATTCCCGTTCCCGCAGGATTCACCATTACGACCGAGGTCTGTACCTACTACTACGATCACAAGAAGAACTGGCCCACCACCCTCGAAGCCGAGATCCGCTCCAATATTGCCAAGATCGAGAAGGCAATGGGCAAGAAGTTCGGGGATCTCAACAATCCGCTCCTTCTCTCGGTGCGTTCCGGAGCGCGTGAATCGATGCCGGGGATGATGGATACGGTGCTGAATCTCGGGATTAACGACGAGGTGGTGGAGGCTCTCGCGGCCAAGACCGGCAACGCCAAGTTCGCCTGGGACAGCTATCGACGCTTCCTGCAGATGTACGGCAGTGTGGTGATGGGAGTAGAGGCACACGCCCACGAGCATCACGATCCCTATGAGGTTATCCTCGACAAGGCCAAGGCCAGGGCAGGGGTCCAAGACGATTCCGGACTGCAGGAGAAGGATCTCCGCTGGGTCATTGCGGAGTTCAAGAAGCTGATCCGAAAGCGGTCCGGGCGGGCCTTTCCTGAGGATCCCATGGAGCAGCTCCATGGCTCAGTCAACGCAGTCTTCAATTCATGGAACAATGACCGGGCCAAGGTTTATCGCCAGAAGTACGGAATTCCGGTGGAGTGGGGAACTGCGGTGAACGTACAGGCCATGGTCTTCGGGAACACCGGAAAGAACTCCGGGACGGGAGTGGCCTTCACACGCGATCCCGCCACGGGCGAGAATGTCTTCTACGGTGAGTACCTGATCGACGCCCAGGGTGAGGATGTGGTTGCCGGAGTCCGCACTCCCAAGCAGGTGGCCCGGATGGTCAAGGACCTGCCAGGCTCTTACAAGGAACTCCTCAAGATCCGCAAGATCCTTGAGAAGCATTTCCGCGATGTTCAGGACGTCGAATTCACTATCGAGGAGGGGCGTCTCTGGATGTTGCAGACCCGCAACGGCAAACGCACCGGCTTTGCGGCGGTGAATATCGCCCTGGATATGGTGAAAGAGCGTCTCATCTCAAAGGAAGAGGCGATCCTGCGTATTCCTGCCGAAGACCTCAGCCACCTCCTTGCCCCCATCTTTGACTCGGCTGCTGAGCGCAACGCATCCAAGATCGGCAGTGGGCTTCCTGCCGGACCCGGAGCAGCAAGCGGACATATTTACTTCACTGCGGATGCCGCGGTGGCAGCCGCTTCCAAGGGGCAGAAGGTGATCCTCACCCGCCAGGAGACATCTCCCGAGGATTTGCGCGGAATGATTGCAGCGGAGGGGATCCTGACGACCCGTGGGGGAGCGTCCTCACACGCCGCTCTGGTGGCCCGCCAGATGGGCAAGGTCTGTGTCTGTGGGGCCCATGACATGGATATTGACTATGCCAGAAAGACTCTCAGCGGACACGGGGTGACCCTGAAGGAGGGTGACTACCTCTCGCTCAATGGCTTTGTGGGTAATGTTTATGCCGGAGAGCTTAAGACCTCGCCGTCACAGGTCATTCAGGGGCTTCTTGAAAACAAGGCCGCAGCCAAGCGCAGTGCGACCTACAAGAAATTCGAGCAGCTCATGAGCTGGGCCGACAGACTCCGCAAACTGGGTGTGCGTACGAACTCCGATACCCCGGACCAGGTTAAGAACGCGGTCAAGTTTGGGGCGGAAGGGATTGGCCTCACCCGGACCGAACACATGTTTTTCGAGGGAAATCGCATCGATGCCGTACGGCAGATGATTCTGGCAGAGGATGATGCGGGTCGCGCCAAGGCTCTCAGGAAACTGCTCCCCTACCAGAAGAAGGACTTCGTGGGAATCTTCAGTGCTCTCCAGGGACGTCCTGCTACCATTCGCCTCCTTGATCCGCCTCTTCACGAGTTCATCGGCACCATGACGCCGACCCAGATCAAGGCTCTTGCCAAGAAGATCAAGGTCACCCCCGCAGCGATCAAGAGTCGCATCAAGGCTCTCCATGAGGAAAATCCGATGCTCGGGCACCGTGGTTGCCGTCTTGGGATTGTCTACCCGGAGATCACGAAGATGCAGGCTACTGCAATTCTTGAAGCGGCCGCCGAGGTGCAGTCCAAGGGCATCAAGGTCCTGCCCGAAATCATGGTTCCGCTGGTGAGCTACGAGAAGGAACTCGAACTCCAGAAGGCTGTGATCGACGAGGCCGCCGCCGAGGTGCGCAAGAAACACGGCCTCAAGGCCAGTCAGCTGAAATACCAGGTGGGGACCATGATCGAAATCCCCCGTGCAGCGCTCACCGCCGCCGATGTGGCGAAGCATGCGGCCTTCTTCAGCTTTGGAACGAATGACCTGACCCAGACCTGTCTCGGCCTCAGTCGTGATGATTCCAGCTCCTTCCTGCCTGATTATCAGGATGCCGAGGTGGTGAGCACCAATCCTTTTGCGAGCCTGGACCAGACCGGGGTTGGGCAACTCGTTGAAATGGGGGTCAAGGGTGGCCGTCAGACCAAGGATAAGCTCAAGATCGGCATTTGTGGGGAGCACGGAGGGGATCCCTCCTCGGTGAAATTCTTCCACCGAACCGGCCTTAACTACGTGAGTTGCAGCCCCTTCCGCATCCCGATTGCCAAGCTGGCAGCGGCCCAGGCCGTGCTTGAGGAGCGGGGACTGGCCCGTGGTGAGATCTCCTAGTCCCTAGTTGGTCGAAAACACTCGATTTCCGGCTCTCGCCATCGGCGGGAGCCGGTTTTTTTTGTGCGTGTGCCCGAGTTGGGCAGGAATAAACCTGAAATTCGTAGAAAACTAGAGAGAGCGTGCGAGTCAGCCCAGAAAGCCTTAAAATCATGTAATATCCTTATAGTGAATTATTTAGCCTCCTTTTTGGGAGCGATAAAGGCCGAAATTCGAAGGGTTTGAAAGTAATTAACACGGGAAAAAATAAAAAAGATTGAACATTTAGTTAAGTTCAATTAGAAATTGGTGACGGATGAGTATTTGTGACTCCAAATTATCTAGAACTGCAGGGACCTGCCTCCTTCGGGATGCAGGAGGACCACAGTTTGGTGATTTGGGTTGTCCCAGATCAGTTCAACCGGGTTCGCACTACCACCAAATCCACTCAGGATATCCACATATTTAACCGACTGGAGATGGTTGGCGCCCACCCCATCACATGGGGGCCATCTACCAGCAGGAGAGGCGCCCTACGGCAAGTAATTTAGCGATACTCAACAGAACTGACAACTAGCTGATGCAGTCCCTCTGGTCTCACCCTTACCCAGACGGCGGAGCGCAGATCCCGATGAATCATTCGGGGGGTCGTTTCCGCTCGTTACAGGTCGCTCTTTAACTCCCCATGAGTGCGACCCAACAACCGCCGGTCCTGCCGGAGGCCTCGCAATTGCGGGTCTTCCAGCCAGGCATGTCCGGTGAGGACCTTCTCGCGATCTCGCTTGAGGCCTGCGAGGGACGCGGTGTTTCCGATATTCAGTTTCGCGCCAAGCGCCCTATCTACGTTGAGACCAACCATGGGATGGAATGCCTTGATTTCCTGGGATTCCTCTCTGATTGCGATCTCCTGGAGATTTACAAGGAACTGGTTCGTCGGCAGGAAGAATCCGGTCATGGGTTTGGTGGAAATGATCACGCCAGTCGCCCGGATAATAAGATTGCACGTGCGCTCCAGCGCTTCCAGGAAACCCGGGTAGACGATTTTTCGGCCGATGGGGTGCAGTATGCCAATGGGAGCAAGGTTTCGGGACGCCAGCGGATCCAGGCACACCTTTCTGCTTCGGGACTGGGTATCACCTGCCGGATACTGAGCGATAAGATACCGCCCCTCGACGTATTGGGAATCGATCCTGATACCTCGGCTTCGTTGCGACAGGCGGTCTGTCGGCGGGCCGGCCTTTGTCTGGTCACCGGGCCGACCGGTTCCGGTAAGTCGACCACCTTGGCCTCCCTCATGGACTGGCTCCGCCAGTCGTCGCCCAAGCATATCGTCACGATCGAGGATCCGGTCGAATACCGCTATCAGGCGGACATGGAGCATCCCAACTATCCCGGTCATCGGGCCATGTCACCGACTATCATCACTCAACAGGAAGTGGGCCGTGACGTGACCAGCTACCGCCAGGGCCTCAAGGATGTCCTGCGGAAGGCCCCCCACATCATTCTCCTTGGGGAGATCCGGGATCGCGATGCCATGGACACCTGTCTGGAAGCGGCCCAGACCGGTCACCTCGTTCTCTCCACTCTCCACACCACCGGGGCAGTGAAGACCATGGGCCGAATCCTGGAGATGTATCCCCATGAGAAGTTTCATTCCGTTCTCAGCCGCCTGAGCGAGATGTTGATCTTCATTCACTCCCAGGGGCTTCTGAAGGGGTTGAACGGGAAGAGGGTCCTGACCTACGAATTTCTTCAAAACAACAATGATGCGGTGGCCAGTGCGATTGCGAATTACACCTCCGGAGCGAATTCGCTGGAAGATGTGATTCGCCGCGCCGGCAACATCTCGTGGGATGACAGTCTAGGCAACCTGCTCAGGCGCGGCGCCATCGATGAACAGACTTATGAGAGCACTCGAATGAACCGGAATGATGAAGATGAAATCTGACCGGTGATTTTGGGAACCTCAATAACGTGCGCCTTGTGCGCATCATCAACCGAAACAGACAAGAAACAATGACACTGACATACACCCAAAAAGCCAGGAAGTCCGGGATGACCCTCATTGAGTTGACGGTCGTGATCCTTGTTCTTCTTTCACTGATCAGTATCCTTTTCGTCGGCGCCCGCGCCTGGAAGAGGGGTTCTGACCGCGCAGGATGCATCATGAACATCCGTAACGTCCAACAAGGAATGCGTTCCTTCCAGAACATGAACGGTCACAGTGCTGGTGACCTCGTTGCCAATGCCAGGAGCGAGATCATCGGTCCCGGCAAGTTCGTGGAAAGCGTACCCCAGTGCCCCGGTACTGGCACATACTCGTTTTTGGACGACTCGCTCCCGCTATCAGGCGCTCTCTACGCGACCTGCTCCATGGCCAACACGGAGAAGCACGTCCCATCCGATTACGGCGACTGGTAAGAAGTCAATCTCCGGAGACTGGCGCTGGAGAAACCCGGCGCCGGTCCCGGTGATTTTTCTCTGACTCTCAGGCCGAGTCATTGGAGGTCCGATCCCTCTGACTCGCCAGAATTGTTGGAAACCTTTCCCGCTATGGATGCTCTGATCCACCCAGCCCAACTCTCTGCCTGGCAACGGTTCCTTCAGGCCCGTCGTCTCCACCGCGAGACCACCCGTTCGAAGAACTCCGATTGGTACAGCAATGCCCTCGAACTGGAGTGTCAACTCCACTTGTTCCTCGAAGGCGAGGATATTTCGAAGGCCCACATTTGTTTTGGGAAGGAGGACAGAAAGAACTGGGTCCAGGTGAGTACGCCTTCCCTGCAGGCAAGTGAGGAAGAGCTGGGGGAGTATATTTCGGAGATTCGCGGAGAGTTTAGCGGGAAGCCGCGTTCCCTTGCCGTGATCCTCCATCTGGCGGACGAATTCGCCATCTCGGAGCTCGCTCGCGCCAACGAGCGTCCCGAGGACCTGAGAGCTCTGAGCGATCAGCTCACCAAGGCGCCCCAGGAAATTCTGGAGGATCACAGTATCTCAACGGAGGAGCTGTCCTTCCGGTTCTTTCCTTATCCTGGTGCCAAGCCTGGCCAACTATTCGGCTCGGCCATTACGATTTCCCGCAAGTGTCAGGACTACCTTCGCCAGATCCGGACGATTGGCGAAACCATTAACTTTCCCATCCGCACCTGCGCTCTGAGCGCTCCCCTGGTGGCCTTGGCCGCCCTGCCGCAGTTGGCCGACCAGTTGCCTTCCCAGCCGTTCAGTATCCTGTTTTCTTATGCCTCCTTCTCCGTAATCGCCTTTTTTACTGCAGAGGGAAACCTCGTCATGCTCCGGTCCGTTCGGCATCATGCGGGGGGGGCTCCTCCCCACGTGGGGAGGATCATGCAGACCATGGCCGCTGCACTCGAACTGCCCGAACCACTGGTTTACATCCTTTCCCTGTCCTACGAGGAGACGGACTCTGATCTCCCCGAACTGCCTGGGGCCGTGACTCTCAACTGGCGTGAGAGCGCTTGGTTTGATCCTGAGGTGCCGCTTGAGTTTCAAGGCCCTTCCAGTCTCCTGATCGCTGACCAGGCGGAAGGGTTGGCTGCTTCCGAGACCTTCCGGGGGATGGCTGAGCAGAAGTGGGCGATCCAGGATTTCCTCCCAGCCACCATGGAAGAGACGGAACTCTGTCCGTCTCAAACCGAGATGAAGATCCTTCGCTACGGGTCAGTGGTCCTGCGGGTTGGGGTCGTGGCGCTGGTCCTTTTCCTGACCTGGACCGGGATTCGGGCTGTGAGGATCATCAATGACGAAGCCTGGAATCAAACCGATGAGGTCTCCCGTGAAGGTAACAAGGTTCTCGCTTCGGAAATTCGCCGATATGAGCAATGGAGCTCCCTGCTCGCCGACCGTTCCAAGGCATGGGTATCCATGGAGCTCGTAAACCAGCTCTTTCCGGATCCGGAGAGCGTGATCCTCTCTGAAGCCACTCACCGGGTGCGACCGGAAGTAGTTAACGAAAAGGACAAGAAGGCGGGCGTGATCAAGGAGTGGATCATCAGCGGGGTCTCCAACTCGGAGGCTCTGAATCACCTCACCGTGATCAGTAGCACCAAGGGAATGGGGAAAGTCTTTGAGATTGTCCGGAAGCATACTGGCAATGATTCCCTCCGGATGGACCTGTCCTCCCGCACTCTTCAGGTGAACCTCCTGACGTCGGAGAACAAACGCTTCAAACCGGATGGCGGAACGAAACCGGAAGAACGATTTGCCCATAATTTCAGACTGACCATCAAGCAGCGTATTACTGCTGAGGATCCCATTGCCATTCCCATTGTTTCCATCCCATGAACCCGCATTACAAAGAGTCCATCATCGTCTTCGGCCTGGTGGCCCCGGTGCTGCTTGTCGTGATTGGCCTGGGCCTGGGAGTTCATTTCCAGGGAAAGCTGGAGAACACATACGAGGCCCGGCGCAATCACCACCGGACCTTCAAGACCCTGGAAAGGGAACGGGGAGTGCTGGAGCAGAACGTTCAGTCGCAGGCTCCGCACATGCATCGCTGGATGGCTCTTTTCGAGCAGCCTGCCGCGACCACCGTCAATACCTTCTTCCGTGAGTTTCAGGAAGAGTTCGATGCCACTCATTTCCAGCAGACGGCCTTCCGCCCGACCTCCACGGCAGGGGGCATTGGTGGCGCAAGCAAGCAGCCGTCCAGTCAGCTGCACTTCTCCTTCCGCGGAACTTTCCGGGCTCTCCAGACCGCCTTTCTCGAACTGGAGACGAGAATGCCGCAACTACAACTCGATAGCATCAAACTCTCCAGGGCCGCCAACCAGAATGTCCTCAACGCGAACGTCGTTTACACCACATGGCAGAAGCAATGAAAACGATTCTCCTTGTTCTCCCTCTCGCCACCTCCCTTCTGGTTGCCGGGGAACCCGTTCCAGTTGTCTCCTCGGCTGTGCCCGGGGGCACTCCCGCGAGGTTTCTGGCTGAAGACCTGGATGTCCGGATCGCAAGGCTGAGAAAACGACTCTCCATCATCAGCCGTGAGCGCGGGCCATTTGGCCTCTATCAGAATCCGGCGAAGACTCCGGTGATCAACCATGCCGTCAAGGAGGTTAGTAAGACACCCTTCATTGAATTCATCAACGGGATCCAGATTTCCGTGATCAATTCGAAGGAGAAGGAGTTTCTTGTCGGCGCCCGCATCTTCCGGGTGGGCCAGGTTTTTCCCATCGTCCGTGGTGGTGAGCGCCTCTCCGTCCGGGTTGAGGCTGTCGGGCCCTCCCGGGTGACCTTCAGAAACCTGCAGACCGGAGAAGTCGCTCTTCGCCGCCTCGATGTCCTTCCCGAGGGCGTGACCGCCGCCGCAGGCCGGTTCCGGGTGCAGGGCGTTACCTCCAGGAGCCGAGGCGAAGCAGAGCCTCTCCGGCTTGAGACCAACACCCCTCCTCCCGCCCCGTAAGGAATCCACCCCCTAACAACAATACCCTTATGAAATCGAAAAAGTTACTGTTTTCTCTGCTGCTGCTGAGCGTTGCACTCGTTCGTGGGCAGCAGGTTCCAGTCCCAGTTCTTCCGGAAGAACTGGATGAGGCACCGCCGCTGGTAAGCCCTCCCGAGTTTGATCCTTCGGCACCAGGTGTGGCTGATCCGCCTCCACCACCAGCCGATCCGCCTGGTGAGAATGTGCCCATCGGAGTTCCGGCTCTTCCCGCGGGGCGTGATCTTGCCGAATTGCCACCCCCGCCTCCACCTCCGAGCGGAGAAAATGGCGGGCCCGGTGCTTCGAGCGATGATCTCGGGCAGATCGAGGAGAGCAACGGTGAATACCTGATCAGGGATGCCGCAATCAACGATATCTTCCAGATGCTGGCCAAGCGGGCCAACAAGCAATACTTCCATAACACCAGTATTTCCGGTGCCGACTTCAAGGTGAGCGGGCACCTCAATGGAGGTGATCCTCTGCAGCAGATGGAGGAACTGGCATTCCAGTACGGCCTGACCCTGTACACCAAGGGGAATACCGTTTATGCGTTGAATGCCGAGCAACTCAACCGGTTACCTGCGTCGGAGTGGCACTATCAACTGCGCTATTTGCGTCCCACGGACATCGAGCAGATCAAGGGATTGATCCAGCCCATGCTGTCACCCACCGGGGTCGCTAATTATGAACCCAAGACCAACACCATTATTATCGTTGATGCGGCCCACCAGGTGGAGCGTGCCAAGAATCTTCTTACCATGGTGGACAAGGCCAAGGGTCAGGTCGTCATCGAGATCAAGATCCTCAGCGTGAACAGTAGTGCTGGCGAGCGCAAGGGAGTCGACTGGTCCTCCAATCTTGGGAACACCGGAATCCCGCTGGAGACTATCGCGAGCCTGAATTCCCTCTTCGGCATCGATAATGTCCTCGCCACCACCGGAACCCTCGGATCAGGATCCGTTCTCCGCGGGAGCGATACTCCCAGTAACAATACGATTGTTCTTTCGCCGGTTCAGATGGGTGGAGTCCTCCATGCGTTGCAGAGGGGAGGCCTCGTAACCCAGACCGCCAATCCGACCCTGATCACGGAGGATAATGAGAAAGCCACGATCTCCCTCATTGATCGTGTTCCGATCATCACCACGACCATCAATGAGACCGAGGTGAGCAATCAGGTCACGGAAGAGGTGCGGTATTCGGTGGACGCGAAGGATGCGGTGGGGGATCCCACCACTAGCCGTGAGATTGGAGTGACGGTGGCGGTCACTCCGACTCTCCTTCCTGACGGTACGATCCGGATGAAAATGCGTCCGCGTTCGGCCCAGATCGTGGAGGAGATCATCGGGCAGAGTGGCAACAAGTATCCCCGTGTGTCCGAGTCCATGATCGAGAGTATCACCCGCATTCCTGATGGGCACTCCCTCGTGGTGGGCGGCTTCTACGGGCAGGTCAAGACGAAGGACAAGAACAAGGTGCCGCTTCTAGGAGACATTCCCGGCATCAACTTCTTCTTCAAGAGCAAGGATGCCGCCAAGGAAACCTCGAGCCTCGTTTTTGTGGTGACTCCGACCTCCTACAATCCGGGGAGTGTTGCTGAGAATGGTGCGACCAGCAGGGCGATCCGTGATGATGTGAGCCTCAAGCCCGGACACGACTGGATTGAACCCGCACTTCCGGGACCGGCCCACGAACCGGATCTGAATCGGGCCCTCGAGGATCTGCGACCCAGTCAGCGGGACCACCGGCCAACGGTGGAAGAGTTGAAGGCAGATCTAGGAGGATACCGTGAGGACCGGGCCAAGAGCGTGCTTCGTCATGGCCGCCTGAAGTTCATCCGAAAGCGCTAGTCCAACATGCAGACCCAGGCTGGAAATACGACTGTGCTGGAGAGTGCCTCTCTTCCCGGAGGCGCACCCACTGCCACCGACCCGACCTGCCTCGATCAGACCACCAAGCTCCTTCAGGAGCAGGACCTGGCGACTCCGGCTGAACTGCACCAGCTCCGGGAACACGGCCTGGCGCCGCTGCAGGGACCAAGGCCGTGGGATCCCCTTGAGTTTCTCGCGGCTCTGCGCGTAGGCGATCCTGATGCCCGTCCCCTGGAAGTCGAACAACTGGGACGGGCTCTTTCGCAGACAATGGGCCAGCAGCTGGCGTTGGTGCCCTTCGCAAGCAGGATGCCCACACCTTCCGCTTTCTATGATCTCCATGAGAATCTCCTGGTGGAATGCAGAAGGGTGATGACTCCGATTCTCTACGCCGAGGAATCGGAGTCGATCGGAGTCGCTTCGATCAATCCCGTCGCGCTTGGTATTGCCGCCGAGATCATCATGCAGACTCTCGGGGAGAAGACCGGAACCACTCCGGTCGTATCGCGGATACTACTCCACCATGATGGATGGATGTCACTCTGTCAGCAACAGTTTGGGATATGATCGAGTTTGACGGCATTCAGTTCAACGATTTGATCAGTGGTCGGGTCATGGATGCGCTTGCTGAACATGACGCCTCCCTGGCCGAGCTGGGCCATGACCAGATTCCCAACAGAGTTTCCCGCCCCCTGTTCATGTCCGTCATCGCGGAGGTGAACGGGTTGCCGTTCCTGCCCAAGATCGCGGAGTTCTGTGACCCTTCGCTTCTGGATGCCTGTGATCCGGCCCTGCTCACGCGGGGAGGATTTACCCCCCTGTGCAGCTACGGGGAGCGGCTTCTCGTCGCAGTATCCAATCCCTGGAGTTCCCTGCCGGACGAGTATCTTCCCCCTCGCTTTCCTGATCTTCAACTGGACAAGGTCGTCACGCTGAGCAGTGAGATAAGCCGTGCAATCGAGCGTGTAACAACCACCCAGGGGCCCAATCATTCCCAGCTGGAGTCCATCGATGTCGAGGATCTCGATGAGGGGCTGCAGGATTTCGATGTGACCGTGGAATACGACGAGCCGATCACCCAGCTCGCCGCCACCATCCTTGCCACCGCCACCAAGCTTCGTGCTTCCGATATTCACTTCAAGGTGGAGAAGGAGTCGTTTTACTATTCGTTTCGGATCGATGGAGACCTCGGTGACAAGGTGGAAGTGCCGATGAAGCTCAAGGATCGCATTGATGCGTTCTTTCTCAATTTGATGAAACTGCCCGCCGAGACCCGCAATACAAAGCCGGGAATCTCAGGTCGTTTTACCATCGCCTATTACCACCGGCCCATTGACATCCGCTATGAACGCCATCGCACCTACCGGGGCTACCATGTCACGATGCGACTTCTCGATAAGAGTCACATCAACGTGAAGCTCGGAAAGGGTTCGCTGGCCTTCGATGATGAAACCCTTTTCGAACTCAGTCGTGTGATGAAGATCCCGGCGGGGATCATCGTGATGAGCGGACCGACAGGGTCTGGAAAATCGACGACCCTGAACGCGATGTTGCGGGAACTCAACCGTCCCGAGGTCAATATTCTTACTCTGGAGAATCCGGTGGAGGATGAAATTCCAGGAGTGACTCACTGTGATCTTAAGAGCGCCTCGGAGTTCAAGCCGATGATCACCAGTTTCATGCGGAGTGATCCCGATATCATTCTGATGGGGGAGGTGCGGGATACCGAGTCGGCTGAACTGGCCATTGAGGCTGCGGTGACGGGACACAAGGTTCTGACCACCATCCACACTCCCAGGGCATCCCAGATCATTGAGCGTTTTGAGCAATTGAAGATCGAACGCTGGAAAATTGCACAGACCCTCAAGGCTGCCTGTGCACAGCGTCTGATCAAGGTGCTCTGTCCTGACTGCAAGATCCAGGCAGATGGGGTGGCGGAGACCGATCGGCGATTGTTCAATCTTGGTGACGAATGGGCGGAACGGCCTCTCTTCGTCGCGCGATCGGAGGGATGTTCAGAGTGCCGGCAGACTGGTTACAGCGGCCGGACCGCAATTCTTGAGATCATTCCAATCACTCCGCGGGTCTCCGATCTCCTCTCCAAGGGGGAGATCAGTCCCTACGATCTCGAAATGATGGTTCTTAATGACGGAACGCTCCCGAATCTCCGGCGAAGCGGATTACGCCTCCTGGCGGAAGGTCAGACCGACCTGAAGGCAGTCAGCAAAACAATCGACATGACATATTCCGATGAGTAACGGCAGCGCCACTACAACCCCTGTCTCCCTGTCTCACGCGTCCGCCCAGCATGCCGCCGTGACCAGGAAGAAGGTGAAGATACAGCGTTTCAAGAAGAAGGATCTGATCCACCTGTTCCGGGGCCTGTCCTCCATGCTCAAGGCGCAGATCAACACCTCTGACGCGCTCAAGTACTACGGGCAGGGCCTTCCCAACAAGGCGATGGCCTCCGCTCTGGAGCAGATCCGTTTTGATACCGAATCCGGGATGTCGATTCACGAGGCTTTCCGCAGGACGGGCCGGTTCGATGATATGACCATTGGCCTGATCCAGGCCGGGGGAGATTCCGGCCAGCTTAATCGCGCCTTTCGTGAGCTCGCCGACCGTCTGAAGGCCGATCTCTACTTCAGGAAGCAGATACGCAAGGCGGTTCTTCTTCCCGGCATCGTGATCTCAGTGCTCATCGGGGCTTTCATCGTTTCTCAGGTGAAGATCGTGCCTCAGGTGGAGGGTATGCTGGAACAGGTCCGCCAGAAGCCTGACGGGCTCACTGCCATCGCCTTCAAGGTGAGTCACGCCACGCGGGCCTTGTGGCCTTTCGTGGTCCTGGGCGTGATTGTCATGGGAGCGCTTATCTGGCGATCAGAGGGGGTTCGAAATGCCATTACCTCGATTGCGATGTCGAAGTGGCGTCTCCTCAGCCAGCTGATCATGAGCCTGCGCCAGATGACCTTTCTCTCCACCATGGAGCTTCTGTATTCGAACGGGATCAATCTATCCAAGTCCATGCGGGTGGCGGCCAATTCAGTCAAGACAACGCCTCTCTATCCGGAAATCCGGCATGCGGCGGATCAGTATGAGCACTCCGGTGTTCCTCTTTCGCTTGCCTTCAGCAAGTTCACGTCCGTGGACGAGCAGGTGGTTCACATGATGTCCATTGGTGAGCGGTCAGCCTCGATTGACAACCAGTTGAAGATGCTTGCCGACATGTATGAGGAAGAAGCCGAGAATTATATGAATGACTTTACCCAGGTCCTCAACTTCATGGTCCTCCTGATGGCGGTCTCCTTGATTGCGGCAGTCTTCATCGGCACCTTCCTGCCGATCTTCCTGATGGGACCGAAGATGATGCAGAGTGGAATCTAACACCGGAGAACCATGCAACTGACCCAATTCGATCGCTGGCTCCGGGAGAAGTTCATTTACCGGACTCACATTTATACGATGAGACTCCCGGAATCGGGAGTGCCCTCGCAGGTATTAATCGAGGAACTGGAAGAGTCGCCCACCCGGCGCTACCGCTACCGGTTGATCGTTAATGCCAGGCGGGACCTGGAGGCCCTGCTGGCCGTTCTTCGGAAAGGAAACCAGATGTTTGCCACCAGGGTGGTGGAGGGCAATCCCTGGTACAAGTCGATCATTGCACCCAAGGGGAAGAGCTTCTTCTTTCAGCTCTTCTGGTGGGCGGTGGTCGTAGTGGTCGCATTCACGGTGATTATCCTGGGCTATACGATCATCACCAATGAGGAACTCAAGACCGAGATCATCGAGTCCCTGGATCTCTTGAGAGACAGGTAGTCCACATCATCAACGCAAAACCATACCGGCCATGAACAGACATCCTCATCAAACACCACTCCGGGCGGGGGTCACTCTCATCGAGTTGACGGTTGTCATCTTCATCATCCTCAGCATCATGGGAGCGACGATGTACTTCGCCGGCAATATCGGCGAGTGGAACAAAGGCAAGAAGGCCTCTGCGGCTCTGCGGGAAGTATACGTGGCGCAACGCTCCTACCTCGCTGACCACCCGAGGAAGGCGGTTGATTCGATAACGACCGATGACCTGATCCAATACCTTCCGAGTGGTGGTTCCGCTCTTCCCAGAGTGGAGGATCTCAACGGTAACATCCTTACCTATGATGTAACCAAGTCGCCACCGATTCTGACGGATGCGAGTGGTGGAGTGTATGATCCTTCCGGATCCTCTATGGATTCCCTCTGGGACGTGGGCGAATGATAAAGACGGTTCCATATCTTTTGCTGGCTCTGGCGTCCCTTTACCTGATGTCGGGGACGAGTATTGCCGGGGACGACTCTCTTCCTCCGGGGTTCCGCTTTGTCGGAAACTACAGATTCGACAAACGGATGAAGATCCGTGATGGCGCATCCTTCAACGTAAGGAGCAAGGCCTTCTTCTGCCGCGTCTACACCGATGGGATCACGGTTCGTGTTTATGGTGAAAGTGCGACAGAGGCCTACACCTCTTTCACGATTCATCGCAATGATGGCATTCTGACTGGTGCTGGAACGAACAAGATGGAAACTGTTCCGGGGTTGCAGGCCTACTCCCTGGTCGGAAACATTCTCCGGCAGCTAACCCTCACTGAGGAACGGTTGGTCCTGACCAAGTTTCCCGCTCTCTCGGATATCGTGGAGATCACCTACGCCAACCGCCGTATCACGGTCAGCCACAACAAGTAAGTTGCCTCTCCCTGATTCAGTATGAAGGAAAGCATTTCCAGGTTAAGTTCGATCGAGAGGGAGAGGACCTCAGGAGAGGTGAGGGCGGGAACGGAATCCCCTGAAAGCCCGGATCAATGCACCTGTCAGCGTTGTGGACTGTATCGCTGGTATCCGCCTCTGATGCTCATGACCACTGCCTTGGCAGCAGTCTTTTGCTGGATGTACATTACCAAGCCGGTCTTTCTGTCGGCGCCTTCGGATCAATCATTGAACACTCAGCCTGCAATTCAGGAAAAGCGACCGATCCGGGAGGATGAACCCACTCCTCATACTGCGGGAGGTGGGAACCTGGATCCGGCCATCGCCAGACTTCCGGGAGATCCGGTGCTGCCAGACGATTCATCTGCAAGGGACGGGATTCCGGGAGAAGAACTGAAACCACTGATTGTGAAGCGGCAAGGTCCTTCCCTCTTCCGGGCGATTCCACCCGACGAAATACCTGAGCGGAAGGAGATTGTTCTGGAGGCTCCGGGGTCGGGGGTCGTGGCGGAAGCAGGGAGTGAACAGGATGAGGATCAGGTTCCGGAAGAAGAGGTCGTGAGCCTGGTGGCCGGCGAGGAAGGAGATCAGGACAGCGGCTCTGAGGAGTTCCGCGTTCACGCATCCTTCATGGCCGAATTCTCGTCCGTGCAACAGGAAGGTGACCGCCAGCCGGATCTCAAGCCATGAAAAGTCCTCTCTTTCAACTGGTGACCAGTGGTGTGGCGCTTGGCCTCATGTGTGGAGCGGTCACGATCCATGCGATTCATGTAAGGGGCGCAAGGCAATTGACCGGGAACGGCCAATGGATTGCGGGAGATGGTTCCGGTCTCGATCCCGTTGAGGGAACGAAGATTGTTCCTGCTTCTACCAGTGGGGAGAAGACTCGGTTGCCGGTCTCTGGTTCCCGTGATGAGGACACGACCACCCTCCAGGCTTTGCAGGAAATCGTGGCACGGCTGCAGGAACTGAAGTCCGCGAATACGGAGTTGCAGGGTGTCAACAGGGAGCTCCAGGAGCAGTTGGAGGAGACCAACCGGGATTTGAGTGAACTTCAGTTTCGCGTGGATACGCACAGCGAGTCTTTCCGGCCATTGAGGGCGTCTTCCGGGATTGGGTCGATTCTTCGAAATTCGATCAGTCCCGGCAACACACTTCATCCCCTCCTGCCCCCCAAGGAGTAGTCAGTTCTTCTGCCTCGTGAATCACCACTCTCCCGTGTGAGCATACTCTTGCCGGGGGCTGACCGGGCCTGTTGATCGTTCGAGATCACCGGTGAGGGATTGGCAAGCCTGAGGGGTTGCACAGGAGGCAGAGCCTTAAGGTCTCCTGGTTTCAGTCAACCTGCTCGATGACGACGAGCCAGTTCATCTGCGTGATGGGGGGCAACTGATCGGGGTCGGTAATGGAATAAAGGTCAGCTTCGATCTTGTTGGTGGACACTTCATCATCCGCGCCGGATCGAAGATCAAGAGGTCGGACGGCACTGCTTCTGTCTTTTCCAGCATGATTGATCTGTCCCTTCAGGGCTATGTTCATGGCCTGGTTTCGAATTCCGAAACGCTTTTCAGGTGTGAAGAGCGAAATTGGAGGGAAGATGTTCTTCCCATTTTCATCGAGGCGACTGGCCGTGATGTTGACATCATTGACGAGATACATCCGGAAGGGAGTAACCAGGGAGAATCCCTTCGGGAAGGGAGTGAAATCCTTTGTATCCCGCAGGATGAGGGAGATGTCGGTGGACAGGCTGGGGATGTTCGGCTTGCTGACCCTGATGTTGTCCCGGTAGTTCGCGTTGACCATGAGTGAATTGTTCACTGCCGGGGAATCGGCTCCAATGGACTCAAGGAAGGTGGGCAATCTGCCGATGTAGACCGCGAGAGTCCGGCGTTCAAGCCGGGTGGTCTCGAGGTGGAAGGGGAAGGTCGCGCCTTTAGGGGAATCCTGAGTCGGCCAGTTGTTGCCCCGTGTGAAAAGAGTCGTCCTTTCGATCCCACCAGCGAGATAAGTGAAGGAAATCGAGGTTGGGGTCTGATCCTCGGGCGAAATCACGTCTTCCACCCGCAGTTTCATGACGGTCTGCAGGGCCGGCCGACTGTAGTAGTTCCATCCTGTCGGAGAGGCGGAGTTGTAGTCGGTGGCATTCTCCAGATCGTCAAAGATCTCCAGACCGCGCGTGATGGGGAGGAAGGCTACAAGGCCTGAATCCGAGGAGTTGGAGAGAGGAAAGAAGCTGGCATTGTCTGCCTCGTACTGTTCTCGGGAGGGGAGATCGCCTGTGAAGTTGTCGAGCGTGACGCCCCCGACCGAGGAACTGTCGGTAAGGGAGATCCCCCGGCGGGCGGCAAGGCGGTCAAGTCTGAGACTGCCTTCAGTGGAGGCCCGGGTCGCGAAGACGCCACCGGAGATGCTTATGTTGCCCCATTCCGTGCCGTCCGCATGTTTGCCGAGCGCGGTGGTGGTGCTGCTGCCAAGCGCAAGTTGCGAGGGCACCTCGTAGATTGAGAGTACGTAGTTTTTCTTCCTGGTGGCCACCCCGGTCGAGGATCTGGAAGCGGCTCCATAGGTCAGGGAGAATGCCCACCAGTTTCGTTTGGCCACGAAATTCTCATTCTGCGAGACATAGCCGAAGTGTACGTCGGGGTAGGGGATGACCTTGAACTGCTTGCCGCCGGCATACGCCTTGTCCATCGTGATGATAGGACGATCCCGGTCCAGTACCTCCAGGCTGCCGTTAGCGACCTCCAGGGTTTCCGGATACTTGGATCCGAGAAGGTGGTCGGTGTTGTTGATGCCGGCATTTATGTAGAACCGGCGTATCGCTGACTGATTCCTGATACTGTTTATGGAGTTGCTTATGTCTTCCTGAGAGCCGTCACCCGTGTTGCCGGAAATGGATTGACTGTCGATTCCGAGGACTTCCGCGATATTTTTTTCGAGGGCAGTTTCGCCGTTTGCCTTGTCGCGGGCGCGTTCGAAAATCCAGCGCCAGCGGGATGGGATCTCTCCTTGCCTTGAATTGGCCATCATGTTCTTGATGGCGCTATTGGGAGTCTCGGTGAGAACTGCGCGGAGCAGTGCTTGTTCGCGGTTTGTGTAGTCGATCCGGATCTGGGTCTTCTTCTGGGTCTCCAGATTCTGGATGGTGTAACGGAATGATGCGGTGAGCATCAACAGCATGATGGAGGAAAGGGTGACGACGGCCAGAATTGAGACATAGCCGGATCTGAGGTTCTTTTTCATGAGATTGGGCGTTGAGGAAAAGTTAGAGCCTTGGTGTGCCGGAGTAGGTGATCATCTCGCCGGCGGGGCCGGTGAGTTGCATGCGGAAGACGCCGTTCTGGATGAAGAATTCCGCGTTATCCACCTGACGGGAAATGAGCCAATCAGGGTTTCCGGCCTTGGTGAACGGAGTGGCCGGATCCATGGTATAGTAGGCGAGTGCGTCCTCTTCGTTGTCGGATTCAAAGGAGATGATCCCAAAGTCCTCCGATCCATCCGGATTGAGAAAACCAAGGACGAGCACTTTTCCGTCAGCCGTTACCGCGTTGGTTCCGGCGACTGCATCACTGAGATTTGAATGGATGCGATAGGCATCTGCGCGGGAGAGAATCTGAGTGACTGTGTTGTTGATCTGGGGGGCGTCATCCACCAGGAATCCCTGGGTCTTGAGGATCCGGTGGAAGGTGATCTGCTGCTGGAGCAGGGTCATCATTATGGCCGCGATTGCGAGGGCGAGGCCTATTGCGGTGGCAAGCTCCGGGAGGGTGAAACCACGACCGCATGTCGGGGATCGCCGGTTGTTTCCTGTGGAAGTGATCATTGGGTCCGTACGATGGTTCGAGATTTGACGTATTCCCGGCCACTGATGGTGTAGGTGATGTGGCTCTGCAGTTTCCAGGTCTGCATCTCGGCGGGGTTTGTGGAGATCGTTCCGTTTCCACCATGAGCCGGAAGATTGTCCTGATCCGGGATCCTGGTCCGGATCACATTGCCGTTGAGGGTTCGTCCGCCGGGAAGGGTGCCGATCGTGACCTCTGTTTCTGACCTGGCAGGGTAGACGGGCCAGGGAGAGGACGCGTCGGTAAGGTCATCGAAGGGGATACGCTGGGCATAGGCCTTTTCGTAGGTGAGGTAGG
>MPLZ02149454.1_pt1 | contig 60348 bp, 51 predicted proteins | sample 1617311 | NCBI WGS metagenome assembly MPLZ02 (sample SAMN05944806, study PRJNA350692) | marine metagenome | biome: marine; feature: ODZ; material: water; isolation source: 160 m water sample filtered on 0.2 um supor filter | place: Pacific Ocean | collected 2012-04-08 | depth 160m m | reverse complement strand
CTGCAACTCATTGAAAAGAATTGAGGCGCCGCCCGGATTTGAACCGGGGATGGAGGTTTTGCAGACCTCTGCCTTACCACTTGGCGACGGCGCCGCTCGAACCTGGCCCGACAGGCGGTGCGACCTGACCGGCTGAGCCTGAAGATGCGGTGGGACGCATCGGAGGAAGGAAGATGGAGCGGGAAACGGGATTCGAACCCGCGACTTCGACCTTGGCAAGGTCGCACTCTACCACTGAGTTATTCCCGCCCGCCAACCTACGGAAAGTACGGTACCACACGCCCTTGGGGCGCATCAAGACAGGCCCATTTCGGCGGCAACCACGGCCAGACGTCGATCCAGCGTCACGAGGGGGACCCCTCGGCTCCAGGCGACCCACAAGTACGACGCGTCATAGACGGTCAAGCCCCACAGCAGTGCGAGCTGCAACGTCTCGATGTGATCGACCCGAACCAGTGACACTGGGACGAGCAAGACCTCGCCCAACTGGCCTGCGACGAGCTCTGCCGACGCCGGGTCGCGCCGACACTTCTTCCACGCTATGTTCGTGACCTCCGCTGCCAGCAGAGGCGGCGCCAACAGGTCGACGCCGTCAAGACGTTTACCGACGACCGGCGCCTGTGACTCCTGGAACGCGAGAGCCGCCAGCGCAGAGGCGTCAACGACGCTAGGACTAACGGCTGTCACGGTCCTCGCGGATCATCTGAGCGGACTCGTCCGGAGTCCGGAGTCCGATTCGGCGCCCACGTTCCAGCACTTCTCGGATGGTAACAGCTCGAGCCGGTCCCGCCGCCTCCTCGAGAATCGACAGCAGCTCCCCCTGCAACGACCGGTGGTTCCTCTTCGCCCGAGCGCGCAGCCGCTCGGCCACATCATCGGGCACCTTCTTTACCGACAGATCAACGGACACGATGCCTCCTCTTATAGCGGTTCTATTTTGGAACCATTATGAAACCAGACACAAAAGTCGTCAACCAGAGTTACCACCTGACACCAAAAGCGTGCACGACCACCTTGACGACCGGCTGCTCCCCCGCCGGCACCGTTACCCCGACGACATCGAATCGGCACGGCGGAACCGGCCCGGGGAGGCCAAGCAGATAGCTGCGCGCCATGTTGACGAGCCGGCGCTGTTTGCGATGATCGACGGCGGCGAGCGCACCGCCGAAGCCATTGCTCCGACGGGTCTTGACCTCGACGAACACTAGCGTGTCGCCGTCGCGCGCGATGATGTCGATTTCACCGAACCGGGTCCGATAGCGGCGCGCAAGAATTGCGTACCCGCGGCGCCGGAGCTCGCGGCGGGCGAGGTCTTCCCCCAGTTTGCCGAGCGTCAAGCGAGCATGGGTCATCGTTCCGCGTGAGAGTACGCAAGAGCGGGGCCGAGTCTATTTTCGCTTCCAGCGGGTACCGGCTGGCGCGTCTTCGAGGATGACGCCTCGGATCTCCAGGTCGTCCCGGATGGCGTCGGCGCCGGCGAAGTCGCGGCGGGCGCGGGCGCCCTTGCGCTCGGCGATCAAGCGTTCGATTTCGTCGACCGGCACGTCCGGGGTCGCCTCCTCGGCTCTCCTGAGTGCGATGACCCCCAGGACCTGGTCGAAGCCGTCGAAGGCAGCAGTGACGAGCTCGACGTCGGGTTGACCGATTGCGCGGTCATCGATGGCGGTGTTGACGTGGCGCACCAGCTCGAACATCACGCCAAGCGCACCGGGCACGTTCAGGTCCTGCTCGAGCTTCCCGGCAAAGGCGCGCCGCGCCGTCTCGACCCGTTCGGCGAGCGCCGGATGCGCCTCGCCTCCACTACCGCTTGCGACAGCCTCGAGCCGGGTCAAACAGCCCATCAACCGCTTCAGCGCCTCCTCGGCCTGGTCCAGACTGCCCCAGGTGAACCGGAGCTGCTTGCGGTAGTGCACCGACAGCAGCCCGTAGCGCAGCGCCGAGGCCCGATGGCCGCGCCCCAGCACGTCCTGCACGGTGAAGACATTGCCGAGCGACTTTGACATCTTGGTGCCTTCGTCGAGCAACAGATGTTCGACGTGCACCCAGAAACGCGAGAAGGTCTCTTTGGTGGCCCCTTCGGCCTGGGCGATCTCGTTCTCGTGGTGCGGGAACACGAGATCGACGCCACCTGCGTGTATGTCGATCGGCGCGCCGTCGAGCAGACGCAGCGCCATCGCCGAGCACTCGATGTGCCAGCCGGGACGGCCCGGCCCGACCCCGAAATCCCAGGTCGGCTCGTCCGGCGCCGTCGCCTTCCACAGCACGAAATCGCGAGCATCGTCCTTCTCGTAGCGATCCGAGTCGATGCGGGCGCCAGGCTTGATGCCTTCGTGGTCGAGCCGGGCCAGCTTGCCATAGTCAGGCAGGCTCGCGATCTTGAAATAGACCGACCCGTCGCTGCGATAGGTATGCCCGTTGGCCTCGAGCGCCTGGATCATCTCGACCATCGACCGGAGGTTCTCCTGGTCGGTGGCCCGCGGATACTCCTCCACTGGCTCGAGGCCGAGCGCAGCGGAATCTTCGCGAAACGCGGCGATGTACTGATCGGTGTACTCGCGCAGCGAGAACCCGGCCGCCTTCGACTCGGCGATCGTCCGGTCGTCGACGTCGGTGAAGTTCATCGCTTGCCGCACCCCGAACCCGGCCACGTGCTGCAAGGTGCGCCGCAACACGTCGAGCGCGACGAACGTGCGGAAATTGCCAATGTGCCCGCGGGCGTAGACCGTCAGTCCACAGGTGTACATGCGCACCGTGTCGCCACGGAGCGGCGCGAATTCCTCTTCCTGACGTGTGAGGGTGTTGTAAAGACGCATGAACAAAGGAGACAGGAGTCAGGAGACAGGAGTCAGGGGCTTGGCGGGAGGCCGTCCGGATCGTCAGGGAGCTCCCGGGTCAGCTCGCAGTAGTCGGCGCCATCAGCCCCCGCCTCGCGCCCCAGCTCCACCGTCTTCATGGCACGGCGCAACCGGTCGAGCGGCGCGTCGTCTCCGTCCGGGCCAGCTGGCTGGGAGAGCTGCTGCTCGATCGCGGTTGGCCCATCGCTCACCGCCGGCGCCCCCAGATACCGGATACGAACGAGCATGACGTTCTCGGTCGTAGCCAGCCGAAGCTCGACGTCCGTATATGTCTTCTTCTCGGTCTCGAATACACCGTGCACGGCGTGGTCGATGGCCTGCACGACCTCTTCGCGCAACGACTCGTGATACCCGATGTACTCGACTGTCCGTTTGGCAAGCTGCTGCAGCATCGGGAGATATCTGGCGTGGCACGGGACCGTCACGTCCAGACTCAACGACGACATCGGGGCTTGATTCTCGGCGTCTTCCATTACTGATCGAAATTCTACAGTGAAATCTGCCGGAACAAACTGCGGGCCTCGTCGCAGTCGAGTACGATCTGCGCGCGCAGCGCGTCGCCGTCCACGAATGTGCGTTCGTCCCGCACGCGTTGAATGAACGCCACCTGGATGCTAGAACCATACAACTCGCGGTCGACATCGAAGATATGGGACTCGACCACCGGACCGGACGACGCCCCGAACGTCGGACGCACTCCGACGTTGGTCACCGCGGCGTGGATCTCGCCATCGATCAGCACTCCGGTGGCATACACCCCATTGGGCGGGAACAGCTCGTTGTCCGTCGCCAGGTTCGCCGTCGGGAAACCCAGCCGCTGTCCGCGGCCCGCACCACGCGTCACCGTGCCCTCGAGCATGTAATGGTGACCCAGCAACGCGCCGGCCTCGTCGACCCGTCCCTCAGTAATGAGCCGCCGCACTCGTGTGCTGCTCACCACGAACTCCCGATAGCGCACCGGATCGATCTTCTCGGCCGTGAACCCGTAGCGCGCGCCAAGCGACCGCAACAGCGAGAAGTTTCCGGCGCGGTCGTGCCCGAACAGAAAGTTCGCGCCCACCCAGACCTCAGCAACTTGCAACCACTCCACCAGCACGGTGCGCACGAACGCCTCCGGCTCCCAGCTCGACAGCTCCTCGGTGAACCGGACAACGGCGATCCCCTCCATCCCCGCCTCGGCAAGCGCGGCAAGCTTCTGCGCGCCGGTCATCAGCAACGGCGGCGCCTTGTCGGGGCGGACGACGCGCGACGGGTGCGGATCGAACGTCAGGACGGCCGCCGTCACCCCGCATTCATCGGCCCGGCGTCGCACCCGATCAATGATCTTGGCGTGGCCACGGTGGACCCCATCGAAGTTGCCGAGCGCCAGGAAGGGCTGGTGCCAGGCGGCCGGCTTCCGGTCATCGGGAAAGTGAATGATATCGGCCCGATCCGGGCTGTAGGTATCGTGCGTCATCGACCAGCCGTCGATCATATGTCAGATTGCCGGCCCCGCCGAGACCAGACCCGGTTGACCCGTCTCACCGTCGGGGCCATGATGGGCCTCGCATGTGCCTGAAAGGAGCGGTGTCGTGACTCGATCGCTGACCATCCGCATCTCGATGTCGCTCGTGGTCCTGGGGGCGTCATCCACGCTGGTCGCTCAACGGCAGGCACCGCGTGGGTTCGTCCAGACACGTGCCAGCGCACATGACGCGCTGGAGGCGCGGTTCGACGCGGCCCTGGAGGCAGAGCAACTTCGAGACTGGATGCGCCAGCTGACCTCCCGCCCGCATCATGTCGGCTCCCCATTTGGCAAGGAGGTGGCCGACTTCGTCGCGGCCCGGTTCACCGAATGGGGCTTCGATACGGCGATCGAGGAGTTCCAGGTGTTGTTCCCGACACCGCGACTCCGACGGCTGGAACTGGTGGCGCCGACCCGGTTCACGGCGTCGCTCGAGGAACCGACACTCCCGGGTGACGCCACCTCGGATCAAAAAGACGAGCAACTCCCCTCCTACAACGCCTATTCGATCGATGGCGACGTGTCGGGCGAGCTGGTCTACGTGAACTACGGCGTGCCGGACGACTACGAGGAGCTCGCGCGCCGCGGCATCGACGTGCGCGGCAAGATCGTCATCGCCCGGTATGGGGGGTCGTGGCGCGGCATCAAACCGAAGGTGGCGGCCGAACATGGCGCGATTGGCTGTCTCATCTACTCGGACCCGCGTGACGACGGCTACTACCAGGGGGAGGTCTACCCGGCCGGACCCTATCGGATGGACCGCGGCATCCAGCGGGGCTCGGTCGCCGACATGCCGTTGTTCCCCGGCGACCCGCTTACCCCAGGTGTGGCCGCCACGGCGGACGCCGAGCGACTCGACCTGTCGAACGCCCCGACGCTGACCTCGATACCGGTGCTTCCGATCTCCTACGCCGACGCACAACCGCTGCTCGAGGCACTCGGTGGTCCGCTGGCGCCACCTGCCTGGCGCGGCAATCTGCCGATTACGTATCACGTGGGCCCTGGTCCGGCAATCGTGGAGCTCGAGCTGGCGTTCAACTGGGATCTGGCGCCCGCCTACGACGTGATTGCGACGCTCGAGGGCAGCGAACGCCCCGACCAGCTCGTCATTCGCGGCAATCATCACGACGCCTGGGTGAATGGCGCGCGCGACCCGATCAGCGGCCTGGTGGCGCTGATGGGCGAGGCGCAGGCCATCGGCGAGCTGGTCCGAACCGGCTGGCGTCCGAAGCGTACCCTGATTTTTGCCGCCTGGGACGCCGAAGAGCCTGGGTTGATCGGGTCGACCGAGTGGGCCGAGCTGCACGCCGATCGATTGCGGGCCCAGGCGGTGGCCTATGTGAACACCGACGGCAGCAGTCGCGGCTTTCTAAGCATGTCGGGTTCACACACACTCGAGCGCTTCATCAACGAGATTGCCCGCGACGTCATCGACCCTCAGACCGACGTCAGTGTGTCCGAGCGGCTCGAGGCGCGCCGCCGGGTCGCTGCCGCTGCGCCCCGGTTCCAGGCCAACGGCGACCATCCGATCGGGGCCCTGGGCTCCGGTTCCGACTACACGCCGTTTCTGCAGCATCTCGGTGTCGCGTCACTCAATCTCGGCTACAGCGGCGAGAGCGGCGGCGGGTCATATCACTCGATCTACGACTCGTTCGACCACTACGTCCGCTTCGGCGACCCGACCTTTGCGTATGCCGTAACACTGGCGCAGACCACCGGACGGACCCTCCTGCGGCTGGCCGATGCCGATGTCCTGCCGTTCGAGTTCGCCAGCTTCACCGAGACCGTGACGCGCTATGTCGACGAGATTGTGACCCTGGTCGACGAGATGCGACAGGAGACCGCACGCACGAACCGGTTGGTCGATGACGGCCGCTACGCGCTGGCGGCCGACCCGACTCGCAGCTACGTTCCACCGGTGGCCCAGGACCCGGTGCCCCATCTGGCTTTCGCGCTCCTCCGGAACGCCATGACCCGGCTGGCGGCGAGCTCCCGCGCCTACGACGAGGCATTCGACCCCGACACGGTGGAGCAGCTGTCGATCGCCGACCAGCGCGCGCTGGACCGGGTCCTGATCGGGACCGAACGGGTACTCACGCGAGCAGACGGGCTCCCGGGCCGCCCATGGTTCAAGCACCAGATCTATGCGCCAGGGTTCTACACCGGCTATGGGGTGAAGACCATCCCAGGCGTACGCGAAGCGGTCGAGCAACGAGACTGGCCGCTCGCCACGACGCAGATCGGCCTGGCCGCCGAGACCCTCACGCGGTTTGCCGACCAGATCGACCGCGCGACCGACATTCTCGGCGGATCGCGCTGACGAAGCCGGCGCAGCCGTTCGGCCCCTTCTGACTTCTGACTCCTGCAGAGCGTCAGACGTCAATGACCAGCCCGTCGTGTGCCAGCGTGACGCCGGCCGGCAGCGCGGCACAGGTCTGGGCGTGAGCCAGCTCGTGGCACATGTGGGTGAAATAGGTCTGACGGGCGCCAACTCGCGCCGCCACCTCGACCGCCTCGCTCACGGCAAAGTGCGTCGGATGGGGTCGATGACGCAGGGCGTCGAGCACCAGCACGTCGACGCCTTCGAGCAGCGGCCAGGAAGACTCCGGGATCGCGCTACAATCGGTGAGATACGCGAAGGCGTCGACCCGGTATCCAAGAATCTGCTGCGTGCCGTGATAGACCGGCACCGGCACCACATCGGCACGCCCAAGGCAGAAACGCCCCGTCACTTCCTGCAGACGCAGCCTCGGCACACCGCCGCCGTGTGGCGTGGACGGGTCCCACACATAGGCAAACATGCGCCGCAGCGCCGCCAGTGTGGAGGCATCCCCCAGACATGGAATCGCCACACGCTGGCGGTAGTTGAAGGGCCGCACGTCGTCGAGCCCCATCACATGATCGGCGTGACAGTGCGTGAAGAGAATCACATCGACCCCGGTGACGCCGCAGGCAAGCGCCTGCGAACGCAGGTCGGTCGACGTGTCGACCAGGACCCGCGTCGCGTCGGCGAGCTCCAGATAGATCGACGGCCGCCACCGTCGGTCGCGTGGGTCGTCCGAACGACAGGTGGCGCAGTCGCACCCGACCACGGGCACTCCGGTCGACGTCCCCGTGCCAAGGAAAGTAACGCGCATCCTACGGCACAACGATGCGGCTCTCGCCCTGCTTGGCCTCGGTGAACCGGCTCCGCAGCTCGTAGAGCACCCGGGTCAGGAAGCGCTCCTCGTCGGGGGTCAGGTTGCCCTTCGTCTTCTCGGCCAGCACCGCCAGCAGGTCGAGCATGTGCCCGGCCGCGTCCAGGTTGGGTGGCATCTTCTGACCTGTCGCCGGGTCGGCGGCATCGCCAAGGTGCACCGCGGCCGATGTCGCGAGCGTGACAACCAGCGCATTGAACGAGATTTCCGGTTGAACCGTCATGGAACCCTCCGCGACCGAGGCCGAATGCTAGCATAGCCGACGAGCGTTTCTCATCATGACCAAACCGACCGATACCCACCAACCGCCAGCGGCCGATACCGCCGGCGACCGCTTCGAACGCCTCGTCGACATCATGCGCACACTTCGCTCACCCGACGGCTGCGCGTGGGACCGAGAGCAAACGCTGGCCTCGCTCCGGCCGTTCGTCCTGGAGGAAGCCTACGAGGTCGTCGATGCGATCGACCGCGGCGACGCCGGCGCGTTGTGTGACGAGCTCGGCGACCTGCTGCTCGAAGCGGTGTTCGTCGCCCAGATCTGCGCCGAGGACGGTGCCTTCACCATCGCCGACGCGGCCGACGCCATCGTCGCCAAGCTGATCAGACGGCACCCGCACGTCTTCGGCGGCGGCACCGCCGAGGGCGGCGGTCGCGATCTGTCTCCGGCCGAGGTCAAGGAACAGTGGGAGCGGATCAAGGCGCGCGAACGCAGCGCGACCCCCGAGCGGGAGACGCTGCTCGACGGCATCCCGGAGGCGCTGCCATCGCTGCTGCGCGCGTCGCGCATCGGCGCCCGCACCGCCAACGTCGGCTTCGACTGGGACGAGCCGGCCGCCGTCATCGACAAGGTCGATGAAGAGATGGCGGAGCTGCGTGAGGCCGTGGAATCGGCCGACGCCGCCCACATCGAAGAAGAGGTCGGCGATCTCCTGTTTACGGTCGCCAACCTCGCTCGAAAGCTGCGGATCGACCCCGAGTCGGCGCTCCGCTCGGCCAACGGCAAGTTCACCCGGAGGTTTCGCGCGATTGAGCAACGACTCGCGGCACGCGGACGGTCACTCCACGAGGCGACTGCCGCCGAGCTCGAACACGAATGGCAGGAGGTCAAAGGGACGCTTCCCAAGGAGGCAGGAGGCAGGAGGCAGGAGGCAGAAGAGACTTAGCACCGCCGACCGTCCGGTCTCCGGCGATGCCGCTCCACACTCACGACTCGAGCTGTTCACACCGACGGTCGGCCCGGAAGCCGAACCGGCGGCCACCCTCGGTTCGCACCCACACCTCCCGCCCGTCGGTCTCGACGGTCACGGCCCCGTCGCGCCCGGTGTCGAGGACCAGCGCGCCTGTGTCCCGATACCGCCGCACCACCTCCGGCGCCGGATGACCGAACGGATTCGCTTGTCCCGCGCTGATGACGGCCACACAGGGCTCGGTGGCTTCGACCAGACCTGGCGAGCTCGACCCGGCGCTCCCGTGATGCGGCACCTTGACGATACGAAACGCCACCGGATCGATCGCGTTGGCGACACGGCCCTCCACCTCCTGTCCGATGTCACCCGGCAACAGGACCGCCACGTCGCCATACCGCACATCGAGCACGATCGAGTCGTCGTTGCGGACGCGCACCCGCTCCCAGTCCGGCGGCGGCGGGTGGACCACCGCGATCGAGACCCCGCCCAGGTCGAACCGGTCGCCGGCGGTCACGCGTCGCCAGGCTGCGCCGGCATTAGCGGCCGCCAGGCGCAACGCGTCGAGCTGACGATGGCGCGGGACCGGCACCCCCTCCCAGACCTCACGCGGTGCGAAGTCCTGCACGACGGCGCCCAGACCGCCGATGTGGTCCGGGTCGCCGTGGCTCAGCGCCGCGACGTCGAGCCGGCGTACCCCCAGAGCCCACAGCGCAGGAGCGACCACCCGTGAGCCTATGTCGGACCGCGGGCTGATCGACCCGCCTGCATCAACCAGGAGCGACCGTCCACTCGGTGTCTGCACGAGTGTGGCGTCTGCCTGTCCCACGTCGAGAAAGCTGACCCGCATCCAGCCGGCGGGTGGCCCCCCGGTGAGCGCCGGACGTGACAGGGCCGACACCACCCAGATAGCAGCCAGCGCCAGCAGAATCTGGGCGCTCGCGCGTGCACGAGCCGAGATGCCGGTCCGGAAAAGCCACATCAGCCCGCCGTAGTAGACGACGAGCACGGGCGTCGACGGCGCCGGTACCCGAAAGACGAGCCACGGCCAGAGATCGAGCAGGCGGGTCGACTCCACCAGGCCGGTCGCCGCCAGGTGCGCGAGAAAGCCGGCGGGATTCGCCAGCAACGGGTGGAACACTTCGAGCCCAAGGGCCGCCATGCCCGCCAGTTGGGTGACAGTCATCAGCGGGATCGCAAGAAAGTTGAGGACCAGACCAGCCAGGGTCACCCGGGCAAACAACGCGGCCCCGACCGGCATCAGCGCCGCCTCGGCACACAGCGTGGCCGCCAGCAAGGTCATCGGCGGCGTGACCCAGCGCGGCAACGGGTCGACCCAGCGTGCCGGAATGCGGCACAAGGTGTCGCCGAGACGCGACGTCCCCAAGACAATCCCAAGGGTGGCCCCAAAGGTCAGCAGGAACCCGGCATCGAACAGCGCCAACGGCGACACCAGGACGATGCCGATCGCAGCGACCGCCAGCACGTTGACCGGCGGCGTCCGGTGGTCGAGCAGACCGGCGCCCAGCACGATGACGGCGGCGGTGGTTGCCCGCGCCACCGAGGCTTCGTGGCCGACCAGGTAGGCGTAGGCGACCAGCAGCAGAATGGCCGCGCCCGACACGCGCCGGGGACGCAGACCGGCCGACCGGCCGAGCAACAGCAGACACCCGGCCAGGATCGCGATGTTGCCGCCCGAGATGGCGATGACATGATAGGTTCCGCCCTCCTGCATCCGACGGGTGGTCGTTTCATCCAGACCGGCGCGGTCGCCGATGAGCACGGCGGTGACGATGGCCGCCGAACGGACACCGTGGCGTCCCACCGACCGCCCGATGCCCCGGCGCACCGCGGCGCGCGCGGACGAGGCAAGCTCGGCCGGTACGGACCCGCGCCGCGCCACGTCAACGAGCAACCCGCTCTTGACCGACCCGATCAATGCGGTTCCCCGCATCGCCTGCCGCCGAGCCTGGTCGGCCACGCCCGGGTTGCGGTAGGCCGCCGGCCGCCGGAGGGTCGCATAGACGCGCACGAGGCGTCCGGCCCGCCACCCGGCCATCCGGCCGGACCACCGGCGCCCACCCACCGACAGCCGCACGCCCCCAGAGGTCGGTCGCAACAGATCGGCGCGACCGATTCGCTCCACCATCAGACGCAGGGTCACGCCGTAGTCGGTCGGCGTCGCGTCCGCCCGCAGCCGGCCCTCGATCAGCACAGGTCCGACGCGTCCGCCCGCGGCGCCGGGCTGATCGTCAAACCAGCGAGCCAGTGGCGTCTCGAGAGCGGCGACGTGCCGGGTTGCCCCGAGCAGCAAACCGCTGGTGGTGAACCCGGCAACGAGCAGCACCGCCAACGCAAGCGGCGCCGCCCGCAGGCTGGCCGCCGCGACCGTGGCCACCCAGACCACTCCGAGCACGACACGCACGACGCCGATCGGCATCGATAGCCACACGCCGGTCGCCACACCGGCCAGAAGCGGCACCGCCACCAGCACCGCCGGATTCGACACACCGCGAGCCGATGCAAGACCCGTCGCGCACGTGAACCATCCGCCAGCGGCGTCCCATCGGTGGCAGGGGTGCAGATTCTGCGATTCCGCCGTCTCTCAACTGTTGCGATTTCTACCGGCGCGGACCGACTCGGTCTTGGCGTGCACGGGGTACAAGCGGGGTGAATAAAGATTCGGGGGGAGGGAGGGGGATCGAGGAGGATTGTCTGAATGGAAACTGAATCAGAAGTCGGCGCAGCCCTCCGGTTTCTCCTGACTCCTGCCTTCTGACTCCCGTCTCCTGTAGGTTGCTCTTCCTACGTCCGTGCAGTTTCGGCGTGATACTCCTGCAGGGGACGCACGTCGAGCACCTCCTCGCGGAGCGCCCTGATCGCGCTGACGGTCGCGGCCGCCCCGGTCAATGTCGTGACGCAGGGCACACCCAGGGCCGTCGCGATACTGCGCAGCGTCCGGTCGTCGAAGAACGACTCGCGCCCGAGCGGGGTGTTGATGACCAGGTCGATATCCCGGTTCACCAGCCGATCGCCGATGTGGGGCCGTCCCTCATTCACCTTGAAAACCGGTTCGACCTCGATGCCGTGCACCCGCAGATAGGCAGCGGTGCCGTGCGTGGCGAGCAGCGAGAACCCGAGGCTGAACAGGTCCCTGGCGATCGGCAATAGGTTCCCCTTGTCGTCATCGTTGACGCTGATGAAGGCCGTACCCTCGCGAGGCAGCCGTTGACCGGCGGCCAACTGCGCCTTGGCGTAGGCCGACCCGAACGTCGCGGCCCCGCCCATGACCTCGCCGGTCGACTTCATCTCCGGGCCCAGGATGGTATCGACGCCCTGGAACCGCACGAACGGAAACACCGGCGCCTTGACGAACACGCCGGCCACCTCGAGATCGTCGACCAGCCCAAGCTCGCCCAGCGTCTTCCCGGCCATCACGCGCGCTGCCGTCTTGGCCAACGGCACCCCGGTAGCCTTGGACAGATACGGGACCGTGCGTGACGCACGCGGGTTGACCTCGAGCACATAGACGGTGTCGTCCTTGATGGCAAACTGCGCGTTGACCAGCCCGATTACCTTGAGCGCCCGCGCCACCCGGCGGATGTAGTCTCGAATCGTCGTCAGATGCCGGTCGGCGACCAGATACGGCGGCACGACACACGAGCTGTCGCCGGAATGGATGCCGGCCTGCTCGATGTGCTCCATGACCCCGCCGATGACCACTGCACCGGTGGCATCCGCCACGGCATCGACATCGAGCTCGAACGCGTCCTCGAGGAACTTGTCGATCAGGATCGGGTGCTCCGGCGACGCATCCACGGCGTCGGTCATGTAACGGTCGAGCGCGCCTGCGTCGAACACGATCGCCATGGCGCGGCCTCCCAGCACATACGAAGGCCGCACGACGAGGGGATAGCCGATCTTGGCCGCCACCTCCCGCGCCTCCTCGCGCGAGGTCGCGATGCCACTCGGCGCCTGCGGAATCCCAAGCTCCCACAGCAGGGCTGAGAACCGCTTGCGGTCCTCGGCCAGGTCAATCGAGTCGGGCGAGGTTCCCAGAATCGTCACTCCGGCCTCTTGCAACCCGAGCGCGAGCTTCAACGGCGTCTGCCCGCCGAACTGGACGATGCACGCAACGTCGCCGCCCCCGGCCCGTTCCTTCTCGATGACGGCCGACACATCCTCCAGTGTGAGCGGCTCGAAATAGAGCCGGTCGACCGAATCGTAATCGGTCGACACCGTCTCCGGGTTGCAGTTGATCATCACGGTCTCGAGCCCTTCTTCCTTGAGCGCGAACGCCGCGTGACAACAGCAGTAATCGAACTCGATGCCCTGTCCGATCCGGTTGGGCCCCGAGCCCAGAATGACCACCTTGCGGCGGTCGTTCGGAGACGACTCGCATTCTTCTTCGTAGGTGCCGTACATATACGGGGTGAACGATTCGAATTCCGCCGCGCACGTATCGATCCGTTTGTAGACCGGCTCGAGCCCCGCTTCCCGGCACCGATCACGGATGACGGTCGATTCCACGGCGAGCACCCCGCTCAGCTCCTCGTTGCCGAACCCCGAACGCTTCAGCACAGTGAGCAGGTCCCGTGACATCTCGCGTGCCCCGACCAGACCAGCCGACCGCTTGAGCTCGACGATCTCCGCAAACTGCGTGAGGAACCACGGATCGATGTGGGTCAGCTCGTGCACCTGGGCCACACTCCAGCCCCGATCGAGGGCTCGAAAAACCGCGAACATGCGGCGGTCCGTCGGCACGACGAGCTGGCGTTGCAGCGCCACGTCGTCCTCTTCGTCGTGAGAGGCCGGTGTCTGTCCGAACAGCCGGGCGCTCCGGCCGATCTCGAGCGACCGGATACCCTTGAGAAAGGCCTCCTTGAATGTCCGGCCGATCGCCATCGCCTCGCCGACCGATTTCATCTGGGTCGTCAGGGTGCGGTCGGCTTGCGGGAACTTCTCGAAGGTCCACCGCGGCACCTTGACGACAACGTAGTCGATGGTCGGCTCGAACGATGCGGGGGTGAGCCGAGTGATGTCGTTGGGAATCTCGTCGAGCCGGTAGCCGAGCGCCAGCTTCGCGGCAATCTTGGCGATTGGAAACCCCGTCGCCTTGGAGGCGAGGGCGGAGGACCGCGACACGCGAGGATTCATCTCGATCGCCACCATCCGACCATCGGCCGGATCGACGGCGAACTGGATATTCGACCCGCCCGTCTCAACGCCCACCCGGCGGATGATGCGCCGGGCGGCGTCGCGCATCCGCTGATACTCCTTGTCGGTGAGCGTCAAGGCCGGCGCCACGGTGATGCTGTCACCGGTGTGGACGCCCATCGGGTCGATGTTCTCGATCGAACAAACGACGACGAAGTTGTCGGCGACGTCGCGCATCACCTCGAGCTCGAACTCCTTCCACCCGATGACCGATTCCTCGATCAGGATCTCGTGCACCGGACTCAGGTCGATCCCGCGGGTGACGACCTCCCGGAACTCTTCGATGTTGTAGGCGATACCGCCCCCTACCCCGCCGAGCGTGAACGACGGCCGGATGATCGAGGGGAACCCGAGGCGCTCGACGACGCTCAACGCCTCGTCGACCGACTTCGCATACGCGCTGGCCGGGACATCGATGTCGATCGACTGCATCGCTTCATGAAACTTCGACCGATCCTCGGCCACCATGATGGCGTCGATCGAGGCGCCGATCAGCGACACGCCGAACTCCTCGAGCACCCCATGGGCGTCGAGCTCCACCGCCAAATTCAGCGCCGTCTGGCCGCCGACGGTCGGCAACAAGGCGTCGGGACGCTCGCGCTCGATCACCGACCGGACCACCTCCCAAGTCAGCGGCTCGACATAGGTCCGATCCGCCACTTCGGGGTCGGTCATGATGGTCGCCGGGTTCGAGTTCACCAGCACCACTTCGAGCCCTTCGGCGCGCAACGCCTTACACGCCTGGGTGCCCGAATAATCGAACTCGCAGGCCTGTCCGATGACGATCGGGCCGGAGCCGACGACCAGAATCCGTTTGATGTCCGTGCGGCGTGGCATGAGGACTTCGTGGCCTAACCGGCTCGACGCTCCATCTCCTCGAGAAAACGGGAGAACAGGTAATCGGCGTCGTGCGGCCCGGGCGAAGCCTCGGGATGATACTGGACGCAGAAGGCAGGATGACGCGTATGTCGCAACCCTTCGACCGTTCCGTCGTAGAGATTCAGATGGGTGACCTCGACCTCGTCAGGGAGCGCCTCCGGGTCGACGGCGAAGCCGTGGTTCTGACTCGTGATCTCGACCTGCCCGGTGGAGAGCTGCTTGACCGGATGATTTCCACCCCGATGCCCGAACTTGAGCTTGTAGGTGGTGCCACCCATGGCCAGCGCGAGCACCTGATGACCCAGACAGATGCCGAACAGCGGCACATCGGACTCCAGCAGGCTCTTCGCGTTGGCCACGGCGTAGTCGAGCGGCGCTGGGTCCCCGGGCCCGTTGCTGAGAAAGACGCCGTCCGGCTCCATCGCCAGCAAGTCGCTCGCCGGGGCCGCGGCGGGAAAGACCCGTATCTGGCAGCCGTGAGCCGCCAGCCGGCGGAGGATATTCCGCTTCAGCCCAAAGTCATACGCTGCAATGCGGAACGCCCGGCCCGTGCGCCGTGGCGGCGCCAACCGGAACTCTGCCGGTTCGAGCCCATCATCACCCTGAGCGACGCCCTGGCCCGGCGGGGGCCAATCGAACGGCTCGATACAGCTGACGGTGCGGACGAGGTCGTTGCCCTCCATCGGCGTTACCTGCTGCGCCTCGGCAACGAGCGCCTCCGGGTCGACATGACCGGTACCGATGAGGCCGCGCATCACCCCGGCTGTCCGCAAGACGCGGGTCAGCGCCCGGGTGTCGACACCGGTGATTGCCACCACGCCATGCTCGGTCAGATAGTCGCGCAGCGTCCCGTTCGACCGCCAGTTGCTGGCAATCGAAGAGGCCTCGCGGACGACGAACCCCGCGACCTGCGGACCGCGCGACTCCGTGTCCTCGGCGGCCACACCGTAGTTCCCGATCTGGGGACAGGTCATGGTGACGATCTGTCCCGCGTAGGAGGGGTCGGTCAGGACCTCCTGATAGCCGGTCATGCTGGTATTGAAGACGACCTCGCCCCGCGCGACACCGGTCGCACCGGCCGCCGTACCGCAATACCAGTTTCCGTTTTCGAGAGCGAGGACGGCGTTCATCAGGGGACGTGGTCGAGTGACGCGGTCACGCGAGCCTGCACGGAGGGACCCACCTGCACGGTGGTCGCCCAGTCGCGATAGCCGTCGTATCTGAACTCGACCTCGTGGGCGCCCGCGGAGACGTCGGGTATCAGCATCGGGGTGTCGCCTACCAGCCGGCGGTCGAGCCACACCTCCACGCCACGTGGCCGGGTGTCGACGAACAGAGATCCTACCCCAAGCGAGGCGGTTCGCGTCTCGGCCACACGTGAGAGGTCTCCCCTTATGGCGGCAATAGGCTCGTCTTCCGAGATCACCAGCCGGCGTTCCTGTGCCTCGAAGCCCTCGCGTGAGAGCCGGACGTCGTAGGCCCCGTAAGACAAGTCAGCCAGCGCCAGCGGCGTGGTACCGCGCGCTTCACCATTGACGACCACGAGCACACCCGGATACGTCGACCGCACCAGCAGTCGCCCATCGGCTCTCGTCGGCGCCGGCTCTGAATCCGACACGATCGGTGCGACCGTCGCTTCGGTTGCAAGGACCGGGGCCGGTGGCGGCGGGCTCGCAGGCTCCTCCGACGGGAGCGCCGCCGCCACGAACTCCTCTGGCGCAGACGCCGCCGATTCCACTGTTTCAGTGACAGGCGCCGGTGGCCGCGGCGTCTCCACCGGAGCGTCGACCGGCGGCTCGGCCACCGTCGAGCCGGCCACGGAGGCCTCGCTGGACTCCCGACTCGATGGCGCCGCCGGCTCAGCCGGCACGTCCGCCCCGACGGCGTCAGCACCGGTGTCCGCCACCACCGCCTCGGCCACTGTCGGATCGTCCGTTGCACCAGGTTCGCCGGCCATCCAGCGGAAACCGACCGCGAAGGCGGCGACCGTGATGACCGCAGCAATCAGTGCCACCGGCACCGCCGGCAAGTGTCCGGCATGATCGGCCACACCAGAGGCGATGACCCCTGCATGGAGATCGTCATCGTCGTTTCCATACGGGTCATCGTCTTCGGCGTCATCCGCGCCGTCGTCAGACTCCGCCACCAGTGACCGATCGTCGGGATGGTCCGCCCCATCGACCTGTTCGTCCTGTGGGTCTCGGCGGGCCGTCAGAATGCCTCGCTCGTCCGCCACCTCGTCCGAGTCCTCCTCTGGGAGACCGTCGGTGTCGCCCAGCCGCTCCTGCAAATCGGTGAGCGTAATCGCCTCATAGACACCCGCCGCCTGGCTGTCTGGGTCATCGCTCGCCGACTCCGAGCCGAGGTCTACCAGCTCCACCTGCCCGTACCGGGACTGGACGACACTGAGATCGACTTCGTCATCTTCCTGTTCCCCATCATCGCCATCGTTCACGGTCGGCTCCGGGCTGTCGTGGCGCTCGGTCTCGCCTCCAGCGTCAGGCCGCGACGCGCCAGACTCCGTCAACGACGACCGGTCGGCGTGAACGGTGAGCGCGTCGGGATCCAGCACCGGTTGGTCGGGCGGCGACTCGGCTGCGGGCATACGCACCTGCTCCGTGTCGTCGTTTCCGTCGACGTGGAATGTGTCGTCGAGGTCGACACCGTCATCGACGCCGGGCGTGTCCTCGAGCACGGTGTCGATACGCTCGAAATCGGGAACGGCGCCACGTTTGGCGTCCTTGTCCACGGACCGCGCGACTTCCGCTGCTGCGCCGGGCGGACGTGGCTGATAAGCCTTGGGTTCGCGGAGCTCCTCGGGATCACCGCGATCGAGGGTCCGCTCGGTCCAGTCGAACGTCGGTTCCGACGTGCTCTCGGGTCTTCTTTTTCTCGCCATTGGTAGAGCCGCCCCCTCGGTTCCGGTCGTCTCGGCACCCGCAGACAGGCCTTCCGAGACACCCTCGACGGCGAACACGGGACCATCGTCCGTAGCCTTGCGCCCCGGGTCGCCCGCGTCACCGTCACTTCCGACCAGGACCTGCCGAACCGCACCGGCCCCAGTCCAGTCAACCGCATCTGCGAGCTCATCGACGAACAGCCGTGCCGACCCAGGCCGCGCTTCGGGCTGGTCGGCCAGCGCGGCGACGAAGAGCCGTGTCACGCGGCGCGCATCGCGCACGCCAGGCACACGGGCAAGAAGGTGGTCGGCATCCTGTTCGCCAAGGCCGGTCGCCCGCTTCCCCGTCAGCAGTTCGTAGGCGATCGCCGCCAGTGCGAAACGATCGGCAGCGCTCCCCCAATCGGCGCTCGCTATCTGTTCCGGGGCCGTGAAGGGCCGCCGCAGCGGTCCTCGCAGCCCAATTCGTTCGAGCGCCGAGACTACGCCCAGACCGTTGACACGCGCGAGCTCGGGCGACACGAAGATGTCGCGCAGATGCAGCGCACCGTGGAACAGGCCCCGCGCATGCGCCGTATCCAGTGCCTCCGCCAGTTGCACGGCAAACGGCAGCGCCGCGTCTGGCGCCGCCGGCGCGTAGTGGCGAATGGCCACATCCAACGACTCGGCAGCCGCATACTCGAGCGCGAGGTAGGGCACGCCGTCGGAGAGCCCGGCACCGACCGGCGTCACGATGGACGGATGCGACAACCCGCCCTGCACGATTTCGTTCAGAGCGGAGGCAAGTGTCCCGGCCTGTTCGGGGGTAATGTCGAGGTGAAAGGCCTTGACCGCCACCAGCCGATCGCCATCCGGATCGTAGGTCCGGAAGACCGGTCCGAGGACGCCCGCCCCGATCTGGTGCATCACCCTATAGGGACCAAATGCACCGGGAGGTGTGGACGCACTCGAATCGTCGTAAGTCAGGGGGGCGGTACCTCCAATTGGGTTCATAAAATAACACGGAAGTGCACTATTTTTCAACACGATAGAACGGATCGAGGGCTTCCGGCCTGTCAGCGCCTCCCCCGTCCACGACCCTGGCCACGGTCGGTTGGCACAACCTTGACACTCCCAGACACCCTCTGCGACAGTTGTGGCCCTGTGTCTGCGGATCGCTCTGACATCACCTTTCCCGAATCCGTTGCAGTCGACCTCCGGCGATTTCCCGGCATGAGGCGACTGGCCACGGAGTACACGGCCAATTTTGCAGCGCTCGAGCCGTTTTTCGCCGGCAATCCCACTGACCGGTCCGCCTGGCAGCACGCCATTGCCGCTCGGGAGCGCTCGCCGGCAATCGACGGAGCGGTTACGACGCTCCTCCGGGCGCAGCAGCAGGCACGCGGCGCCCCGACCGTGGCGTTTGAAGCGACCGGACGCCTGGACGACCCGCGCGCTGTCGCCGTCGTGACGGGGCAACAGGCTGGACTTTTCGGTGGGCCTCTCTACACGCTGCTCAAGGCGATCTCGGCCATCCGCCTGGCCCGACAGGTCGAGCAGGCCCACGGGGTGCCGGCGGTCGCCGTATTCTGGGTGGATGCCGAGGACCACGACCTCGATGAAATCCGCAGTTGTGGCATCCTCGATGCAGACCTCCAGCTCAAAACCGTGTCGCTGGCGATACCGGCGACCGCGCCCGGTACGCCGGCGGCGAGCGTCCGACTCGGCGACGAGGTCGCCACCGCCGTTGACGGCCTGGCGGCTGCGTTGCCTGAAACCGACTTTACTCCGGATCTGATGGCCGGGCTTCGTCACGCTTACGCGGACGGACGTGGCCTGGTCGAAGCATTCGCGGTCTGGATTGAACAGCTGCTCGGCGATCTCGGCCTGGTCGTCTTCGACGCCTCGGACCCGGCGGCCAAACCACTGGCCTCGGCACTGTTCGAACGCGAGATCGCAAGCGCGGGCACGACCACGTCACTCGCGCGGGTTGCGGGCGAGCAACTGTGCGACGCGGGTTTTCACGCACAAGTAGAGCCCCTGCCCGACTCGGTGGCCCTGTTTCTGCTCGAGGGAACGCGCCACGCCATCCGGCAGGATGGTGACAGGCTCCGGGTCGGGGATGAGCCAATCGACCGGACACGGCTGCTGACTCGGCTTCGCGACGATGTCGCCTGTCTTGGTCCAAATGTGCTGCTCCGCCCCATCGTGCAAGACCGGCTGTTTCCGACCGTGTGCTATGTCGCCGGACCAAACGAGCTCGCCTACCTGGCGCAACTCAAGCAGGTCTACACGCACTTCGGCGTACCGATGCCGCTGGTCGCCCCGCGCCTCAGCGCCACGCTGGTCGACGCCGCCGTCATCAAGTTCCTGCGTCGAAACAACATCGCGATGGAGATGCTCCACCCACAGGATGAATCGGAGCTGAACCGATTGCTCGGAGACCAGTTGCCCGAGAGCGTGGACAAGGCGATGCGAGCAGCCGAGGACACCATTCGGGACCGGATGGGGTCGCTGACAGCGGCCGTTGCCACCGTGGACCCGACGCTCGGCGGCGCGGCCGAATCGACGCTTGGGCGCATGGAACGCGACCTGCGAAACCTCCAGAACAAGGTGGTGCAGGCGGCCAAGCGACGAGACCAGACCTTGCGGCGGCAGTTCGCGCGGGCGCAGTCGCAGATCTTCCCGCAAGGAAACCCTCAAGAACGGGCAGTTGGCGCCGTCTATTTCCTGAACCGATACGGCCCGGCCCTGATCGACCGACTCGTGACCGATCCCACTTTGGACGCGAGCCATCACTGGGTGATCACGATCTAGGATGGGCCGGAGTGCCCTGCCCGGCCGGTGCTTTGGGCTTTGGGCTTTGGGCCGGACACGATGTTGGCGGCGCTTCTATTTACCGGCGGGGCCCTCAGTTCTTTGTGCGTCAGGGTGCGCCTAAAGCCTATAGCCCACAGCCGCAGGGCATTCAGTTGGGCTCCCGTCTCCGGGCCCGGCGTCCGATACACTGGGCGTGAAGTCCACCCGCAGCTCCAGGACGGGAACCCGGCCGAAACGGCCCGCGCAGCGGCGCCGGCGACGGTCGAAACGGGTGCGACCCTGGATCCGCCGGGCCGGTATCTGTTTCGCCGTCCTGCTCCTCGCGCTCCTGGCGACCGCGACCCTTCTCTACCAGACGCTCTCCCGGCAAATCGACGAACGGCTAGCTGCCGGCTGGACACCGCCGATCACCCGGCTGTTTGCCACTCCGCTGGAACTGTCCCGCGGACTGGCCCTCGACAGCGACGAATTGGTCCGCTGGCTCGACGACCTGGGGTACACGCAACGAGATCGCGCGCGGGGAGCCGGCGAATTCGACGCCGACAGCCGTGCCATCACCCTCATCGAGCTTGCCGGCGCCAAGCGCGGCCGCACAGTGCGAGTGAGATTTGGGGTGGACACCAGCGGCACCAAACGGGTCGTGGGAATCGATGTCCCCCCGGCGGGAAGCATCGACCGATTGGCGCTTGGCGCGCCGCTGCTCTCGACTCTCCATGCGGGTGAGCGCCGCAAGCGTCGTGACACTCCGCTGACCGACATTCCGCGGCGGGTGATACAGTCGGTGCTGGCCGCCGAGGATCACCGGTTCTTCGACCACCACGGTGTCGACGCCGTCCGCATTGCCGGAGCCGCCGTGACCAACATCACGGGCAACCGCCGGTATCTGGTCGGGGCGAGCACCCTGACACAGCAGCTGATCAAGAACACCCTGCTCGGTCCGGAACAAACGCTATCCCGAAAGGTGCACGAGCAGGCGCTGGCAATCCTGCTCGAGCGACGGCTCTCGAAAGCGCGCATTCTCGAACTGTATTTGAACACCGTCTACCTGGGCCAACAGGGCTCATTTGCGATTCACGGAGTGGCCCAGGGGGCGCGGGCGCTCTTCGGCAAGGATCTGCGAAACCTCACCCTCGGAGAAACCGCCACGATGGCGGGCATCATCCAGGCCCCGCAGCTGCACGCGCCGGACCGTCACCCCGACCGGGCGCGGAGCCGACGAAACGGGGTGCTACAGGCGATGGTGGAACAACGTTTCCTGACGCCAGACGAGGCGCTGGCGGCGGCGAGGGCACCCATCCGGGGGGTTGCCGACACCGACGACGTCGAAGCGCCCTACTTTGTCGACCTTGTCGACAACCAGCTCGAGCAAGTACTGCCAGACAGGGATGCGGACAGAGCCGGTCTCCAGATAGTGACCACCCTCGATGTGCACCTGCAGCGGCTGGCGGAAACGGCGGTGCGCGCGGGGTTGCGCCGGGTCGAGAGCCAGCTCCCCGACGCGGCCGGAGAGCCGCCCCAGGCGGCGCTGATCGCCGTTGAGCCGCAGACTGGTGCGATCCGGGCCCTCGTCGGTGGCGGATCCTATCGAGCAAGCCAGTTCAATCGGGCCGACCGGGCACACAGACAGCCCGGTTCGATCGTCAAACCGTTCGTCTACCTGGCGGCGCTCGAACGGGCACGGCGCGACCCGGCGTTCCCTTTTACCGCCTCGTCGTTGATCGACGACACGCCGACAACGTTCGTCTTCGAAGGGCGCACCTGGCAACCTGCCAACTACGGCGATGTCTACGACGGACCGGTGACGGCGCGGATGGCGCTGTCCCGCTCACGGAACGTGGCCGCCGTCAAGGTTGCCGAACGAACTGGGTTCCAGGCGGTCGCGGATCTGTGGGCCGCATCCTCAGGGGGCGCCACGCCCCCGGCCTATCCATCGCTCGCGCTGGGCGTGTTCGAGGCCACACCGCTCGACGTGGCTGTTGCCTACACCGTGCTGGCCAACGGCGGCGTGCGGGTGCCACTGACATCGATCTTACGGGTCAGCGATGGTGACACGCCTATCGACCTGATCGTCGACGCCCCACGTCGCGTTGCCGAAGCTGACAGCGCCTTTCTCGTCACCGAGATGCTGGCAAGCACCCTCGACAGCGGGACGGCGGTCGGCGTCCGCCGACAGGGCTTTCTCGCGGACGCTGCCGGTAAGACCGGCACGACGGATGACCTGCGAGACGCCTGGTTTACCGGGTTCACGCCCACCCTGCTGACCGTGGTGTGGGTCGGCATGGACGACGGCAGTCCGCTCGGGTTGACCGGTGCCCAGGCGGCCCTGCCCATCTGGACCGACTTCATGCGCAGCGCCCTCGATGGACGCCCGTCGCCAGCTTTCAGTCCACCCACCGGGATCACTTTCATCGACGTGGACCCCGCGACCGGCCTCCGCGCTACGACCCGCTGCCCCGAGTCAATCCGCGAGGCGTTCCGAGACGGAACCGAGCCAGATGCCGTGTGCCCGCTTCACTAACCTGCCGACCTGCCCTAACTGAGGGGCGAAACTGTCGAGTCGAAGAGGCTTCGCCCCCAGAGCGGCGTATAATTGCCTGATGCGACGATGGTTCCACACTCATCGATGGATGTCGTTGGTGCCACTCGTGCTGGCAACTGCCTGCGGCGCCGGCGATCTGGAGACACCGCCGGATCCGGCGGTCGCCGCCGATGCAGTGACCCTGCCGACGGTCGACCCGGTCCCAGAAGTGCTGCCCGCGATCGTGGCACGGGTCAACACCCACAACCTCACCAAGGAAGAACTGGAGAGAGCGGTTCGCAGCGCCGAGATTCAGGCCGGCCAGGCCCTGCCCACGCAGTTTCGGGACCAGGTGTATCGGTCGGTGCTCGACAGGCTGGTCTCATTCCATCTCCTGGTGCAGGAGTCCGAAACCCTGAGCATCGTGGTTGACGACGCCGGAGTCGATGCCCGTATCGAGACCATCCGGTCCAACTTCCCCGACGATGAAGCGTTCCAAACCCAGCTGGACAGCTGGGAGACAACGATCGACGACTTGCGTGAGGAGACTCGACGGGATCTCCTCGTGGAAGGCGTGCTCGAAGCCGAGGTCTTGCCGGGCATCAACGTGGACGTCGAAACCACGCGGGAGTTTTACGAGCAGCACGCCGCGGAATTCACCGAGGGTGGCGGCGTCGAGGCGCGCCACATCCTGATCGGCTTCAGCCCGGACGCGAGCGACCAGGAGAAGGCCGAGGCGAGGAAACGTGCCGACAGCCTCCGGCTCGACGTGGAAGCTGGCGTCGACTTCGCCGAGCTGGCTCGAACGCACTCAGAGGACCCAGGATCAGCGGCCAACGGCGGCGACCTGGGTAACGTCGTCCGGGGGCAGACGGTCCCGACATTCGAGGCAGCCCTGTTCGCGCTCGAGCCTGGCGACCTCAGCGAGGTCGTCGAGACGCCGTTTGGCTTTCACGTCATCCAGATGGTCGGCCGCGAGGCAGAGCGAACCGTGCCGTTTGCCGAGGCCAGTGTCCAGATTCGTGAATTCCTGGTCCAACAGGAACAGCAGGCCAGAATTGCTGCGTTCATCGAGGAACTGAAGGCGAAGAGCGATATCGAGATCCTGATCTGAGCCCTTCGCCCCCGCACTCAGCTCGCGGAAGCCGTTCGACGCATGGGGGCGCGACCATACCATGAGAAATGAAGAGGTCTTCGAGGCGGTTGCCGCAGCCCTGAAGCGTGGAGAACCTTCGGCGCTGGTGACAATCATTCGCGCGCAGGGCTCGACCCCGCAGCGGGTTGGCGCCAAGATGCTGGTGTTTCCGGATGGGCGGACGGTGGGCACGATCGGAGGCGGCTGCTACGAGAACGAAGCGTTCTGGAAGGCGCGGACGGCGATAGAGACACGACAGCCGGTAATCGCCAAGTACGAGCTGGCAGACGACCTTGCGGAAGATTCCGGACTGATCTGTGGAGGTCAGATGGAAGTGTACATCGAACCGCTCGAACCGGCCCCTGCGCTCTATCTGGTGGGAGCCGGGCATGTGTCGTATCACCTCGCCAAGGCCGCGCATGCGGTCGGTTTCCGGCTCCACGTCATCGACGACCGTGAGAAATTCGCCAACGCCGAGCGGTTTCCGGATGCCGAGGAGGTCGTCGTCGACTCGATACCGGAGTGGCTGACGCAGGCCATATTGCCAGCGCATGCCTTTGCGGTCATCCTGACCCGCGGCCACCGGCACGACCTCGACGCCCTCCGCGCGCTGGCACCAAAACAGCTGCGCTATCTTGGGCTGATCGGTAGCCGTGCCAAGGTCGCTCGCATCTACGAGGCGTTGGAAGCCGAGGGGATGCCGCCTGAACAGTTCCGGCGCGTTCATGCTCCGGTCGGGTTGAACCTAGGTGCGGTCACCCCTCAGGAAATAGCAGTGAGCATCCTGGCCGAGCTCATCGGCGTGAAATACGGCAAGATCGACACCGACGCCTCTGACGCGGGGGAACGCCAGGCCCAGTCGCTGCGTTGGAGCCCCGACAGCGCCACCGAGGTGACGGTCGGCGGGTAGCTGCCAGGGGCCGTAGTGCTGTGGAAAAAGCCCGCTAACGATGCCGAGCCGATAGGCGGTGGGGGCAGCTCGAGGCGTAGCCTCGCTAGCCTTACGGTATACTGGCTGGCGTGATGTCGCGGCAGTCCGTCCCGCCCGGACACTCCGGCGCAGACCTCCCCGAACGCACGCGCCGGCTTCTCGCCGCGCTCATTCAGGAATATATCGACCGCGGGGCGCCCGTGCCTTCGCGCTGGCTCGCCGAACATGGCGGGTTCGGGCTGTCGTCGGCAACGGTGCGCCAGATCCTGGCACGACTCGAGGAGGCCGGATTCGTGTGGCAACCTCACAAGTCGGCAGGGCGTGTCCCGACAGACCTGGGTTACCGCTGCTACGTGGATCTGCTGCTCGAGCACCGTCATGCGACCCGGTCGACGTCGGCGGTCGAGGCGCGGCTCCGCCAGGCCGGGTCGATCAATGGCGTTTTGTCCAACGTCTCCCACGAGCTCTCCCGGGTGTCGCACCATTTGGGGTTCGTGCTGGCGCCGACCAACGAAGTGGCGGGGTTCGAACACATCGAATTCGTGCCACTCGAAGGCAACCGCATTCTCGTGCTGGTTACGGCGCAGGGTCAGCAGGTGTGCCACAAGGTGATCGACATCGGCGAACGCGTGAGACGCAGCGAGCTCGAACAGGGAGCGAACTATCTGAACCGCGAATTCCGTGGTCTGACCCTGGGCGAGGTGCGCACCACCGTCATCGAGCGCCTGCGTCAGGAAAAGGTGCTCTACGACGAACTTCTGTCACGTTCGCTTCGGCTGGCGAGCTCGACTCTCGAAGACATGGTTTCCCATGAGAGCGTGTTCATCGACGGCGCCACGTTCCTGTTCGACGATGTCTCCGACGACGACAGCGCTGTGCCGCTGGCCACGCTTCGCGCGCTGCTGTCGATGATGGAGGAAAAACATCGCCTCGTGCGTCTGCTCAGCGAGTATCTCGGCGCCGACGGACTGAGTGTGGTCATCGGCACCGAACACTCGGAGACCGATCTGCAACCCTTCAGTCTGATTGCCTCGACCTATTTCGACGGCCGGCAGACCGGCACCGTCGGCGTGATCGGTCCACGTCGGATGCGCTACTCACGGGCCATCGCGGCGGTTGACAGCGTCTCGCAAGCGGTCAGTCGCGTCCTCGTGAATCACACCCCTTCGCCGGACGACAATGCCCGATGAACGCGACATGGAGCGGTCTGAGGACGCAGCTCCGCCGGAAGAAACGACGCCTGCGTCTGACGACGACCAGCCCGCTGACGGTGGTGGCGCGGCTCGGCCCGAGGCCGACGACATTGCTCGCCTGCGGCGCGAGTGCGATGAACACCGCGATCGACTAGTTCGCACAACCGCCGACTTCGACAACTATCGCAAGCGCACGGACCGTGAGCGGCGCGAGCTGGCCGAGCACGCTGCAATGGATCTGTTACAGGACCTGCTGCCCCTGGTCGACGATTTCGAGCGCGCGCTGGCGGCTGACGTCCAGAAGGGCGACGCCTATCGTCGCGGCGTCGAGATCATCCACAAACAGCTGCTCGAACTGATGGCCAAACGCGGGGTCAAACCGATCGAAGCCGTCGGAAGCGATTTCGACCCAAATCTGCACCAGGCCGTCACGCACGAACCGAGCCCGACACACCGCGACGGTGAGGTCATCGAAGAACTGCGCCGAGGCTACACGCTGCGCGACCGGTTGCTCCGGGCATCGATGGTCAAGGTGGCCAAAGCGTGACGACGCGCGACTATTACGAGATCCTCGGCGTGCCGCGGAGGGCCGACGAGGCAGCCATCAAGAGCGCCTACCGCAAGATGGCGCTCAAGTATCACCCCGACCGCAACCCGGACGACAAGAAAGCCGAAGAGCGGTTCAAGGAAGCGGCCGAGGCCTACGCGGTTCTGGCAGACGCCGAGAAGCGGAGTCGGTACGACCAGTTCGGGCATGCTGGCGTCGGTGCCGCTGCCGGCGGTGCCGCTGGCTTCGATCCCACGATCTTCGCCGACTTCGGCGATATCCTCGGCGGTCTCGGCGACCTGTTTGGATTTGGCGGCAGCACCCGGCGGGGGGGGGTCCGGCGCGGGGCCGATTTGCGCTACGACCTGGAGATCGAGTTCGAGGAAGCCGCCACCGGCACCGAGACCACGCTCAAGATTCCCCGCGAGGAACCGTGTGGCACCTGTAGCGGGTCGGGAGCGGCCCCAGGTAGTTCCGCTGAAACCTGCAGCCACTGTCAGGGCCGCGGTCAGGTCCGCTTCCAGCAGGGATTCTTCACCGTCGCCCGGACCTGCCCGCATTGCAGCGGGGCCGGTCAGGTAATCGCGAAGCCCTGTCAGACGTGTCACGGCAAGGGACGGGTCACGCGCGAACGCAAGCTCACGGTGAAGATTCCGGCCGGCATCGCCACGGCCCAGCGTCTCCGTCTCACCGGGGAGGGCGAGCTCGGTGGTCGAGGTGGACCGCCCGGCGACCTGTACGTCGTTGTCCACGTTCGTGCCCACGCGTTCTTCCGCCGCGAAGGCGACGACCTGCTGTGCGAGGTGCCGGTCACCTACCCGACATTGACGCTCGGTGGACAGATCGAAGCCCCCACCCTGACGAACCCAACCACCATTCAGATCCCGAAGGGCACCCAGCCGGACACTCGCTTCAGGTTGCGGGGCAAGGGCATGCCCAATGTCGGCGGGCGAGGACATGGCGACCTTTACGTCGGTGTCAAAGTCGCCATACCGCGGAAGCTGAGTCGGGAGCAGAAGAGCCTCCTCGAGCAACTCGACAAGACGATGCCGAAGCGGGTGCTCGACCCGCTCACCGCCGACACGGACGACACGGACGAAGAACGCCCTTTCTTCGAGCGCGTCAAAGACATCTTTGGATAGTGCTCGCCCCACTCGCCCGGCGCTCGACGTCTTCGCCGAGACTCCGGCCTACGAGCCGAACCAGCTGCCGTTGATCGACGTCGTGGCCGCCATTGTCGACGACTTCGCGCCGTTCGCGATCGAGGAGCGCGGGCCCTGGAGTGTGCGGGTGCACTTCACCTCCGAGTCGAACCGGAATGCCGCGCAGGCCGCAGTCACCGCCGAATGTGACCCGCGCGTATGCGCCACGCCGGTCGCCGTGAGCGATGACGACTGGGCGTCACGGTCCCAGGCCGATCTGCGGGCGATACGGGTCGGGCGAGTCGTCGTCGCGCCCCCCTGGGACATGCCGTCCATGGCTGGCGACAGCCGACATGTCGTCGTGCAAATTCGCCCGGCGCTCGGCTTCGGGAGCGGCCACCATCCAACGACGCGGCTCGCCTTGCGTGGCCTGCAACAACTCGACCTGCGCGAACTCGACGTCCTCGACCTCGGCACCGGCTCGGGCGTACTCGCCATCGCCGCCGTCAAGCTCGGGGCGAGGCAGGCGACGGGCATCGACCGGGACCCCGACGCGCTCGCCTCGGCTCAAGACAGCGTCGAGGCGAACCAGGTGGCCTCGCGGGTCGAGCTGCGCGACGGCGACATCTCGCGGCTACAACAAGACGCTGTCGCGGTGGTCGTCGCCAACCTCACTGGCGCTTTGCTGACGCGCGTGGCACCGACTGTCGCCACCTTGGTCACGCCAGGGGGACACATCGTACTCAGCGGCATTCTGGCCGAAGAAGAAGCCGCGGTGTCCTTGGCATACAGCGCCTATGCCGAGCCCGTCTGGCGTGCCGTCGAAGACGAATGGGTCGGGATGGTGTGGAGGCGAGAGCACAAGAAGTCAGAAGGCAGAATGAAACCGGCTTCTGACTTCTATCGCTCACAGGTCGCCCCAGATGTATTGCAACACCGACACGGCGCAGACGACGACCGCATCGGCGCGTAGCGTCCGCCGACCGAACGTGACCGGCACGAACCCGGCCGCCGCGGCTGCGGCCACCTCCTCCGCACTCCAGCCGCCCTCGGGACCGACCGCGAGGGCCGCCGTTGCCGGCGGCGGGGCGTGCTGGAGCACCCGCAACGCGCCAGGCGCCCCGGCCGTGCCAGGCTCGACCAGCAGCAGACGTAGCTGGGACCGGTCGTCGTCGAGCAGGGCTCGGAACGACTGAGGCGCCCTGACCTCTGGCACAACGGCCCGACGACACTGCTTCGCCGAGGCGATGGCAATCCTGGTCCACCGACCGGTGTCGCGCATCCGGGCCTCTGTCCGCTCGGTCAGCAGCGGCTGGACCGCGACGGCGCCAACCATGGTGACGTCACGCACAACGTCATCAAACGTGCGTCCCTTCAGCAGCGCCTGTGCCACCGTCAACGCCACCGCCGGCTCGGGAGCGGGCGCGACCGACTGATACGGCCGAACAACCACGCGCCCCACGGTCACCTGCTCGACACGGGCACAGAACTCGCCGCCCCGCCCGTCGAAGACCGAGACGGTGTCGCCGATTCCCAGACGCAGCACCCGCGTCAGGTGTCGAGCCTCTTCGTCCGACAACGCGACCGGAGCGTCCAGCCCCGCCAGGTCCGGCACGTAGAACCGCGGTGGCATCGGTAGATCCTACTCCTGACTCCTGACTTCTGAGAGCGGTCTACTGAGTAAGCTATACTTCCGCCCTTCATGTTGTTTGCCGATCACGTGCTCGGGAAATACAAGGTCGTGTCCGCGCTCGGGAGCGGCGGCTTCGGTACGGTCTATCTGGCCGAAGACACCTGGATCAACAAGAAGGTCGCGCTGAAGGTTCCGCACCGGCAAAACCTGAATTTCAGCGAACTCTTGCGTGAGCCCCGGTTGCTGGCCGCGCTCGACCACCCCAACATCGTCTCGATCACCACGGCGGAGAAGCAGGACAACATCTTCTTCATCGTGATGGAGTACGTCCCGGGCGACACCCTCGAAACGGTCATCGCGACCAGCGGACGGCTCGAGATCGATCTCGCGCTCGACTATGCCAGGCAGATCACGTGCGCGGTGGAGCATGCGCATGCGCAGGGCGTCATCCACCGGGACCTCCGACCGGCCAACGTGCTGGTAGCCGAGTCGGGCACACTGAAAGTGGCCGACTTCGGCACGTCGCGCTTTCTCGAGATCGCGGCCCACGGCACGACGATCATCGGGAGCCCGCCGTACATGGCGCCAGAGCAGTTCCGCGGTGAAGCGGTGTTTGCGTCCGATCTCTACTCGCTCGGCATCACCATGTACCAAATGCTGACCGGGGTTCTGCCCTACGACACGCCGGCGCCCGACGATTTGGAGAAGCTTCGTCGCGGTGAGTTGGTGCGACCGCCGCGCCTGCTGAACAACGCGATACCCGGAGTGCTCAACAACGTCGTGATGAAGACGCTCGCGCCCGAAGTGACCGACCGCTATCAGCGTGCCGGCGAACTGTTGGCCGACCTGGAGGAGATCAGGGCCGGACGTCGCGTCACACCGGCCGCCGTCCCGGTCGCCGGCACCTCCGACGCTCCCCGGGGAAGCAGCTCGTCCGACGGGAACATGCGCGGCATCCGTGCCCGAATCCGTTCACGAGCCACGCCCCCGGCCGGCTTCTGCTGGCACTGCCGCAAGCCGCTCCATGCCAGAGCCGATCGCTGCCCATTCTGCGGCGAATCCCAGTAACTCCGTCACGCCGACGGGACCGGCATTTCTGTTGCGCCACAACCGAGTGGAACACTACACTGTCATATGAAAGCCTGCTAAGTGTCTGATAGCGTGGCGGATCGGCAGGATTGGCAATGAGTTTCGGTCGCGGCAAAATCTGGATGAACGGCGTCCTCGTGGACTGGGACGATGCAAAGATCCATATCGGGTCGCACGTCATCCACTATGGCAGCGGTGTCTTCGAGGGTGCACGGTGTTACGACACACCGAACGGGTCGGTCTGTTTCCGGCTCGACGCACATCTTCGCCGTCTGTACGACTCGGCGAAAGTCTATCGGATGGTCTACGACCTCGATCTGCCGGCGTTCCACGAGGCGGTGCTCGACACGATCCGCGCCAACGGCTATAGCGCCTGCTACATCCGTCCCCTGCTCTACCGCGGCTATCACGAGCTGGGCGTCAGCCCGTTCAAGTGCCCAGTCGAAGCCACGATCCTGGTGTGGGAGTGGGGCGCGTATCTTGGCGACGACGCGCTCGAGAAGGGTGTCGACGTGCAGGTCAGCTCCTGGGCCCGCAGTGCACCGAATACGTTCCCGGCGATGGCCAAGTCAACCGCCAACTACGCCAACTCTCAGCTCATCAAGATGGAGGCGTCCCTGAACGGATATAGCGAGGGGATCGCCCTCGACCCGGGCGGGCTGGTCAGTGAAGGTAGCGGCCAGAACATTTTCATCATCCGTGACGGCGTCGTCTTCACGCCGCAGATGGGCGGGTCGGTGCTACCGGGCATCACACGCGACGTCATCATGACGCTGGCGCGCGATCTGGGGTTCCCGGTGCACGAGCAACCGATACCGCGCGAGATGTTGTACATCGCCGACGAAATATTCTTCACCGGCACCGCGGCCGAGATCTCCCCGATCCGGAGTGTCGACAAAATCGCCATCGGAGACGGCGGACGAGGTCCGGTCACCGCCGCCATCCAGCGCCGGTTTTTTGACGTCGTCAACGGCAACCTGCCGGACACGCACGGCTGGCTCACCCACGTGTATCAGAGACACACCACGGCACCCGAAGCGATCGCAACGGCCAAGTCCAGCTGATTGGCCCCGGACGAAACGGCCGTATGGATATCACCGAGCTTCTCGCCGCGGCGGTGCAAGCCGGCGCGTCCGATCTCCATCTCAAGAGCGGCAACGCTCCGATGATGCGGCTCCATGGAAAGCTGTGTCCGATCGCCGAGGAGAATCGTCTCGAACCCGCCACACTGGAGACGATGGCGGCCGGGTTGGTGCCTACGGGGCTTCACCCGCGCTTTGCCCGAGACCACGAGGTAGATTTTGCCCACAGTGTCGCCGGGCTTGGGCGTTTCCGCTGCAACGTGTTTCGCCAGCGCGGCACGGTCGCCATGGTCCTCCGTGTCATCCCGATTCAGGTCAAGTCGCTCGACGATCTCGATCTGCCGCCGGTTCTGAAAACGATCGCCGAAGAGGAACGCGGGCTCATTCTGCTGACCGGCACCACCGGCAGCGGCAAGAGCACTACGCTGGCGGCACTGATCGACCACATCAACCACACCCGCGCCGCCCACGTCATGACGGTGGAGGACCCGATCGAGTATCTCCATCAGGACGTCCAGTCGATCATCAATCAACGGGAAGTACACGTCGACACGCGCTCGTTCGCTGACGCCCTCCGCAGCGCACTGCGACAGGACCCCGATGTCATCCTGGTCGGCGAAATGCGCGATCTCGAGACGGTCGAAACGGGGCTGACCGCGGCCGAGATCGGACACCTCGTGATGTCGACCGTACACACGCTCGACGCTACCGAGACGATCAATCGTCTGGTCGCGGTCTTTCCAACCCACCAGCACCAACAGGTCCGGATGCAGATTGCCAGTGTGCTCCGGGCGATCGTATCGCAGCGGCTCATTCCCCGGATCGATGAGACCGGGCGCAGCGCGGCCGTCGAGGTCATGGTCAATACCCCGTTCATCCGTGACTGCATCGTGGACCCGGAACGCACGCACCTCATCGAAGGCGCGATCGCCGCGGGCACGTCGCAATACGGAATGCAGACATTCGACCAGTCCATCTACGGACTGTATGAGCGCGGCCACGTCACTCGCGACATGGCGCTTCGATGGGCCAGCAACCCCGAAGAGTTCAAGCTGCGCCTCCAGGGTGTGACCGCGACCGGCGACGCCGCGCAGAGCGACATGGCCCGCGCGCCGAGCGGTAGCGACGAGCCGCCGTCAGTCACCCGGTTCGGAGACTAGGTGGCCGGCGCGCAGCGGCCGCGGCGGGACGGCGATGCCCTTCTCGCTCAGCGGGGTCGCATCCCGCCTGTATGCTCCCTCGTCGCGCCTTGCCAGCCGGCCGCTGCGCGCCGGCCACCGTTGCTGACCCAATCAGGGCCTGTCACCTATGTCACAAACGCGAGAGCCGAGCGCTTACCAGATCGGCTTGCGTCTGCTCGCGCGGCGGGAGCTGTCGACGGCTCAACTCCGTGATCGGTTGACACGGCGTGAGCTTGCTCCCTCCGAGATCGAGACCGCGATCGCGCGGCTTGCCCGCGAGGGAGCGGTCGACGACGCTCGGACGGCGCTCGCCTACGCCCGGCGTGCCGCCGAAGTGAAGCTCCGCGGCAAGAGCCGGACCCGGCGGGAAATCGAGGCGCTCGGGATCGCCACCCAAACAGCTCGCCGCGCCGTTTCCGAGGTGTTCGACGAGGTCGACGAGCAGGCAGTGCTCGAACGTGCCATCGCGAAACGGGTGCATGGCCCGATTCGCGACCGCGCCGAGCTCCGCCGACTCAATCAGGCGCTGTTGCGGCAGGGTTTTCCCCCCGATCGCGTCGCGAAGGCGCTGTTATCGCGCGCCGGGCGAGACATCACTTTTGTGGAAGAATAGCCGAATGACGTCCAGTGAGGTTCGCCAGAGCTTTCTCGACTTTTTTGCCCGCGAGGGCCATCAGATCGTGCGAAGTGCGTCACTCGTGCCGAACGACGATCCGACGTTATTGTTCACCAATGCGGGGATGAACCAGTTCAAGGATCTGTTTCTCGCGCGGGAACGGCGGTCATACACGCGCGCCACCACCTCCCAGAAATGCATGCGGGTCAGCGGGAAACACAACGACCTCGACAACGTCGGCCCCTCCTGGCGTCACCACACGTTTTTCGAGATGCTGGGGAACTTTTCTTTCGGCGACTACTTCAAGAAGGAGGCGATCCCGTTTGCCTGGACGCTCCTGACCGAGGTGTGGCGGCTACCACCCGAACGACTTGTTCCGACTGTGTTCAAGGGCGAGTCCGGGATACCGCGCGACGACGAGGCGCACTCCATCTGGAGCACGCTGGTTCCGGCCGACCGAATCGTCGAGCTCGGCATGGGGGAAAACTTCTGGGCGATGGGCGACACCGGTCCCTGCGGCCGCTGCTCGGAAGTGCACTACCACCGTGGCGACGCGCTCCCGTGCAACGAACCGGTCTGCCGTGGCATCGACTGCAGTTGCGACCGCTACGTCGAGATCTGGAACAACGTGTTCATGGAGTTCGACCGGGACACCGAGAAACATCTGGCGCCGTTACCGGCCGCCTCGATCGACACCGGGATGGGACTCGAGCGGATCGTCGCGGTGCTGCAAGGCAAGGTCTCGAACTACGACACCGACCTGTTCACGCCACTTCTTGGCGCGATCGGAGACCAGACGGGCCGAGTCTACGGCCCTCACACGCCCCAGGCGTCGCCGGGCGTTCACGACGTCTCGATGCGGGTTGTGGCCGATCACCTCCGCGCCATGACTTTTCTGATTGCCGACGGGATCATGCCCTCCAACGAATGGCGCGGCTACGTGCTCCGCAAGATCATGCGCCGCGCGATGCGGCACGGCAAGAAGCTCGGCATGACAGGCCCGTTCCTCCACCAGCTTGTAGACGTCCTGGTGACAGAGATGGGTGCGGCCTACCCCGAGCTGGCCACGAGCCGCGACACGATCGCTCAAGTCGTCCGCACCGAAGAGGAGCGGTTCGATGCGGTCCTCAACGACGGGCTGCCCAGACTCGAGTCGGCGCTGGCGGCGAGCGCCGGAGGTGTGCTGCCCGGGCAGGAGATCTTTCGGTTGTACGACACCTACGGGCTCCCTCTGGACTTCATCGAGGATCTGGCCGGTGAGCGAACGGTCAGCGTCGACCGCGACGGCTTCGAGGCGGCGCTCGAGGCGCAGCGCAATCAGTCGCGCGCGAGGGCGAAGTTTGGCAGCGATGGGGAGGATGCCTCCTTTGTCATGAGCACGACACCGGGTCGAGACGGTCTGGCCGACCAACCTGACGACTTCGTCGGTTACGAGACCGGGTGCGTCGAAACTCCGCTCACACAGCTCTTCGGTGAGGATCGGGTGCAGGTCGACCGGCTGTCAGCCGGTGAAGCCGGCTTCGCGGCACTCCGGCAGAGCCCTTTCTATCTGGAGGCGGGCGGACAAGTCTCGGACGAGGGTGAGCTCAGGACAGACGACGGCGCCCGGGCCGCCGTGAATGACGTCTCCAGACCGGTCCCAGGCTGGCCACGGCTGCACCGCGTCACGGTCACGGCCGGCGCGCTCCATGTGGGACAGCGCGTGACGGCGGAAGTCGACGCGCCGCGCCGGGACGCAATTCGCCGCAACCATACCGCGACGCATCTCCTGCATGCCGCGTTGCGGAAACAGCTCGGCACCCATGTCAAGCAGGCCGGGTCGCTGGTCGCGCCCGACCGGCTCAGGTTCGATTTCGCGCATGGCGCACCAATCGGCCGTGACGTGCTCGACGCCATCGAGCGCGATGTCAACACCCACATCTACGAAAACGACGCGGTTGACACTGAGACACGCTCGACCCAGGAGGCGATTGACTCCGGCGCGATGGCGCTCTTTGGCGAAAAGTACGGCGAATCGGTGCGGGTTGTGTCGGTGTCAGGCGTGAGCATGGAGCTCTGCGGGGGAACGCACTGCCGCGCCACCGGCGACATCGGTCTGTTGGCGATCACTCAGGAGACTGGGGTCGCGGCAGGTGTGCGCCGAATCGAGGCGGTCACCGGCGCGGGCGCCGTGGCCCACCTCCAGGCACAGCGCTCGTCACTCGACCAGGTGCTGGTCGCTCTGGGCGTCCCCGGAACACAGGCCGTCGAGACGGTCGAGCGGCTGACTGCCGAGACCAAGCGGCTGACGCGCGAGCTCGAACAGCTGAAGATGAAAGCGGCGCTCGGGACCCACAGTAGCGCGGGTGGTGACGACGCAGTCGAGATAGGCGATGCCCGGTTGATCGCACGACGCGTATCGGGGCTGGAGAAGGGCTCCTTGCGCGGTCTGGCCGATTCGCTGCGTGACCGTCTCGGGCGAGGAGTGGTGGTGCTGGCCTCGGAAAACGGGGGCAAGGTGGCGCTGGTCGTGTCGGTCAGCAAGGATCTTACCGAGCGGGTACACGCCGGGAAGGTCGTCAAGGCGATCGCGCCGATTGTCGGTGGCGGTGGGGGTGGGCGGCCCGATTTCGCCCAGGCCGGCGGCCGGCAGCCGGAGAGAATCGACGTGCTGTTGGCCGAAAGCCGCACAGTCGTAGCCGGGATGCTCGCGGGGTGACGGGTGCAGCCTCTAACGCGCCTGCGGTCGCGCCCCGATATGTACGGTATGGTGCGCAAGTGATGTTCCGTGTCCCGACACACTCGCTCGCGACCAAGAGACTGCTCGGCGGTCTCCTCGTCGCGACCGTCTTCGTGGGCTTCTCCGGAGCCGCCGAGGCGCAAATCTACTCGTGGCGCGAGGCTGGCGGCGTGCTGGTCCTGTCAGATACCCCGCGTATGGGGGCGGTGACAACCGTTCCGGTGCGTGGAACGTCGGCGATTCGTGCGACTCGCGCTGCCCGGCCCGTTCCAGGCCAGAGCCTCGATGCGATCATCCTGAGGGAAGCGACCGGCCACGCCGTGCGGCCCGATCTCGTGCGGGCGATCATCCAGGTCGAATCGGCCTTCGACCCGCGAGCCCATTCGGAGAAGGGTGCGATGGGACTGATGCAGCTGATGCCGGCCACGGCAGCCGACTTGCAAGTGACGGACCCCTACGACCCCGACCAGAACGTCCGTGGCGGTGTCGCCTACCTACGCCAACTCCTCGACCGCTATGACGGCAACGAAGAGCTCGCTCTGGCCGCCTACAACGCCGGACCAGAAGCGGTGGCGCGGTATGGCAACCAGGTCCCGCCGTACCGCGAAACCAGAAACTATCTCGACCGCGTCCGTTCGTCCACGACCGTGACGGACCGGGACCGCTCGGCCACCGTGTCGAACGGCCAGACCATTTACAAGAGCTACGAAGTGAGAAATGGTCGGCGCATCCCGACCTATTCGGATGTCCCACCGGCGCCACGCCCAGCCGACGACGACGGCTCCCGGCGCTAGCGACCAAGGTGCCACCAGAGGACGCTGCGAACGACCGTGCCCGACTTGATGTCTGGCTCGACGTCGCCTGTCTGTTCAAGACCCGGTCGGAGGCCCAACGGTCCTGTCGCGGCGGCAAGGTCGATGTGAACGGTCAGCGCGCCAAACCGCACCGGACGATTCAGCAGGGTGACCGGCTCTCGATAACACGCCCGAACGGCCGACGACAACAGGTGGTCGTGCGATCCCTCGCCACGCAGCACCTCCCGAAGGCGACGGCGAGGACACTCTATGATGACGTCACCCCGGCACCGACCGCAGCCGAGCTCGAGCTGCTCCGTCTCGGTGGCTCACCGGGCGGCCCACGTCGCCGGGGTTCTGGACGCACCGCAACCGGGACGCCCCCGAGACTGGACAAGCGGCAACGCCGCACATTACGTCGCCTGAAGGGTCGGTAAGGGCCGCAAAGCGTCGCCCCACCGTCCGCAAGTGCTATAATGAAGGGTCGTCTGGCCGGTCAGGACCGGCGGGCAGCAAGGAACGGAAAGGATCCACGACGTTTTGGCCAATCACAAAAACACGTTGAAGGCGCATAAACAGGACCTTGTCCGACGTGCGCGGAACCGGGGGATGCGAACCCGGCTGCGCCGCGCGTTGAAGTCGCTACGTACGGCAATCGACCAGGGCAAAACCGACGAAGCGCGGTCGGTTCTCAACGGCACCGTCTCGCTGATAGACAAGATGTCCGCCAAGGGCATCATCCACGACAACACTGCGGCGCGATACAAATCTCGGCTCGCCAAACGGCTCGCCGGCGCGGCGGGTTAACTCAGCTTACTCACGACGCGCCGGCCCTGGGGTCGACGTCCACCAGCCCCCCCAAGACCCGCGCTGCATAGCTCCAATACGAGTCGCTCCAGCAGAACCCGGTGGTCGCCAGCCGAGCTCTTCAGAGCCAGGTCGGTTCGGAACAGTGCCTCAACCGCATCGGGAAGCCGTGCGGACGGCAGCTTCGTTCTCACCACCCAGGCCAGCTGCCCCAGCACCATGTAGGCTGCGGCGCCAGATTCGAGCACCAACGCCAGCTCTTTCAGCGCTTGGGCCGTCTGGCCGTGCTCGATCGCTCTGGCAACCCCCCAGTCATCATGCGCCGCTGCCGGGCCGGCGATCTCCCGGATGTCGGCCACCCCGATAGACGACTGTCCGGTGGCAAAGATCAAGAGCCGTTCGACATCACCACGCAGTCGCGTGAGATTCGGACCCACCTGCTCCGCGAGCAGACGGGCGGCTGCCGGCTCGATCGACATGCCCTCGGCGGAGACGCGCCGCCGCACCCATCGCTCAGCATCGGCGAGGGTGTCGAGAACGCCGCAGGTCACCACCGTCGCAGTCTTGAGCAACCGCTTCGTGATGCTGCGACGCTTGTCGAGGTCGCCGGCGACGAGGATGAGACTGGCGTGCGGGTGAGGGTCTGTAAGATAAGCTTCGAATTCCTCCAAGTCTGCAGCCGTGGCGCGGCTCTCGCGCTTCGGCACGAGACAGTGCTCCGCTCGCAGCACGATGACGATGCGACGCGGCGCCATCATCGGCAGCGTGTTTGCCGCGTCGATGACCTGTCCCAAAGTCGCATCGCCTCCATACAGCCGCACGACGTTGAACGCCCGCAAGCCGTCGTCCACGACTTCCTGGAAGGCGTCGGCCATCTCAGCCGTCTCTACAGCATCGTCCCCCAGCACCAGATAGACGGGGTCCAGATCGCCGGACGCAATTCGCTTGTGCGCCGCGCTTGGTGTGATGGTGCCCATGGAGGATGGGGCCAGCGTTACGCGCTCTGGCCCGCTGTGGGGCATCGGGCTGCGGGCTTCGGGACGCCGTCACGGCAGACCCTAGAGCAGCTGGACGCCCGTCTGTAGTGGGCGTCTAGCCCCCGCGTAGCGGGGCTATGATAAATGCTGTCTAGCGATGCGGTGCCGTCGATCGTCGAGGGCTCTCGGCACCGCGTCGCTAGAACGCCTCCAGAATCGAGCTCACGACCGTACCGGCGAAATCCTTGGCCACCCGCTCAACGGCGTTCGACTGCTGGCCGAAGAACGTCGAGGCATCCAGTTCACCACCGGTCCCAGACGCCACCTCGTACTCGTCGCTAAAGGTGAGCGCGGGATTCTCCCAGAGAATCTCGTTGGTCGTCAGATCGCGAAACTCGATCGCGGCGCTCAGGGTAAAGATGTAGCGCGAGGCCTGCTGCTGCGCGGTGAATGTCGCCGGCAGGATCGTGATACCGGTGATCGTGCCGGCGAGCAAGGCGTCGACGCCGGTATCGGACGCGATGACCGTGTATGGCCCACGCCCAATGAAGGCCGTCCGAACCTCCTGGGTCAAGTTCTGCTCCACCTCGAACACCGTCGTTGCGTTCTCGAACATCGGCACGCCGATCGTCTGGATGTAGTCGGGCAGGAATGACCCCTGCCCGGCGAGCGAATACCCGCACCCGCTGCAAGCGAGCGCCGCGACACACGCGCACATCAGGCCCGCCAGATTGGATCGCTGTCGGCTCGTCATCGTCTTGTCTCCGTTTCCTGACTACCGTACCACGATATTCACCCTTCGACGCGGCTCAGGGGACACATCATCTAATCACTATGTTCACGAGCTTGCGTTTGACGACCACGACACGCGCCACGGTCTTGCCAGCGGTATGCGATCGCACGGCGGGCTCCTCCAACGCCAACGTCCGCAGGTCTTCGTCCGCTACAACGGCCGGCACGGTGAGACGAGCGCGGAGCTTGCCGTTGACCTGCACGGGCACCACAATCTCGTCCGCCCGCGCTACCTCCGGGTCGAACGTGGGCCACGCCACCGTGACGAGGCCGCCGACGTGCCCGAGTCGCTCCCAGAGCTCCTCGCACAGATGCGGGGTGAAGGGTGACAACATCAGCACCAGCGCCTCGATCGCCTCTCCGAGCACTGCGCGTGTCTCCGCCGCCACCTGGTCAGCCGCCGGCGCCCCCTGCCCCGCCGCGGCAGCATGTGGCGCCAACCCATGCCGCTCGCAGAAGGCGTAGAGGTCGTTGACGAGCTCCATCAGCCCCGACACCGCAGTGTTCAGATGCACACGCGGGTCGAGATCCGCCGAGACCCGACGAATCGTCTCGTGCGTCTTCCGGCGGAGCGCGCGATGGGCGTCATCGAGCGTCATCGTCTCGAGGCCGGTTTGTGGTGTGCCAGCCGCCACCGAACAGAGCGAGGTGACGAGCCGCCAGACTCTGGCCAAGAATCGGAAGCTGCCCTCCAGCCCGGAGTCGGTCCACTCGATCTCCTTCTCGGGCGGCGCGACGAACATCTCGTACAGCCGTAGCGTGTCGGCGCCATAGCTCGCGATCATCTGATCGGGGTCGACGACGTTACCCTTTGATTTCGACATCACCGCGCCGTCGCGCAGCACCATACCCTGAGTCAGCAGACGCGTGAACGGCTCGTCGTGGTCCACCATGCCGAGATCCTTGAACACCCGGCAGAAGAATCGAGAGTAAATCAAGTGCAGGATCGCGTGCTCGACGCCGCCGCTGTAGAAGTCGACCGGTCCCCAGTAGCGGACCGTCTCGGGGTCGAAGGCCTGAGCATCGTTCGACGCATCGCAGTAGCGATAGAAATACCAGGAGGAGTCCACGAACGTGTCCATCGTGTCGGTCTCCCGACGCGCGGGTCCCTGGCATGACGGACAGGTGGTGTTGACGAACTCGGGGATCTGCGCCAGCGGCGAATCGCCTCGACCGGTGAACTCCGACACCTTGGGCAACCCGACCGGAAGATCGTCCAGCGACACCGGCTGCAACCCGCACGCATCACAGTGGATGATCGGGATCGGCGTGCCCCAGTACCGCTGCCGTGAAATTCCCCAATCCTTGAGTCTGAACTGCACTTCTGCTCGGCCCACCCCCATCGACTCGGCCGCCCGCGCCATGTGCATGGCCGCGCCCTCTGTGGACAGGCCCGTGAACTCGCCGGAGTTCACCAGCGTGCCCGACCCCGAATGCGCTGCCTCCAGGGTCGCACCGTCGAGGGGCGCAACGTCACCTTCGATTGGGGGCTGAATCACCACCTCCACCGGCATTCCATACTTTCGTGCAAACTCGAAGTCCCGCTGGTCGTGGGCCGGCACCGCCATGACGGCGCCGGTGCCATACTCGGCGAGCACGAAATTGGCGATCCAGACCGGCACCGGCCGCCCGGTGAACGGGTTGACTGCAGTGCGCCCGGTATCGAACCCCTCTTTCTCCAGCGCCCCGGTCATGCGGTCGGTCCGGTCCAACGCGCGGAACTGCTGCACCTGTCGGCGCAACGCCTCCGGGTCTGTCGCCTCATCGACGAAGCGGTCGACCAAGGGATGTTCCGGCGCCAGCAACACGAAGGTCGCGCCAAAGATCGTGTCGATCCGCGTGGTGAAGATCTCGATCTCGACCGCGTCTCCATCCGCGACCGGCTCGGCGCCGGCGTTTTCAACGGGGAACCTGACCAGCGCCCCCTCGGAGCGTCCGATCCAGTTCCGCTGCATCGTCAGCACCTTGTCGGGCCACTCGTCGAGCCGCTCGATACCGTCGAGCAGCCCGTCGGCATATTGGGTGATCCGCAGGAACCACTGCTCGAGCTCTCGTGGCTCGACCACGGTGCCGCACCGCCAGCAGCCGCCGTCGACAACCTGTTCGTTGGCGAGGACCGTCGCGCAACTCGAGCACCAGTTCACCGTGGAGCGGCGACGATACGCCACGTCCCGCTCGAACATCTGGAGGAACAGCCACTGGTTCCACTTGTAGTAGCTCGCCTCGCAGGTCGCCAGCTCGCGCTCCCAGGCATAGCTGATACCCAGCCGCTGTAGCTGCCCCTTCATGTGCGCGATGTTCTCGAGCGTCCAGGTTTCAGGATGCGACCGGTTCTTGATGGCGGCGTTCTCGGCCGGCAAGCCGAAGGCGTCCCACCCGAACGGGTGCAGGACGTTGAAGCCGCGCATCCGCTTCATCCGCGCAATGACGTCGCCGATCATGTAGTTCCGCACGTGTCCGACGTGCGCATGACCGGACGGATAGGCGAACATGACGAGACAGTAGAACTTCGGGCGCCCGGGCTCCTCGGTCACCTCGAATGCGCGCTCGTCGGCCCAGCGCCGCTGCCACTTCTCTTCGATCGCCTGCGGGTTGTAGTCGGACACGGTGGTGGTTTTGTGATTGGACGTCTGAGACGGGAACCAATGAGGGTCTGCAAGAATTATAGCAAGCGGCCGACGGCCGTGCCCCGCCGCGGAGTGTGGCCGGTCAAACAGAACGCCTGGGCACAGCTCCGATGTCTCCTGCCTCCGGTCTCCTCGAATCTACCGAAAGATTCCCGACCAATACGGCGCGAGAGCCTGTCGCACGGCAGGGATCACTGAATTGACCCGGTTGGTGTCGCCGATCACAGCCGCCCCGGACGCCGGAGGTCCGTCGCCCAGTTGTGTCAGCGTGGACTCGAGACAGGCGTCGAGGGCCGTCAGGTCGTATCCGCCTTCGGTGACCGCCGCCAGCCGCCCCTGGCAGCAGGTCTCGGCCAGGCGCTGCACGTGTGCCGTCATCGCCGCAAAGCCCTCGGTCGACACCTGCATTCCACCAAGCGGATCCTGGGCGTGAGCGTCGTAACCAGCCGAGAGGAGAATCAGCTCCGGTGCGAACGCCGTCACCACGGGCCCGACTACTTCGCGCATGGCGCGGTCGTAGTCGGCGTCACTCGCCCCGGCCTCGAGCGGCACGTTGAGAGTAAAGCCGATCCCGTCGCCACGACCAACGTCGGTGACGGCGCCTGTCCCTGGATAGAACGGGTACTGGTGCAGCGAGACATAGAGCACGGCCGGGTCGTCGTAGAACATCCACTGAGTACCGTTGCCGTGGTGTACGTCGTAGTCGAGTATCGCGACCCGGTTCACCCCCGCGGCCCGCGCCGAGGCGGCGGCGACGGCGACATTGTTGAACAGACAGAACCCCATCGCACGGTCCGGCTCGGCATGGTGACCGGGAGGCCGGACGAACGCGATGGCGGGCATGGCCTCGGTGAGCGTGTGCTCGACCGCGGTGATGGCGGCACCGGCTGCGTGGAGCGCGACGTCGTAGGAGTCGGCCGACGTGTAGGTGTCGGCATCGAGCCGAAACCGCTGCCCGGCGGTGTCGGCGATCTGGTCCACATACTCCGGCGTGTGTACGCGAACGAGCTCATCAAGCGTCGCCGGGCGAGGCGCCGTCAACGCCCCGCCCGCGTCGGACCACCGCCGGCTCACTTCGGCCATCACTCGGGCTCGCGCAGGCTGCTCGGGATGGCCGTCTGGTGTCTGATGATCGATGAAATGATCGCTCCCGACAAGTAACATGAGCCGGTCCTCCTCGTCCGCCGTCACCCTCTCCGCAGCAGCGCCGTGGCGCGCTCACCCAGCTCCGCGAGCACCTGCTCCAGCGCGGCGCGGCGCTCCTCAATAACGCCGTCCACCGACGGGTCGGGCACCTCGAATGGCTCACCGATCGACACTGCCGCGGCGCTGAATGGCCGGGGAATCTGCGTGCGGTCCCAGCTGCGCGCCGACCAGAACCGGTCGGCCTCGATATGAAACGGCAGAATCGGATTGCCGGTCACACCAGCCAGCCACACCGCGCCGGGCTGCGCCCGGCCGGCCGGTCCACGCGGACCATCGACCGTGAACGCCGCCGGCCGCCCGGCGGCAACATCGCGCTTGAGCTGGATGAGTGCGCGCCGGGCACCACGCGACGTCGACCCGCGGGCCGTGCCATACCCGAACCGCCGGATGATCCGGGCAATCCACTCGCCATCGAAATTGCTGCTGGTCATGACCACGATGCCACGGTCACGCCAGTAGTAGGTCGCCGACAGAATGCGCCCGTGCCAGAACGCAAAGATGGGCTGACGGTGCTCGGCCACGATGGCGTCGTAGTGCTCGGCACCTTCGACCCGCCAGCGCACCGTGCGGCCAAGTGCCCCGATGATCGGCCCCCCGACCCCGGCGATGAGCGCCGCCTGTGCCAGCTGCCACCGCGTAAGCACTGTCTCCGTCACCAGGGCACCTGAAGGCAAAAGCCAGTAGCCTGTAGCCGACCGGGACGGCCTTGGACTTCTGGTCGGTCGTCCACGCTACATCCCTTCGTATGCTGGGCCGCCCCCGCCCTCGGGCGGCACCCAGTTGATGATCTGGTAGGGATCCATGATGTCGCACGTCCTGCAGTGGACGCAGTTCGAGGCCGTGATGTGCAGGCGATGCCCGGCCCCGCTACCGTCGCCGTCACTCATCATCTCGTAGACATTGGCCGGACAAAAACGCACGCAGGGGTTGCCGTACTCCTCACGGCATCGAGTCCGGCACACGTCGGTGCGCTCTACGAGCAGATGCACCGGCTGGTCCTCTTCGTGACGCGTACCGGAGCGATTGACGTTGGTCAGCCTGTCGAACGTCACGGTGCCATCAACCGTCGCCGCGTTGCTCGCGCCCTCGGGGTCTGGACGTCCGGCGCGGTAGTAGCGGTCCAGACGCACCATCCGCTCGTGGCCCGTCTCGCTCGACAGCAGCCCCCGGGGCCACCAGCCCCCGGTCAGCGGTACCAGCCCGGCGCACACCGCGCCGGCGAAAAACCCCGCGCGGAACGCCTGATGGACGTTCCGCACGGGGAACAGCTCGCGCCGAACACTGCCGGCGTTCACGCGCCGCTGGAACCTGGCGAGCTTCGCCGCCGACACGTCGCCTTCGCGCACCGCCTCGAAGGCGGTGTCGGCGGCGCAGATCCCGCTCTTCATGGCCAGATGAATTCCCTTGAGTCGCAACGAGTTCAGGAATCCAGCCGCATCCCCGACGATCAAGGCGCCGTCGACGTGACACCGCGGAAGGGCGCGCCAGCCCCCTTCGGGTATCGCCTTGGCGCCGTATCGTGTCATCTGGCCGCTCCTCAGCACTGCCGAGACGACGGGATGCTGTTTGAATCGCTGAAACGCCATATGCGGATCGAACAGCGGGTCCCGATAATCGAGCCCGACCACGAAACCGACCGCCAGCCGCCCCTCCGGCATGCCGTAGATGAAGCCGCCGCCGAACTCCTCGCTTCGCAGCGGGTACCCCAAGGTGTGCACCACGGTCCCGGACTCGACCCGGTCGGGTGGAATCTCCCAGAGTTCCTTGATCCCGATCGCGAAGGCCTGGGGAGTCGGGCCCTCGAGCCCGACCTTTCGGATCAGCGTCTTGGTCAGGTTTCCCCGCGCGCCGTCAGCCAAAATCGTGACAGCCGCCTTGATGTCGACACCGGGCTCGAAAGTCCCCTTTCGCTCACCTTGCGCGTCGAGGCCCCAATCGCCGGTGCGCACGCCGACCACCCGATTGCCTTCATAGAGCACCTCGGTGCCTGCGGACTCTGTGCAGATGTCGATGCCCTCGGCCTCGGCCTGATCAGACAGCCAGCACCCGAACTGGTTCAGCGAAATAACATAGTTGCCGCGGTTGCGGAGCGGCGCCGGGGTGAAAGGCAGGCGCAGCTGGGACCGTTCCGTCAAGTAGTAGATCCGGTCATCCTGCACCGGGGTCTCGACCGGTGCCCCACGTGTCTTCCAGTCCGGCAGCAACTCGTCGAGACCGGATGGGTCGAGCACAGCCCCGGAGAGGAGGTGGGACCCGCTCTGACGCCCCTTCTCGAGCACGGCGACCGCCAGTGGCTCGCCGCCTTCACTCTTCTGCAGTGCTGCCAGGCGAATGGCCGCCGAGAGCCCAGCCGGGCCACCGCCTACGATGAGGACGTCGACTTCGCGGGTTGCCCGCTCCAGACCATCCTCCTCAGGAGTCAGAGTCGAGGGCGGAAATGAGGGCCGGCACGACCTCGAACAGGTCGCCCACGATACCGAAGTCCGCCACCTCGAAGATGGGGGCCTCGGCATCTTTGTTGATCGCCACAATGGTGCGCGACCCCTTCATGCCTACCAAGTGCTGAATGGCGCCTGAAACACCAAGCGCGAGGTAGAGCTTGGGCGACACGGTCTGCCCTGAGCTCCCGACCTGGCGGTCCATCGGCAACCAGCCCGAATCGCAGATTGGCCGCGAGGCCGCAACCTCGGCCCCGAGCGCCGTGGCCAGAGTCTCGACCAGTGTGAGGTGTTCCTGGGCCTTGATGCCACGGCCGACGGCCACGATCCGCTCCGCCTGCGTCAAGTCGACGGCCCGCTTGGCTTCCTGGAAGGGCGGCTCAACCGTCTGACGAATCGCACCGGCGTCGATCGTGACCTCTCGGGCACGAACGTCGGCCGCCGATGCGCCGCGCGTCAGCGCGTCGGGTCGGAACGCGCCGACCTGGAAGCTGGCAAAATAGGGAGCCGGGCCGGTCGGCGCCACATCGGCCACAAACTTGCCCTGAAACATCGGCCTGACGAATACGAGACGGTTGTCTCGCTGCTTGACCGCAATGCAATCAGTGATGAGCGAGCGTCCGAGACGCGCGGCAAGCGTCGGCGCAAACTCCCGGGTCTGATAGGTGTGCGTCAGAAACACCAGGTCCGGCTGCGTCCCGGTGACCACATCGGCAAAGGCCGTGACGAACCCGTCCGCGGTGTAGGACTCCAGCGCCGGGTGCTCAACCGTGAGCACCGCCTCGACATCGGCCGCGGCCAGCTCTGAGGCGACCGCCGCCAGCGAGACACCCGCCACCGCCACCTGAACCGGCTGCCCGGTCTGCTGGGCGGCCACGATCGCCTCCCAGCTTGCTCTGTTCAGCACCCCGTCTCGTTGCTCGGCTATGACTAGAATCATGTGTTTTACTCTTGGCTACACGCTTCGGGATTCAGCACGACACAAGAGATGCAGGCGAAGCCCTCCGGCTTCTCCTGCCTCCTGCCTCCAGTCTCCTTCGTACGTCAGATAACCCGCGCTTCTTCGCGGAGGACGCGCACCAGCTCGGCGGCGGCCTCGGTCGGGGCTCCCTCGATCAACCGTGTCTGTTTCCCCTTCTCCGGCACATACAGCTCCAGAATCTCGTGATGGGGCGTCAGGTCCGCTGGCGGCTGGGCCACCCGGACCTCCTTCTTCTTGGCCGCCATGATCCCCTTCAGCGTGGCGTATCGCAGCTGGTTGATCCCGCTCTGGATCGTCAGCAGTGCCGGGGAGGGCATCGAGACCCACTGGAACCAGCCGCCCTCGAGCTCGCGCTTTACACGCAACCGCCCGTCGGAGACCTGCACCTCCATGATGATGGTCGCATGCGGAATTCCCAGCAACTCGGCCAGCACCACGCCGGTCTGCGCAAAGCCCTGGTCGTCGGACTGGAGCCCAGTCAGCACCAGGTCGAATCCCTCGTCCCGAATCGCCACCGCCAACGCCTCGGCCACCATGCCGCCGTCGGCGGCCGCCAGGACATCACTCTCGACCCTGATCGCCCGGTCCGCCCCCCGCGCCAGCGCCTCCCGAATGACCTGGGACACGCGGGCCGGACCGGCCGAGCAGACGACCACTTCGCCGCCATGCTGCTCCTTCAGCCGCAACGCCTCCTCCAGCGCGTATGCATCGGGCTCATTCATCTCGAAACTGGCATCGCGGTCCTGCACCCAGGTTCGGGCATCATCGACACGCAACGGCCAGTCGCGCGTCACGACCTGCTTGAGACAGACGGCAATCTTCATCGATTCCTCTTGTCTGGTGACGTCCGACAGCGGCGTCCAGTAGACGCGTTACCCGTCGTAGCGCTTGAACAGCAGAGACGCGTTGGTGCCCCCGAAGCCGAACGAATTCGACAGGGCGTAGTCGATCGTGGCGGACCGCTTCACGATGGGGACGTAGTCCAGGTCGCAGTCCGGGTCGGGGTTCTCGAGGTTGACGGTCGGGGGAATCACCTGTTCGCGGACGGTCAACGCGGCGATCCCCGCCTCAATCCCACCGGCCGCACCCAGCGTGTGGCCGGTCATCGACTTGGTGGAAGAGATCGCAAGCTTGTGCGCATGGTCACCGAAGCACCGCTTGATGGCCAGTGTCTCGATGCGGTCGTTGAACGGGGTCGAGGTGCCGTGGGCGTTGATGTAATCAACCTGGTCCGGACTGATCCCGGCCTGGTCGATGGCGGCGCACATTACACGCTGGGCGCCATTGCCGTCCTCGGCCGGCGCTGTCACGTGAAAGGCATCGGCCGACATCCCGTAGCCCACCAGCTCGGCGTAAACCGATGCACCCCGACTGATTGCCCGGTCGTGCTCCTCCAGAACGATCACGCCCGCCCCTTCACCGATGATGAACCCGTCCCGCTCGCGGTCAAACGGTCGGCACGCCCGCGTGGGCTCGTCATTACGGGTCGAGAGCGCGCGCATGGCAGCAAATCCGCCGACCCCCAGCGGGGTGATGGCCGCCTCAGACCCTCCGGCCACCATCACATCGGCGGCACCACGTCGAATCACCTCGAAGGCGTCGCCCACTGCATGCGCGGATGCGGAACAGGCGGTGCACGTAGCCGAATTCGGTCCTTTGGCGCCCAGCCGGATCGAGACCTGTCCCGCGGCCAGGTTGATGATCGACGCCGGGATGAAGAACGGGGAGATCTTGCGTGGCCCGCCGTTCAGCAACGCACGATGCTCGCGCTCGATTGTGCTGAATCCACCGATGCCGGAGGCGAGGAAGACACCCACGCGCGGCGCCATCTCCGGCGTCACTTCCAAACCGGCGTCGGCGCGCGCGAACTCCGCGGCGGCAATGGCGTATTGAATGAAGACGTCCATCTTCTTGACGTCTTTCTTGGCCACGAACATCAGCGGGTCGAAGTCTCGGACTTCGCCCGCGATCCGCACGGTGTATGCGGACGCATCGAAGCGCGTGATCGGAGCGATCCCGCTCTTGCCCGCACACACCGCGTCCCACGTCTCCGATGTTCCGACTCCGAGCGACGACACCAGGCCAACGCCCGTGACCACGACCCGCCTGCTCACAGTTACTCCCGGGGTAGGAGCCGCTCCCTATTTTTTTGAGTGCGACTCGATGTAGTTCACAGCTTCCTTGACGCGGGTGATCTTCTCCGCATCCTCATCCGATATCTCGAGCCCGAATTCCTCCTCGAACGCCATCACCAGCTCCACGGTGTCGAGCGAATCCGCCCCGAGGTCGTCCACGAAGGATGCGTCCGAGGTGACTTCCTCCTCGTCAACACCGAGTTGCTCCACGATGATGTTCTTTACCTTCTCAGCAACGGCCATTCAATGCCTCCTACATGTACATGCCACCGTTCACCGCCAACACGTGCCCTGTAATATACGCCGCCTCGTCGGACGCGAGGAACTCGACCGCCGCAGCCACATCATCGGTCGACCCCAACCGGCCCAACGGAATCTGCGCGAGCATCGCCGCTTGGGCCGCGTCATCAAGCCCCGCAGTCATATCAGTCTCGATCATACCCGGCGACACCACGTTCACGGTGATGCCGCGTGAAGCCACTTCGCGAGCCAGCGCCTTCGAGAACCCGACCAACCCCGCCTTCGACGCCGCGTAGTTGACCTGCCCCGCATTTCCCATCTGCCCAACCACGGAGCCGACACTGATGATACGGCCACTCCGCTGCTTGAGCATCGGGCGTAACACCGCGTGCGCACAGGCGAACGCCGCGGTCAGATTCGTCGCAACGACCGCGTCCCAATCAGCCGGGGTCATCCGCATGGCCAGTTGGTCGCGCACGATGCCGGCATTGTTCACCAACACGTCGATTCGGCCAAACTCGGCGCGCGCGGTCCGCACCATGGCCTCGATCCGGGCGACATCTGTCACGTCCACCGACACGGCGACGGCCCGACCTCCAGCCTCTCGAATCTCCGCGACCACCGACTCGGCGTGCTGCTCTCGTGCGCCCGCCACGACCGCCGCACCCGCGGCGCCCAAGTGCCGCGCCACGGCGCGACCGATACCTCGTGAGGCCCCCGTCACGATCGCGACCCGATCATGCAGACTTCTCATGTCTCCCCCCGTCAAGACCCCAGCATCGACACCGCGCTATCGACGCCCTCGGGATCGGAAACGGACAGGACACGGGCGCCGCGTACGATCTTCCGGATGAGCCCGCTCAGCACCGAACCTGGACCCACCTCAACATACGTGTCGACGCCCTCCGATGCAAGGCGACGCACAACCCGCTCCCACTGGACCGGCGCGGTGACCTGCCCGACCAGCGCCGCCAATGACGCGGCCCCATCCCGTTTCGGCTCCGCGTCCAGGTTCGCCACCACCGGGACTGTCGGGTCCGACACCACCAATCCGTGGAGGTCCGGGGCCAGGCGGTCGGCGGCAGGTTGCATCAGAGCGCAGTGAAACGGTGCGCTCACGGCCAGTGATACGATACGTCTGGCGCCCAACTCCTTGGCCCGGGCACCGGCTCGCTCCACCGCCGCGCGCACACCGGCGATCACGGTCTGCCCAGGCGCATTCAGGTTGGCCGGACTCACAATCTGTCCGCACGCCGTCTCGTCGCAGGCCTGGGCCACCAACTCGGCGTCCAGGCCAAGCACCGCCGCCATGGCGCCGTCCCCTACTGGCACCGCCTCCTGCATGTAGCGCCCGCGGTTCCGGACGGTCCGCATGGCATCGGCGAACGCCAGCGTTCCGGCCGCCACGTGCGCCGAGTACTCGCCAAGGCTGTGCCCGGCGAGGAGGGTCGGCTGAACGCCCCGTGCCATCAGGGCCCGCGCCGCAGCGGTGGACACGGCGACGAGCGCCGGCTGCGCGTGCTCGGTCAACATCAGTCGTTCTGCCGGACCTTCGAAGCAGAGTCGGCTGATGGACATGCCGAGCGCGGCATCGGCCTGGTCGAACGTCTCGAGACACTCAGGAAACCGGTCTGCCAGCGCCCGCCCCATCCCGACCTGCTGCGCTCCCTGCCCCGGAAAGACAAACGCGATCATCGACTCAACTCGTCCGCTAGCCGTGCATCACGGTTGCGGTTTGTAACTCCCGCGCAATCCCGGCAAGCATCTCCCCCGTCGCGAAGCGATGAGCCATCGCCACCGCGTTACGCACGGCCTTGGCCGACGAGCGCCCATGCCCAACGATGCACAGTCCGGACAACCCGAGCAGCGGGGCGCCGCCAACCTCGGAGTAGTCGACCCGCCGGCGAAACCGCCGAAACGCGCGGCGAGACAGCACGGACCCGACCCGGGTGCTAAACGTCCGCTTGAGCTCGTCCCGCAGAAATCCTTCGACCACCTCGACCAGTCCTTCGCTCACCTTGAGCGCGATGTTACCGGTGAAGCCGTCACAGACGATGACCTCGGCCTGCCCTCCATACAGATCACGCGCCTCGACGTTGCCAATGAAACGCAACCGACTGCCACGCAGCAACTGATGCGCCTCACGGGTCAAATCGTTGCCCTTCGTCTCCTCCTCACCGATCGAGAGCAACCCCACCTTCGGCTCAGGCACGCCCAGCACGGTCCGCGCATACGCGACACCCATCGCCGCGAACTGCAGGAGGTGCTGCGGGCGACACTCGACATTCGCCCCCGAATCCAGCAGCACGGCACCGCGTCCCGCTGTCGGTATGGTGGTGGCCAGCGCCGGGCGGTCCACTCCCTCCAAGCAGCCAAACGCCCCGTGCGCCGCAAGCATCGTCGCTCCGGTGTTCCCGGCGCTGAAAAGCGCCACCGCCTCCCCGTCTGCCACCATGCCCGCTGCCACGCGGACCGCTGCCCTCGGTTTCCGTCGCAAGGCGGCCGCGGGCGACTCCTGCATGCCGATTGTCTCCGGCGCGTCCACCACCGTGACGTCCAACCTGGCCGCATCGCCGTGCCGCCGCAACTCGTCACGCAACAGTTCGCGGGCCCCAAGCAGGATGACGCCTACATCCAGGTGCCGGGCAGCCACCAACGCCCCGTCGACGATGTTGCGGGGCGCGAAGTCGCCTCCAGTGGCATCGACTGCGACACGCGGCCGGCGTGCCCCCGCCTTCACCGGTTGCCTGCTGGTCACCGCTGATAGCTGCTGTGGATGGACTAGACGTCCTTGATCGGCCGGACCTGTCGTCCCCGGTAATACCCGCAATGTGGACACACCTGATGAGACGGTTTCCGCTCGTGACACTGCGGACACTCGCCGAGCACAACCGGGTCGAGGCTTTGGTGCGTGCGCCGCTTCGCCGTGCGAGACTTGGAGTGCCGCCGTTTCGGATTAGCCATTGTCGAATCCTCTCGTCCTGCCCGTGGCCCACCCTCGGGGCCGTCCGCGTCCTACTCGCTCTTCAGGCTCTTCAGCACGGCGAGCCTGGGATCCTCCCACCGTTCGACGCACTGACACGTGGTCGTGTTGCGGTTGCCGCCACAGACTGGACACAACCCGCGGCAATCGTCACGACAGAGCGGTTTCATCGGCAGCGCGAGTTGAAACTGCTCGTGGATCAGCTGCGCCAGGTCGATCTGATCGTCCCGGTAGAACGCCGTGCCCAGATCCGACTCCTCGATCTGGAAGTCGCCTTCGCCGGTGTTATCCGACACCGGCAGAAAGAGCAGATCGACGTCTACACCCACGACCAAAGGGAGTGACTCGAGACACCGACAACAGCCGAGCTCGAGTGTCGCTTCGAGCCGACCGACCACCCGATACTTCCCGCCATCCTTGCGGATGTCCAGGTCGAGGGTCGCGGTGTCGACGACCCTATACTGATCGCCGCCACCCTGGCTGAGCGTGTCCCCCGGGAAGGTCCGTCGGACCCGTTCTCGCTGTCCCTTGATCGAGCGGAGGTCGAGGATCATCGAAGCGAGCGCCCCGCGTCTCAGTCAGGCACAGCCTCCCACCGGGGGAGGCGTCACCAGGACCAGGACCAAACCTAGAGTATATCATCCGCGTTTCGTCCGCTCCGGTACATGAACGACTACAATCTGGTCGTTCTCGCCCAGGGCTTGGGGATGAACAACCGCTCGTACAGGCCCACTGCGAACCGATCAGTCATGCCGGCAAGGAAATCACGGCTGGCGGCATCGATCCCCTCCTCGCGAACCGTGCGCAGATCGAGAAACGCCTCAGGCTCCTGTCGCACCCGCTCCCAGAGCCCGCCGAGGATACCCTCGGCCTTCTTGAACTCCGCCGTCGCCACCTGATTCTCGTAGACCGCGTCGAACAGGAATGTCCGGAGATCGAGGAGGGCCGCCAGCACCTCGTCGCTCATGCGCAGCTCGATGTCCGGTCTCGTTTCCAGCGTCCGTTCCACCACGTCGGCGACCAGGGTGCCGATCCGCTCTGAAGAGGAGCGCCCCAGCACCTCGACCGCCTCGTCTGGCAGGTCGGCGGTGTTCAGCACACCCGCGCGAGCGGCATCGTCGATGTCGTGGTTCACATAGGCAACGAGATCCGCCACCCGGGCCACCTGCCCCTCGAGGGTCGCGGCACGCAGTGACGGCCGTATTCCGATCGGCGCACCGTCCTTCCCCTTGGAGTGCTTGGCGATACCATCGCGCACCTCCCAGGTCAGATTCAGCCCTCTCCGCTCCTGCTCCAGGACGTCTACGATCCGCAAGCTCTGCTCGTAGTGACTGAAGCCGCCAGGCATCAGGGCGTTCAGCACGCTCTCACCCGCGTGCCCGAACGGCGTGTGACCCAGATCGTGCCCGAGGGCAATCGCTTCGGTGAGCTCGTCGTTGAGACGAAGTACCTTGGCCACTGTCCTGGCGATTTGCGACACCTCGAGCGTGTGAGTGAGCCGGGTCCGATAATGGTCTCCTGTGGGAGCGAAGAATACCTGAGTCTTGTGCTTCAGGCGGCGGAACGCCTTACTGTGAACGATGCGATCCCGGTCCCGCTGGAATGCCGGACGAATCGGGTCCTCGGACTCGGCCCGCAACCGCCCCTGCGAGTCGCGACTTCGAGCAGCATAGGGGGCGAGATACTCCGCCTCGCGCGCCTCCAGGTCGGCTCGGATGCTCACAGACCCGGGAGCTCGAGCGCATCCAACCGCCGCGCCGACATGCTCATTGGAAAGGTCACGGGTCGAGGTCACAGGTGACGGGCGACATCGAGTATCCGGCTGACCGCCTGGCAGGTCTCGAGGCGCTCGCCGGGGCCGGAGAGCCATTGTAGGTTAGGCTCTTTCCGGAACCAGATCAACTGGCGCCGCGCATAGCGGCGATTCTCGCGCACGATCAGCTCACGGGTGGCCGCTTCGTCCCGCTCACCCCGCAGGTGCTCCATCGCCTGGCGGTAGACGAGCCCGCCGAGCGGGCCGGCATCGGGCGGCACGCCGGCAGCCATCAACCCACGAATCTCGTCGAGCAACCCGTCGGCGAACTGCTGGTCGACGCGGCGCGCGATCCGGGCCTGGAGCTCGTCACCCGACAGCTGAAGGCCGACGGTCACCACCGCATAGTCATCGATCGGCGACCGGGTGCTGGCAAAGTGGTCTGTCAGCGTCCGCCCCGTCAGCAGAAACACCTCGAGCGCACGGATGAGCCGCTTCTCGTCCCGCACCTGAATGCGTCTTGCCGAGTCGGGGTCGTGACGACCCAGCCACCGATGCAGCGCGTCGACACCGCGACGGCGCGCCACGCGGCCGAGCCGGGCACGCAAGACCGGGTCGCGCCCCGGCCCCGGGAAGAGTCCGCGAGTCAGTGCCCGAAAATAGAGCCCCGTGCCCCCCACCACCACAGGCAGTCGGTCTCTGGCGGTGATCTCGCGCACCACGCGTGAGGCATCCCGGCTGTAACGAGCAGCCGTGTAGATCTCGGTCGGATCGGCAACGTCAATGAGATGGTGCGGGATGCCGCATCGCTCCGGCACGGGGACCTTGTCGGTGCCGATGTCGAATCCGCGATAGACCGCCGTCGAGTCACAGTTGACGATTTCGCCACCAGACTGCGTCGCGACCCACAGCGCGAGGGCGCTCTTGCCGGTAGCCGTCGGCCCAACGACCGCCAACAGCAGCGGACGCCCATCGGCAGTTCGCATAGATCGGTAGATCAATAAATCAGGCGGGTCCGAACAGCACCACGAGGACCACGACCGTCAACAGGAGCACCAGGCCGAACTGCTGGGCCACCGTCGGTCGCACGTGACGCGTCATACGCGGTGGAGCACCAGGTGCCAGAGGGGGCTACCTCGGGGGCGGCATCTCGTTGAAATAGAAGATCACCGTGAACAACACCTGTTCGTCCGGATACTCAACCGGCAGCGGCAGCGTGGGATTCGACCCACGGATCGCGTTGTAGGCGGAGTTGGTGAACGCATCGACGCTCGAGGGCTGCGCCACGGTCAGCTCGGTGAACGAACCGTCTTGGTGGATGTTGAACGTCAGCACGACGTGGCCCGACATCGCCATCGCTGCCTGTGGGATCAACCAGTTGCGATAGATCTGCGCACGAAAGCGCCGAATCCACCACCCGAAATCGACACCCTTGCTGTCAAACTGGATGTCGGGACCGTATTGATCCGTACGCCCCTGCAGATTCTGAAACGAGTCCCTGCGGGCAATACCACTGAGGCCCTCGATTGCCTGATTGAGAATCGTCCCCGGTTGTTCCGCCGGGGGCCTCTCTCGCAACGCCGCACGCGTGTCCGCTAGGAACGGGTTGGCCAGCGCGCCACCGTCACCCGGTGTCGCGTCGGGGCCGTCCGGCACTGGCGCATCAGCGACACCGTCGTCTACTCCGTCGACCGGCTCACTCGCGTCAGGCTCGCTCCCGTCCAGCTCCGTTCCGTCCTCGGCCACCGGATCCAGACCGTCGGTTGGATCCTCAGCCTCGACGAACTCGAATGTATTCCCGTCAGCGTTGGGCAGATCGTTGACCGGCGTCTCGGCTTCCAGCGGCGACTGCGCGACACGGTCGATGTCCGACAGGTCCGCCTGAAGCGGCGGCTCCAGAGCAGGCGTGTCGATGAACGGCTCCACAAAGATGAATTCGGGTTCGCGCTGGCGTGCCTCGAACTGCGCGAGTCGCTGCTCCTCGACCATCTCGGCCAGTCGCTCCGCCCGGCGCTCGGCCGCGCTCTGCATGAACTGCAACCGCGGCCCAACCAGCACCAGCACGACGACCGCCAGGTGGGCAAACAGCGACAGGAGGCCGCGCTCGCGCCACGACATGGCCGACTCGATTGTCGGCGTGTCGAAGCGACGCTCTTCAAAATCGAAGTACATGTGCGGTTGGAGTGTCCCAGGGTCAGTATACCAGCGGGCCCACTAGTGACGCTGCCCCGCAAGCCACCCGGACGTTGGTCGGTGCCGCATCACTAGCTGCCATTTCTCACAGCCCCGCTACGCGGGGGCCAGACATCATTACCACGGCGACCCAATGCTGCGACAGCCGTCATGGGGTCAACGATGGATGATGTCGAGCGGGCACCCGATCAGGTATCAACCGGCTTCTGGCCCACATAGAGATAGACGACGCCAGCCGTCAAACGGTCTACACGCACACCGAAAAACCCGGATGTCCGCAGCAAGTCCGCGAGCGCGTCGGGGCTGAGAAACGCACTAACCGACGCCGGGAGATACGCATAGGCCTCGGCGTGTTTCGACAGCCGACGGCCGATAAACGGCAGCACCCGTTGGAAATACCACAGGTAGAGGGACCGGAGCACCGGCACACGAGGCTCTCCGAACTCCAGAATCGCCAGTCGCCCCCCGGGCTTCAAGACCCGGAACATCTCCTCGACCGCCCGGGCCGTGTCCGCCACATTGCGGATGCCGAACCCGACCGTCACGGCATCGACTGTCTCCGATGGGCACGGGAGCCGGCAGGCGTCACCCCTGACCAACCGCACGATGGGGCTCAAGCCGGCCGACCGCAGCTTCTCGTGGCCCAGCGCCAGCATCGCACCGGCAAAGTCGACGCCCAGCACCGCGCGGGGCGCCGGCTGATGGCGCGATGCGGTCATTGCCAGATCGGCCGTCCCGGTACAGACGTCGAGCACGAGGGCCCCGTCGCCGAGGTCGAGCGCCGCGACGGCCCGGCGGCGCCACCGACGATCGAATCCGGCGCTCAGCAGGTGGTTCAGCTGGTCGTATCGATGCGCGATGGCATCGAACATCCCCGCGATCCGGCGGGGATCCTTGTCGAGCGATGGCGTGCCGGGCTCGGTCGCCGGACCCCGCGGTGACGCGGCGCTCATCCGGCCCACGGAGGATACAGCTCGTGGGAAAAACCCAGCGCCCCGAGGATCTTCCCGGCCATGAAGTCGGCCAGGTCGTCGAGCGAACGTGGTCCCTGGTAGAAGGCCGGCATTGCCGGCAGCACCACCGCACCCGCCTCGGCAGACGCCACCATGTTGCGCAACTGGGGCAGACTCATTGGTGTCTCGCGCGGGACGAGCACCAGCCGACGTCGCTCCTTGAGCATGACGTCAGCGGCCCGCTCGATGAGCGTGCGGGACAGACCGTGCGCCACCCCGGCCAGCGTCTTCATGGAGCACGGCACAATCGCCATCGCCTCGCACGCATAGCTTCCGCTGGCAATCGACGCACCCACATCGCGGTTGCTGTGCAACGTCAGGGTGCCGGCACGCACGCCGTCACCGTAGCGGGTCGCCAGATACTCGGACAGGACCTCGATCGCCGCAGCCTCGCCCAGCTCCTCGCGGAGCAGCCGGCGTCCGAAGTCGGATACCACAAGCTCGACCTGACACCCGCTGGCAAGGAGCGCGGCGACCGAACGCACGGCATAGAGTGCACCACTGGCCCCGGTGATGCCCACTGCGATGCGTCGCCCAGGTCTATCCGACATAGATCGCCGCGGCTGTGGCCGCTAGATAGAACAACCCGACATAGCCGTTGAGATCGAACGCCTGCTTCACTCGGGAGAGATCGTCCGGCCGCACCAGCGACTGCTCGTAGGCGAGCAGCAATGCGACACCGGCCACCCCGGCGAGATACCCCAGGCCCAATGGCGTCACCAGCGCCACCCCAGCCAACGCCATCACGGCGACCACATGCAGCCAGCGCGCGATCCCGAGCGATGCCCGGACACCGAACCGTGCCGGAATCGAGCGCAGTCCCTGTGCGCGGTCGAACTCGAGGTCCTGGCAAGCGTAGTAGATGTCGAAACCCGCGACCCACGCGCCTGTGGCGATCGCCAAAAGCCACGGCTCCCATCCCCAGCGTCCGCCGGCCGCCAACCACCCGCCGACCGGCGCAATAGCCAGGGCGACCCCCAACAGCAATTGCGTATACGTCGTAAACCGCTTCGCCAAGGAGTACGAGAAGACGACGGCGAGCGCGACGGGCGATAGTGCCAGGCAGATCCAGCCTAGCCGGGTGGTGACGAGAATGAAGGCTATCGACGCGACGACGACCAGGGACACGGCCTCTCCAGACGATATGACCCCGCGCGGCAGCTCGCGGTTGGCCGTGCGCGGATTCATCGCGTCGAACCGGGCGTCAACCACCCTGTTGAAGGCCATGGCCGCCGTGCGCGCGGTCACCATGGCCGCAACAATCCAGACGACTCGCGCGGTGGTGAGCGGCGTCTGCTGGGCCGCCAGCAGAGCGCCCACCAGGGCAAACGGCAGGGCGAACACCGAGTGTCCAAATCGCACGAACGCGGCGTAGGTCCGGAGGCGACGCAACATGGCAGGACGCGGGTCAGTGAAGCTCCGCCTCAAACCGCCCAGACGATCGTCGGCTGCGCATCACTGCCAGGCTTTCGTCACAGCCCCGCGAGCCAGGTCACCTGGTCCGGGGTGATGCCGCCAAGCAGGTATTCTTCCACATCGCGCACTCCACCGGGAACGTCCACGGCGATCAGGGCGTCGGACCGACCGGGCGCAATCTCGCCGAACTCGCTGGCGAACCCGAGTGCCTCGGCGCCGTGCAGGGTGGCGCACGCAAGCAGCCGTCTGGCGGGCACCGACGGTGCGAGCCGACGCATCAGCTCGAGCTCGGCGAACAGATTGAGGTCGGGGACACTGGCGAGACTGTCGGTGCCGAGCGCCAGCCGCACCCCCGAATGGATGAACCGGTCAATAGGAGGATGGCCGATCCCAGTCCAGGCGTTGCTGCGAGGACAGGTCACCAGCGTGACGTCACGGTCCGCCAGCATCGCCAGCTCCGGGTCGGTCAACTGCACGCCATGGACGGCGACCAGTCCGGGTCGCAGCCACCCCAACCGGTCGAGGTACTCGACCGGCCCGCAGGCCGGCGGCACCCACGCCGGGTCCCACCGGCCAACTTGCTCGAGCAGATCGCGCCAGGCTCCACCGCCGGTCACCAAAAACTCGAGCTCGTCGGGCGACTCCGCCAGGTGGATGGAGCGCGGCCCGTCGAAAGAGGCTCGGACGGCGGCGTCGAGGGCCGCAAACGCCGCTCGGCCGACCGAAAACGGTGCGTGGGCCGCCAAGCCGACCCGCACCCGTCTCGTCGTGGCCACCGCCCGCATCTCCTCTGCTGCCGCCTCCACGACCGCCGCCGCCCCGGTGTCGGGAAACGCCAGCACCTCCCGAAACACTCGCGCCGCCACGCCCGCCGTCGCCAAGATCGGCACGGCCGCCAAAGTGTTACCGATATCGCCGAACAGCCCAGTTCCCGACGACCGTGCTTGGTCGATTGCCTGCCGGATGGCGGTCGGGTCCGGGGGACCGGACGCGGCGCGCCGCGCGAGTAGACGCCCCACCCACTCTGGCATGGACGAGCCAGGAGGGACGGTGCCCCACAGCCCAGACAGCTCCAGATGCGTGTGCGCGTTGACCAGCGCCGGTAGCACCGCCGTGGCCCCAAGCTCGACCACCCGCGCGCCTGGCGGCACGGCGCGATCGAGCGTACCGACCGCGACCACGCGGCCATCCGCCACGTCGACGTGGCCGCGCCCTAGCGGCGGGCCGGTAATCGGCAGCACCCAGTCGGCGGTGTAGCGGGTCATATTCAGACGGGGCTGCGCCCCGAACCCCACGCGGGGCTAGTGGGGCCCCAATGCCCCACGCCGCCCCGCGGGGCGCGCACGTGCGCGCCTGGGTCAGTGCCGGATGGGGCTGCGCCCCGAACCCCACGCGGGGCTAGTGGGGCCCCTGGGGTCCGTCGCAAGACCCCGCGTTGCACCGAGAACGGCGATGCGCCGGGCCAGCCAGGCGCGTCTAGGGAGCATACAGGCCGTATGCGACCGAGACGCAACGCCGGTGGTCCGGATGCAGCGCCGTTCGAATGCCGCGGGGCTCTTGCCACGGGCTGCCAGCCCCACGCCGCCCCGCGGGGCGCGCACGTGCGCGCCTGGGTCAGTGCCGGATGGGGCTGCGCCCCGAACCCCACGCGGGGCTAGTGGGGCCCCTGCGG
>MPLZ02138785.1_pt1 | contig 60537 bp, 52 predicted proteins | sample 1617311 | NCBI WGS metagenome assembly MPLZ02 (sample SAMN05944806, study PRJNA350692) | marine metagenome | biome: marine; feature: ODZ; material: water; isolation source: 160 m water sample filtered on 0.2 um supor filter | place: Pacific Ocean | collected 2012-04-08 | depth 160m m | reverse complement strand
GGGGCACACGCAGTACGCCTCCGCTCCGCTCGGGCCGAGTAGGTGGTGCGACCGAGGGGCACACGCAGTACGCCTCCGCTCCGCTCGGGCCGAGTGGAGACGCAGAGCGCCGCCCGGGCTCGGGTCGACGGCAGCGCGTTCGCGGCCGCAATGGCTCGGGGTCCAAAAGTCCAGGACTGACAGAAGCAGCAGCAGCGGGAGAAAATCTAGCCCTTGGCAGGGTTCCGTAGGTTGCGAGCCTGAACGAGTTCCCAGAGTTTGCGGCGCAGCCGCTCCTTGAACTCGGGATCGGCGCGTACGCTCAGAAGGTCACCTTCCAAGAATTCGCGAAGCTCTTCCACACTGAATTCCATTGCTTCGCTTTCGGCGCGCCCTGTTTTTTCGTCGCCCTTCATTCTGAAGTTGCGCTCCCCTGCATGGTGCGGTGCTCGAGACTTACGTCACGACACGTCCATCAGATTCAGCCCGCAGTTTGCAAGCCCGAACCCATTGCCTCCACCAGTAGCTTTTTCGTTCGGTAGAGACTCGATCGCACCGCATCGTTTGATCGCAACACCTTCGCCGCGATCTCATCGATCGAAAGATCCTCGAAATGCCTCAATACAAAGGCCTCAGCGTGCCACGTAGAAATCGACTGCAAGCGCTCGCGAAGCGTGTCTTCGCAGCGATGCAGGTTCAAAAAGTCCTCCGGCGTACTGTGGCCGAACGACACGTGGGAATGAATCTGCTCGGATTGCGCGCGCTCGATCCGCAGATCCTGGGCCTTCGAACGGCGAATATGGTTGTTCGCAGTGTTCTTCGCAATCCCATAGAGCCATGAGGAAAACGATGCGGTCCCCTTCCAGGATCCCACGGACCGGAAGGCAGCCGTAAAAACCTCCTGGACGACCTCCTCCGAATCCGCGTGGTTGCGCAACCTCAGGTAGACGAAGCTGTAGACGCGTTGGAAATAGCGCTCGTAGAATGCGTTGAAATGCTCCTCACTCGAGCGGAGAACACCGTCGACGAGCTCGCGATCGCTTGCCTGAGCGACAAGCGTTCGTGTTTTCGATTTTGCAACGACCAAGGCTTTACGGGACAACGCGAAACCTCCTCGCGTCGACCCTTCCCAGAGAAGAACTCCATGCCCCCCACCAAGTATGTGGCTTCCCAGGAGCAGAAGTGGCACGTGGAGAGAACACACCACACACCCGGCTGTCCCCACGGGGGGGGCGAGGGTGGCGGCGGTGGGGATCAGTCGCTCAACAACGTCCTGAGGCCCGGAGTGCCGTGGGAGATAGCGTGCCGCATCCGGTAGAGATTCGCCTTGATGGCGTCCTCCGACTTCCCGAGCACCTCAGCAATGCGGCGGATCGGCTGCCGCCGCAGGTGCTTCAGGTGGAAGATCCGGCGCTGGAGCGGCGTGAGTTCGTGCTCGACGATCTCCTCGCAACGCCTGAGCAACCGACGAGCCTCTACCACGCGGTCGATCCCCGGCGCGGGAGCGGACACTTCGCGCGCGGTGGCATCTAGCGACTCGATGGGCGGGCGGACGCGTCGAAAGCGCCGATTCACGGTGTTGCGGGTGATCCCGAAGATCCAGACCAGCAGGCTCGACTGGCCGCGGTAGCTTCCGAGCACACTGAAAACAGTGAAAAAGACCTCCTGGGTCACGTCCTCAGCTTCTTCCGCGTCGCGCAGCCGCTTGACAGCAAACCGGTACACGCGCGGGAGATAAGTCTCGTACAGCAATTCGAATGCCTCGACGCTGCCGCCCAGGATCTCTCCAACAAGCTTCTCATCACTTGACCAAGGCTCTATTCCCACTCCAAATCTCCTGCTCGGCACATGGAGCAGACACCCGCACCGTGTCCTGCGTTCGCCGACCCGACAAGTCCCGCGTTCCGCGCCAACACTGCATCGCCGGCGAAAAACCTGTCTCGACTGTCGGGGGGCAGGCCGGCGGTTCCTGAATCCGCCAGTCCGCATGGCTCGGCTGGTGTCTCCCTGTGTGGCGGTTGTTGACTCTCCGAAAGCGGAACCAAGAGACAGCAAACTGTGTGCCAAGGGCCCCACGCTGCGGCGTAGAGATTGCAACTAGTTAGAAGAGCGAGTGATTTTCTATTTTTGGATCTGGGTCAACGACTTGGGACCGGAGAGTGGCATGAGAAAGGACTTTCCACTTGTGTGGACGATCATCCTCTTACCTCGGACAACCCCCAGCGGGTCCGGTGTCAGAGCTTGCCCGGCACGAGCCACCAGCCCCGATCGGTGAGTTCCCACGTATCGAGCAATATGAGATCCACGCTGGCGGCCCCCCGCAGCGGCCGGGCATCTTTACCCTCGTAGAGAACCTGGACCCGAACAGTGTTCGGCGTCTCAAAGAGGAATTCCTGGATATCGACGAAGGTCGGGCGGCTCTTCGAGAAGTGCGCCTCCTGGAGCGCCGTGGCGAGGCTGGCGTAATAGTTGAAAAAGCCGTCCTCGTTGCGAAAGTGCTCACGCAGGTAGGCGTCGTTGAAGGTCTCGAGCGCGTTGAACCGGCGTTTGGTCAACCGCCCGTAGAAGTCCCCGACGTGCTGCTGGAAATCGAGCGCCGTGTCCGGTCCAACCATCACGGATCCCCCGGACGGGGGGGCGGGAATCGGTGCAGACGACAACGCGCAGCCGAGCGTTGCCACCGCCGCCGCGACCACGGCGACCCAGATCACGCGCCGGGCTCCAAGCGTTCGCACAGCCATGCCACCAACCCATCGACCGGCACGCGATCCTGGCTCATGGCGTCCCGCTCGCGAACGGTGACCCGACCGTCGTCGGGGGATTCGAAATCATAGGTCAGACAAAAGGGCGTGCCCGCTTCGTCCTGGCGGCGGTAGCGCCGTCCGATGTTTCCCGAGTCGTCGTAGAAGACGTTCCAGCGGCGGCGCAGCTGCTCGTAGAGCGCGCGGGCCGGCTCGGCCAGCTTCTTCGAGAGCGGGAGCACGGCGGCCTTGATGGGCGCCACGGCAGGATGGAGCCGCAATACGCAGCGCGTCTGTCCACCCTCGAGTTCCTCCACCGTGTAGGCGTCACACAGTACCGCCAGACAGGTGCGGTCGATCCCCACCGAGGTCTCGATCACGAGCGGAATGAACCGCTCCTTCGTGTCGGGATCCGTGTAGGCGAGATCCTTGCCGGAGTACTGGCTGTGGCGCGAGAGATCCCATTCGCCCCGGTCGTGGATGCCTTCGATCTCCTGCCAGCCGAACGGGAACTGGTACTCGACGTCGACGGCCTGCTTGGCGTAGTGCGCCAGCTCGTCTTCCTCATGGGGCCGCGTGCGCAGCCGGTCCTCGCAGAGGCCGAGCTCTCGGTGAAACCGCACGCGCTCCGCGAGCCAGTGCCCAAACCACTTGTCGCGCTCGGACGGGTGGCAGAAGAATTCCATCTCCGCCTGTTCGAACTCCCGAGAGCGAAAGATGAAGTTGCGCGGATTGATCTCGTTGCGGAAGGCCTTGCCGATCTGCGCGATTCCGAAGGGAAGTTTCTGGCGTGCCACTTCGCGCACCCGTCGAAAGTCGTTGAAGATCGGCTGACAGGTTTCGGCGCGAAGCCACGCCACCGAGGCCGAGTCTTCCGAGGCACCGATGCGCGTCTCGAGCATCAGGTTGAAGTCGCGCGGATCGGTGAAATCGTGCTCCGACGAGCCCTCACGCGAGGAACAGGGACCCGCTTCATCGAGCTGATCGGCGCGAAATCGTTTCTTACAGGCACGGCAATCGACCATCGGATCGCTGAAGTGCTCGACGTGGCCAGAGGCCTCCCAGGTACGCGGGTGACAAATGATCGAGCTGTCGAGACCCTCGACGTCATCGCGCTCGCGGACGACACGCTGCCACCAGAGCGCCTTCAGGTTGTTCCTCAGCTCGACGCCCAGGGGCCCGTAGTCCCAGAAGCCGTTGATACCGCCGTAGATCTCACTCGACGGAAAAACGAATCCGCGCCGCGCGCACAGCGAAACGAGTTCGTCCATGCGCTCGAGGCGCTCTTGCCTTCCGCGATCGGTCATCTCGATTCCTGTCCGGGTGGCCGTGGCGGCGGCGAGTATATCGGCTTTTCCCGGGGCGCCCCCCGGTGGGCGGCAGGCGGAGCGATCGGCACCCTCTGCTCGAGGAAGCGACGGCTGCGCAACTCCACACCCACGTGGAAGCGCTCGAAGCGGCCGATCAGCAGGCGAGCTTCAGACAACAGTTCTTGCGGCAGCACCAGCCGATGCAGCTGCGACAGATCGAAGCGCATTCCCTGCTCGAGCGCCCTGAGCGTCCCCGCGTGCACCCGGAGACAGCCGTCACCCTCCCGGGTGCAGGACGCACAGACCGTGCCGCCGTCCGCCACGTGGAAGAGCGCCGCGGCGCCTGCGGCAACCGCCGGCCGGCCACAGCGAACACAGCGGGAGAACTCGGGGCGCAGCCCCAGCGCATCGAGCGCCCTGAGCTCGAGCAGCGTGCGCAAACAGCCATCGACAGGCCGCTCAGAGATCAATTCGAGCGATGCGAGCGCAAAGCCGAAGAGCCGACGGGTGTCGGCGCGTGCACCTCCCTCGGGCGCCAGCCGATCGAGCAGCTCCAGCAGGTAGCAACCCAGGGCGAAGCGGCTCGGATCGACCCGCAACGCGCCGAAGTTGTGCAACAAAACGGCCTGGTCGAGGCGCGCCATCGCCCCCCTGCGGCGCCGGTCGATCTGCACTTTCAGGTACTGGAAGAGGTCGAGAGCACCGGAAAAGCGGCGCCGACTGCGGCGGGCCCCCTTGGCGATGGCGGTGACACGACCGGCATCCGGCAGCAAGAGGTGCAGGATGCGATCGGACTCGCCAAAGTCCACCGCGCGCAGCACGAGGGCCGGGGTCGGCGTCGACTTCATCTCCCCAGTCTAGGGTGGGCTCTCGCCCACCTCACCCGCCAGCGCCTGCACAGGATCGCGGCGCAGGATGACCTCAGGCGCTTTGGATTCCGGACCGGATCCAAAGAGCACCGAAATGGACATCCAGAGGAAAAGTCCGATCAGCCCGGCACCGACCCCCACGGCCATCCGTGCCAACAGGGCTTTGCGATCGAAGACATCCGGTGCCGCCGGGATTGCCTCGTCCCGCGGTTCGGGCATCAGGCGCATCACCGCCTCATCGGGGTCCAAGCCAAGCGCCGCGGCCACCGCGCGCACGAAGCCCCGGGCAAACCCGTCCGGCGAAAGATCGAAGGCCCCGGCCTCGAGTCGTTCGAGGGACCGGACGGGAATCCGAGTCAGCGCGGCGAGTTCGTCGAGCGAAATACCGCGCAGCCTGCGCTGGCCCGCGAGGTACTGGCCGATGCCTCGGCTCCCTAGCGAAGCGCCTTCAGGTATTCCTCGGACTTTTTCCCCCATGGGCCGTTCGGTGCCTTTACCACGGCTGTGCGAAGGTATCCCATCGCTTCGTGCCGCTTCCCCATCGAGACGTAGATCTCAGCAAGCCGATAATTCACCTCAGCAGTCGCATTCGAACCCGGTGAGAGCCCGAGGACCTGCTCGAAGGACCGGATCGCCTCCATCTTGTTCCCTTGCTCCTGCTCAAGGATGCCGAGATTCATGAGCGTCGGCCAGTAGCTTCCGTTGTGGTCTCGCGCGTACCCCAGCTGCTCGCGCGCGACGGCCAGATCACCCAGCCTGTAGGCGCAGTAGCCCCAGTTGTTGAGCGCCCGCCAGGGCGCCGTGAAGGTCGGGTCGTCGAAGAGAAGCTTCGACTGCTCGATGCAGCCCGCGTAGCGACCCTGATTCAGGTAGAGGCTCGACAGATTGAAACGGACCTCGAGTGCCCGCGGGTTCAGATCCAGGACCCGCTCGAACCGCTCCTCGGCCTCGGCCTGCTTCCCCTTGCGCAGGAAGGCGATGGCCAGGGAGTGCTGCACCCGCTGGTTCTCCGGATCGAGCCGCTCGGCCATCAGCAGCTCTCGCACGGCCAGCTCTAAACGGTCGTTTTTTATGTGGTCGGCGGCCATGTTGAAATGCGCGTAGGCCCGCCGCTCGTCCTGTCGGCTGTCCGCCCTCGGATTGGAGGTCGCGCAGCCCGAGGCACCACCCAGCAGCAAGATCAAGGCGAGCGCAGCGCACCCGGTACCCCACCCGTGGATTTGCAACATTTCCAGTCTCCCGTCTCAGCCGAATCCGCACGAGCCGCTGCCTCCCGGCGGTGGCCGTCAACACCTAGTGCTCCATCGGCTGAGCCGGACGCCGGCTTGAGCTTCAGCACCACGCAGCACCGGGGCCAAGGGCCCGTCCCGCTTGGACCATTCGGGGTGCCGGCGAGAGCCGGGTGCCGACCCTCGCCCTTTCGCCCGTGGCAACGCCCGATACAATGACGGGGAACGACGCAAGGGGGTCTGCGCGCCCACGCTGCGTTGAATACCGGAGCATGTCGCAGAAACCCACCAAAGAATTGCAGAGCGTCGCGATCCGTTTCACCGGGGATTCCGGTGACGGCATGCAGCTGACCGGTACCAAGTTCACCGAGTCGACGGCGTTGGCCGGAAACGATCTCTCGACGCTACCGGACTTCCCGGCCGAGATCCGCGCGCCCGCTGGCACCTTGGCGGGCGTCTCGGGCTTCCAGATCCACTTCTCGAGCCAGGACATCCGCACCCCAGCCGACCATCCGGACGTGCTTGTGTCGTTCAACCCCGCGGCGCTTCGCGCCAACCTCGACGACGTGCGGTCCGGCGGAACGGTGATCCTGAACAGCGATGCCTTTACCGTAAAGGCCCTCGCCCGCGCGGGCTACACCGAGGACCCGCGCCCGACGCTGGCCGACCAGTTCCAGCTCATCGAAGTCCCGCTCACGAAGCTCAACCGCGCGGCTCTGAAGGATCTGAAACTCAGCAGCCGCGAAGCGGACCGCTGCAAGAACTTCTTCGCTCTGGGCCTCATGTACTGGCTCTACAACCGCCCGATGGAATCGACATTGCGCTGGCTCGAGGGCCATTTCGCCGGCAACGTGCTCGAGGCGAACCAGCGCGTCCTGAAAGCCGGATACGCCTTCGGCGAAACGTCGGAGATCTTCCCGCGCTCGTTCGTCGTCCCGCGCGCCAAAATCGAACCGGGGCATTACCGCAACATCACCGGGAATACCGCACTCGCCTGGGGCATCGTCGCCGCGAGCCAGATCATGGACCGACCGGTATTCCTCGGCGCCTACCCGATCACCCCGGCGAGCGAGGTCCTACACGAGGTGTCGCGCTACCGACACTTCGGTGTGAAGACCTTCCAGGCCGAGGACGAAATCGCAGCCGCCAGCACCGCCATCGGGGCATCCTTCGCCGGGTCGCTCGGCGTCTGTACCACGAGCAGTCCCGGCTTCCTCCTGAAGCAGGAGGCGCTCGGCCTGGCCGTGATGGCCGAACTGCCGCTCGTGGTCGTGAACATCCAACGCGCAGGGCCCTCGACGGGCATGCCCACCAAGGCCGAGCAGGCGGACCTGTTGGCGGCGCTCCACGGCCGCAACTCCGAGAGCCCGGTCCCGGTGCTGGCGGCAGACACTCCCGGCAACTGCTTCGACACCGTTCTCGAGGCCTTTCGACTCGCGGTCCGACACATGACGCCGGTGATCGTGCTCTCCGATTCCTACCTCGCGAACAGCGCAGAGCCCTGGCCGATCCCGGACGTCGCGAGCCTGGGGCATGAGAGCGTGCCGCTGCGGGTCGACCCAGCTGGTTTCCAGCCCTACGCCCGCGACGACGAGACGCTGGCCCGGCCCTGGGCCGTGCCGGGAACGCCCGGGCTCGAGCACCGCATCGGGGGTCTCTCGAAGCAGGAAGGCTCGGGCAACGTCAGCTACGACCCCCGTAACAATGAGCGCATGCACGAGTTGCGGCACGAGAAGGTGGCGCGCATAGCCGCGGAGATTCCGGCCATCGAGGTGATGGGTCCAGACCGGGGTGAGTTGCTGGTGGTCGGCTGGGGTGGCACCCGAGGAGCAATCGTCTCAGCATGCGAGGAGGTCCGGCGCGACGGACTCTCCGTCTCGAACATCCACCTGCGCCACTTGAACCCCTTTCCGTCGGACCTCGGCGAGGTGCTGTCGCGTTTCGAGAAAGTCCTGGTAGCCGAACTCAACGCCGGACAGCTCGCGCTACTCCTCCGTGCCGAATTCCTCGTCGACGCCCAATGTCTCGCCAAGATCAAAGGGCAGCCCTTCCGCATCGAGGAAATCCGCGCCCGCATCGACGCCATGCTCCAGGAGAACTGACCATGGCTTCCAGAGCCGCCCTCACCCAGAAAGACTTCGCTTCCGACCAGGACGTTCGATGGTGCCCCGGCTGCGGCGACTACTCGATCCTGGCCAACATCCAGCGGGTGATGCCGGAACTCGGCGTCCCGCACGAGAACTTCGTCTTCGTGTCGGGGATCGGCTGCTCGAGCCGCTTCCCCTATTACATGAATACCTACGGCTTCCACACGATCCACGGGCGCGCTCCCGCGTTTGCCACAGGCATCAAGTGCGCGGAACCCGAACTCTCCGTCTGGGTGGTGACGGGTGACGGCGACGGACTCTCGATCGGTGGGAACCACCTGCTCCACACGATCCGGCGCAACGTCGACCTGCAGATCCTGCTCTTCAACAACCGGGTCTACGGTCTCACCAAGGGCCAGTACTCGCCGACGTCGCGCGTGGGGATGCGCACCAAGTCGACTCCGGACGGCTCGATCGACCACCCGGTCGATCCGATCGCTTTCGCCCTGGGCTCGGGCGCGACCTTCGTCGCCCGCGCCGTGGACGTGGACGCGCAGCACCTCCAGGAAATGTTGCGGCGCGCGCACGCCCACCGCGGAACCGCATTCATCGAGATCCTCCAGAACTGCCCCGTCTACAACGACGACGAGTGGATCGAGGTGGAGGATCGCAAGCAACGGGTGGAGGCGAGCCTGAAGCTCGAGGATGGAAAGCCCCTGGTCTATGGCCCTTCGGGCGACGTTCGGGGCATCCGAATCGAAGACGGCATCCCCTCGGTGATCGAGCTGAGGGACGACCAGGACCCCGTGTCGGCCGGTGTGGCCGTCCACCACGACCGCCACGAAAGCCCCGCCTACGCCTTTGCCCTGGCGAGCCTGCGCCGCACCAAGTTTCCGATTCCCATCGGGGTCTTCCGCGCGGTCGAAAAACCGACCTACGAGGCCCTCCTCTCGGGACAGGTGGCCGCCGCACGCACAAAGCGCGGCGAGGGCGACCTCAAGTCGCTGCTCAACTCTGGCGACACCTGGACGGTGGAAGCCTAGGAGCCCGAGAGGTCCGGGACATTCTTTGCCAGCGTCTCGGCGATCTCGGCGGGAGACGGCGCGACGAAGGCACCAGCCGCCTCGAGTGCGGCGATCTTGTCGCTGGCCCTGCCCTTGCCGCCGGCGATGATCGCACCCGCATGCCCCATGCGTTTGCCCGGCGGTGCGTTCTGCCCGGCGATGAAGGCAGCCACGGGTTTGCTCATCTCGTCGCGAATGAACTCCGCGGCGGTCTCCTCCGCCGAGCCGCCGATCTCGCCGATCATGACCACCGCTCGGGTTTCCGGGTCAGCCTCGAACAGGCGGAGCGCATCGACGAACGTCGTCCCGATGATTGCATCCCCGCCAATCCCCAGGCACGTCGATTGACCGATCCCGAGACGCGAGAGCTGGTCCACGGCTTCGTACGTGAGGGTCCCGGAACGCGATATCACGCCGACGGGTCCGGGGCGTGTGATCTGCGCCGGCATGATCCCGATCCGGCATTGCTCCGGCGTCACGACCCCGGGACAGTTCGGACCCACGAGCCGGAGCTTCGAGCCCTGCAGGGCGCGCTTTGCCCGCAACATATCCAGGGCGGGAATCCCCTCGGTGATGCAGGCCGCGACTCCGATGCCGGCATCCGCCGCCTCGAGAATCGCATCGGCAGCACCCGGGGGCGGGACGAAGATCACAGAAGCGTCGGCTCCGGTATCCGCAACGGCCTGCTCGACCGTGTCGAAGACCGGGATGCCATCGATCGCGGTGCCGCCCTTGCCCGGATGGACGCCCCCCACCACCCGGGTTCCATACTCGACGGACAAGCCGGCGTGGAACCGCCCCATGCGGCCCATGCCCTGAACGATGAGCCGAGTGTCCACATTGCAGAGTATGGCCACGATCAGACTCCCCGCACCGCCGCGACGGCTTTTTCGCCGGCGTCGCGCAGCGTCTCGGCGGAAGTGATGTCGAGCTCGGATTTCGCAAGGATCTCCCGCCCCTCGTCTGCATTGGTTCCCTGGAGGCGCACCACGAGCGGCACTTCGATTCCGAGTTCGGCGGCGGCCGCGACCACGCCCTCGGCGATGAGGTCGCAGCGCACGATCCCCCCGAAGATATTCACCAGGATCGCCCGTACGTTCTCGTCGCGCAGGATGATCTTGAACGCTTCCTTGACCTTCTCCTTGTCCGCGCCACCCCCCGCATCGAGAAAATTTGCCGGACGCCCGCCGCAGTACTGGATCATGTCGAGCGTCGCCATGGCGAGGCCAGCGCCGTTCACCATGCAGCCGATGTCTCCATCGAGCCCGACGTAGGCCAGATCGATCTCCTGGGCCGCCCGCTCGCGGGGGTCCTCCTCCTCCGGATCGCGCAACGCCGCGAGATCGGCGTGGCGGTAGAGGGCGTTGTCATCGAAATTGAGCTTGCAGTCGAGGGCGAAGAGTTCCCCACCCTTGGTGAGCACCAGTGGATTGATCTCCGCCAGTGAGCAGTCCTTCTCGACAAAGAGACGGAAGAGACCGGACAGGAAACCCTCGAGATTCTTCACCTGTGCAGCGTCGAAGCCCAGGCCGAAGCCAACCCGGCGTGCGGCGTATGCGGGAAGTTCGGGAGCACCATCGACGTTCACCGTGATGATCCGCTCGGGAGTCTTCGACGCAACCTCCTCGATCTCGACCCCTCCCTCGGTGGACGCAATGATCGCGAGGTTTTCCGCAGCGCGATCGAGCACGACCCCGAGGTAGTACTCGCGCTCGATCTCCGAACCCGTCTCCACGTAGACTTTGCGTACGAGCTTGCCCTCGGGACCGGTCTGGTGGGTCTTGAGCCTCATGCCCAGCATCTCGCCAGCGACCCGCTTCGCCTCTCCTGGAGACCGTGCCAGCTGGATGCCGCCCCCCTTGCCCCGGCCTCCCGCGTGCACCTGCGCCTTCACCACGACGAGCCCCTTGTCGAGCCCGCGAGCCACCTCCTCGGCCGCAGCCGGCGTAGAAGCCACGCCGCCTTCCGGCACCGCCACCCCATACTGCCGAAGCAGGTCCTTCGCCTGGTACTCGTGAATGTTCATGAGGTTCGACCTCGCTCTTCCCCGGGTTACCGCGCGCGCGTGGCGCCTGCGGACCTCAGAGTTGGATCTGGTCCACGAGGGTGCGAACGTGTTCTACCGACGCGTCGAAGGCCTTCTTCTCCTCGGCCTCCAGATCGATCTCGATCACGCGCTCCACACCGCCCGCACCGAGCACACACGGCACGCCGACGTACAGACCGTCGACACCATACTCGCCTTCGAGAAGGCAGGCACAGGCGAGCACGCGCTTCTTGTCCCTGAGGATCGACTCGGCCATTTCGATGGCCGAGAGTGCCGGGGACACGAAGGCCGAGCCTGTTTTGAGCAGCCCAACCACCTCCCCGCCGGCGCCCTTCGTGCGCTCCACGATGGAGTCGATGCGTTCCTTCGAAATCAACTTGGTCACGGGAATGCCGGCCACCGTGCAGTAGCGGACCAGGGGCACCATCGTGTCGCCGTGGCCGCCGAGCACGAGGGCCGTCACGTCCTCGACCGAGACACCGAGTTCCCAGGCCACGAAGGCGCGGAAGCGCGCTGAGTCGAGAACGCCCGCCATGCCCACCACGCGGTTCTTGGGAAAGCCGGAGACTTCCTTGAACGTGTAGACCATCGCATCGAGCGGATTGGATACGACGATCACGGTGGCGTCCGGCGCATTGTCGCGCACGCCCTGGGCCACCTGCTTCATGATCTTCAGATTGGTATCGAGCAGTTCGTCCCGGGACATACCGGGTTTGCGTGCAAGCCCGGCCGTAATGATCACCAGATCGGCGCCGGCGATCCCAGCGTATTCGTTGGTGCCTCTGATGTCCGCATCCGCGCCTGCGAGCGGGGCGCCCTCGGCCATGTCGAGCGCCTTGCCCTGGGGCAGACCGTCGACGACGTCGAAGAGGACGGGGTCGCCGAGTTCGCGGTAGGCGATCTGCTCGGCCAGCACACCGCCGATGTTGCCACCCCCGATGAGAGCAATCCTGGGTCGTGCCATGGGGAGAGAACTCCTTCTAGTCCATGTTCCGAATGATGGCATCGCCAAACTCCGAGCACTTGAGCTTGGTCGCACCGTCCATCAGGCGCTCGAAGTCGTACGTCACCGTCTTGTCGGCAATCGACTTCGTGATGCCCTTTTCGATCCGGGCCGCCGCATCGCTCCAGCCCATGTACTCGAGCATCATCGCGCCAGATAGAATTACCGAGCTGGGATTCACCTTGTCCTGGCCGGCGTATTTGGGTGCCGTTCCGTGAGTCGCCTCGAAGATCCCGTGGCCCGTGTCGTAGTTGATGTTGGCGCCCGGTGCGATGCCAATGCCACCGACCTGCGCAGCGAGCGCATCGGATAAATAGTCCCCGTTCAGGTTCATGGTCGCGATCACATCGAACTCCTTGGCGCGGGTCAAGACCTGCTGGAGCGTGATGTCGGCGATCGCATCCTTGACGAGCACCTGGCCCTCGGGCGGCTTTCCGTCGCAGTCGTCCCACCCGACGGCCCGGCCCGCGAACTCTTCGCGGGTCAGCTGGTAACCCCAGTCGCGGAAGGCGCCTTCGGTGAACTTCATGATGTTGCCCTTGTGCACCAGAGTCACGCTCTTGCGCTTCTTTTCCACCGCGTACCGGATCGCGGCGCGCACCAGCCGATAGGTCCCCTCCTGGGAAACGGGCTTGATGCCGACCCCGGAGGTCTCGGGGAAGCGGATCTTCTCGACGCCCATTTCCTTCTGCAGGAATTCGATGACCTTCTTCACCTCGGGCGTCCCGCTCTGCCACTCGATACCGGCGTAGATGTCTTCCGAGTTTTCCCGGAAAATCACCATGTCGACGTCCTGCGGATTTCGCACCGGACTCGGCACGCCCGGATACCACTTCACCGGACGCAAACAGACGTAGAGGTCGAGGATCTGACGCAACGCGACGTTCAGGCTGCGGATACCGCCACCGATGGGAGTGGTGAGCGGCCCCTTGATCCCCAGGTGATACTCGCGGAAGGCGTCGAGGGTTTCGCTCGGAAGCCATTCACCCGTGACATCGAAGGCCTTCTGGCCGGCGAGCACCTCCATCCAGGCGATCTTCCGCTGGCCCCCGAAGGCTTTTTCGACAGCCGCGTCGAATACACGCACGGCGGCGGCCCAGATGTCCGGCCCGATGCCATCGCCCTCGATGAACGGCAGGATCGGTCGGTCGGGGACGCGGAGCTTGCCGCTCGGTTCGTGGGTGATCTTCTCCCCCTCGGTGGGGGGCGTAGGGGCATCTTTCGTCATGGGTCTCGCGGTATAAGCGATCCTCGCCCGGGTCGCTACTCGCGAGGGAGTTCGACGCGGATCGTGAGTTCGTCGAGCTGCTGCTGCTCCACGACCCCGGGGGCGTTCATCAACAGATCCTGGGCACGCTGCGTCTTGGGAAATGCAACCACATCCCGCAGGCTTTCGACGCCTGCGAGCACCATCACCCAGCGGTCGAAGCCGTAGGCAAAGCCGCCGTGGGGCGGCGCACCCGCATCCAGCGCGTTCAGCAGGAAGCCGAAACGTGTCTCCGCCTCGCGCTTGGGATAGCCGAGCAGTTCCAGAATACGCCGTTGCACGTCGGAGCGGTGGTTGCGCAGGCTCCCGGACCCCAACTCGACGCCGTTGATCACCACGTCGTAGTGCGTCCCCCGCACCCGGTCGGGATCCGTCTCGAGCAGTCCGAGATCCTCGTCGAGCGGCGCCACGAAGGGCTGGTGCGCGTAGGTCCGCGAACCGTCGTCGGCACGCTTGAAGAGCGGGAAGTCGACCACGAAGACCGCGTCGAAGGCACGGCCGTCCACCCTCCCGAGCCGCTCCCCCAGATCCGTCCGCAGGCGCGAGAGCACCGCGTTCGCCCGGCCGGCCGCATCCGCCTGGAAGAAAATCAAGCTGCCCGGACGCGCGCCGGTCCGTTCGGCCACCATCGCGCGCTCTTCTTCCGAGAAGAACTTCACGATCGGCGACTGCCAGGTGCCGTCGTCGTTCACGCGGATCCAGGCCAGTCCCTTCGCCCCGAGTTCTTTCTTGACGAAGCTCTCGAGCCGGTCCACGTCACCGCGCCCGAGGTCGCCGGCGTCGTGGACCGGCAGACACTTCACGATGCCGCCTGCGTCCACCGCGGCTCGGAACGCCCGGAAGCCGCTCTCGCGAAACGCGTCGGTCAAGTCGACGAGTTCCAGCTGGATGCGCGTGTCGGGCCGGTCCGAACCGAAGCGATCCATCGCCTCGATGTAGGGAATGCGGCGAAACGGGCGCTCCAGCTCGACCCCAGCCGCCTCGGCGCAACCGCGGGCCGTGAGTTCTTCGAGCACGTCGAGCACCTCCTCGACCCCGACGAACGACATCTCGAGATCGATCTGGGTGAACTCCGGCTGCCGGTCGGCGCGCAGGTCCTCGTCCCGGAAACAGCGCGCGATCTGGAAGTAGCGCTCGAAGCCCGCGATCATCAGCAACTGCTTCATGATCTGCGGTGACTGCGGCAACGCGTAGAACTCGCCCGGGTGCAGGCGGCTCGGAACCAGGAAATCCCGCGCACCCTCGGGTGTCGAATTGGCGAGTACCGGCGTCTCGATCTCGAGAAAGCCCTGGGCCACCAGACTGCTCCGCACCGACTGCGCCAGTGCGTGCCGCAACTGCAGCGCGCGCTGGAGGGGCGGCCGACGAAGGTCGTGAAGCCGGTAACGCAAGCGCGCCTCCTCGTCCGCGTCCGCTTCCTCTTCGATCGCGAAAGGCGGCGGAGTCGCGCGGTTGAGCAGCCGGAGTTCGGAGACCTCGACCTCGACTTCGCCGGTCGCGAGCTTCGGATTCACCGTGTCTGCCGACCGGCGCATGACAACGCCCCTCACCAGGATCACGTACTCCGAACGCAGCTCGCCCGCCCGTGCGTGAGCCTCGGGAGAGGCGTCCGGGCGAAAGACCACCTGCACCCGCTCGCCGCGGTCGCGAAGGTCGACGAAAATCACGCCGCCGTGGTCACGGCGGCGGTGTACCCAGCCCGCGAGCACGACCTCGCGGTCCACGAGATCCGCGCTCACCTCGGCGGCGGCATGCGTCCGGCGCAATTCGCCCATCGCATCCGGCGCAACCTCTTCGCGGCTCACGAAGCCCCTCCACCCGGCGACAGAAAACAGGAAAACTCAAGTAAAAACAGGTGGTTGGATAGCAGTCGCCCTGCGCCGTGTCAATCCTCGGAGAGATCCGAGGCGGAGACGGAACAGTTGCGGCCTTTCGATTTCGCCCGGTACATGGACTTGTCGGCCGCGTCGAGGAGCGTTTCCCGGCTGCGGCCGTGCACGGGATGGGTCGCCACGCCGATGCTGATCGTAAGGCGAACAGGCCGGCCCCCTCCTCCCTCGAAGAGCGTCTCGGCGACCGTGCGCCGGATGCGCTCAGCGACGGCCATGGCCTGCTCCTCGCCCGTATCTACGAGCAGGATCGTAAACTCGTCGCCGCCGTAGCGCGCCAGCGTGTCGACCTGGCGGATACATTCCTGAAGAACCCGGGAGAGCTTGCGCAGCACCTCGGAGCCCACCAGATGCCCATGCTCGTCGTTGACGCGCTTGAACCGGTCGAGATCCAGGAAGAGGATCGAAAGCTGCTTGCCGTAGCGGTCTGCACGCTGGATCTCACGCGCGGTCGCCTGGAACAGGAAACGCGCGTTGTAGACGTCGGTCACGTCGTCTACCAGGGCGCGCTCCTTCGCCCGGCCGTAGCGTTCGGCGTTTCGGAGCGCGAGCTCCGAAAGGCTGCGCACCATCACCGCGTGAGAAATGGCCTCCTCGCCGAAGTCCGCCCGGTCGCCGAAGACCCAGAGCACGCCCTGTTCGCTCTCGGATCCGCACATCGGCACTGCCAGAATCCGCCCGCATTCGACGCCGGCCTCGGCGAGTGCATCGTGCACCACACCATCGGCGACGACCCGGGGCACGTCGAACGATTCCCGGCCGACGAGCTTCTCCAAAACCATTACGCCGCGCAGTCGCCGGGTTTCGGATTCGTCGAAGCCCCGGAAAGCAACTCCGTCCGAGTTCTGCAGCGAACGCCGAAAGAGCGCAAGGCCACGGGATTCCCCCACCGCGCCAAGCAGCACGTCGAGCGCAACTGCGAAGACCTCCCCGCCATCGAGACAGCTCACCAAGGCCCGACTCGCCTCGAGCGTGCGCAGCGAATCGCGCAGCTCTTCGTTCTCCTCGAACAACTGCTGGCGCGTCAGCTCGTCGGGTCCGGTGTTCATGGGGAATCCACTCCCGGCCCTCCGTTCGGCTTGCAGGATTGCCGGCTTGAGAGGCCAGGTGTGTGAAAATAGCCCCGCATCGAGGCGTCTGCCAAACCTCGCCACGATAGCGGGCTGCGCTGCGCAATGTCTTGCGCAGCGGCTAGACCCCCGCGCGGGCCCTCGCGCCCGGGTACGATCCTGCGTAGGAGAGGAACCCATATGGCTGAATTGGAAGCCGGACTCGATAGATGGCGACGAGCCGCGGACGAGTTTCGCTGGGAGATACCGGACCCTTTCAACTTCGGACGGGACGTGGTGGACCAGTTCCCGCCGGAACAGCCAGCGCTGCTCTGGCGCGGTGGCGAAGGCTCTGAGCGCCGCCTCGGATTCGGGGAGATCGCGGAGCAGTCGAACCGGGTCGCTCACCTGCTGAAAAATCTCGGCGTCGGCCCCGGCGACGCCATCATCGTAATGCTGCCGCGCATCCCCGAGTGGCACATCGTCATGGTGGGTGCGCTCAAGGCCGGGACGCTCGTGATCCCCTGTTCCACCATCCTGCGTCCAAAAGACATCGCCTACCGCGCGGAGCACAGCGCCGCTGTCGCGGTCGTGACCACCCCGGACCAGGCCGTGTTGGTCGACCAGGTTGGGGCCGAGGCGGCAAGCCTGCGCCACCGGCTCTGCGTCGCGTCGCCCGGCGCGGCGCCGCCCGACGGCTGGACGGACCTGGCGACGGCTCTCGCCAGCCAGGCAGCGGATTCCAGCGCCAGCCGGGAAACCCGCGCGGCGGACCCCGCCCTCGTCTACTACACCTCCGGAACCACCGGCCCGCCCAAGGCCGTTCTCCACGCGCACGGCTACACCTTCGCCCAGCGGTACACCTCGGAGTTCTGGCACGGCGTGCGCGCGGGCGATCGCGTCTGGACGACGAGCGACACGGGATGGGCCAAGGCGGCCTATGGCGTGATCTTCGGGCCCTGGAGCCTCGGTGCCGAAGTCGTGCTCCTCGACGCGCGCTTCGACCCGCGGACCGAGCTCTCGCTCCTCGAGCAACTCGCACCCCAGGTCTTCTGCGCCCCGCCCACCGAGTTCCGCATGCTCGTAAAGGAGAACCTCTCCGGGCTATCGGTGCCGCAGCTGCGCGAGTGCGTCTCGGCCGGAGAGCCCCTCAACCCCGAGGTAATCCGGGCCTGGCGCGACGCCACCGGGCTCACCATCCGCGACGGCTACGGACAGACCGAAAGCATCCTGCTCGTCGCGAACTATCCGGGAATTCCCGTTCGCCCCGGCTCCATGGGGCTCCCCATGCCCGGGCACCGGATCGAGGTGATCGATGCCGCCGGGATCCCCCTGCCCCCGGGAGAGGTCGGTGACATCGCCGTGCACGGCTCGCCGCCCGGCCTGTTTCGCGAGTACTGGAAGGACCCCGCTGCGACCGAGAAGACGCGTCGGGGCGAGTGGTACGTGACCGGCGACCGCGCGACCCGGGATGAGGCAGGCTATTTCTGGTTCGTGGGGCGCGACGACGACGTGATCATCTCCGCCGGCTACCGCATCGGCCCCTTCGAAGTGGAGAGTGCCCTCGTCGAACACTCCGACGTCGTGGAAGCCGCGGCGGTCGCCGCCCCGGATCCCGACCGCGGTGCCATCGTCAAAGCATTCGTGGTGCTCCGCGACGGGGCGTCCCCTTCGGACGAACTCGCGGGCGAACTGCAGGAGCACGTCAAGCGATCTACCGCCCCCTACAAGTACCCCCGCGCGATCGAGTTCGTAGCGGATCTGCCCAAGACCGTCAGTGGCAAAATCCGCCGCGTCGAACTGCGCGCTCGCGGCTGAAGCGCCTGGAGCCGGGGCGCGTCAGAGCATGCGGCCGACGCCGAGGTCTTCCTTCGGAAGGATCTGGGACCAGGTGTGACCGCCATCTGCGCTGCGCAGGATCATGCCCTGCTGGCCAACGATATAGCCGACGCCGCTCCCCCGATCGAAACCGACGTCGCGCATGAAAGTAAAAACGGTTGGAAACTCGTCGGCCTCCGGCGCAACCCAGGTCACGCCACCGTCCTCCGATATGCGAATGAGTCCCTTCTCACCGATGGTCACGTCCCGGTCGCTGCTGGCGACGGAGAAGAGGGCCTGCTTCCGGTCGATCGTTACGTAGCGCCAGGTGCGACCGCCATCGACACTGCGCAGGACCACGCCACCCAGTCCGGAGATGAGGCCATTGTTCTCGTCGCTGAAGTCGAGGGTGAAGAGATACGGGTTCTGGATCACCGAGACCTTGACGAGAGCCTCGGCAGCCACGCGGCCCTCGAAGTAGCGGTCGAGAAACGTCGGATCGTGCTCGAGGAAGTCTTCGTAGTCCCACGGCGGCTTGTTGGGCATCCGCATGCGGTCCTGGAGAATGCCCGCCTCCTCGAGGACCGCCTTCGTCTCGTCGATGCGGGCGGAGATGATGTCGAAGAGCGGATAGGGATCGTTCGGGTCGCCAAACTCCGCGAGTTCCTCCGGACTCACGAAGACGTCGATCAGCACGTTCAGGTGCGTCTCGTATTCGATCTTCGAGGCGAATTCCACCAAGCCCTGCTTCGATTCTCCGTCGATACCGATGACATTGTGTCCGAGTGGAATCGGATCCATGAATACATCCCCGACCACCTCGCCGCGTCGCCACGTCTTGCCCCGGTCGTCGCTGCGGTAGATGTAGCCGAATTCGCCGATGATCCAGCAGCTCTGGCTGGGCGGATCGAGACACGACACGAAGTTCAACCCGACGTCCTCGTAGACCTTCTCGCCCTCGCGGACCTTTTCCTGGTCACTGGGCGACAGCCATACGAACATCGGATGATCGAGTGTCACGAGCACCGAATTGTCCTGCCAGGTCTCGCCAGCATCCTCCGTGAAGATCCGCGTCCCCCACTCGCCGACAGCCCATGCAGTATTGGCATCCACCGCATGCACACCGAATAGGTGAACGCCCTCGTCGGTCTTGAGATTGGGCTGGGGGTGCCACGTCTTTCCACCGTCATCGGTGCGGAGGATGGTCCCGAGCTGGCCCACCGCCCAGCCGTGCTCGGCATCGGCCATCGAAACCGAATAGAGCAACATCTTCGTGCCGGTGTCGCCCTTGTGCCAATCGGCCCCACCGTTGTCGGTCCAGTAGGCGGCCCCGTGATAGCCCACGGCCACGGCGTGATTCTCGTCTACCGGAGACACAGAGAAGAGATCGTCGTAGATGTCGATCTCGCCTTCGGCCACCCTCGGGCTGAAATCGAGTTGGTGACAGCCGATCGAGGCGAAGGCAGCCGCCAGGACCAGGGAGAGCAAACGGTGAGAGTCGAAGGGCATGAGGATCCTTTCTCGTGCGGGTGCCCAGACTACTTCGCAGGGTGCCAGAAATTCAACGGTGTCCTGAGAGGCGGAGGCCCTGCAGACGGATGAAGCCGGTCGCGTCCCCCGGGTCGTAACTGTCAGCGGCCCCAGCGTCATCGAACGTCGCGAGCGCCTCGTCGTAGAGCGAGACGGGCGATCGGCGACCGGTTACCGCAACGCCGCCCTTGTACAGCCGAACGCGAACCTCACCCGTGACGTTCTCCTGTGAGGCGTCCACCACCGCGCGGAACCACTCCATCTCCGGAGAGAACCAGAAGCCGTTGTAGATGAGTTCGGCGAAGCGGGGAGACAGCCGGTCGCGCTCGTGCATCACGTCGCGGTCCATGGTGATGGACTCCATGGCACGGTGGGCGATATGCAGCACCGTGCCACCCGGGGTCTCGTAGACACCGCGCGATTTGAGTCCGACGAAACGGTTCTCGACCATGTCGATCCGCCCGACACCGTGTTCGCCGGCCACACCATTGAGGCGCGAGAGCAACAGGACCGGATCCAGCGCCTCGCCGTCGATAGACACAGGTGTTCCCTTCTCGAAACCGATCACCAGTTCCGAAGGCACATCGGGCGCTGCCTCCGGCGAGCGCGTCATCACGAACATCTCCTCGTCCGGCGCACGCCACGGGTCTTCGAGCACACCTCCCTCGTACGAGACATGCATCAGGTTCCGATCCGTCGAGTAAGGTTTCTTCAACGTGGCACTGACGGGAATGCCGTACTTCTCGGCATAGGCGATGCAGTCGGGCCGAGAGCGGATGTCCCAGTCCGCATCGCGCCAAGGCGCGATGATCTCGAGGTCCGGTGCGAGCGCTCGGAAGGTCAACTCGAAGCGCACCTGGTCGTTGCCCTTGCCCGTGGCCCCGTGGGCCACCGCGTCACATCCCATCTCCAGCGCCACCTGGGCCTGCTCCTTGGCAATCAGCGGGCGCGCCAACGCGGTCCCGAGCAGGTAGAAACCCTCGTAGACGGCGGCCCCGCGGATCGCCGGATAGACGTAGTCGCGCACGAACTCCTCGCGGAGGTCGCGCACCACGCAGTCGAGAGCGCCCGTGGCCCGCGCCTTCTCGGGCAGGCCCGAGAGTTCCTCCTCTTGGCCGACATCAGCGGTAAACGCCACGACCTCGCAGCCGTGATTCTCGATCAGCCAGTGCAGGATGACGGAGGTGTCGAGCCCACCGCTGTAGGCCAGACATACGCGCTTCACCGGACGCCGGGGGGGCATCGAGAGTCCTCCGGCGCGCGAGTCTACTGATTCTGCGCGTGCAGTCGAATGGCGGTAGTGCGCCCGGACTTCGGATGGGAAGAGACGCGAACATCCCCGCCGAGAACGGCGACCCGGTCGATCACCCACTGCGGCGGCTCATCGGCCGCTCCGCTCGGGGGCGGCTCCTTCAGCGCCAGCACCACCCAGACAGCAGCGTCTCGCTCGACGGTTCGCGCCGCGAGCACGAGCGACGTGCCGGACTCGAGGGCAGCCAGACGCGCGCGCAACAGGCCCTCGAGCGCCTCGCGAAACCCCACCGCGTCACCGTATACGACCGGAAGCTGTGCGGGCATGCGGACGTCGAGACCCACCCCGGCCGCGGCGAACTCCTCGGTGAGCCCGGCGGCCAGGCCGGATGCGACGCGCGACGGATCGAACCCTTGCTCCCGGGGCGCAGCCGGACGGCGCCCGGCGAGCACGTCGCCGAGTTCACCCGTGCAGCGGCGCAACTCCCCAACCGCCTTGCCGGCCTCGCTCAGCAGATCCCTGAGCTTCGCGTCCGGCGAATCCGCTATTCGATCGACGATCTCCTCGAACGCGGTATCAATGGCCTCGACCGAGGATTGCGCCTCGCGCTGGAGGCGGTGTGCCCGTTCGTCGTCCGGCGCACTCTCATTGAACAGGATCACCACACCGACCCGCGCGTCTTCCGCCACGATGGGCGACGCGAGCCCGGCGTAGCCGACTCCAGCGTGGCGCACGCGAAAGCGCTGGCTGGCGCCGCATGCGCACACTTGTGCCACCGCATGGAGCACCATCTCGCGGACACCACCCTCGAAGAGGCTCGCGAGAGGCTGGCCGATCACCGTCTCGGCAGAGACCGCGAACCGCGCCTCGAAGGCGGGGTTCACGTAGGCGGCGCACCCGTCCGGATCGCCAACCACGAGCGGAGCATCGAGGAACGACAGCAGCGAGGGAGAACTCACGCGCTCACTTCTCCTCGGGGAGTTCAAACGCCGCGTGCTCCCGGCTCAGCATGTCGATCTCTTCATCGCAGAGCGTTCCGCGTGCGCTCACCGTGATCGACTGCTCGCTCTGTGTCGCCAGATCACGGGCCGAAACGCTTACGATGCCGTTGGCATCAATGTCGAATGCCACCTCGATCTCCGGCTCGCCCTTTCGCGCCGGTGGGATGTTGTTGAGGATGAACTCGCCCAGCAGATCGTTGTCTGCGGCGAGCGTGCTCTCGCCCTGCATCACCCGGATCTTCACCGCCGACTGCTCGTCACGGGTCGTGGTGAATACATGCGATTTCATCACTGGGACGGTCGAATTCCGCGCAATCAGCGCTGCGAAATGCCCGTCGAAGGTCGCGATCCCCAGGGATAGCGGAGTCACATCCAGGAGCAGCACGTCGGTTTCATCGGCCGTGAGTACACTTCCCTGGATGCAGGCACCGACCGCGACGACCTCGTCTGGGCTGACGCCCCGGTGAGACCGCTTTCGGAAGTAGTCGGACACCACCTTCTGCACCAGGGGCATGCGGGTCTGCCCCCCCACGAGAACCACGTGGTCCACGTCCTCGATGCCCAGTTGGGCATCGTTCAGGCACTGCTTCACGCAATACAGGGTCTCATCGATGACATCGCGCACCAGACCCTCGAGCGTGTCGCGATCGACACTGAGGTTGAGGTGTCGGGGGCCACTGGCGTCGTTCGCGATGAACGGCAGATTCACCTCGGTGGTCTGCATGGCGGAAAGATCGCACTTGGCCTTCTCAGCGGCGTCCTTGAGGCGCTGGAGCGCCATGGCGTCATGCCGCAGTTCGAGACCCTCCTGGGCCTCGAACTCCTTCAGCAGGTGATCGACGAGCCGGAGATCGAAGTCTTCGCCGCCGAGGAAGGTGTTTCCGTTGGTCGCCAGCACCTCGACCACCCCATCGCCGAGTTCCACGATCGAGATGTCGAAGGTGCCCCCACCCAGGTCGTAGACGACGATCTTCTCCTCCACTTCGCGACCAATGCCGTACGCCAGCGCGGCCGCAGTGGGTTCATTGAGAATGCGCAATACGTTGAGGCCGGCGATTTTCCCCGCGTCCTTGGTGCACTGCCGCTGCGTGTCGTTGAAGTGTGCGGGAACGGTGATGACGGCATCCTCGACGATTTCCCCGAGATACTCCTCGGCGACGTGCTTCATGTCCCGCAGAAGGATCGCCGCGATCTCCGGGCAGGTGAATGTCTTTCCCGCGATCTCGACCCTGGCGTCGTCGTTCTCCCCGCAAACGATCGAATACGGGCACAGGTCCACCGCACGGCTGACCTCTTCGGAATCGAAGCGGCGCCCAATGAGGCGCTTTGAAGCAAAGACCGTATTCGTGGCGTTGGTGATGGCCTGGCGCTTCGCCAGGTGACCCACGAGACGCTTGCCGTCCTGGGAGATCGCAAACATCGAAGGCGTGGTCTTGTAACCACCCGGATTCGGGATCACGATGGGCTTGCTTCCATCGATGACGGCCACGCACGAGTTCGTAGTGCCGAGGTCGATGCCAATCACTCGGCTCATTGCTTGCCTCCAGGAGTGCGCCCCGGCCGCTGCCGGAGCTTTCTGAGCTCGTCATGGGCACGCGAATCGTCCGGGTCGAGACGACGTGCTTCGCCGAACGCCTCGATCGCCTTCTTGCGCAAACCGCATCGCCGCAGCACACGCCCACGGGTGAGGTGGTACGAAGCGGAGTCGGGCGCCAGCTCGCAGGCCCGGTCCGCGTACTCCAGGGCGCGCTCGAAGTCTTCGAGTTCGAACGCGAGTTGGGCGGCGCAGTTGTGGGACGCGTGATCGGCGGGCCGGCAGTGCAACACCTCGTCGTACAGACCCAGCGCTTCGACACGCGAGCGCGCGTCCCAATCCCCATCGGCTTTGGACAGCAGGTCCTCCGCCCGCACCCGGTTCACCTCGATCTGGATCTCTCCGAACCGCCGCTTGTAACCCTCGTCCCACGGGTCGAAGGCGATCGCCAGCCGGATATTGTGGGCCGCTTCCTTCCAGTTCCCTTGGTGACTGGACACGCGCGAGGCTTCGGCCAGTTGCCGAGCCCGGAACTTGCGTTCGGCGACCACCTCTAGGGGGAGCCTGAACTGTTTGCGCAACCGTTCGAGCCAGCGGCGCTTCTCGAGCCCCTGCGAGTTCGCTGCACCGCCCGTCTCATGCGGTGGCGGCCGTTCGGCGCCAAGAGAGCGCTCGAGTTCGGCCCGGAGAGTCGGATCCCGCAGGAGTTCGTAACCGAGGACGACCTTCTTGAAGATCCGGTCGAGGCGCCGAGCAAAATGACCGATCTCGCGCCCGAAGTAGCGATCGGGGTGAAAGTCCTTCGAGAGCTTGAAATAGGCCCGCTTGACCTCTTGCACGTCCGCATCGAGCGGCACGCCGAGCAATACGTGATAGGGCTGCTCCAGCCGCTTCTCGAACGCGAGGATGCGTTCCTGGAACTCGACGGGCAGCTGAAGCGATGCGTCGATGCCCTCCGCTACCCCCGGCGAGGACGGTTTGGCCGCGGCGGACTCCCCGAGGTTGCCCCCGGGGGCGGTTGTGCCCAGTCGCACCGCGCCGTCCTGGAGCCAGCGCTCGAGGCACTCGTCCACACGCGCGGGCGCGACTCCCGAGACCGAGCGCAGCTCCGCCCACGATGTGAAGCCATCGATGCGAGAGAGTAGGAAGCCCTCCTCGGTGCCGAGCACCGAGGCCTTCTCCTCCCAACCCGGCACGAGCTGCGGCACCCGGTCTTCCTCACTTCGGTCTCCGGCGGCGTCTGCCACGCCCCCCCCCCCGCCGCGGGCGCGAGAGACGCCCGCACGCCTAGGCCTGATCGGCAGACGGGACCGGAAAATGAGACGCAGCCGCGTGATTCTGGGCTTTCTGCGCGGTGGGCCTGCCCCCCCACGGGGGGCGTCAGGACGGGGGCGCGAGCAGGCGCTCGAGGATGGCCTTCTGGGCGTGGAGCCGGTTCTCGGCCTGATCGAAGACGATGCTCCGCTCGCCATCCAGGACGTCGTCGGTGATTTCCTCACCGCGGTGGGCGGGCAGGCAGTGCAGCACAAAAGCATCGGGAGCGGACCGCAGGAGAGCGGCGTTGACCTGGTAGGGGGCGAAGATTTCCCGGCGCCGCTCGCGCTCGTCCTCCTGCCCCATGCTCGTCCAGACGTCCGTGTAGACGAAATCGGCGCCGTCCACCGCCCGCTCCGACTCCTCGAACCAGCTGAGCCGGGCTCCGCTGGCGCGCGCCAAGTCATCGGCCTGCTGCCGCACCCGCGCCGAGGGCCGGTGACTTGGCGGCGTCGCGAGCCGCAACTCGAGGCCCAGCACGGCCGACCCGAGCAGCAGCGAGTTGGCCACGTTGTTGCCGTCGCCCACGTAGGCGATGACCGCGTCCTTGAGCGGCCGGCGTTCGGCAATCGTCTGAAAATCCGCCATCACCTGACAGGGGTGGAGCAGATCGGTGAGCCCGTTGATCACCGGAATCGTTGCCGCCGACGCGAACTCCTCCACCAGATCGTGGCTGAAGGTACGCGCGACGAGTCCGTCGAGCCAACGCGACAGGTTGCGCGCGACGTCGCCGGGCGACTCCCGCGTGCCGATCCCCACCTGCTCCGGCCGCAGCAGGATCGCGTGCCCGCCGAGCTGAGTCATGCCCGCCTCGAAGGTGACGTGGGTGCGCAGAGAGGGTTTCTCGAAGAACATCGCGAGCACACGCCCCTGAAGGGTCTGCGGGCGCTGTCCGGTACGGTCGAGTTCCTTGAGCCGCCGCGCCCTATCGAGCAGTCCCCACAGCTCGTCGGCGGGCCATTCGGCGAGGCTGACGAAATTCTTCGGCATGGTTCCTCAGTTGGTGATCAGGGTTCCGACCCCAACATCCGTGAAGATCTCGAGCAGCACCGCGTGGAGCACCCGGCCGTCGATCACGTGGGTGCGGTGCACCCCGCGCTCGAGCGCATCGACGCAGCAGCGCACCTTCGGAATCATACCCTCGCGGATCGTCCCCTCGGCGATGTACTTGCGCGCCTCCTCGACGGTAACTCGTGGCAAGAGTTCGCCGCTGGCGTCCCGGACTCCCTCGACGTCGGTCAGCAGAATGAGCTTCTCGGCGGCAAGCGACGCAGCAATGGCGCCCGCCGCCTCGTCCGCGTTCACGTTGTGGGTCACCCCGGCGTCGTCGACCCCGATCGGGGCGATCACCGGGAGGTAACCGGCGTCGTTCACCGCCACGATCGGAGCGGGATCGACGGCCACCACCCGGCCCACCCGGCCGAGGTCCCGGTCATCCTCCAGGTGACGCGTCACCCGGATCATGTCGCCATCGCTGCCGGTCAGGCCCACCGACCGGCCACCGCTCCGCTGGACGAGGGCGACGATCTCGCGATTGACCTTGCCGCCGAGAACCATTTCCACCACTTCCATCGTCGCATCATCGGTAACGCGCAGCCCATCGACGAAAGTCGAGCTCTTGCCGAGCCGCTCGAGCGTCTCGCCAATCTGCGGACCGCCGCCGTGGACGATCACCGGACGCAGGCCGATGTACTTGAGCAGCACCACGTCCACTGCGAAGGAGACCCGCAGCGCTTCGTCTTGCATCGCACTGCCGCCGTACTTGATCACGATGGTCTTGTCGAAGAAGCGCCGAATGTACGGAAGCGCCTCGATCAAGATCTCGGCCTTGTCGATCAGTTCCTTCATCAGCCCCATGCACCGCGTTCGCGCAGCGCCTCCGAAACAGCGTCGATTGATTCGAGCAGACTAAAATACCGGAGGACGTTGCGAACCGCCGCCGTGAACCCGGTCGGCCTCATCTACAGGATGTAGCGGGAGAGATCCTCATCCTGGACGAATTCCAGCAGCCGCTCACGCACAAAGGCCTCGTCCACCACATGGTGAGCCGGTCCCATGTCGGGGGCCTCGAAGGAGAGATCCTCGAGCAGGCGCTCCATCACCGTGTGCAGCCGGCGCGCCCCGATGTCGTCGGTCTGACGGTTCACCCGGGCCGCGAATTCCGCAATCGTCCGGATGCCATCCTCTTTGAACTCGAGCTCGATGTCCTCAGTGCGCAGCAGCTCCGTGTACTGGCGCACGAGCGAGTTTCGCGGCTCCGCCAGGATCCGGACGAAGTCCTCCTCGGATAGGCTCGCCAGCTCCACGCGAATCGGGAAGCGTCCCTGGAGTTCTGGAATCAGGTCCGAGGGCTTCGTGGCGTGGAAGGCCCCGGCAGCGATGAAGAGCACGTGATCCGTGCGCACGACGCCGTGCTTGGTCTGCACCGTAGATCCCTCGACGATCGGCAGCAGGTCCCGCTGCACGCCCTCGCGGGACACATCGGCTCCCTGACGCGCTCCGGACCCCACGGCGACCTTGTCGATCTCGTCGATGAAGACGATGCCCGACTGCTCGACCCGCGCGACCGCCTGTTCGCGCACGGCGTCCATGTCGACGAGTCGGGCCGCCTCCTCGGCCACCAGCGCCTCTCGCGCGGCCGGCACCTTGAACCGACGGCGGCGTGTGCGCGTCGGCAGCATGCCCCCGAGCAGATCTTTGAACTGCATGCCCATCTCCTCGACACCCTGGGGTGTGAAGAGCGACACGGTCTGAGCAGCACCGGCGTCTTCGAGTTCGAGTTCCACCTCTCGGTCGTCGAGTTCGCCCCGGCGCAACAGACGGCGCAGCTTCTCGCGGGTCTCGTTCACCCCGATCGGAACCAACTCACCGGACGGGGCCGGCTCCGGCGGCGGCAACAGGGTGTCGAGCAGACGTTCCTCGGCCTGATCTTCGGCGCGGGCCTGCACCCCACATTTCGCCTCGTCGGTCACGATCTGCACCCCGGTCTCGACGAGATCGCGCACGATCGACTCCACGTCGCGGCCCACGTAGCCCACCTCGGTAAACTTCGAAGCCTCCACCTTGACGAAGGGCGCCTGCGCCAGCTTCGCCAGGCGGCGAGCCACCTCGGTCTTTCCAACACCGGTCGGCCCGATCATGATGATGTTCTTGGGCGCGATCTCATCGCGCAGCTCATCGGGCACCTGCTGACGCCGCCACCGGTTGCGCAGAGCAATTGCGACGGCGCGCTTCGCCTCGCCCTGCCCCACGATGTAACGGTCGAGTTCAGAGACGACCTCACGGGGAGTAAAGCTCCGCGGTCCGGTCACGGCAGTGTCACCACCGAGACATTGTCGTTGGTGTAGATGCAGATCTCCGCCGCCACGCCCAGCGCCTCGGTGGCAATCTCCTCCGCCGAGAGCTGGGTGTGGCGCGCCAGGGCGCGGGCCGCCGCCACGGCGTAGGAGCCGCCGGAGCCCACGGCCGCGATTCCGTCGTCGGGCTCGATCACGTCACCGTTGCCCGAGACCACGAGTACACTCTCGACGTCACCTACCACCAGCAGCGCCTCGAGGCGCCGCAGGGCGCGGTCCGTGCGCCACTCCTTGGCCAGTTCGACGGCGGCGCGGCGCAGGTTGCCCCGCTGCTCATCGAGCTTCGCCTCCCAACGCTCTCCCAGGGCCATGGCGTCAGCGGCGCCTCCGGCGAAGCCGATCAGCGCCTCGTGGTCCGCTGCCTTGCGGACCTTCTGCGCACGGCTCTTGACGACGGTGTCGCCGACCGTCACCTGCCCATCCGAGACCATGGCAATGCGCCCTTCGCGCACCACGGCGATCACCGTCGTTGCCCGCACCCGTTCCGCGCCCTCTGCTTCGCTCATGACCGACTCCGCAGCCGTCCCGCCCTCTGCTTCGCTCATCACCCACTCCGCCGCCGTCCGGCAGCTCGTTGCCTCCGCGCCCGCGGGTGCGCGCGATCATACACCTCTACCAGTCGCTCGGCGGAGACGGCGGTGTACTTCTCGGTAGTGGCGAGGCTCGCGTGCCCGAGAAGCTCTTGGATTTCGCGCAGGTCCGCACCCATGTCGAGCAAGTGCGTCGCGTAGCTGTGGCGCAGGCGATGCGGATGCACCGCTCCCGCGATGCCGGCGCGCCGCGCGCGGCGCCGCAGCACCCGGCGCACGTCGCGATCCAGAAGTCTCCGGTGTGACGGCCTCAGGGAAACGAAGAGCGGCTCACCGAGGACACCGGGGGAGCGGCGGTGGTCGAGCCAGGCCCGGAGCGCGTCGCGGGCCGCGCCGGGCAGGGGTACCACCCGCTCCTTGCCCCCCTTGCCGAGCACGCGGACGTCGCCTCGGTGCACGTCGACGTCGCGCACGTCGAGCCCGACGAGCTCCCCGACGCGCAGCCCGGCGCCGTAGAGGAGTTCGAGCAGGGCGCGGTCGCGCAGGTCCGCGGGCGCCGCGCTCGATACCGGGATCGACTCGATGAACGTCTGGCAGTCGTCGACGGCGAGCGGCCGCGGCAGCCGCTTCGGCGTGCGCGTCAGAGGCATGCCCGCCGTGGGATCGAAACGGCTATCCCCCTCGCGCACCAGGAAGCGGAAAAACGCACGAATCGAGGCGAGCTTGCGCGCCAGCGTCGCCGGATTGCGGCGGCCGTGCAGCGCCGTCAGGAAACGGCGCACGTCCTCCGGTGCCACATGGTCCGGCCGGGCCCCGGGTTCGAGCGTTGCCGCGAATTGGCGCACGTCCGCTCCGTAGGCGCGGCGGGTGTGCGCCGAAAGGTTGCGCTCCGCGCGCAAGTGCAGGTCGAAGCGGCGCAGGCTTTCCTCGAAGCCGGCGGCGCTCATCGACTCCTCCAAACCCGTTCCACCTCACAGGGCCAACGGGCGGGCACGACCTTGGGGGCTGTGAGCCCGGTCCCCCACCTGTCTTCACAACGATAGAACGCTGTCATCCCGCAGCCCCCAATACACCAGACGATAGCCCTCAGTCCTGCGGGGGCGAAACAACCCGCAGCCGGCCATCGCGATCCTCGACCACGACGCCGGCCAGTTCGAGTTCGAGCAGCGGCTGGGCCAGACCTTCGGGCGGCAGACCCAGGACGCGGGCCAGGGCATCGCGTGTCTGTGGCGCATCGCCCAGCGCGGCCAGGATCCTGCGCTCCGGGCCGGACAGGCCGGAGGCCTCGGCCGCCGCGGGCACGGCCCCCGGGTGAGCCAGCGGCACGCCATCGCGGGCGAGCGCCTCGAGCATCTCGTCTGGATCGTGCGCCACGTACGCGCCGTCGCGCAGCAACTGGTTCGTCCCGGCGCTCGCCGGAGAATCCACAGGACCCGGAACGGCCCACACGTCCACGCCCTGGTTTGCTGCGTGCCGCGCCGTAACCAGCGACCCGCTGCGCACCCGCGCCTCCACGACCAGCACCGCACGCGTGAGCGCACTGATGATGCGGTTGCGCAGGGGGAAGTGGGCTGGACGCGGTGGCGTTCCCACCGGGAACTCGGTCACGAGCGCTCCGCTCCCGGCCACGCGCCGCGAGAGATCCCGGTGTCGCAGCGGGTACACCCGCTCGGGACCACAGGCCAGCACCGCGATGGTGCGCCCGCCGGCGTCGAGCACGGCGGTGTGCGCCGCAGCATCGACTCCAGCGGCCAGGCCCGAGACGACGACGAGTCCGGCCCGGGCGAGCGCGGTTGCAAAGCGCTGCGCCGTCGCGCACCCGTAGGCGGTCGCCGCCCGCGCCCCCACGATCGCCACCGCCGGCGCGCACAGCAACTCCGGATCTCCCTGCACCAGCAGCAGCGGCGGCGCGTCTGTGAGCCGCGCCAACCGCTCCGGGTACCCCGCAGACCCGAACGGCACCGCCAGCGTCCCCGTCCGCACAAGGGTTTCGAATTCACCGGACGCGGCAGGCCGGCCCACTCGGGTCCCCAGTTCGGCGAGAATCCGCCGAGGGTCGAGCGTCTTGTCGAGCAGCCGCCGCGCGCGCTGCGGTTCGAATACACAGCGGCGCTGGATCTCGAGCCAATCGCGCAATGCAGTGCACACGGACGGACGCGCATCGGAGGCGCGCAGACAACCGGGGATGTCGGTCACGGAATCTCCCCGGGACCGGGGCTCTGGTGATGTAGCTCAGCGCAGTGGTATCGCAACCGCGATGGGAAGCGTCCCCCGCGCGAATTTCCGGGCGGGGCTACTCGGCGCCGCCGCGGAAGAAGTCGCCGAGAGTGAGCTCTTCGTCGGTGCGGCGCACCAATGCGACCGAGGCCCGGGGCTCGGCGCGCACGACGAGCAGATCGGCCACCACGCGGTCTGACACACGCACGCGTGTATTGCGCGCGACATCGTGGGCCCGGAAACCCCGGCGGTAGACCTCGAGCGCCGACCCAACCGCCAACCCGTCTTCGGTGCCGCGGTTCAGGTACACGTAGTCGAGCGTTCCCATCGCAGTCCGGCTTTGGGGCAGGAAGCTGATCCGCCCCTCGATATCGGCCGTCCGGTCGAGGATCGCGATCTCTCCCACCAGCTCGCGGCGCGGGATCAGTCGGTCACCGACCTGCATCTCGGACGCCGAGCGGCGCACCACGGCGAGCGAAGACTCCTCGCGGGTCTCGAGCACCTCGATCCAGCCCAGCAGCACGACGTGGTAGCCGAGCATTCGCCCGGTCTCGAAGTCGCGGACCTTGTCCTCGACCCGGTACACCGTGAACTGCTCACCCGGCTGCGTCTCGCCCCCGGCGAGGCCGATCCAGACCTCGTCCTGCTGGGAAATCATGAGGCGCGGCGCCGTATTCGCGACGATACTCGCCGCGGCGTCCACGGTCTCGGAGCTGAGCAATCCGATCCGCTCGTGATCGCTCACGCGCACCGTCGCCCGTTCCTGGCGCACCCGCTCGGTCCCGGTGGGACCCAGGTCCGGGGCCGCTGCCGGCCGGCCAGCCGCCGGATCCTTTGCGTCCGCCGGTTGGCCGGCAAGCAACGCCTCGGCTTCCTCGGCCGTCACTTTGCGCATCTCCCACGGCGTGATCCAGATGTGGTCCCCCGGGTAGATGAGGTGCGGGTTCTCGATATTGCGGTTGTCCTGCCAGATAGACGGCCACACCCAAGGCGTGCCCAGGTAGGCGTTGGAGACGTCCCAGAGCGTGTCGCCCGTGCGCACCACGTGGATGCGTCCCTCGCGTCCCTGCGTGTCGTAGCCCGTCGTCCCGAGTTCTTCCCTCGGAGACGGACCGGGCTCGGCCGGAGCCTGCGCCGCGGGCATCGGGTCGGCCATCTGCATGCCGGGCGACGCTTCCGGGGCGCCCTCGGCCAGAGCAAGGCTGCCGAAAGCCAACGGAAGCGCGACGGCGAGACTCAGGAACTTCGAGGTACCCATCACATCCCTCCACAGCGGGTCCTCCCCCCCCATGGGGGGCACACGGAACCCGCAAGCCGTTATCGGCCGGGCGGGGGAGATGCTTGATGGTCCGCCGAGGGGCTAGTTCGTCGCGGCGTGCTTGGACTGGAGGTCCGCCTGCAGCGCGCGGGCCTCTTCGGCCCAATCGGGCTCCTTGGCGGCCGGCCCACCCTGCTCCCGGGCGGCCTCGACCTGAGCGCTCAAGCTCGACAGAGAGCGCTCCACGGCCCGAAAAGCTTCGTCCTCCTCGCCGCTGGCAACCAGGGCCTGAGCCAGGTGGAAGCGCACCATGGCGATGGAGGTGTCGTTGGAATCTGTGCGCGCCTCGGCCTCTTTCAGATAGCTGACAGCCGCGGCCGGTACACCGCGCTTGTAGAGCACCCAGCCGAGCGTGTCCGACACGCTCGGATTGTCCGGCAATTGCTGCTTGGCCTCCTGGGCCAGATCGAGCGCGCGGTCGAGCCGGTCTCCGCGATCGGCGTAGAGGTAGGCCAGATTGTTCTTGGCCTCGGCGATCTCCGGACCGTACCGGATCGCAGACTCGTAGCGCTCAATGGCGCGCTCCGAGTCACCCGAGAGTTCGTGCAATACGCCCAGGAAGTGGTGGATCTCCGCAGCCTCCGGCTCCGCTTCGAGCGCCTTCTCGAAGGTCCGGGTGGTGTCTTCGATCCGACCTACGCTGGCGTAGAAACGTGCCATCCGCTGGTACCCCAACAGATCACTCGGCGCCATCTCGATCGCGCGATTGAAGTCGGTTTCGGCGTCGTCGAGCCGCCCATCGTTATAGGCAAGCACACCCCGCAGCTGATACAGCTTCGCGTTGTCCGGCTGCGCCTCGATCGCTACGGAAACCCGCACCTTGGACTCGTCGGCTCGGTCCTGCTTCCGGTCGAGCACCATCATCGCCTGCAAGATCTCCCAGTTGCCGGGTAGCGCTTCGTTCGCTCCTTCGAGATATTCGCGCGCTTCGGCCAACTGGCCGCTGGCCTGCCGTATGCGACCCAGGGCAAATAACACCTCGCCACCCCGCTTCTCTTCCGGAATCTTCTTGAGCTCACCGACTGCGGTGTCGGCAAGGCCAATGCGCACCATGGACTGGGCCAGCAGCAGGCGAACCTTGTGGTCCTCGGGGACTAGTTTCAGATATCCGCGTGCGCGATCAATGCTGTACTTCCACTCGCCCAGCTTGAAGTGCACCTCGGCCAGGGCCGCCTGCGCACCGCGCAGGTTCGGATCGAGTTCGAGCGCCCGGCCCAGCTCTACACGGGCGTTTGCAAAATCGCCCTGTGAAGCCAGGGAAACTCCCAGCAGGTACGTGGCTTCAGCCCAATCCGGCTGCACCCCGAGAGCGTTCCGCAACTCGTTCATGGCGCCGACCGGATCATCCGCACCGAGCTTGTACTTGGCGTGTGCCACCAGGGCGAATGCGTTCGAAGGCTCCCGCTCTAGCACTTCCGCCAGGATTCCAGCCGCCTCCTCGACGCCACCCTCGCGGCCGTGTCGAAAACCGAGCTCCAACAAGATCTCGGCCTTCTGGATCTTCGTCAGGTCATCGTCGGGGCCCAGTGCGGCGGCGCGGTCGACGGACTCGAGGGCGCGGTCGAACTCACCCACCCGCGCCCGGTGGGCGGCGAGAATACGGTAAGCCTCCGGGTCGTCGGAACGCACCTGGGTCGCCCGCTCCAGGAGCTCGTCCGCCCTCTCCTCGTTGCCGTCGGAGACGTACATCCGAGCCAGGAGATACATCACGGGGGCCGAAGCCTCCTCGACTTCCACGCCCTTCTCGAGCAGGGCAAAGGCCTCGGGAGTGCGCTCCTCGCTGACGTAGAACCTCATGGCCTGCTCGTAGGCGGGCGGTCGCTCATCCTCCTCGGAGACATCGAGAGCCTTGAGCACCAACTGCTCGCGCAGCGCGATGCCCGCCGCGCGATCTTCGGAAAAGCGCGGTGCCGCCCGGGCCATCAGGCTGTAGTTGGCGAAAGTCGGATAGAGTCCGATGAGCTTCTCCCAGACAGCGCGTGCCGTATCCTTTGAGCGTGCCCGCGTCTCGGACTGGGCCAGCGCACGAATCGCCGCCTCGTTCTCGGGCTCGGCCGCCACGGCATTCTTGTAGGCCGCGTTGGCCTCTTCGAATCGGTCGAGATTTTCGAGCGCCTGCCCACGAACGAGATGGGCTCGGTAGTCGTCCTTCTCGGCGAGGAGCGCGTCCACGTACCGAAGCGCTTCCTCCAGCTGACCAGACAAAACAGCGAGCTGGCTGAACTCGATGACCGCGTCGTGGTTCGATGGGTCGAGGCGTACTGTCTCGCTCAGCTCCCAGAAACCATCACTCAGCTTCTTCGACTTGAAGTAGGCGAGCGCCAGCTTGTAGTGGGCATCCGCGTTGTTGGGGTCGATCTGCTGCGCGCTCTTGAACTCGATGACCGCCTCTGGATAGAGTTCGTCTTCGTAGTAGCTGTCGCCCCTCTCCAGATGTTCTGCAAGCCTGGCCGCATCGTCCTGGCACGCCGCGACCAGAGGCAGACAGAGGAAGAGAGAAAGCAAGCGAAATAGACGCATCGAAAATACCTTTCACCGCTCCGGGACTGACGGTTTGACCCCATGAGACGAGACGGAGTTCCAGACACCCAGAGAGTTCAATCATCCCACATCGGAATCAAGGGGCAACATCCGAATCGCCGCCCGGTGCGCCGCTATTGCGCCGCCAACTCGGGTGGGTGACGCCCATCTTCCGGATCATATAGTTGAGCTTGCGGCGGCTCACGCTCAGGAGCGCCGCCGCGTCCTTCTGGACCCATTGGCCGCGTCTCAGGGCGGCCATCACGAGCCGGCGCTCGACTTCTCGCAAGTCCACACCCGCGGGCGGAAGCTCAACCTCCCACTCCCCGACTGGACCGGGAGGGCCAACGCGGCCCACGCCCAGGTCCACTGCGCGGATCCGTGGACCCTCGCAGAGCAGTACCGCACGCTCGAGCGTATTCTGAAGCTCGCGAACGTTCCCGGGCCAGGGGTGGGAACGTATCCACACCAGCGCATCGGAGGCAAAGCTCCGGGCGGGGCGTTCGAGCCGCCGGGCCACTTGCTCGAGTAGGCGGTGCGCGAGCACGATCAGATCCTCGGGGCGCTCGCGCAGCGGAGGCAGGTGGATGCGGATCACGTCCAGGCGGAAGTAGAGATCCTCGCGAAAGCTGCCGTCGCGGATGCTTTCCGACAGATCCCGATTCGTCGCCGCGACGATGCGCGCATCCGTGCGCAGCACCCGCGTCCCCCCAAGGCGGTGAAACTCCTGTTCCTGGAGCACGCGTAGGAACTTCGCCTGCGTCGGCGGCGACAGGTCCCCGATTTCGTCGAGGAAGAGGCTACCGCCACTCGCCTCCTCGAAGCGTCCACGGCGCTGCCGGTCGGCCCCGGTGAAGGCGCCGCGCTCGTGCCCAAAGAGCTCCGACTCGAGCAGAGTTTCGGGAAGTGCGGCGCAGTTGACCTTGACCAGCGGCCCTTCGGAACGCGGTGAGAGCCGATGGATGAGGCTCGCAATTACCTCCTTGCCAGTTCCCGTCTCCCCCGTCACGAGCACGGTAGATCGCGTGGGTGCAGCGCGCTCGGCCAATTCGACCGCCGCACGCAGGGCGGGGCTCTCGGCAACGAAGTCCTCGCGCACGTCGCGTGCGACGCGTTCCGCGCGCAGATCGTTCACCTCATCGAGCAGGTGTCGGTGCTCCAGCGCGCGGGTGATGCGCAGCTCGATCTGCTCGAGATCGAGGGGCTTCTGCACGAAGTCGAAGGCACCCGCACGCATGGCCGTTACTGCGGTTTCGATCGACCCGTAGGCCGTCATCAGCAGTACTCTGGTTCTTGGATCCCGTTCGAGCGCTGCCCTCAGCACGGCGACTCCATCGGTCCCGGGCAACCGGAGGTCCGTCAGCACCACGTCGTAGGAGTAGGGTGCCGTCGCAATACGGCCGACCGCCTCGTCACCCGTCGCGGCGTCATCGACGACGCTCCATGTCTCCCGCAGGGCACGCTGGACTCCCCGGCGCAGCGTGTCGTTGTCCTCCACCACCAGGAGGCGCGCCTCGGTGGGTGCACTCATCGCCCGACTCCTCTCGCCGAGGGAAGCTGCACACGCAGGGTGCAGCCACGACGACGACGTGTACCGAGCTCGATGTGGCCCCCGTGACTCGCGACGATCTTCTGTGCCGAGGCAAGGCCGACTCCCGAGCCGTGCTCCTTGGTCGTGAAGAAGGGGTAGAAGATCTTCTCCCGCAGTTCCGGCGCGACGCCGGGACCGTCGTCGGTAATGGTGATCCACACATCTGGCTCGTGCCGCCGCACGGCCAGCGCCAGGCGGGTGCCACCACCCTCGGCCATCGCCTCCAGTGCATTCACGATCAGATCGGCCAGCGCCGTACGCAACAGCTCGGCGTCTGCCTCGACGGGCGGCAAGTCCTCGTCCCAGCCGCGCTCGACCGCCCCTGAGAATTCCACCCGGGCGCGTGCCGTGGCGAGTGCCTCCTCGACGATCTGCACTGCATCCACCGGTCCGGCGACGAGTGCTCCGGGACGCACAAAGGCAAGCCCCTGGTTCACGGTCTCGCCGAGTGCGCTCAGCTCCACCCGCAACTCGTCCACCAGTGCGAGTTCGTCGGGGCAGCTCCTGAGCCGCCGGCGCAGGAGCCCCGCCAGAACCTCCATCCCGGCCAACGGGTTGCGGATCGCGTGCGCCAGATCCGCCGCCATCTGGCCGAGCGCCGCCAGCCGCTCTAGGAGCCGCTCCTGCTCGTCGGCGCGCTCGATCGGCGCCAGGTCGCGAAAGATCAAGGCTGCGCCCTGAGAACGGTCGCTCGCATCGCGGATCGGGTACAACGTGAAGCCGATCGTGCCGCCCGCCAGCGAGAGTTCCGCGCGAGAGATCGGGCTCTTGCGCCCCAGTCCCTCGAGCAGCAGACGCGCCACTTCCGGCTGCGCCGCCAACACCTGCCGGCAATCGCGGCCCAGTGCAGCAGAGGAGTCTGCGTCCGGACACCCGAGGATCCGTTTCGCCGCGGAATTGATAGCCGTCAGTTCTCCCTCGGCGCCCACCGCCAATACGCCGGCGGTCAACGCGCCCAGGATCTGCTCCGCAAACGTCCCCGGCACAACACCCATGCCCCACGCATCGGCAAGTACGATTCGGTAATTAAGCCCCCCCCTGGGGGGGGCTGCGCGGGGAACACTCTGCCCGCGCGGTGCGTGTCTACTCGTTGTCGACGCGGACCAGGTACTGCTTGCCTTGCTGCTCGAGCCAGCCCTCGTCCTTCAGACGCTTCACGACGCGGGTGACAGTCTCGCGCGACGTGCCGATCATGTCGGCGATCTGCTGGTGGGTCAGCACCGGCGTCGCCTGACGATCCGCGACGGAGGTCTCGTGCTTGGCCAGCCGCCTCAGCAGGCCCTGGGCGCGCTCCTTCACACGCTGGAACGAGAGCGAGCTGGCCTGCTCGTCCATCTGGCGAACCCGGTGGGTCAACTCCTGAATGACAGCCATCGCCAGGTCCGGACTGTGGCGCAGCTCCTTCAGGAAGTCGCTGCGGGAAAGCGCCAGGATGCGCGTCTCGACGAGGCTCGTGACGTTCGCCGAGCGAACCGCGTTGTCGAGGAGCGACATCTCGCCGAAGAAGTCGCCCGGGCCCAGCAATCCCAGGATCTTCTCACGACCGTCTCCCGAGAGCTTGGTCACTTTCACCTCACCCTCGAGGATCACGTACATGTAGTCGCCCGCGAGCCCCTCCTCGACGATCGTGTATCCCCTGGGGATGCGGCGCTCGATCAGGAGTTCCGCAATCGACTCAATGTCATCATCGCCGACACCGGCGAAGAGCGGAATCGTGCGCAGGGAGTCGAGCGCTTCCTTGTCGCGTCGGATAGTGATCATGGGGCCTCACCGCGGCTGCCGGTGTGTCGTCCGAGGGCCTGCTACGTGACGTCCGTACGACCCCGCTTCTTGAGTTCTACCACGACCGTACGAACGGCTGGGCTGCGCTCGAGTTTCGTGACCAGCAACACATCGGGAGTGTCGATCACCGCGAGTCCCTCGACACCCAGGAGGGCAACTGCCCTGCGATCGCCCCATACGAGGTTCCCGCCCCGATCATCGAACAACAGGTCCCCTCCGAGCACCTTCGTCCCGCCGGGGGAAACGCCGAGCTCCTCGGCCAGGGATAGCCACGTTCCCACATCGCTCCAGTGAAAGGACACCGGAAGCGTCCACACCGTGCGGCTGCGCTCCATCACCGCCACGTCGATCGGCAGGCTAGGAGCACGCCGATAGGCCCGCTCCACCGCCTGCCCGGTGCGTGCCCGCGGAGAGTCCCGCAGGGGGCCGAGCGCCCGGTGCAGCTCGGGCGCGCAGCGCTCCACCTCAGCCAGGATCGAACGGGCGCGAAACACGAAGATGCCTGCATTCCAGAGGAAACCGCCCTGCTTCGCGTAACGCCGCGCCCGCGCGGGGCTCGGCTTCTCGACGAAGCGCCGCACCCGTCGGAGGCCAGGATGGGCGCGCCCGACCGCCTCTCCCACCTGAATATAACCATAACCGGTCTCGATCCGCGTCGGAGTAACACCGAGGGTAACGAGCGCGCCCTCCGCCCGTGCGGCCCGCGCAGCCCGGCGAATCGCGTCCGCAAACGCCTTCGTATCCGGGATGCGGTGATCGGCGGGTAGTATCGCCACGACGCCCTCCGGATCGTGGGCCGCGATGTGTTGGGCTGCGAAGGCCACCGCCATCGCCGTGTTGCGCCGCCGCGGCTCGACCAAGACGCGTGCTGCCGGAAGCCCCGTCACCCGCCGGACGGCCCGGGCGTGCTCGGTCCCGCACACGACCCACACCGAGTCGCGGCTCGCGAAGCGACGCGCCCGCGAATGAGTGGCTTCGAGTAGAGAGCGGCCATCGACCACCCGCAGGAAAGGCTTCGGACGCTTCTGCCGCGAAGCGGGCCAGAAACGCTCCCCGGCTCCACCGGCAAGGATCACGGCGTGAAGACGACCGCGAGCCATCAGCGGCCGACGCAGACGTACACGAACCCCTGCCGGCGCATCGGTTCTGGATCGTAGATGTTGCGCAGATCCACGATCACGGGCTTTTTCAGCAGGTCCTTCACACGACCCAGATCGAGCATCCTGAACTGGTTCCACTCTGTCACGAGAACCAGGGCATCGGCATCCCGACAGGCGGCATAGGCATCCTCGCACATCTCCACGTCCCGAAGCACGCTGCTGGCGGCGTCCATGGCCGCGGGGTCGAAGGCGCACACCTGGGCACCGCGTTCCTGAAGCCCGCGCGCGATGTCGATGGAGGGAGCATCGCGGATGTCATCGGTCTCCGGCTTGAAGGACAGACCGAGCAGTGCGACGCGACACCCCGCCACGCCCCCATCGAGCGCACCGACAATTTTTTCCACCATGCGTCCCCGGCGCCCCCGGTTCGCCCGGATCACCGCCTCAACGATCTGAAAGTCGTCTCCGAGCGAGCGCGCGAAGTGCGCCAGTGAATCCGTGTCCTTGGGAAAGCAGGAACCGCCGAAGCCCGGGCCCGCGTGCAGGAACTTGCCGCCGATACGTCGGTCGAGCCCCATGGCCCGGGCGACGGCCTGGACGTCGGCGCCGACCCGCTCGCAGAGGTCTGCGATCTCGTTGATGAAGGCGATCTTCGTGGCGAGGAAGGCGTTCGCGGCGTACTTCGTCAGTTCGGCGGTCGCAACGTCCGTGATCACCACCGGGGTCTCGTTCAGGTAGAGCGGGCGGTAGACGTCCCGAAGAATCGCCTTCGCCTCTTCGTCGTCAGCACCGATCACGACACGGTCCGGCCGCATGAAATCGCCGATCGCTGCGCCCTCGCGGAGGAACTCCGGGTTGGACGCCACGCTGAAGTGCGCGATGCTCCCGCGCGCTTCGACCTCCTCCTGAACCCAACTTCTCACCTTCACGGCCGTGCCGACGGGCACCGTGCTCTTGGTCACGATCACCTTGTAGCCATCGAGGTGTCGGCCAATTTCCCGTGCGACCGCCTCCACCGCCGAGAGGTCGGTGGAGCCGTCCGATTGCGATGACGTCGGCACCGCGATCAGGACCACGAGCGAGGAAGCGATGGCCGCCGGAGTGTCGGTCGTAAACGCGAGCCGTCCCGCCTCCGCGTTGCGCTGGACCAGACCCTCGAGCCCGGGCTCGTAGATGGGGATGCTCCCGTCCTTCAGGCCGCCGATCTTCGCCTCGTCATTGTCCGTGCAAACCACGTGAATGCCGAACTCCGCAAAGCAGGCACCCGTGACCAGACCGACGTAGCCGGTTCCGATGACGCAGAGGTTCACGCCGATTCGTCCTTCCCGAAAGTTCTGGTCCCGTTCTGCCGGATGAGACATCCGGACGCACCCGTTGCGAGCATCCGCTCGAACGGCGTCACCGTGACTCACTCCGGCGACGTCCCGCAGCTCTTTCCTGGGCCTCGAGACCGGCTTCGACCATGATCTGCATCAGCTCCCGAAAGGTCGTCCGCGCCTGCCATCCGAGCTCCTCGCGCGCTTTGGTCGGATCGGCCAAGAGAGTGTCCACCTCGGCGGGCAGCATGAACGCCGGATCCGTGCGCAGGAAGTCGTCTGTGTCGAGCCCGACGTGCTCGAATGCAAATTCGACGCACTGGCGTACCGAGTGGTGCAGTCCGGAGCCGACCACGAAATCGGCGGGTTCATCCCGCTGGAGCATCCTCCAGATGGCCTCGATGTATTCCTTCGCATAGCCCCAGTCGCGCTGGGTGGCCGTGTTTCCGAGCCGCAGCTCGGCAAGACAAGAGCCGTCCTGTCCGGTGATGTCCGTGATGAGCGCGACGTCCGAGGTCACGACTCCTCCTCCTCGACCTGGGCGGCGGCAGGCTCCGGGTCCGCGATGCCATCCGCACCAAAGGGAAGTACCCCGAGATTCGAGAGCAGCCTCAGGGTGAGAAGCAGGACGACCACCAGACAGGCAGCCGCCACGTATCCATGGAGATCCGTAAAGGAAACGGCGATCAGCGCGAAGCAGGCCGTGAAGAAGTAGAACTGGAGAACGGCTCCCCGGGCGGATGCACCCCGGGCCAGCAGGCGGTGATGAATGTGCAGCTGATCGGCACGGAAGGGGTTTCTCCCCGTGCGCGCCCGCCGCAGGATCGAGAGACCCGTGTCGATGATCGGAACGGCCAGCGCGAGTAGGGGCACGACGAAGGTGATCACCGTGACCTGCCGGTAGCCCTCGAGCGAGAGCAGCGCGAGCATATAGCCCGTGAAGAGTGCGCCCGTGTCTCCCAGGAAGATCCGCGCCGGTGGGAAATTGAAGGGCAGGAAGCCAAGCAGGCTTCCGAGCAACGCAAGTCCGATGCAGAAGCCGAACAGTTCGCCCGCCTGGGCAAGGATCACGATGAGCGCAACGCAGATGATCGCACTCACGCCCGTGGCCAGCCCGTCTAGACCGTCAATCAGATTCACGGCGTTGGTGATACCGACGATCCAGAGAACTGACGTGATCCACACCACGGGGGTCGGGAGCATGAAGCTGACGTGGGAGATAGGCTCGGTGAAGTGGCCCATCTGGAAGCCTGACGCGATCGCGACGACGGCCGCGGTCAGCTGCCCCGTAAATTTTGCAGTGGCGCCCAGACCGTAGCGATCATCCCAGACGCCGAGCATCAGGATGATCGCACCCCCAAGCAGCATCCCCATGAGGTGAGAAGAGGCGACCGGCGGCTCCTCGATCCTCAAGGCGACAAAGAGGCCGATCGAGAAGCCCCCTGCCACGGCAAGGCCACCGAGCAGCGGAATTCCGACTCGATGGGCCACTGAGCGCTCGCTGGGCCGATCGATGACACCCAGACTCTCGGCCAGCCGCCGCACCACCGGCGTCAGCAGCGCCGTGGCAACTCCAGCGACGAGAAGAGGTGTGGCGATTCCGAGCACTTCCATGACCCGTCTCGGTGCGGCCTCCCCGGCTGGGGCAGTCACCTTAGCTCGTGTAACCGTAGCGACCCACGGAGAGATGAGCCCCGTTGAGTACAAGGCCCAGTAGGTGCCGCCGGTCCAGGAGATCGAGCGTAGCCTCCAGGTCTTGCTGGACCGTCACGTCCGCACGCACGATCAACACGAAGCCGTCGGTGAGTTCGGCGACGGCCTTCGCGTCGGGAACTCCAAGCGCCGCAGGCGTGTCGAGGATCACCCGATCGTAACGTTTCGTCATCTCTTCCATGAGGTCCCGCATTCTGGGTGAGCCCAGGAGTTCCGACGGGTTATTGGGCCGGCCACGCACGGCAAGCACGTCGAGGTTCATTCCCTCGACCCTGACGATCGCCTGTTCGAGGGTTACCCCCCCAGAAAGAACCTCTGCGATACCGGCTTCGGGCAACAGTCCGAGCGCAGCGTGCACCGTGGGCCTTCGCATGTCGCAGTCGACTAGCAGGACGCGACGCCCCACGCTCATCGCGGTGACTAGCGCCAAGTTGATTGCCGCCGTAGTCTTGCCTTCCCCAGCAAGTGGACTGGAGACGGCGATCGTCCGCAGGGGCTGCTCCTTGCGGAGCGCATCGAGGCGACCGCGCAGCGCACGAAACTGCTCGGCCACCTGAGAATCGGGCTGCAGCATGGAAATACGCCGCTTGTTCACCCCCACCGGCGTGTCGAGGGACGGCTCCCGTCCGAAGCGGCGACGCAGGCGCTCGAGCAGAGACACCGACTTCGACTGAGCCGGGGGCACCCGCACGCTGGGCGGCGCCGGGGATGCCGGCTCGGTGGACGGTGCCGGGAACAACTCAACCGCGGATGCCGATTCGGTGGACTGTGCCGGGAACAACTCAACCGCGGATGCCGATTCGGTGGACTGTGCCCGAGACGATTCGACCGGAGATTCCGACTCCGCAGACGGTGCCGTGGCTGCCGGCTCGGTGGACAGCGGCTCCGTGGCTGCCGGCTCGGTGGACAGCGGCTCCGTGGCTGCCGGCTCGGTGGACGGCGGCTCCGTGGCTGCCGGCTCGGTGGACAGCGGCTCCGTGGCTGCCGGCTCGGTGGACGGCGCCGAGGATAACTCGACCGGCGGCGACACAGCCGGGTCGCTGGAACGCCGCTTGCGCTCCTCCTCGGCGCGCCTCAGTGCATCGTATACGTTGGCCATACCCGAGAATCCCTCACATCCATCGGCGCAGCCAGCCGAGGCGCTGCCGAGGCCTGGTCTGGGTGGGTGTCCCCTCAGCCTTCGCTTCCAATTCCGAATCAGCACCGTTCAGACCGAGGTCCGCAGCCACCTCCTCGATGAGCCCGGCGCCCACGCTCGTCGTCTGGCGCGCATAGCCTGCGAGCAGCGCTCCGTCGCAGACGACGTTGACGAGTCGGGGCACCCCGCCCGTGACGCGAAAGATCTCCCGCCGGGCGGACCGGTTGAAGACACCCTTCCCCGTGTATCCCGCCAGCGAGAGCCGCTCGTCGACGTAGGTGTCGAGTTCTTTCGCATCGAACGGGCGCAGATGGTGGCGCAACACCACACGCTGGCGAAGCTGGCGTAGCTCTGGCCGAGCAAGCATCTCGTTCAGCTCCGGCTGACCCACGAGCATGATCTGTAGCAGCTTCGCGGTGGGTGTCTCAAGATTCGAGAGCAGACGAACCTCCTCGAGCATAGCCGCCGGCAGCTGCTGGGCCTCATCGATGATGAGAACGGTTTGCTGGTCGTGGGCGAGGCGATCGATCAGGAAACGGTTGAGGGCGAGCAGATATTCCGCTTTCGTCTGGCAGTCGTGCTCGATCTGGTACTCATCAAAGAGCAGTCGAAAGAAGTCCAACGACTCGAGACGTGGGTTGAAGATGAAGGCCGACGCCGTGCTGGCATCGAGTTGTCCGAGCAGGGAGTGCAGCAGGGTCGTCTTCCCCGTGCCGACCTCGCCCGTGAGAAGGGCAAAACCCTTGCCCGCCTGAACAGCGTAGAGCAGCGTTGCGAGCCCCTCGCGGTGGGATTCACCCAGGTAGAGCATCGAAGGATCCGGCGTCATCTCGAAGGGGAGGCGGATGAGGCCGTAGTGTTCTCGATACATCGAACCGCTACTCCTCTCCTGCCTCAGCCGGGGCTTTCTCGCGCGGTACCTCCTCGACCTCCACTACCGATTCCTGTGCTCGAGACGATCCGTTCACCCACCAGTAGTTCGCGTAGCCACCGGCAAGCGTAAAGACGATTACACCCAGCGTGCCCGCCGCCGTGACCAAACGCACCCTGCGCTGCCCGAGCCGGTCCGACTCGAGCCAGATCTGCGGAATCTCTCCCAGTACGGGCGCGCCGATGCGTGTCTGGAGCTGCCGCGCCGTATGCACCGAAGTGTCCGCCACCTCTAGAACGAGCCCCACACCGAAACCCATGGCGATCCCGAACAGAAAACCGACGGCCACGATCAGCAACCGGTTGGGCGAACTGGGCTCGGTGGCCTCGAACGCGTTTTCGAGCACCCGGAACTGCTCGCCGAGCTGGCGGCGCTCGAGGTCGGCCTGAACAGTGGCCTCGAGACGCCGGTTGCTGAAGTCCTGGTAGCTCTTGAACAGGTGCGTATACTCGCGCTCCAAGCCGTCGAGCTGCTCGGCGACCCTGGGTATCTCGGCGAGCAGCACCTGTATCTCGGCGATCCGCTCCTCCGTCCGCACGATTTCACTCTCTGCAGCAATGCGGCGGTTCCGGGCGCGCTCTGCCTCGGCAGCGGCGCTGTGCTCAGCGAACGAACCCGACGCCGAGTCCTCCTCGCTTTCTCCTTCCACCTGCTCCTGAAGCAGCGCAAGCTCCTTCTTGACAGAAATCATGTCCGGGTGTTTGTGTGTGAGGCCGCGCGAGGTGTGGTCGGTAAGCTGCAGTTCGAGCAGGCGGATGCGTGCGTGGGGAGAATCGTGGCGGTCGCCGCCAGCGCTCCGCATGAGTTCCCGCGCCGTTGCGCTCTGGCTCCGGAAAAACGCCTCGTCGCTGCGTGCCTCAGCCACTTCCCGGCGTATTGCGGTAACAGTGGCGAGCAGGCGTTCCACACCACCTCGGTTGGCAGCCAAGTCATCGGGCAGGCGCCCCGCATTCTCAGCCTTGATCCGGGCCATTTCAGTCTCGACCGCCCCGATCTGATCGCCTAGCCGCGAAAGTTCCTCGTCGATGAACTCGACGCTCTTCTGTGAAACGCGAACACGCGAGTCGATGTGCTGCTCGATGAAGTCGTTCGCGAGGCGCTGGGCTAAATCGCGAGCCACGGTGGCACTGTCGTCGTGGAACCGGATCTGGAAGCGGTCGATCTCGCTATCGTTGCGCACGCGCCGACCCTGCTCCAATTCGGGCATCACCGGATTCACATCGATCTTGGATCGGAGGATGCTGATGATCTCGTCGCGGGTCAGGTACTTGGACTCTTCCTCGTACAGACCAAGGTCGTCGATGACCCGCGACAAGCGCGGCCGGCTCAGGATCTGCGCTGCCATCAGGTGAAGCCGACGGTTCAGGTCCGTCCCGACGATCCCGGCTGTCACCAAATCCGGATCTACACTCTGGGGCTCGACGAGCACCGTCGCATAGCTCTCGTACTCGTTGGGGAGGGCCATGGCGACCCAATAAGCCGTCAGACTCACTGCCAACGCGACGCCACAGACCACCTTGAAGCGGCGGCGTACAATGCCTTTCAGATCGCCGAGCTGGATCCCGACTTCAACTTGCATAGCGTTGGTTCCATGCCTACCAGAGGTTCAACCGGTCGAAATGGTACTGAATACCGAGGGTCACGAGATGATCCTGGAAGTCAGACGAAGCGCCAAGCGTATCTGACTCAGAGGTCTGATCCGCAAAGGTGTAGCGGAGACTCGCCGAGAGGTGTCTTGTGAACTTATAGTTCACGCGGGCGGCGGCTTGCCAGCGGATCGTGTTGATGTCCTCGTTGGTCTGTTCCGTCTCAATGGCCGTGACCGAAGCGAGACACGTGGGAGAAACATCACCGCAGGCCACCCCGGGCGCACCCACCTCCCGGTTTGCGACGAGGACGACGTAGTCCTGCGTCGGCGCCACCGATTCCCGCATGGTGAAGTCCACCCGGAGGCTCACATTCCACAGCTCCGAAATATCCCAAGTACTGAGCAGGCCGACGTTGTCGAGGAAGGAGCTCCCCAGGCCCGAGGCAGTACTCGCACTCCGCTTGTATATCAAGGAACTCACCAGATCGGGACGCCAGCGCTTGTTGAGCGCCGCCGATCCGAAGCCCGTCCACGTCGTCTTGGAACCACTCCCGAACGGGTTGTCAACCACTATTGACACCGGCCCCGCTGCCTCAGCGTTCGCATACTGCACGGAATCGAGCTCCCGAACTTCACAACCTGGACCCAGCCTGTATCCGCTCATGGGGTCTCCGGGACAGCTTGCGGCATCGTAGCCATAGCCAGGGACGAGGCCATAGCCAGGGACGAGGGGAAAGATGGGTAAAGTGCGCTCGTTCGCGATGTCCTGGCTGCTATTTACGTAGGTGGGCCCGACACTGAACTCGAACGACGTGGTCTCATCGATGGCCCAGGTCCATGCGCCGTGGAGACTGACGAAGTAGGTCTGTCGCTTCGGCCGCTGCCCCCCCCTGGCCTCGTCGAAGAGCTGATAATTCGCCGAAGCGCCGATGCCGAATGTATGGACGGGGCTCCAGACGTAGTTCAGACCGGCATCCCCCGAGAAGGAATTGTTGTTCGCGCGATCGTATAGGTTCGAGTCGAAGAGCCTCCACCCCGTGCTGAATTTGCCGAAAAGACGCGGCGTGAACATGTGGTTGGCCATCAAGTACAACGTATTGCGGCTGACGGGTTTGTTTCCGGTGCTCACCGAGAGCCCGCCCTCCGCACTGATGTTGTCGACGGTATCGACGCTTTCCGAATAGCGGAACGCATCCGTCAGAAGGAATTTCGTCCGATCCCCCACGAGGTAGCTGGTTCCAGCTTTCATGTGGTGCTGGAAGCCACGGATACCCTCCCTGCGGGTCGTGTACTGGTAATAGGGTGTATAGGCGACGTCGTAGCGAAGATTTCCCTGGTCCTCGATCACCTGGATCCTCGGGACGACGCGAAAGACGGCAGATCCGATGTCGTCGGTCTCGGTTCTCCCGACATTCGGGTCGTATTCGGCCTGGGCACCGATATCAAATTGCAGGTCCGGCCCCCCCCACGCGGGACCGGCGAGCCCGAACGTCACGGCTGCAATCCATACCAGTCCTGTCGTTTTCGTTCCCATCCCCTCTCACCCCACACCACGGTCGTGCCTCAATCGGGCACTATGATCGTGTCCCCCGGACTCAGCACGATGTTCGTACCCGGTGCCTTGCCCTTGATATAAGCGTCGTAGTCGAATCGGTACTCCATCTCGCTACCGTCCGTCTGGCGCCGCACGATTCGCACGTTGTCCTTGTCCGCAAACGTGTCGAAGCCACCGGCGTAGGCCAGCGCCTCGAGCACGCGAAGGTTACGGCTCAACGGATACCGTCCTTCCTTTCCCACGGCGCCGATCACCGAGACGAAACGGCTGTTCATCTGGCTCACGATTACCGTCACGTTGGGTGCGGTAATGAACTCCGCAAACTCGCGAGTCATGATCTCCTTCAGCTCGGTCGGCGTCAGCCCCTCGGCGTGGATGTCGTCCAGCAACGGCACCGAGATCTTGCCGTCCGGCCGCACCGGCACCTCTACTGAGAGATCCGGATTGCGCCAGACCGCGATCTGAAGGCTATCGGTCACCCCGATCGTGTAGGCATCGCGGTCCATCGGATCGGGATCGGACGGCGGCGAACTGAGCGGGCGGTTGCCGCAGCCCGCCGCGCTAGCGGCGAGCACTCCCAGCAATACCATCATCGCGAATCGCGTCGCCATTTGGCGAAGGGTCGCCCGTCGAACACTACCGGCCTTCACTGAGTCCGTTCTCCTTCATCTTGTAGAGCAGCGCCTTGTAACTGATCTGCAGACGCTCGGCGGCTTCCTTGCGGTTCCACCGGGTATGCGCCAGCACCTTTTCGATCACTCTCTTTTCGGCAACTTGAGCGGCACGTCGTGAAATTGCCTTGAGATCTATCCGCTCCCCATCCTCAAAATCTGCTCCGAGGGCGTCTAGATCGAGCATATCTGAGGGTTTTTCCTCCCGTTCTGCCGCGGATCCCCGCAGGGCAATCTCTTCCAGGACAGCCTGCGGATTCCCGAGCACCACCATCCGGCGAACCATGTTCTCCAACTCCCGGACGTTCCCGGGCCAGTGATATCGCATGAAGGCGTCCATCGTCTCCGACGCTATGTTGATCATCTGCTTGTCGTACTGCTCGGCAGTCTGCTGAAGGAACTCCTCGGCCAACAGCGGGATGCTGTCGACCCGGTCTCGGAGCGGTGGAAGCTGAACCGTCACGACGTTGAGCCGGTAGAAGAGATCCTCCCGAAAGCTCCCTTCGGCCACCGCCTCCTCCAGGTTGCGATTCGTTGCTGCAATGATGCGCGTGTCGACGTGCACGTCCGCCTCGCCCCCGAGGCGAGAGAACTCGCCGTCCTGGAGCACCTGGAGGAGCTTCGCCTGGAGACTCGGGTGCATCTCACTGATCTCATCCAGGAAGATCGTTCCGTTGTTCGCGAACTCGAACTTGCCGAGCTTCCGCTTCTGCGCTCCCGTAAAAGCGCCCTTCTCGAAGCCAAAGAGCTCGCTCTCGAGCAGCTCCGATGGCAGCGCCGCACAGTTGACCTTCACGAAGGCCTGGTCGCGACGGCTGGAGAGCTGAAACAGGGTCCGTGCAACGAGTTCCTTGCCGGTTCCGCTCTCGCCTCGGACGAGCACCGTGATGTCGGTGTCAGACACCTGCTCGATGATCTCATTGACATCGCGCATCTTCTGGTTGTCACCGGTCAACAGCAGGCGCCCGGCCTCCGAGCGCGCCTGACTGCGCAGGCGCTCGACCTCCTGCTTGAGCGCGCGTTTCTCCAGGGCCTTCTGGAAGGCCAGCTCGAGTTCCTCGACCTCGAACGGCTTGCGGAGGAAATCCGAAGCTCCGAGTTTCATCGCCTCGACGATGTTGCGCGCCTGGCCGTGACCCGAGAGCATTACGACCGGCACGTCCGGAAGGCGGCGCTTCAACTCAGCCAGGGTGGCGAGACCGTCCATGCCCGGCAGCACGACGTCGAGCGTCACCAGGTCGGGGCGCGCAGCGTCGAGCTTGGCGAGCGCCTCCTCCCCGTCCGCCGCAGCCTCGACCTGGTAGCCCTGCTGGGTGATGAGGGCCTCCATGTACTCCCGCACCCCGGGGTCGTCATCGATCACAAGCACCCGAAACCGTTCGGGCATCGGAAACCTCCCGAGCCAAGCACTGGAACCGGACGAAACCCGGTGCCCCTATCCGCTAAGACATGCGCTCAGCGAAAAACCGTCCGTGATCCAAAATCCAGTTCTGCACTAGAGCCGCTAGACCAAGGCTCGCGTGTGCGCCACAGTGGGCAATACTATTCCTTGCCTCGGAAGAAGTTTCACCCATAGGAATAAAATTTCCCAAATTAGACCCGCTCGGTTTCAATTGGGTTCCGGCCTGGGCAGAACTATTCGGCAAAATCCAAAGCATAATGAATCCCCGCGGGGAAACTGGAGTGGGGGCCTGCAGCAGCCTCAGGTACGGGTGTCCGCAACCGAACCATTGCCGGGTAAGCGATGACGAGTGGAACGCGATCCGGTAGATCAGGGTCTGAGAGGGGCACGAGGCAAAACGATGGCACGCTCGGGCAGGGAAGCGGAGGACCAGCTCGGCTACTTCGGTGAGCTGTGGGCCTTCCTCAGGGTGCGCAAAAAGTGGTGGCTCGGCCCCATTGTGGCAACCCTAGTGCTGCTGGCAGCGCTCATCGGGCTCACACGCGGTTCGTCCGTTGCGCCGTTCATCTACGCGCTCTTCTGAGGGGGGCGCCTCCAACGAGGGAGGACACAGGTGACGACGAAGATGGGCCACCCGAGTGGACTTCCGGCTCGGCCGGGATTCGACCCTAGCGAGCGTCGGTTCGCCGTGGGTGCCACGGCGCTGACGCTCACCGTGGCCCTCGGAATCTTCACGCCCATCATCTACCACATGGTCCTGCACTGGAAAATCGTGCCAGACTACTCGCACGGCTTTCTGATCGCCCCCCTCGCCGCGTATTTCGCCTGGGAGCGCCGCGACATGGTCGCGCGCACACCGATCGAGCCCAGCTGGTGGGGCGTGGTGCCCTTGCTGATCGGCACGTTGGCCCTGACCATCGGGCGACTGGGCGTCGAACTGATGGCGATGCGCACCGGCGTCGTGCTTACTGTCAACGGCCTCGTACTGCTCTTGATGGGCCGCCAAGTTTATCGGGTCTTCGCGTTTCCGCTCTGGTTCCTCTTCCTCATGGTGCCGCTGCCACAATCATTGGCGAATACGATCACATTTCCGCTCCAGCTGGTCGCGTCCGACCTCGCGATGCAGCCCCTCTACTGGCTCCAGATCCCTGCGATGCGCGAGGGCAACATCATCCACATGGCCGACGCGCAGTTGCTCGTAGCCGAAGCCTGTAGCGGCCTGCGCTCGGTCATGGCGCTCGGCACGCTGGGCGTCGTATTCGCATACTTCTTCCGCCGTCGCTGGGCCGAGCGCCTGGTGCTCATCGTCTCGACCCTCCCCATCGCGATCCTGGTGAACGCGTTCCGCGTCGCTCTCACCGGAGTCCTCACCCACCAGTTCGGAGAGGAGGCAGCCTCCGGGATGATTCACAGCACCGAGGGCTTCTTCACCTTCGGACTGGCGTTCGCACTGCTGCTGCTCGAGGCCGCGCTGATCGAACGCCTGTGGACGCGCTGGCGCGCGAAGAGGGGTAGCGCGTCGTGATCCGTCTGATCGTCGCTTTCGCCTTCCTGGGGCTCAACTTCTACATTTACAACTACTTCGCCAAGGATCCGGTGATTCCCGAGCGACGGAGCTTTGACGAATTCCCGATCGACATCGAAGAATGGACCTGCAGACCAGAGACCATAGATGAGACGGTCGAGAAGGAACTCGGTGTCACGGACTACCTGCTCTGCAACTATCTCAACGAGAAGAAGGGCTGGTTCGCAACACTGTACGTCGGCTACCACGAATCCCAGGTGCGCGAAGCCGGGGGGGGCTCCAAGGAGAACTCGATTCACCCGCCGGCTCATTGCCTGCCGGGCTCGGGCTGGAGCATCGTGGCCGACGATACCGTAGAGCTGGATGTGCCCGGCGTTCCACAGCGGGAAACACTGGTGAAGCGACTCAAGATCGCCAAGGGTCCCCACAGGCAGATCGTCTATTACTGGTACCAGTCGCGCGGACGCATCATCGCCCGGGACTGGAAGAAGATCCTCCATGTCGGCTTCGACCGCGCGACCCGAAATCGAACGGACGGCTCACTGGTCCGGTTCACCATCCCGGTCCTCCATGACGACGACGCGGCGGCCGAAGAAATCTTCCATTCCCTGGCACCGTCCGTTTTGAGCCGGCTCCCCGCCTACGTGCCGAATTAGGGAAGGAGCATGAACCGGATCAGCGATACGCTCTACTCAGCTTTCTACCCCCGGCTACCGATCCTCGGCCAGAACTGGGCCTGCACGGTCGGCGGCTGGATTCGCTTCCGACAACGCTTTTCCAGGCACTTCCGCCGCACGTTGGAGGACTGGGAGCGCTCGGTGAAATGGTCCGACGAGCGGCTGCGCGAGGTCCAGCGCGAGCGTCTGGGCCAGCTCGTGGCGCGCGCGCGGCAGCATGTTCCGTACTATCGCGATCTGGCTCCGCCTTCGGAGAAATCCGACCCGGAGGAGGCGATTCGCGAGATGCTCGAAGCAATTCCGCCGCTCGAAAAGCGCGCCTACCGCGACCAGCCCGAGGCCTTCATCTCCCGCCTGATACCTCGCGCACGCCTGCACGCCGGTCAGACGAGCGGCACCACCGGCACGGCGCTTCCGCTCTGGTACTCCCCCGAAACCCTGGCCGAAGAGTACGCCACGGTGTGGCGCATGCGGCGGCGCCTCGGCGCTGACATCCGCGATCCGCAACTCAGCTTCAACGGCCAGATCATCGTCCCCTTCGCCCAGACCCGGCCACCCTTCTGGCGCACCAACCACTACACCCGACAGACCCTCTTCTCGATCTACCACATGACCCCGGCCAATCTGAAACTCTACGTGGACACCGTCCACGCCACGCCATCGCGGTACGTGCAGGGTTATCCCTCTTCCATTCACCTCGTGGCCCGGTCGCTGCTGGAGGAGGACCGGCGGCTGCCGCGCGGACACATCGCCGGTATATTCACCTCATCGGAGTCGCTCCTCGCATTCCAGCGCGAAACCATCGAAGAGGCATTCGGCGCCCCAGTCCTCGACCGCTACGGGGTGAGCGAATTCGCCGTATCCATGACCGAGTGCGATGCGCATCGCCTACACGTCGACATGGAGTACTGCATCGTCGAGGTCGAAACGACCGAGGAGACCGACGATTACGAGACTGGCTCGCTTCTCATCACCTCCCTGGCCCACGACGCGACACCGCTCTTCCGCTACCGGATCGGTGACGTGGGTACCCGTGCCAAGCATCCTTGTCCCTGCGGCCGTGCCGGTGACAACTTCCTCGAGGTAGACGGACGCATCGAGGACTACGTCCTCACCCCCGACGGTCGCCTCGTCGGCCGCATGGATCATGTCTTCAAGGAACAGCTCGACGTCGCCGAGGCGCAGATCCTTCAGAACGACTCCGGCGCCCTCATGGTTTTGATCGTGCCTAGGTCTGATTACAGCGACGCCAGCGGGCGAAGAATCGTGCGCCAGATCCGCTCGCGCCTCGGAGAGGAAATCGAAGTCCACATCGAATTGGTGAGCAGTATCCCGCGCGAGCCAAACGGCAAGTTCCGCGCCGTGAAGTCCTCAGTGGGAAGGAACGCGCCGTGACACGCGTCGGGCTGGCGTGGACCCGTCCGACCTACGCGGGGCTGTCTCCACCGTGGGGGCCGGGCCACCCACACCCGGAACTCGGTGCGCTCGCGGAGCCGGGCCCGGCATCGAGCCAGGTCTACGCAGCGGTGCGCTCGGCACTTCGCGCGCTCGGACTCGACGCGCAGCGTTTTGGGACACCGGCATGGAACCCGCTCTCGGAACTGGTGCACCGCGGCGGCCGGGTGGTGCTCAAGCCCAACTTCATCCGGCACTGGAACCCATCCGCCGCCGGAACCGTCGACTCGCTCGTGACCCACGGCGCGGTGCTGCGCGCCGTGGCGGACTACGCGTGGCTCGCGGTGGGCGCAGAGGGTGCGGTCGTCGTTGCGGAAGCGCCGCAACACGACTGCGATTTCGGTGCAATCCGAAACATCGCCGGCCTCGACGCCCTCGTCGAATTCTACGCGGAGCGACTCGGTGCCGAACTCGCCGTAGTGGATCTGCGGCGGGAGTACGTCATCTACCGAGATGGGGTGATCGTGGAGCGGCGCCCACTGCCCGGAGACCCGCGTGGCTACCGTCGCATCGACCTGGGTACGCGGAGCGCCTTCGAGGGATCGGGCCTCGATCCCGAGCGCTTCCGCGGTGCAGACTACGACGCAGTGCCAACGACGAAGCACCACACCGGCGGCCGCCACGAGTACCTGCTCTCGGAGACAGTGCTCGGAGCCGACCTGGTGGTAAACCTTCCCAAGCTGAAGACGCACAAAAAGACAGGCGTGACCCTGGCGCTCAAGAACCTCGTCGGAATCAGCGGCGACAAGAACCTGCTGCCTCACCACTGCATCGGCTCGGAGGCGCAGGGCGGCGACGAGTACCCCGGGCGAAGCCTGCTCGACGCCGCTCGCAGCCGCGCCACCGAGGTGGCCCGGGCGCTGCTCAAGCGGGGCTTGGGCACCGGATTGGTGCGCACCGCACGCCGCGCCGAGCGAGCCACGCGCGGCGATGACTTCGTGCGCAGCGGAAACTGGCACCGCAACCGCACCACCTGGAGGATGTGCGTGGATCTCAACCGGTGCTTCTACTACAGCGACGCCAAGGGCGAACGCTGGGACGCACCGGCACCCGTGCGCCGTACTCTCACCGTACTCGACGGCGTGGTGGCCGGCGAGGGCAACGGTCCGCTGGCGCCGGACGACAGGCCGCTCGGTGCCGTACTCGCAGCAACAGACCCAATCGCCCTCGATCTGGCGGCGCTGCGCCTGATGGGCTTCGATGCCCGCCGGATCCCCAAGGTGTGGGAGGCGCTCCGGGCCGAGACGTTGCGGATCACGGCGGTGCGCACTCCCGGGGACGTGGTGGTGAGCGAAGCGGCGAACCCCGAGACCACGCCCCGCGACGTGCCCCTGGACGCGCTCGCAACACCGCAGCCCTTCCGCCCCCACCCGGGCTGGCGCGGTCACGTGGAGCAGATCTCATGTGCGGCATAGCCGGCTATTCGGGCGACTTCGACACCGCGCTGCTCGAGCGCATGAACGAGGCCATCGCCCACCGCGGCCCGGACGACGCAGGTGTCGCCTCCTACCCGGAGCACCGCGTGGGGCTCGCCCACCGGCGTCTCTCAATCATCGACTTGTCTCCCCGCGGACACCAGCCGATGACGGACATCACCGGCACCGTGTCGATCGTCTACAACGGCGAGATCTACAACTACCGCGCGCTTCGCGAGGAACTCGTCGCCGACGGGTATCGCTTCAAAAGCAGCTGCGACACCGAGGTGCTCCTCAACCTCTACCTGCGCGATGGCGAAAAGATGATGGAACGACTGAACGGCATCTTCGCCTTCGCCCTCTACGACTCGCGAGACGGATCGATCCTGGTGGTTCGCGACGGTGTCGGCGTGAAGCCGCTCTACTTCACCCAGACGCCCAAAGGCGTGATCTTTTCCAGCGAACTCAAGGCCCTGCTCCAGGAGTCCTCGGTCGACCGCAGCCTGGACCACTCCGCTGTCCACCACCACCTGCTCTACCTGTGGAGCCCCTCGCCGCTGACCATGCTGAAGGCGGTGAAAAAGCTCGAGCCGGGCTGCGCGCTGCGCATCCGCGACGGGCGCATCCAGCGCCAATGGCGCTTCTACGAGCTGCCCTATGACCAGGAATTCATCGAGTGGCCGGTGGAGGACATCGTCGTCCAGGTGCGCAAGTACCTGACCCAGGCTGTGGAGCGGCAGCTCGTCGCGGACGTGCCGGTGGGCGCCTTCCTCTCGGGCGGCCTCGACTCGAGCGGCGTCGTGGCCCTCGCACAGCGCGCCATGGGAAAAGACCGGCTCCAGTGCTTCACGATCGGCTTCAGGGACCCGCGCGCCATCTCCGAGGGCATGGCCGACGACCTTCCCTACGCACGTCGCGTCGCAGAGCACCTCGACGTCGACCTGCAGGTCATCCAGGTGGGCCCGGAAATGGTCGAAGAACTGCGCAATATGGTGTTCCACCTCGACGAGCCCCAGGCCGATCCAGCGCCGATCAACGCCCTCTTCATCAGTCGTCTGGCCCGAGAGCATGGCATCAAGGTTCTGCTCTCGGGAGCAGGGGGCGACGACATCTTCACCGGCTACCGCCGGCACTCCGCCCTGATGCTGGAGCCCTACTGGTCCTGGCTGCCCACGGGTGCGCGCAGCGGCATGCGCGCTGCGGCCCAGCGGATACGCCCCGAAACCGAATTCCGACGCCGCATCTCGAAGGCCTTCCGCTACGCCGACCTCGAGGGAGACGAGCGCCTTGCAGCGTACTTCCACTGGATCACCCCGGAGCAGCTGCTGCCGATCCTCAGCCCAACGCTGCGCGAGGACTTCATCCGGCACGGCTCCAGCCCGGTGCTGAGCGTCCTCGAAGACCTTCCGGCGTCGGTTCCGGCGCTCAACCGCATGCTCTTCCTCGAAGCGAAGTTCTTCCTGGCGGATCACAACCTCAACTACGTAGACAAAGTATCGATGGCCAGCGGCGTGGAGGTACGTGTTCCCATGCTCGATCCGGACCTGATCGCCCTGGCGGCCCGCTTGCCCCTGGGCGTAAAACACCGCAGAGGCACCGGAAAGTGGATCCTGCGCAGAGCGCTCTCGCCCTACCTTCCGCCGGAAGTGATCTCGCGGGGCAAGACCGGATTCGGCGCACCACTGCGCCACTGGTTACGCGACGACTTGCGGCCCACCGTGGATGATGTGCTCTCCGAAACTTCGATCGACCGGAGGGGGCTCTTCGACGCGACCGGCGTGCGCGAGATGATCGAGCGCGATCGAAACCAGCGCTGCGACGCCAGCTACACCATCTTCTCGATGATATGCATCGAACTCTGGTGCCGGATGTTCGTGGACAAGCCGGTGCCGGCGCTGGATTGAGCCAGCTGGAGGGGGGCGGGATGAGACAAATCCTGCAGAGCGCGCGGACGGGACACCTGGAGCTAGCGGAAGTACCGGCCCCGAGTCCCGGCCCGGGCCAGGTGCTGGTCCGCACGCACTTTTCGGTGGTTTCCCCCGGTACCGAAAAACTCGCCATGGACTTCGCGCGCAGCTCGATGCTCGGAAAAGCCCGTGCACGACCGGACCTGGTGCGCCAAGTGACGCGAAAGCTGCGCCAAGAGGGACCGCTCGCCACCTACCGGGCCGTGCTCGGGCGCCTCGATGCTCCTCAGCCATTGGGCTACTCCTGCGCGGGAGTAGTGGAAGCAGTCGGCGAGACGGTCACCCGCTTCGCCCCGGGCGACCGCGTCGCATGCGCCGGTGCCGGCTTCGCCAATCACGCGGAACTCAACGCAGTTCCCGAAAACCTGGTAGCACACGTTCCGGACTCCGTATCGCTCGAGCACGCCGCCTTCGCCACGGTGGGTGCCATCGCGCTTCAGGGTCTGCGGCTGGCCGTGCCGTCGCTCGGCGAAGTGGGAATCGTCATCGGGCTCGGACTGATCGGGCAGCTGGCCGTGCAGCTTCTGCGTGCAAACGGTTGCCGCGTGCTCGGCGTGGATCCCGACGCTGCCCGTGTAAAGCATGCGACCGACCAGGGGGCCGAATGGGGACTCGCTCCCGACAGCGCAGGCGACGCCTGGAAGCAGGACGCCACCGCGGGACACGGAGCGGACCTCGCACTCGTGACCGCCGCAGCGGGTGATTCGGCGCCGATCGCCCTGGCGGCCGAACTGTGCCGGCGGAAGGGCCGCATCTCGGTGGTCGGCGCGATGCCCATGGAACTCGACCGCCGCACCTTCTACGAGAAGGAACTGGAGCTGCGGGTCAGCATGTCCTACGGCCCAGGGCGCTACGACCAGCGCTACGAGGAAACAGGGGTCGATTACCCGCTTCCCTACGTCCGCTGGACCGAGAACCGCAATCTGCAGGCCTTCCTCGCCCTGGCGGCCTCGGGCGCCGTGCGCGCCGACCGACTGGAGACCCTGAGCGTCGACTTCGCAGAGGCCGAGGGGGCCTACGAGGCTCTCGCTGCCGGCGAGAGCCCGGCCCTCTCGGTCGTCTTCCGCTACGGGGTCGACCGCGCCAGCCACGAGCGCACGCTGCCTCTTGCGGACGAGCCGCGCCGCAGCCCGGCGGGAGACTCGGTTGGCGTCGCGTTTCTCGGTGCCGGGAACTACGCAAAGTCCGTTCTGCTTCCGGCCCTGGGGCGCGCGAAGCCGGTCCGCCCGGTCTCTCTCGTGACCGCCACGGGCGCTTCCGCCCGCCACACTGCCAAGCGCTTCGGCTTTGCCGAATGTGGAACGGACCCCGCACGCGTGTTCGACTCCCCGGACGTGGATCTCGTCTTCATCGCGACGCGCCACGACACCCACGCCCGCCTCGCCACCGATGCCCTGCGGGCCGGCAAGGCCGTGTGGCTCGAGAAGCCGGTAGGGCTTACAGCCGCCGAACTCGATGCGGTGCTCGATGCTGCCACCGAAACCCGCGGCTTCCTGACTGTCGGCTACAACCGGCGTTTCTCGGCCCACGCCCGGGCCGTGCGCGATGCGTTCGAAGGTCGGGACGCACCGCTCTCCATCCACTACTCCGTTGCAGCGGGCGCACCCCCGACCGGCACCTGGATCACCGATCCGGCGGTGGGGGGCGGCCGCGTGGTGGGCGAGGTCTGCCACTTCGTCGATCTGTGCACCTACTTGACGGGTTCCCCGCCCGCCCGCGTGTACGCGAGTGCGCTGGGACGAGACCCCGAACTCGACGATTCGGTGGTGGCGACACTGACTTGGCCCGATGGCTCTGCTGCGACCATCGAGTACCTGGCATCGGCGAGTCGGGAACTACCCAAGGAGCGCTTCGAGGCTTCGGCCGGAGGATGCACCGCGCGCTGCGAGAACTTCCGCAGGACCCAGGTGCTCGGCGGACGCACGCTCAAGACCTGGAACCAGGACAAGGGCCAGACGGCTGCGGTCGCCGAGACCATTCGGGCCGTGGCGAAGGGAGAGCCCTCCCCCATCCCGCTGGCAGAGATCGCCGGCGTCGCACGCGCCACCTTCGCCCTTCTCGATTCGATTCGGGAGGGCGGCGTACGGGAGGTGGAGCCGTAGGCACCGGATCCCCGAACCGGCTCAGTGGCCCGCCAGAGACCGTTCGAAGCACTCGCAGAGCAGATCCACGGAACGCGTCCAGCTGAAGCGCTTCACGCGTTCGCGACCCCTCTCGGCCCGCGCCCGGGTCTCGTCGGCTCGGCCCAGAACATCTTCCACGACGCGCGCAATCGACCGCGCATCGCAGGGATCAAAGTAGGCCGCCGCGTCGCCGAGCACCTCCCGGAAGGGTGGCAGGTCCGATGCCGCCACCGGTGTTCCGCAGATCATCGCCTCGAGCAGCGGGTGACCGAACGTCTCGAGCATTGAGGGGAACACGAGCATCTGTGAGCCGCTGTAGTAGCCCCGGATCTTCTCGTAGGGCACCTGGCCCAGGAAACGCACCCGATCGCCGAGCTGCAACGCGTGCACCCGATCGCGGAGGTGCTCCGCCCACTCCGGGTCCAACCCCCCCCCCCCGGCGATCCAGAGCTGGATCTCCGGATCGATGTACGGCATCGCCTCAAATAGCCGCAGCATGTTCTTGTGGCGTTCGAGCGCCGCCGGGAAGAACATGTAGCGGGCATCCGAGCCCACCGGCTCCTGCGGTTTCGAAAAGATCTCTGGATCGATGCCGTGGTGCACGACAGAGAATCGGTCGAGTTCGACACCCACCACGGGTGCGATCGCCACCGCAGCGGCGCGTGTGGGGCAGACAATGCCGCGAGCACGCCGTACCCCCAGCCGGACGAGACGCAACAAGACGCGCGTGCGTGCGTCGTCGTAGAAGCGGCGGTCGTAGATATTGAAGTTGCGCAGCGCGGCGACGGTCGGAATGCGTCCCCAGGCCGGCGACAGGTCGGCCAGGCAGTAGAGCAGGTCGTAGCCCCTCGACCGCTGCGGAAGCATTGTCTCCTCGTAGAGCACTCGACCGATCGTGCGTATCAGGCCGTCCTCGCGGGGAAGCGCGACCTCCAACAGTTCGATACCCGATGCCTCTTCGGACTCGATCTTCCCCGCGGCGGTGAGTACCACGAACTCGAAGCCGCGCGAGTCGCGGTTCACCTCACGCAGCAGGTTGCGGACATAACTGCGACCGCCGCCCTGGCTGAGAGAGATGGCATTGATGAGAATGCGGGGGGACGACACCCAACCAGCATAGACTGGCCGACGGATTCGCGCTGCACTGAACCCGATGCCATCTCTCGCGGCCCTCCCGGTGGGACTACAGCGCGTACGGACAGGCTGGATCAGCGCATCCGACCCGAGAGAACAGTCATGCCCGGGGTGACCGCAGGTGCCGGAATGAGAGACGCTGAGAAGCCGGCCAGCCGGCGCACCAACTCGGCCTAGGCCTGGATCAATCGCACGCGGTTCTCGTCGAGGAGCCCCGAGACAACCCATATCGAGCGTGCCCACCGGATGCTGCTTCGCAATGCAACCGGACAACCTCCGATGGCCCCGGCACGGGGCGACTCGCCGATCTCGCTGGTCATGTGAAATTACAGATTCAGTCGGACACCCTGCCACGATGACAGAGGCTGACCGAGGGGATCTAGATGACCGAAGATCAACGAGAAATCAGGCGCAAACGGCGAGTCCTCGAGTACGCGGAGAAGCACGGCAACATCAACACGACATGCCGGCGCTTCGGAATCGCGAGGTCCACGTTCTATCTGTGGCGAGACCGATACCGCGAGCTCGGC
>MPLZ02191128.1_pt1 | contig 61232 bp, 52 predicted proteins | sample 1617311 | NCBI WGS metagenome assembly MPLZ02 (sample SAMN05944806, study PRJNA350692) | marine metagenome | biome: marine; feature: ODZ; material: water; isolation source: 160 m water sample filtered on 0.2 um supor filter | place: Pacific Ocean | collected 2012-04-08 | depth 160m m | reverse complement strand
CGCCACCGCGTCCGCCAGACCCTTGCCCGCCTGGCGCGCCGTGATCGCCGCCGTCAACGTCGTCTTCCCGTGGTCCACGTGTCCGATCGTCCCCACGTTTACATGAGGCTTCGTCCTCTCGAACTTTTCCTTGGCCATGGCTTCCTTTTCGACTATGCGCTGCTTCTCGGCGCTACACGTCGCCGACGGCGCCTTTCCGGGTTGCCCTCATCGTTTCTGCCCGACGGTGGGCGCACTGCCCGATCGCCTTCCCATGAGATCTCGAAACCCTGTTCCCGCTCTCCGTCCATCCCACATTTTTTTGGAGCCCACGACCGGATTTGAACCGGTGACCCCGTCCTTACCAAGGACGTGCTCTACCGACTGAGCTACGTGGGCCCGACGTGTTCGGGCTGGAGCGGGAAACGGGACTCGAACCCGCGACCCCGAGCTTGGAAGGCTCGTGCTCTAGCCAACTGAGCTATTCCCGCCCGAACCCCCTCACCACTCCCAAACCGAGAAAGCGTTCCCAATCGCTCCCGTCGTAGGTAGAAAATCCGATCGACCGCCCAACCATGGTGGAGAGGGGAGGATTCGAACCTCCGAAGGCAATAGCCAGCAGATTTACAGTCTGCCCCGTTTGGCCACTTCGGTACCTCTCCGCAATCGGTCCGACTTCGAAGCAAAAGCGTGACGTCCCCATCCCCCTCGCAGCGCATCACGCATCTTCAGCGGATGCACCCGCGCGGAAGCTAGTTTTCGTTCCACTCAGTTTTGGGGGGCCGCAACGCCCGGAGCCCACCTCTTCGTTCCGAACCGCCCTTTTCGAATCGATTCCGTCGACGACTGCTCCCTCGTGGAGCTGGCGAGGGGACTCGAACCCTTAACCTGCTGATTACAAATCAGCTGCTCTACCAGTTGAGCTACGCCAGCCGGGGAACGCGCTGCGCCACTATAGGCCGAGGCTAAACCCTTGGCAACGCAGGAAGATCCGCGTTGCCCGCCAAACCGGCCCCATCCCGGCGAAGCAGTTCGAAGAGCACCACGGCGGCGGCCGTCGCCACGTTGAGCGACCCCACCCGACCGCGCAGCGGGATCCGGAAGCGCTGGTCTAGCGCCCGGACCACCCCAGGACGCAACCCCCGCCCCTCGGCCCCCAGCACCACGACACGTCGGGCCGAGTGGGCCCGATCCGGCAACCGCCAGAGTTCCGCCGGAGCCTCGACATCGGCACCATAAATCCAGAACTCCTTTTTTTTCAATAGGTTGAGTGTACGCGACAGGTTCGTAACGCGGGCTGCCGGAAGCCATTCGATGGACCCGGCGCTGGCCCGGGAGACCGCCGCCGTCAGAGGCGGGCTGCGTCGCCGGGTAAGGATCAGACCGGCGGCGCCAGCCCCATCGGCGACCCGCGCCAACGCCCCGAGGTTCTGGGGGTCTTCCACCCCATCCAGGGCAACCACGGTCCGCGGACCCGGCGGGTCCGAAAACTCCTCCAGGAGCGCCTCGGGCAGCTCACCGGCCCGGAGCAGGACGCCTTGGGTCGAGACCCCTGCCGGGGCCAGCTGCGAGAATGCCTCAGGCTCGAGTTCCCGGATGGCCACACCTGCGGCCGTCGCTGCTTGCGCCAGCTCCTCGACGTCCGGCCCACGCCCTCCGGCGCGAATGGACAGCTCGAATAGCTCCCGCCGCCGCGCAGCCAGCGCTGCCCGCACAGGGTGAAAACCGCTCAGCAAGACCCCGCCCATACACCGGATGCTACGCCACGAAGCCGGGAGCGGCCGACCTCCACGATTTCGAAGGAATCGACGGCTCGATGAAACTCCCCTCAAGGACCCGCCTACGCGTTGCCGATGAGTTGCGTACCCGTGGGCCGCGAACGGCCCACCCTTTACAAGGAAAACCGCATGCTCGAGACGAGTCGCCACAAACGCCGCCAGCACCCCAGGGTAGAGACCCGGCTCGCCGTGCACATCTCGACGCTCGAGCCGGAGTGCGACCCGCGCACAGGGCAGCCGTTCTTCCGCGCTTCCCAGGAGACGAGCGCCAACCTGTCGCGCGGGGGCGCGCTCCTGGAAACGACGGAGCCGCTCACGCCCGGACGACGGCTCCTGATCGAGGTTTCGTTACCGGACGGATCGCCGCTGGAGGCGATCGGTCGCGTGGCCTGGACAAAGCGCGGCATAGGGCCAAATGCCCGGACGGCAGAATGCGGCGTCGAGTTCCTCGCAGGAGCCACCGAGCAACTCGAATCGCTCGATGCGTACCTCCGAAAGCTCATCGACACGTGACAAACGCTTGAACCGGCCGGAAGCCAGCAGGTATGCTTACACTTCCCATGAAGCCGCGTGGGTCTTTCAAGATCGTGAATCGAGAACGCCTGCTCGATGGGTTCCTCGACCCGTTGACCCGCAGCGAAGCCCGCTCACAACGGATCGTCCAGTCGATCCGCAAGCAAATCATGGACGGTGGTTCGGGACAGAGCCTTCGCATCCGCCAGGTGTTTCGTGCGCCCAGAGAAATCTACCGGCTCGAGCTCGAGCTGCCGGAACTCGGCTACCAGCGCACCACGCTCCTGGACCGTGACGCCCTAGAAGAACTGTTGACGGCCGACGAGGTCCGGGATCTAGTGGGGGCGTCGCCGGTCGACGGGTGAGCGCCCGCGAGGAGCGGGCGGTGCCCGGGGCAGGACTCGAACCTGCATGGCACAGGGCCAGGCGATTTTAAGTCGCCCGCGTCTACCGATTTCGCCACCCGGGCAAAGCCCTGGGTCAGTTTATACTCGACTGCGGTGGGAAGGGAGAGTTCCGAGTGTTCCACGGAAAGAAGATCGTGGTGGTGATGCCGGCGTACAATGCGGCCCGCACGATCGAGCGTACCTACCGCGAGATTCCGCTGGACCTGGTGGACGAGGTCATCGTCACGGATGACGCCAGCCGCGACGAGACCGTCGTGATCGCCCAGAAGCTCGGCCTTCGAACCCTGGTCCACGAGACCAACCGAGGCTATGGAGGAAACCAGAAGACCTGCTACACCGAGGCCCTGCGTCTGGGTGCCGACGTCGCGATCATGCTCCACCCAGACTATCAGTATACGCCGAGGCTTCTGCCCGCCATGATCGGCCTGATTGCCGATGGTCCGTTCGATGTGGTGATGGGCTCGCGCGTACTGGGTGGCCGCGCTCTGGCCGGGGGGATGCCGCTCTACAAGTACGTGGCCAACCGCGTGCTGACCGCCGTGGAGAACTTCCTGCTCGACGCCAAGCTGTCGGAGTACCACAGCGGATATCGGGCCTTCTCGCGGCCGGTCCTCGAGCAACTCCCGCTGCTGGAAAATTCCGACGACTTCGTCTTCGACAACCAGATGCTCGCCCAGATCCATCTGGCGGGCTTCGAAATCGGCGAAGTCAGCTGTCCCGCCGCATACTTCGAGGAGGCCTCATCGATCAATTTCCGGCGCTCGGTGCGCTACGGCCTCGGGGTTCTCGAGACATCGCTGCGCGGATTTTTGCACCGGACCGGTATCGTCCCCCAGCGCCTATTCGACGCCAACGGCCGGCGTCTCGAACTGCCGGACGGCGGCCCCACGTAAATGGACATCTTCACCGCGACGAAGAGGATCTCGCGCTCCTTTCTCGTGGGCGACCAGCCGCTCTCCAGCGGCAGCTACGGCGCCATAGGAGACGGACACACGTGCGCGCTGGTAGGCATCGACGGTTCCGTCGACTGGCTATGCCTGCCCCGCTTCGACTCCCCGAGCGTATTCGCCAGACTCCTGGACTCGGACCGGGGCGGTTGCTTTCGGGTGTCCCCCGCGGAGCGCCCATTCGAGAGTCTGCAGGCCTACGACGACGCGACCAACGTGCTCCAGACCCTCTTCCGCCGCCCCGGCGAGGGCGCCGCCGTCGTGACCGATCTCATGCCCTGGAACGGGGACCCGCGCTCCTCGCTCCACCAGATGCTGCGTCTCGTCGAGGGGCGCGAGGGCGTGCTCGAAATGGAGGTGCTCTTCGACCCACGCTTCGACTACGGCCGCAGCGAAGCGCAGATTCAGATCGCTGAAGCCGGTGTCCTCGCCAAGGGAGGTCACGATGAACAGATCGCTCTGGCGCTCAGCGACGGGGCGGAATTCGAGACCGATCCCCGTTCCGGAGTGCGCGCGCGATTCTCCGTCCACGCGGGAGAGCGGGTGTGGGTCGTCCTGAACTGGACAGCCCCCCGCGTCGAGCCAGTGGCCGCCTATCGCCCCTTCGAGCACCTGCGCGCCACGCGACGCTTCTGGCGAAGCTGGTCATCTTCCCTCCAGTACGATGGACCGTGGCGCCACGACGTTCTGCGCTCGGCGCTCACGTTGAAGCTCCTCCAATACGCACCCACCGGGGCCATGGTGGCGGCACCCACCACCAGCCTGCCGGTACAGCCCGGCGGCGACCGCAACTGGGACTACCGCTTCTCGTGGGTCCGCGACAGCGCCATGGCAATCCGGGCAATGAACCAGATCGGCTACCCGAACGAAGCGGTCAACTTCTTCCACTTCGTGCGCGACACGCTCGAAGAACGCCGCCAGCTCGACCTCATGGTGACGTTAGACGGGCAGGACGTGCCCGACGAAATACTGCTGACGCACCTGTCTGGCCATCGGGAGAGCCGCCCCGTACGGATCGGGAACGCTGCGCGTCATCAGATCCAGCACGACATCGTCGGTCCGCTCCTCGATGCCGCCGCCATTCACGAGCAGGCCGGCGGCACGCTCGGCCTGCGGCTCTGGCGACAGGTACGGCGCCTGGTGACAGAAGCAACCGAGAAATCCCGTGTGCCCGACCACGGCATCTGGGAACCTCGCTCCGAGCCCGACCACCACGTGCACTCGAAACTGATGACGTGGGTCGCGCTCGACCGGGCCATCCACATCGCACCGCGCTTCGGTGGAGAGGCCGACGCCAAGCACTGGGCGCAGACGCGCTCGCGTATGATGCTCGAGATTCTGGAGCGCGGGTATTCCCATGACACCGGGACTTTCGTCGCTGCCTACGGCGCGCACCAGGTCGACGCAACCCTGCTGCTGCTTCCCAAGTACGGCTTCCTCCCCCCCGCGGACGCCCGCGTCCAGCGCACGCTGCAGCGTGTGATCGACGAACTGAGCGAAGGACGCTTCCTGCGCCGCTACCGCGGCGGCGACGGCATCGCCTCCGACGAGGGGGCATTCATCCTGTGTGGCTTCTGGCTCGCGGAGGCACTCGCCCTGTCACGCCGGCTCGACGAGGCGCTCGAGGTCTTCCAGAACCACCTGTCGGCGGCCAACCATCTGGGCATGCTCTCCGAGGAGGTGGATCCGGCCAGCGGCGCTCCGCTCGGCAATACACCGCAGGCCTTCAGCCACCTGGGCCTGATCCAAGCTGCGGCACGACTCGACCGGGCCCTGCGCTTGCGGGACGAAAAACTGGACGATCCACCCTACCTCGAGTTCGACTTCCCGAGCCTGGGCTAGCGTGGTGCCGTCCGGCGGATCCCTCCGGAAGGCAGCGATCGTCTCAGCGGCGCTGGCATTGGCGGCCGTTGCCAGCCAGCTTTTTCTTGTCGCGTGCACCTCGGTCGACGTCCCCCTCCTGGATGACTGGGACACGCTGGTCGGTTTCCTCGTCTACTGGCAAGACGAGGCAGACTTCAGGGGACGTCTGCGGCAACTCTTCGATCCCCACAACGAGCATTTGCTCGCGGTGCCGCGTCTGGCACTGCTCGGCGTCCATGGACTCACGGGTCACATCGACTTCGCGTGGCTCAACCTGATTGGAAATCTCCTCGTCCTCGTGCTGCTGGGGGCGCTCTGGTGCGAGTTCCGACGTGACGCGCCCGCCGCGGAACGCGCGATCGGCTTTCTGCCGGCGGTGCTCTTCACGGTCCAGCCCCAGGCATGGACGACGGTGATCTCGCCGACGGTCTCGCTCTCGAACAACGGCGTGATGGCTTTCGGAGCGGTGTGCTTTGCGTGTCTCGCTCGCAGCCGGGTGGCCTGGGCTGGCCTGGCGGCGGCCGCCGCGACGTTCTCCCAGGGCAACGGGATCTTCGTCCTGCCCATCGCGGCCTGTGTCCCCTGGCTGCAGGGACAACACAGGCTCGCGAGGCGCTGGGGCTTCGTCTCACTCGCGGCGACGGTTGTCTATTTCTGGGCGGCACCGAACGACTACGGCACTGCGAGCCCGTGGACTTCGCTCGCACGTCCCGACCGCCTCGCCAGCTACGCGCTCTACTTCGTCGGTTCCGCGGGTGGCTTTGGCCGGCCGACCCCATCCGCTGCCGTCGGCGCCGTTCTCGTCGCGAGCTTTGCCTGGTTGACGTGGCGGGGCCTCGCCCAGCGCAACCCGGCACTCTTCGCGCTGTGCGTCTTCCTTTTCGCGAGTGTCGCCGGAAACGCGCTGGTACGCGCTCACCAGGGAGCCGACGCAGCGCTCTTCCAGCCGCGCTACCGCCTCTACGGAGGGACACTCCTGGCACTGACCTGGCTGGGGTGGCTCGAAGTCGCGCCGCGACTGCGCACTCGGACCTGGACCGCGACGGCGGCACTCGTTTCCATCCTTTTCTGGGGCGCCTCGTTCCACTCGGGGGCGGCAGCGGCAAAAGCGCACGCCAACGCTCTGCGCGCCGGCCTCGACCGCTGGTGGGAAACCGGAGCCGGGGGTCTGCGCCATCCCGATTTCCGGAAGGCCAATTTCTTCCTCACTCGCGCGCTGCACGATGGGCTGCTGCGGATCCCGGACGACTGGCCCGAACGCTACGGCGAACGGCCGCGGGCCAGCGGCCCACCGCCGGGGCCGGGCGCCGCTGTCGTCTGGAAGCTGAACGCGGTGCACAGCGCCGAGGGGTACCTGACGGTGATCGGCCAGGCACGGGGTTCGGGAAGCGCCCTGGGCCAGCGCGTGGAGATCGCACTCGTCCGAGACAATCGCGCCTGGTTTGCACCGGCCCGGGGCGTCGCCCGGGGCGACCCGCCGACGCGCCACCCACCCGACCGCCGACTCACCGGGGCCGGTTTCCACGCGCTCGTGGATACCCGGGATCTGCCAGCCGGCCGCTACCGCCTGGGCGTCCTTGTGCATCAGGGCGAACACGTGTACTTCGCCGCGGGCGAATCCGTGCTGACGATCGAGGTGGAACCGTGACGTGGATCGCGGCGTGGCGCACCGCACTGGCAGCGATCGCACTGCTGGTCTTCTACTGGGCCGTACTGGCGCGCTCGCCACTCATCACGCCGCTCCCCGACGCCGTCTGGCTGGCAGCGCCAACGCCGGCGCGCACGGCCGCACTGCTCAAAGCGCTCGGGGGCCTCACTCTGATCAACCTCGCTGCGTGGGGCATGGGAACGTCTCTCGGGCGCCGCTTCCCGCTCGGCCCGGTACCCGGCGTGCGCGCGCTGGCCTCGTTGGGCCTCGGCATGATCGTCCTCTCACTCGCAGTGCTCGGGCTGGCTGCACTCCACGCCGCCGAGGCCCAGGCGCTCGCAGCCGTGCTGGCCGGAGGCGCCGCCATCGGCCTGTTGAATCTGGCCCGCTCCGCACGTCCTCGGCGCCCCACCGGTCGCGAGTGCGCACTCGTCCTCGGCGGCGCGCTGCTGCTGGCGAGCCCGCTGCTCGCGGCGTTCGACGCGGACCCGGGCTGGGATGCCCTCACCTACCACCTGCCCCTCGCCGAACGCACCGCGTTCGCAAACGGCAGCTTCGTAACGCCCTGGTCCGTCTTCTCCGCCTTTCCCCATGCGATGAGCATGCTCTACCTGCTGACCCAGACCCTCGACTCAACGGCGCTAGCGCGCTGGCTCCACCTCGAATTCGGCGTGCTGACCGCGCTGCTCGCCGTGGTGCTGGCGCGGACGGTGTCGCACCGCGCCGGTTGGCTGGCCGCTGCGGCCCTGGCGGCGTGCCCACTCTTCGCCTGGGAACTCGGCATCGCCTACGCAGACCTTCCCGCCTGTTTCTTTACGCTGCTCGCGGTCGCGTTGCTGCGGCCGCGGCTCGGGCTCGCCCGCTGTGCCGCGGCGGGACTGTTCGCGGGGGCCGCCGCAGCGTGCCGCTACCCGTCGTGGGGCGTCCCGGTCGTACTGGTCGCGCTGGTCTGGCTTCCCGACACGGTGCGCGCCTCCCGGTTGCGGGCGAGCCTCGCGGTCGCGGCCGGGGCGCTCGTCCCACTCGCGCCGTGGATCGTGCGCAACTTCGCATTCACGGGAAATCCCTTTTCCCCAGCCCTGCAGTCCTTTTTCGCAGCGCCCGGAGATGAGTTCTTTGCCCCACTCGCGCTTACCCAGAACGCCGCCTTCATCCGGGCGATCGGTCCCGGCCACGGCCCCCTCGACCTGCTGGCGCTCCCCTGGCGGCTCACGGTCGAGGCGGCCCCCGACGACTATCGCTGGTTCGGCTACCGGGTGGGTCCGCTCTACCTGCTCGGCGTCATCGCCGCGCTCGGCTGGGGGGGCGGGGCGAAAGGCTCGGCCCTGGTTCGCCGCCTCTGGTCTGCCGCCGGACTTTCGCTGCTCTTCTGGTTTTTCACGGCCCAGGATCCACGCTACCTGCTTCCGGCACTCGTCCTCGCGGCCGTGGCCGGGGCGATCGCCGCCGACCGCGCGGTGGGATCCCGGCGCCTCTGGCTGCTGCTACCCATACTTGCGGTGCTCCACGCTCAGCTCCCGGTCTGGACCGCTCTGCCCCAGCGCTACGGCACCGCGCTCGGACGGCTGTCTGTCAGCGATGCGCCAGCGGCACGCGTGGGCCAACGCCTCCGAGCGGAACTCACCTCGGGCGATCGCGTGGTGCTCCTCTTCGAGCCGCGCGCCTGGTTCTTTCGCGGCCTCGATTACGTCCCCTACCACCTGGGGGACGGTTCACCGCTCCTCGTGGCGATTCACCGCGCCCGAAGGGAAGGCCTCGATGCGCTCTTCCGCGACCTCGGCGCGACACACTTTGTCGTGAACACGCGACTCGGCCCCCAGACGACGCCGTACTTCGTGCCGGCCTATTCACACGACAGCTTCGAGACAGATCTCGCGGTGCTAAACGAATTCCTCGGACGACGCACGGAATTCCTCTTCCGCGAGGGGAGCCTCGAAGTGCGCCGGCTCCGCACAGCAGAGCCCCGTTCGTGAACTCACGGCAAGCGGGGGTCCTCGTCTTTGCAACCCTGCTGCTCTCGTACGCCTGGTTCTTTCAGGGTGGTGGCTACAACCCGAACTCGCGCCTCGCACTGACGCGCGCCCTCGTCGAGCGAGGCACGTTGGCCATCGACGCCTACCCGGTAACGGGGGACTGGGCCGAGCACGCCGGGCGGCGTTACACGAATAAAGCCCCGGGACTCTCCTTTCTCGCCGCACCCGCCTGGGCGCTGACGCAGGGCGTCGCTCCCGAGCCCGCGGGCGAGGCCCTGTCCCTTCGCACCTGGCTCGTGAACGCCGCAGTGAACGCGCTACCCGCCGCCTGCCTCGGCTGGCTGCTCTTCGGTGTCCTCGGCCGCCTCGGAGCCGGAAGCGAGCGGCTCCGGGCCGCGGCCGCCCTGGTCTACGGCCTCGGCACCCTGGCATTCCCCTACGCCACGGCGTTCTACGCCCACCAGCCCGCCGCCGCTGCCAGCTTTGCCGCGTTCGCCGCCCTGCTCGCCGCCGACACCTCGCCGCGCGCCCGGCTTCTCGCCGCCGCCGCCGGGGCGGCGGCAGGACTTGCCGTCGCCCTGGAAGTCTCCTGCGTGCTGGTGGCGGCGGGTCTCGGGCTCTGGCTCCTGGCAGATTCTCGGCGCCGGCGACACCTTCCCCTCTACGTGGCCGGGGGACTGCCCTTTGCCCTGGCACTGGGGCTCTACACCGCCGCCGCCTTCGGCTCGCCGTGGAGCCTCTGGTTCGAGCAGGCGAATCCCACCATTGAAATACGTGTCGAAGGTCGGCTCTTCGGTGCGCCAAGCCTCGTGAATGTGATCGAACTGCTGGGGATGCCCTACCGCGGACTCTTCTACACGAGTCCGGTGCTGCTGCTCGCCTTCGCCGGCTGGCCCCGGCTGCGAAGGGCGCAGCCCGCCGTCGCCACGCTCTGCGCCGCTCTGCCCCTCGCCTTCCTGCTCCTCATCTCGAGCTTCCACGCCTGGTACGGGGGCTGGGCGCCGGGCCCGCGCTACCTGGTTCCGGCGCTTCCGTTCCTATTCGTGCCCGTCGCCTTTGCTTTCGGCAGCTGGCCGCGAATCGGAGCCCTCCTCGCGGCGCTCTCGGTAGCCAGCATGCTCGTGCTGACATCCGTCGCGGTGGAGATTCCCAGTGGCTTCGCCGACCCGCTCCTCGATTTCGCGCTGCCCCGCTTCCTGGCAGGCGAGTTGGCCGTCAACCCGGCGCTGCTCGACGTGCGCCTGCCTCCCCCCTCCTACGCATTGGGGGAGGCACGGCCCAATGGAGCCTCGTTCAACGTGGGCGAGTTGCTGGGGGCCAGTGGCCTCGCGAGCATCGCCCCGCTGGTCGCCAGCTGGTGCGTCGCGGGTGCCGCGCTCGCATTCGGGCACCGCCGGAGCCGCTGAGTTCGCAGCCCCGTCGGCCGGCGAGGCCTGTGATATCGTAGCCGCGTGGGCCGGCGAGGCCTGTGATATCGTAGCCCCGTCGGCCGGCGAGGCCTGTGATATCGTAGCCGCGTGGGCCGGCGCGCCGCAGTACTGCTAGCCGTCGGCACCCTGCTCGGCTGCGTGACCCGACCTCTGCTCGAGCAGGACTGGGTAGTGGTCGAGACTCCCCACTTCGCCATCATGAGTTCGCTCGGCCCGGAGGCGACCCGCCAACTCGGCGACGACCTCGAACGGTTCCACAGCGCCGTGGAATTCGTCACGGGAACTCGCCTCTCCCACGCGCCCCTCCTGACCCGCGTCTACGCGTTCGACGCTCCCGTCATCGAGCGCCCCTTCGACCGCCGGGGCCTGCGCTCCTACTTCCTGCCCTCGCCGAGCGGTCCCATCATCGTGCTGCGAAACGGCGGAGGTTGGCGGGGCGATGCCACCCGGCTCGTGCGGCGCCGCTACGCCGAGTACCTGCTGCGAAACCGGGACGGACTCGATCAGCCGCTTTGGCACGATTCCGGCTTCCCGGAATTTGCAAGCACGATCGTAGTCTGGGACCAGGGTGCCGAGATCGGCGCGCACGACCGCAGACGATTGGAGCAGCTGCGGGACCAGATGCGAATCCCCTCGAAGCGACTCCTCTCCGCCGAGACACTCGGCAGCTACGACCCGGACGCCTTTGATCGGGAAGCGTGGCTCGTCGTCCACTATCTCTTCTTCGGGCAGCCCGCCTCGGAGGCAGTCGGCTCTCACCTGCGGCGCTACAGCGCGCAGCGCGCCCGCGGAACGGCGCCGACCCCGGCGTTGCGCGCGGCACTCGGTGGCACGAGTTCGAACCTCGACCGCAGGCTCAAGAACCACCTCCGCGACAGCCGCTTCGATACCCTGGCGATGCGGATCGATCACCACTGGAATGAACAACCACAGCGGTCACTTGCACGAGACACGCTGTGCGCTGAACTCGGCTGGCTCGCGATCGAAATCGGGAAGCTCGAGCTGGCACGGGGCTATTTCGAGTGCGCCGTCGCGGCCGAACCGCGAAACGGCGTGGGAGCCGCGGGCCTTGGCGCCGTCGACGCCCGTGAACAACGCTGGGAGGACGCCGAAGCGCACTTCGAACGCGCGCTGGCAACAGCACCCGACAACGCTCGTGTCCGCCTCGAAATCGCGGAGGCCTACCGCAAGCGCGCCCAGACCAGCGTCGACCCGGACGCGCGACACGGCCTGGCCGAAGCAGCTCGCAGACAATATCGAAGCAGCCTCGAACTAGACGAGCAGATCCCCGAAACCCACGCGGGGCTCGCTGCCACATTCCTGATTGCCGGCGAAGACCCCGCACTGGCCGTCGCTCCGCTCAAACGCGCCCGGGAACTGCTTCCTGCGTCACTCGAGATTGCATTACTCGACGCCGAGCTGCTCAAAAAGCTCGGGAACCCGGTCTCGGCGCGGCGGCACGCGAACACGGTGCTTTCGCGCACTCGATCGAAACAGACCGCCCGGGCCGCGCGCGCGATCCTCCAGCAACTCGACGCGGCGCCCTGAACGGGTACCGCGCCGATCAGTCTCCGCCGCGGGGAGCGAGCGGCTCGAAGCCGACCTCCTGCACGACGATCCCGGACTGCAGGGGCCCCCGCTGGCCGATTTGCACCACCGCGTGGCTGCCCGCACCGGGCGGGTTCGCAGGCCGCACCGGCAGCCGCACCTGGAAGGGACCGGAGAGGTCCAGTCGCACGTGCCGCCGCGGCCCCCACACCACCTCCATTTCCAACACGACCGGCAGCGAAGTCTCAGGCAGGACGACCCCCCGCATGACGAGTGGCGCTGCCCGGTCTGGCAGCACCAGCAGCCCGCGCCGTCCGAGTTCCCAGCCTCCCGGCATTTCCCCGACCTGTCGCCGCCAGCCCAGCCAGCCATCGCCCACGTGCAGGGCGTGGTCCCGGTGCCGGAAATCCAACGTCGCCGGCTCCGTTTCGCCACCGGGATGGCGGTCGACGGGCCGACCCTCGACGGCCGCCGCCGGCGGCCCGGCCCGATCGCCGGCAATCCAGTTCCCTACCACTGCTGCCGCTAGTTCGTGTCCCGCCAGCGCCAGGTGACCATCGCGTTGGTAGATCCACGCACCGCTCTGCGCCGCCTCACGCAGCGGCCCGAGCAGCATCCGCGCCTCGATCCCCTCGGATTCGAAGAACCGGGAGAGCCGCTCTTCTGGAAGGTTCCATTCGAGAAGGTCGGAAAGCGGCGCCCCGGTCGCCCGGCGGATCGCCAGATCCAGCGCGACACCTTTCGCATTCGAATGCACCTGATCGATCGTGGGAATCACCAGCACCAGCAATCGGGCACCGAGGGACTCCACTTCGTCGCGAAGCGTGCGAAGCAGCAGAAACGTGTCGTCCCACGCCGTCTGCCATCGCGAGCCAGGTGCCGGCTCCCGAAAAAGCTCGAGTGCCTCTCGGGGTGCCGCACCCGCTTCCAGGCGCTCACCCTGTCCGGGCCTCGCCGGCCACGGCATCAGCCAGGAAATTCGACGCTCGGCACCCATGGCCAGCACGTGGCGCTCGGCAACCGCGAAGAGCCGGGAGTGTCGCCGCAGCCAGGAGCGCAGCGGATGTGTCCAGCGCACCCGGAGCCGTCCAGACTCTTCTACCACGTAGGGCCGGATGTAATCGCCCACGCTCACAGCAGTGGTTCCCGCGAGCGCCAGCGAGTTGTTGGCAAGATCGTTGCCGGGGTAAAGCACGAGCACGACGACCTCGGGACGCAGCCGCGGCCCCAGAAGCCGCAAGAGCAACAGTTCCTGGCCTGTCCCGTAGTCCGAGGCCGAAAGATTCGCGACTTCGGCGCGGATCCCGCGCTCCGCCAGCGCGGCAACGCTCCGCGAGGTCATCAGGTCCTCGTCGCGCAGCCCCGGCGCGAAGAGGAAGGAATCCCCCAGAAAGACCACGCGGAGGGCCCCGCTGGTCGGTTCCGCATCCGAGAGATCCGAGCCGCGCAGACCCGAGGAGTCGAGTGCAAGCGGGAAGGCCCCCCGAGCGTCGCTCCGCGTACCCCGAAAGCCCGGAACTCCGCGAAAGCCGAGCTCGGGATGAAACTCGAGCAACTCGCTGTGGTAGCGCGGCGGCTCGAACAATAGGCGCAGCGTCGCCTCACCGACGAGCAGCGTCAGCACCGCAACCACAACGACCACTCCAAGCTTGCGAAGACTCATGGCGAGGGCCAGCTTGCAAGGCTCATGGCGAGGGCCAACCTGCGAAGGCTCACGGCGAGAGACTGCCGGCATAGGCATCGAGCGCCACCGCGATGCCCTCGTGGATCTGCTCCGGGTCATCGAAGGCCCCCGGCTGGAGCAATATCGACGGGGCTCCGGCTCGCCACTCGTTGGAGAGCGCGGGGGCGTGCGTCAATACGAGTCCGCCCCAGCCCTCATAGACCCGCCGACCACCGGGCGTGAAGACGAGCACGTGGAGCGAGACCGCGGGGATCTCACCGCTCCAGTGGGTGTCGCCAAACTCCGTCCCCGGCTCGTGGTGCCCAGCGCCGGCCACCCCGGTACTCCGCCCGGTCACCCGCCGCCGCACGCCGTCCCACTCCGCCGTTCGCCCCCGGACGCGCGCCCCGCGGATCACGAGCGAGGGCAGCATGAAGAGCTGAAAATCGGCGTGCTCGGTCAGCGCGCGCACGAATTCACCCACAGCCTCATCGAGGCGCCTCTCTCCTGGGTCCGACTGGGCAACGGTCGCCACCGCGTCTCGCCACAGGTTCGAGGCGTCGGAAGGCCAGATCACGGCGACCCGAGCGTCTCGTTCCTGGAGGTAACGGATCATCTCCCTGTTCACCGGCTCCACCGCGTCCTCGAGCATCTGGGGGAGCCGCACGGCCAGGTTCACCGGCGCCATCACGATGCGCTCCGCACCTTGCAAGGGTGGCCTCGAGACCCCGGACGCACCGCAGCCGAACAGCACGAGCGCGCAGCCCAGCGCCACCCCCGCCGGCACTTCGGTCCATCGAATCGGGCGGCCGATCGCGAGTCGCACTATGCTGATCCTCTGGGTATCGGACGGGGATCAGAGCCGTAGCGCACCAATCCAGCGGCGTCTTCTCGTGCCAAAATACAAAGTGTGAGCCGGCAAGAACCCGCTGAAGAGTCGACTGGTACGAGGCCTCCCGGGCCGCGGGCGGGGCTGGGCGAACGCCTGCGAAGCGTCTGGGCCCAGCCCACGTACCGATTCGCCACCTTCTTCCTGCTGTATCTCGTGCTCATCGCGGTGGGATATCCGCGGCTCCGGATGCGCCTGGGGCCCCTGCTGGAGGTCGCGGAGCGATTCACGGCACAGGTCGTCTACGCAACCATGAGCCCCTTCTCATCCGAGGTGCGCCTGGTCGACCATCAGTGGATCTTCAACGGACAGTTCCCTGTGGTGATCATCGAGGAGTGCACCGGACTCTATGAAGCGTTGCTGCTCGGCGCCGCACTACTCGCCTTTCCGACCACCTGGACCAAGGCCCTGCTCGGGTTCGCCATCGGCTTCCCAATGATCTACGCAATGAACATCATGCGCATCTGCCTGCTGCTGGTAACGGGCCGCTACATGGGCAGCTGGTTCGATCTCCTCCACGTCTACTTCTGGCAGGTGACGATGATCGCCATGGTCGCATCGACCTGGCTGTTCTGGGTGATCTGGGTGGTCCGCGGGGACTACGGGGCCGCGGAGGCCACACGCGGCCAGGAGTCCTGACCCGACGGGAACGGCACCCCGACGGTTCCATCGCCCGAGAGCGAACAGATGAAGCCGTAGAAGAGCTGGGCCTGGGACCGCACACCGAGCTTGGCGTAGGCTCGCTTGCGGTGGAGCGCCGCCGTCGCCGTGGCAATCCCCAGGCGAGCCGCTGCCGCCTTCGTGGAACTTCCGCGCAGCAGCAGGCGAACCACCTCGCCCTCCCGGCGCGTCAACAACTGGCTGCCGAAGCAGTCGAGCGCTGCCTCGACCCGCTCTTGAAGACCTGGCGCGGCGAAGCTCCTGCAAGACATCGCGCGGGAAGCGGCATAGCTGCGCCAGTGGAGACGCAGGGCAGTGCAAATCACCCCCTGAACACCCCGGCAGCAATTCAGCTCGGCCGCTGAAAAGCTCGAGCAGGCGGAATCGCGCAGGATCAGAAGCGCCAAGCAGGCCGAGTCGGAAACCCGCGCCAGGAAAGCTACGCGGCGCACATCCTCCCCTTTGCTCACGCTCCCCGCCACGTCCACGTCCGTAAAAAACCCGGCCGGCGCAGCAGACAAAAAAGCCCCGTGATAGAGACCCAGGAGGAAACCGTCTACAAGATCGGCACGGGTCTCCCGCCGCTGATCCGCGTGCGACGCCAACTGGTCGAAAAGCAAGTCGGGCGGGCCGCTGCGCTGCACGGCGTACAGAAGCCCGCGACCCGCTGTCACGAGTTCATTCAGGCTGCCCAGAAGCGCCGGCCCGAACTTCTCACTATCGACACTGCCGAGCAGCCGTTCCGCCATCTGGACCCGTGCCCCGCTCTCGAAGCTCTCGGCGCGCATCCAGTAAACTTCTCCCATTGCGCCACTATCGTTCTACCCCCGTTTGAGGGATCGGGGCACGGATTAGTCGAGGACTCAGAAAGCTCCGAGTGGCCGTTGGAAAGTGTATTCGGCGGGTCCGAGCACAAGGGCATCCCAGACCGTGCCGATCCCCAGAGATGCGGCCGCCAGAGGCCCGAGGATCAGGAAGCAGCCAAAGCCCCCGACGGTTGCTGCAACACCGATCGGCCGGAGGAGAATGACGTCAAACGCCCCGGCACCCAGGACAGAGCCGGTCTCGGCGGCGCGGGCAAAGCGGCTCTGGGTCGGGGTCACCGGAGCCGTATCCGGCTCCGTCTCCGCACTCTGTGCATATCCCGGCAGACTCAACAACGCGGCGAAGAGGACCACACGGGTCCAGAGGCCATGCGTTCTCGGGTAGTGCACGTTCAGGTCTCCACGAAACACCGCCACTCGAGCCGTCACAGCGGAAGGCCATGCTTACCCCAGCCCCACAAGCGACGCCACCGCGTAGCGAGGGATCGCTCGTCCAGCCCCCACCAGCCAAAAGAAAGACAAAAGGGCGCAGGGGATTCTTCCCCTGCGCCCTTTTGTACGCTTCGGCTGCTTACGCCGTTGGCAACGCTTCTAGAAGCGGCGTCGGAAGGCGTAACCTACCGCGATTACCATCAAGGCAGCCGCGGCCGCGAAACCGGTCTTCGACATGGTCGGAGCCGCTCCGCCCAGCACTAACGTAAAGGTATCCATCGAGCCCGTGCTTAGCGTCGCGGCACCCGTCTTCCGGATCGACAAGCCCCCCGCGACCATCGTGATCTGACCGCGACCAAGGTTACTGCGCATGTCCGACCCGGTACCGGTGAAGTAGTCGTAGCCCCCTGGAACATTGGTATTCTGCTGGGCGACGACCATTCCTGTCGTCCACGGGAAGCCCGTATTGGTCGTTGTCGCCGTTACGGCTTGGTATTGCGTACCCATGCCGATATTCCCGGCGGTACACATGCTCAAATTGGTGTAGCTCGCTATGGTAGTCGGGCCGCCCATACCCATATTGAATCCAGTCGGACATGCGGTGAACTTGCCCGAAGTGGTTAGCTTCGGACCTGCCTTACCAAGAGGAATGGCCCCGTTCGTTCCCGGGATGGTGAGCGGCTGGGTCGCCGGACCCCCCGGAAGCATATTCGCTGACCACTCCCATTCCGTGACCACCCCCCCGGTGGATCCGAGCGGCGCCGCGCCCTGCACTTGGAGGTTGCCCGCGCCGCCACCGAACACGTTGTGGAATGCCTGGAATGGCGTGGTGGTTCCCGGCCAGCCATGGCCAGCGCGCGGCCTGCTCACGAGGCCGGAGCCCTTCAGCAGTAGCCGCATCGTGCCGCCGAACGTGTTTCCGCCCGCGGTGTAGACAACCCGACCGACCCGGCCACTACCCTGCGGGGCCGCTGGCGGGGCCGGGCAGGTACCAGCGGGCTTTCCTTGGTTGAGGCCTTGAGGCCCCTTGGGGCAGAATGTGAAGGCACCCGGACCCCCGCCCTTGCCGAATACACCGGGCCCACCTTGCGGCTTTACGGAGATTGGAACGGGGGCTTTAGCGTCGGTGAAATCCGTCGTGATCTGAATGTTGGCAGTGCCCGGCAGCGCGAAACCAGGAGGCGGCAACTTCCCAAAATCATCGACAGCAACACTTGTGGGAACCGTGAAGCTTGCCGGCGATTTCCCGGTGACAGTCACCGTGCCCGCGCCCATGAGGTTGTCGTTCGGGATGCCAACCGGAAAATTATGCTTGCCTTTGTTCGCTGGCGTGTTCGGCACAGTGATGACAAACTGGAGCGGAATGCCAACGGCTCCACGCTGAGCCAGCCAGTCACTGGATACCTTGTACGTGCGCGAAGCCGTGGCCTCACCCGCCATGCCCAGTACGAGCAAAACCCCAAGAATAGTCATGGCCTTCAAGCCAGAGAAGCGACTCGAGTTAAACATTGAACTCCCTCTAATCCAGCGCGCGGGTTTAGCTCGCGCACGGTCACCAGTCGTCTGGCGAAAAAAAATGCAATCTCCATGCCGGGAGTCTAATCAGGTGTATGGAACCTGTAACTCCCTGTAAACACAGGACTCTCAAAAGACTCTTCTGCCCGTGGGGACTCAGACCCGCCAGTGAGAGGAAACGGTTTGCCTCCAGGGAGGAAATGCTTTTCCGTGCGAAGAGTTCACAGGTGACACCTGTATCCCCTTTTTTGGGATCCCCGCGTTCCCAGCTTGCCCCCCCATCGAAGCACGGCTAAACAGTCTCGGGCGTGAGGCCGTGGGGAGTATTCATCGCTCTGAGCTTAATCGGGCTCGGATTTGGACTGGGTTTCCTCGCCGCGAGCCCCCCACCATCGCTCCCCCCGCCACGAGCGGCGGCCCTCGGAGCCCTGCCTGCACCGGGGACTCCAGCAGCGGCGGTCTACGAGGCGCTCCTCAACCCCGACGCCTTCGTGAGAACCGCGGCGCTAGGAGCGGTGCTCGCCGAACTGGGGCCCGACGACCTGGAGAGCGTCCGGACGGTATACGAGTCCGTCGTGTCTGCTCCCACCGACCCGGAACTAGCAATGTTGGCGCAGTGGTGGGCTCGGCACGACCCCGAGAGCGCATTCGAGTGGGCCCGGACCAACCAGTCGGTCGAGACTGAGTACCTGGTGGTGGTGGTGCTTCGCACCTGGGCGCAACAGGATCCCAACGCCGCCAGCAATGTCCTCGGTAAGCTTGCCGCAACACCGATATTCAATCCCGCCATGGTTGCCATCCTGCTTGGCTGGGAGGAGGGAGGCCATGCAGACCTCCCGACTTTCCTCAGCAGGATGCCGCAGGGCATGCCCTTACAAACCGGCATCGAGGCCCTGGCGCGGCGCAAGACTCTCCGGCACGGAGCCGCCGATGCGATTTCTTGGGCAAAATCGGTCCCGGACGACATGAAACCGGGGGGGGTAAAGATCACCACCATGCGCCGCGTGGCGAGTGCAATTGCCGAGTTCGACCCGGAAGCCGCGATAGCCTTCGCCACAGAGTACGGCGATAAGCCGCAAGGCACCGGAATGTACACCCGGGTCGCAAGGGTGGTTGCTCGCGGCGATGGCGTGCGCGCGATGGAATGGCTCGCCACGCTGCCAGATGGATCACCGCGAACCGCAGCCGTCAGTGCCGCCTACCGGAAATGGCTTGATGTCGACCGAGAGGCGGCAATGCGCTGGATGCGGAGTCAGCAGACCGAGCCGTGGCTCGATCCGGCGGTCCAGCTATTCGCCAAGCGACTCGCACTCGAGGACCCGGAACTCGCGTTGGAGTGGGCCGCCGAGATTGATGACGGGCGTAGGCGCCACGATGCGATCTTGAGAGCTGCCCGTCTCTGGTGGCTGGCGGACCCGATCGCGGCCCAGAACTGGATCGACGGCGCCGACCTACCCGACGGGATGCAGAAGAGGATCACGAAGCCCGACTAGACGATCCGACGACCCGCTGCGCGCAAACGAGGGGCCGGCACGGGGAGCAAAGCCGCGGCGCCGGACTCGGGAAACCTAGGGGGCAGCCGCCGCGTCCGGCCGCGTGGCCTCGGTAGGCTCCCGCGGCTCGCCTTTCTGCCCCTCCAAGCCGATGAGCAGCGCCTCCGCCTGCGGCCCGCCCTGGAACCGGACCGCCTGTCGCGCCAGGACGAGCGTCCTGCCGGACTCCGCCCCGCGGGCAATACGCAGGCCGGCGAGCCGCCGCAGTCCATCGGCATCGTAGGGGTCGCGCTCGACGAGTTCCACGAGTTGCTCTTCGGCCGCTTCCGCCCTTCCCAGTGTGATCAGCAGTTCCACGGTGGAGCGCAACGGCTCCAACGCTTCGTCGTCCGCTGCGGCCGCACGCGCGTAGAAGTCCAGGGCTTGCTCGGGGCTCCCGGCCCGTATCGCAAGCCGCGCGAGGCCCTCGAGGGCCTCTACCTGCTCCGCATCGAGTTCGAGAGCGTGCTCGTAGGCGGCGCGCACCTCCTCTGCGGGAGCGCCCACGCTCTCGAGCACCCGCCCCCGCAGCATGTGGAGCACCGGGTTTTCCGGGCTGTTCTCGAGCGCGGCATCGAGCGTCGGCGAGGCCTCTTCGGCCTTCCCCATCTCGCTCAGGGCGATCACGAGCACACGGAGCGCTTCGGCGTTCACGGCCAGCGTGAGGTCGAGGTCGCTACTCCCCAGCACCACACGCGCCGCGGCCTCCGGTCCCCGCCGCGCGCCCATCCCCTGTGCTACGGCGGCGACGGCCCGTCCCCAAGCGGGGGTTTTCCGAAAGTGCGCCGTCCTGCGACGGACGACGTCCGTCCGACCCGATTGCGCGGCGAGCCGGATCCCTTCGAGGCGATGCTCGAGTTCCAATGGAGCTCTTCCGCTGTTCAACGCCTGCTCACTCCGAACCGCGTCGCCCTCGGCCGCGTGCAGGCGGGCCAATCGGAGCCTCGCGTCCGTCGCGCTGGCGTCCGCGCGAATCGAATACCGGTACTCCCCGATCGCGCGGTCGATCTCCCCGTTCCGCTCGGCGGCGATCGCGGCGTAGTAACGCGCCACGGCATTTTCCGGCCAGAGGAGCAGGCCCTCGCTGAACTTCTCCAGAGCTTCTGCGTTGCGGCCCTGCTCGAGGAAAACCCGCCCCTCGGCGAGACTGCGGTAGACGGGAACCTGAATGCCGCGCGCCAGCTCGAGGGCCTCTTCGAGCTGTCCGGCCATCATCAGAGTCTCGGCCTGTTGGAACCGCAGCTGGGGATCGGGCTCTCCACCCAATTCCCGGATGCGCCCGACGGCACGGTCCACGGCCGATGCAGCGGCGGAAAAGTCCTCTGTCTCGATATAGAAGTTGCCGAGATCTGCCCATGCCTGGATTGCGGCACCGTCCGCCTCGACCTGAGTGCCCTCCAACAGCACATCGCGGGCCTCCTCGAAACGCCGGGCCTGTCGAAGCCTCGAGGCGTACTCGCGTCGATAAGCCGAGGCCGCCGGGTCCCTGTCGAGCACCGCCCGCAAGATCTCGAGGGACCGCTCCGGGCGTGACAGCCCGTCGTAAAAGCCGAGTGCCTCGCGAATGACGAGCGGACTTGCCCCCCCCAGCTCGAGACACTTGCCGAAGCGCTCATCGGCCTCCTCGACTTCGCCCTTGGCCGCGGCAAAAGCGGCCCGTGTCGTGCAGTAGAAGACCTCCATCTCCGGCCCCATGTCCAGCTCGGCGAAGCGCCGTGCCAGATCATCAGTCACCAACTCGGCTTCTTCGACCCGCTCGAGACCTAGCAGCGCGACCGCGCGCATGATCAACGCCTCGGACTCGTCCGGATCCAGTGCAAGCGCCCGATCCGCATCGGCCAACGCCCCCTCGTAGTCGCGGCGGGAATCGATGTGCGCCCGGGAGCGCAGCAACAGCGCCTCCATGTTGTCGGGCTCCGCTTCGAGTACTCGGCTCGCCACTTCTACCGCGGCATCCTGGCTCTGCGCCAAGATGGCCGCTCGTACCACCTCGATCCCCGCCGGCACGAGCCATTCCGGGTCCTCCATCGCCTTGCGAAGGGACCACTGGCCGAGGTTTGGCTGCCCGATTCCAGCCATCGCGACCCCGTAGAGGTAGTGCACCTCCGGATCCTCGCTCCCAGACTCGACAACGTCTCGCAACGCTTCGAGCGCCTGGCGCGGGCGCTGGATCGCCAAACTCTCGCGCGCACTCGCCACGGGATCCGCGGGCGTACAGCCGGCAACGAGGAGAGCAGCCGCGAGGACGAGTCCGCTGAGCAAAAGTTTCGACATGGCGCCGAAGCATAGCCTGCGAGTCCCCTGCCTACCCAGTCGGATTCTAGGCCCGTTCTCCCGCCCGGCCTGCCCGGTTCGATGCCAGTTCGCTAGCCTCCATCGCCGTGCCGAATTCGATCCTCTCAAAGCGGTGGCCCTGGCTCACGGCCGCCGCACTGGTCGTACTCGCAGCGATGTCGACGCTCATCACGATCCGATGGGGCGACCCGAGACCCGTCGGATCTGCCGAGGACATCGCGGAACTGGCGACGCGATCAGACCTGAACGTGCTCTTCATCCTGATCGACACGCTGCGAAGTGATCGTCTCGGAAGCTACGGCTATGAGCGCGACACCAGCCCGACGCTGGACCGGCTCGCATCCCGAGGTGTGCGCTTCGCGCGACAGCTATCCCAGTCCTCGTGGACCAAGGCTTCCATGGCATCGCTCTGGACGGCCCTCTATCCGAACCGGACCGGCGTTACGCGGTTCAACGACGTGTTGGCAGATGAGGGCGTCGAATCTCCGGCGGAAATCCTCCGGGACGCGGGGTTTCGCACTGCCGGCATCTACCGCAACGGCTGGGTAGCGCCCTACTTCGGCTTCAAGCAGGGTTTCGAAGTCTACGACCGGCCCTCCCGGCAGCGGGCAGCGCCCGCAGTGATCAAAAAGAACCCAACCGTCAGCAAAGGGGGCACGGATGAGGACATCGTCGACTCTGCGGTGGAATTCCTCCGCGTCCACGGCAGGGAGCGCTGGTTCCTCTACCTCCACCTCATGGATCTCCACGAGTACACCTACGATGAGCAGTCGGCGCTCTTCGGGTCCGCCTACTCGGACATCTACGACAACTCGATCCGTTGGGTGGACGGGACACTCGACATTCTGCTGGGCCACCTCGCCGACCAGGGCTACCTCGAAAACACTCTCATCGTAATCGCCTCAGATCACGGCGAGGCATTCGGCGAACGGGGTCTAGAGGGCCACGCGCGCTTCCTCTACCGGGAGACCACCGAGGTTCCGCTGATCTTTGTTTTCCCGTTCAAGCTCGAACCCGGGGTCGTCGTGAACGCAAGAACGCGAAACGTCGATATCTGGCCGACGATCCTCGACCTGCTGAAACTGCCCGCCATTCCCGAGGCCGATGGCCGCTCGCGCGTTGCCGAGATCTTGGCGGCCGCCCGCGGCGAGCCGATGCCGGACGATGGCGAGCCGGGCTTCGCGCACCTCGACCGCCACTGGGGCCAGCGCGAGAAAGACCCGATGCCGACGGTCGCGGTCACCGAAGGCCCCTACCGCTACTTGCGTATTCCCGTGCAGGACGAACCCGCGAGAGAAGAACTCTTCGACGCCGGCGAAGACCCTGCCGAACTCGACAACCTGATCGACACGCGTCCCGAGGTCGCAGCGCGCCTTCGATCGCAAATCGACCGCTATCTCGAGAACACACAGCCCCCCGGGGAGACGACACCGGCACCGCTCGAAATCGATGAGATGCAGCTCAATCAGCTGCGCGCCCTCGGCTACCGCGTCCCCTGAGCAACGCCCCGCGAGCGCTCGAGCGTCGCAGCCGGTGCTGTCGCACCCCCCGCCGCACCGGGCTCACCAGTGAAACGTGATGTCGAGACCGAACGTGCGCGGATCGCCAATGTAGTTGATCACGATGTCCTGGAAGGCCGACGCGTCGAAGCCGTATGTCTTGTAGACGAAATCGTCGAGGTTCCGCACCCAGAGGGCGATTTCGGTATTTCCCTCTCCGGGTGTCCGGTACATGAGCCGCAGGTTGTGAAGCCAGAAGGCGCGCTGGCCAATGGCGTTTTCTGGCAGGAACGTTTCACCGCTTGGATTCGGGTTGCCGCGCCCGCTGTTGGGATCGAATGCGATCGCGTCAGACCAGGTAAAGTCGTAGCGTGGCGAGATACTTCCAAAGCGCCCCAGGTCGAAGGTCCATTCGACGTTTCCACTGGCCTTGAACCGGGGGGCGTTGACAATCGACTCCCCGGAGTAGTCGGCCGTCATGATCACGCTGCTGAACCACCCAACCTGCTGGTAGATCTCGTTCGTGAACTCGACGAATTCGCTCTCGAGCCAGCCGAAGTTCGCACCCAGTACCAGGCCATCCAGGGCGCTCGGGACCCAGCCGACCAGGGGCTCGATCCGGAGGTCGAGTTCCCCCCCGTAGACCTCGGCGTCGCTGGCATTGAGAACGGTCAGCGTGGGAGCTGCAGCCACCTCGGACAACACAATTAAGACCTGGTAGTCGATGTACTTGTAATAAAAGAGAGCCCCCCCCATGCTGAAGCGGCCGTCGAACCAACTCCCCCGGAGACCCATCTCCCAGGAGTCGATCGTCACCGGGTCTGCGGCGTTGGCTCCGCGATTTTTATTCGCAGAGGTATTCCAGGTCCCGGGCTTCCAGCCCCGCGTGTACTTCCAATAGACGTTGGATTCGTCCGTAAAACGGTAGCTAAGCGACAAGCCGCCCGTGGGTGCCATCCAGGTCTCCGACCCGAAAAACGGCGGTATATCAGGAGTAGTCCTTGTGCGCAAAGAGAAATCGAGGTCAGCACGGTTCCATTGGTAACGAACGCCGCCCTCGAGAGTGAAGTCGTCCAGGAAATCCCATGCGAAATCGGCGTAAAAGGCGAAACTGGTGGTGTCCTGCGAATACTCCCGAATGGCGAATGCGTGCTGGTTTTCAGACATGCTTCCGCTCCAAAATTCGACGCTCTCCATCAGGTAGTAGCCACCGACCCCCCAGACAAAGGGGGTGTCCTCGAACTCACCTCCGAGTTTCAACTCCTGGAAGAACTGCCAGGCCGAGTCTTCCCCGATGCGCTCGAACAAGATCTTTGGCGTGAAGTCCTGATCCTCATCGCGGTAGCGCGTATAGTAGTCGTAGCCGGAAACGTTGCGCAGGGTGGCCGGCCCCAGGTCCCAGTCCCCTCGCAGCGATGCACCCCAGACATCGAGCGTGGTAGGTCCGGTTCGGTTGTAGTCGCCCTCAAATGGTTCCAAGTCCATGTCGTCGGCCAGGTGCTGCGAAAACCCATCCTTGTCGCCCGGCCTCTTTTGCTGCCACTCCTGCCAACCGGCGAGCTGGTCAGGCTCCCGGTAGTCCTTATTGGTACTATTCCCAAACCAGCGGCCCTTCGTGCCGATCGCCTGTCCAACGGTCGAGAGCTGGTCGAGGCGGCTGCCACTCAGCTTGAGGATCCAGTCCATGTCGACGCCGCGTGGCTGGAAACGGAGCTGCCCGCGCGCACCCCAACTGCCAAGATCGTTCATCTCCTCCTCGAGACCGGCTGGAATCCCAGATACGCGTGCATCTGAAGCGTGTGCCCTCGGCATACCGGCCCTGTCGAGGACCAGATCGCCGTCTTCACCCTGCCGATATTCCATCACGGTGGGCAAACTTCCCTCGTTGCAGAACCGCACGCCCTTGTACCTCATTGCATTTGAGTCCGGCGGGTAGTTCGGTTGGTCGAAGAGTTTCACGCCGTGATAATAGGTGTCCCACTCATCCTTCGGCTGGCCGGGGTAAGAAGGTCCCAGGACGTCACCCCCGATGTCTCCACGGTAACCGGCCCTCGAGGGAAACTTTCTTATGGGAGAAATAAAGTCGTCTGGATGTACCCTTTCACCTGGAAAAGCCCGCGGATCAAGTGCAAGAATGGGCAAGCCGTCGGGATTCTGGTCAGGATCCTCACTGTATCGACTGTTTTTGTTCCCACAGCGATTCAGGGCCGTGCCGTCGCGTTCGAGCAGCCGAAAGGCCAGTCGAGCCGAGAGGACCTCATCGATCAACGGTGCCTCGATGTGACCCTGGAAGTCCCTGAGGTTGTAATTTCCAACGCTCGAGCGCAGCTGGGCCGCCAGCTCGCCGGTGGGCTTGCGCGAGTAGATCTTGATGCTCCCCCCCGCGTCGTTGCGGGTGCTCCCGTACCCCTTGGGACCACGGCCAATAGAGACTTGCTCGATGTCGTAGAGGAGGCCCAGCTGCATGGCGGGAGCGTTGATCGCCACATCGTCCTGGTAGATCGCGACGGACCCGGACGCGTTCGCGCTGAAGTCGGCGAGCCCGACCCCGCGGATGAAGAACGTCGGCGAAGTCGATCCGGCGGTCTTGATTTCGACGTTGGGCGTCACTTTCGACAGGTCCGAGATGTTCTGTGCACCGAGCGCCTCGATCTCTGCCGCGTCGAAACTCGCTACCGACTCGGGAACCTCCGTCTCGATCGCCTCGACACCCCGGCCCTTGATGCGAATCACCTCGACGTCTGAGGGCGGCGCAACGTAGTTCGTGTCAGGGGCCTCCGCCGCATCCTCCTCGGAGGACGGGTCAGCCTGGGCTAGGATGACCTTGGCGTCGGGGTCCGGCTCCGCCCGCACCGCCACAGCGGGCGCCCACAGGAGCATCCCGAGGACGCACGGCAACGCGCGACCTGGCGTCAGGCGGAAAATACGCAGCAGGGGAAAAGACACGGGATCCTGTACTTTCTGTGATGCACCCGGACACGTCAACCTACCCCGATCGGGTTATCCGCAGACTACACGATCGGGTAACCCGCGGAATACACCCCTTGCTTCCTGTGGTCGCACTGAGCCATCTTGAACTCATGTGGATGCGAGCCTTGCGAGCAGCGGCCCTGCTGGGGATTGGTCTCACCTCGATGCCGAACTGCGCTCTGGCGGCACCGGAACACTTCGTGCCCGCCTTCTCGTTCTGGAGTGGCGCTCCCAGCGGGGGCGAGGAGGCCAAGAGCGCCCCCAGTCCCGACGTTCCCCCCGCGCGCGCTCCGACCGCCGTCTTTCCGCGCGCCACCGCGACGCGCAGCGCGGGCGCTGTGCCGCCCCCCGCGGCCCGCCTGCTGCCCGCAAATCCGGGCGGCGCTCCCGCGGCCCGCCTGCTGCCCGCAAATCCGGGCGGCGCTCCCGCGGCCCGCCTGCTGCCCGCAAATCCGGGCGGCGCTCCCGCGGCGAATCCGACGGGCGCGTGGCCCGGTCCGGGTCCGGGGGACGAAACACAGCGCTGGGTTCCTGCGTTCGCCTTCACGAGCGGCGCACTCGTGCAGGACGTCGACGGAAGCATGAACTCCAACTCCGTGGAGAACTGGGACGAAGTAGTAACCCCCGTCATGTGCATCCGCGAAATACAAGACTCCTGTGACAGCTTTGTCCTGCCCATCACGGGAGACTCCCGCCTCGTGTCACCTTACATGGGCCTTTCGGCCGAACTCAGCACACCTGGTTTGGACTTCATCCCCACGCGGCCCCGGCTGTTCGCCCACGCCGACGTTCGGGTCGACTTCGCGTTCGACCGCTCTGTGGCGAGACTCGGCGCCCCCAAATCGATGGAGGCCGAAAACTACAACCCCCAGCAACCGGACCGTCCGCCGCAGGTACAGAGTGCGCTGTACCCAGAGATCGTGATCCGGGGGCAGGGGGTCAAGCTCGACGGTGAGGTGGAGCCCTGGCTCTTCGGTGGCGGGGTCGGCGTCGCCCTCACGGTCGATGTCGCGGGGCGGCGGCTACGAATCAAGCCATCCGTCGAATACCTGCGAGAGTCGGTAACGGCGACCGGTACCGCCCACCGCGCAATCACGGGAGATCCGGGCAGCCGCAGCAACCCCAAAGCCCTGTCCCGCTTCTCCTTCATCGAGCTCACCGGGGAGAAGACCGCGGTCATGCACATGCTCGGCCCCGGCCTCGAACTCGAGTTGGACACGCTTCGCCTCGGCCCCACCGTGCTGTCGCTCTTCGCCAACGGCACGGCGTACCGGAACATGGGCAACCGGGAGATCAAGTTCTCTGCGAGCCAGCCTGTGATCGACCCCTGCCCGGCGTGCCCGGAACCACGGGATAATTACGAGATCCCCGAGGGCCAAACTGCAACGGCGGACTTCGAACTGGTGTTGCCGGAGTGGAGCTACGACTTCGGCATCGGCCTGCGCTTCCGCTGGCTGCCGGAGGACAGCTGGAGCTGGAGGTAGCCCCGTTTTCCCCCATCTGGCGCTGGCTGCAGTAGGCGGATTGCTGCTCGTCGCCGTCGGTCAGCCGCTCATGACGGACGATGCGTGGTGGCACATCGCGCTCGGCCGTGCCTACGCGGCAGCGGGACCCTGGCTGCCCGACGATCCCCTCCTCTTCCTGGCTCCCGGGCCGGCTCCGCCCGCCGCCTGGATCAGCGATCTCGGTCTCCACGCCATCGAGCGCAGCGCCGGGCTGCACGGCCTGCGTGCTTTCCACGTCGCGACCGTGGCGGCCATCGTCGCGCTGGCGTGGTCCCTGCTGCGCCGTGCGAGCGGATCGCCCGCGGCCGCGAGCCTGGGAACCAGCGTCTTCATCGTTCTCAGCAGCTATCGGCTCTTCCAGCTGCGTCCGCACCTGGTCACGATCCTCTTCACACTCGTGGTCTACCGGCTCCTGATGGAGGACGCTGCACCTGCCAGCCGCTGGCGGATCGCGATTGCCGCGGGCCTGTTCGCGCTGTGGGCGAACCTGCATGCGAGCTTCCTGCTCGGGCTGGTGCTACTCGGCACGGCCGCGGCCGGCCTCGTGCTGGCCGGGCCCCTGCGCTTGCCGGAGCAGCGGCCCCGAGACCGCAAGGTGGCGACCCACCTGGCCATCGCCCTCGGACTCGGCGTGCTCGCCTCGCTGATAAACCCGAACGGTCCGGCGCAGCACCTCGCCTATTTCGCGGCCGGCTCGACCACGCCCGATCTCGGCAACATCGCAGACGAGTGGATGCGGCTCGACCTATTCGCCCTGCCGCCCGCGAACCTGCCCCCGAGCGCGCTCTCGTGGGGACTCGTCTGGGGGCTCTTCGTACTGATGCCCGCCGCGGCGGCGATCGCCGCGAGGGGTTGGCAACGCCGCCAGGACCCGGAAACGCCCGGGCCCGGCCCGGTGCAGGTTGCGCTCGCGGCGGCCTCCCTCATTGCAATCCTCGCCGCCGTACGCTTCCTGTGGCTCGGGATCTTCCCACTGCTCTTGCTCGCCGCCTGTGCCCGCACCGCACGCCCCGCAACACGCCGCGCCGCCACCTGGCCCGGAGCGATCGCGGCCGTGCTCCTGGTGCCTGGCTTCGTCTGGCTCGGCGCCTGGCCCATGATTTCCAACTCGATGCCGCGCTCCTTGTCCGGCTACTCACAGCCGTATCTAGCCGCCCGGTACAACGGTCACGCCGTATGGCTTCTCAAAGACACGGGGCTCGAAGGCAACCTCTACAACGAGTACTACCAGGGGGGATTCCTCGGCTTCTGGCTCTCCCCCGGCATCCGAACCTTCGTCAACGGCTCGCTCAACGTCCCACCCGAGACGCTTCGAGACCACGCCGCCGTCCGACGACATCACGGCATCGAACCGGGCGAGAGCTTGGTCGAATTGCTCGACCGCAACGGCGTGGACATCTTCATGGGAACCCGGCTGCCACAGGTCCCGAAGCCCAACCGCCCGGGAACCTCCACGACTGCGCACCTCGAGAATGCGCCCGGCTGGATCACGGTGTTTCGCAACCTGAAGAGCGCCCTGTACCTGCGCCTGAACGAGCGCAATCGCACCAACCTCGGACGCGTCGCGGCCTACTACGCGGGGGCGGGTGTCCCCTTCGATCCCATCCGGGGATTCGAGCCGGAACGCGTCATCCGCGAGGCGCGTGAATGGGCCATCCGCCACGGTCTCGCGCCAGCGGACCTCGCCGCACTGGAGCGGGGGCGTGCCCAGTTCGACCCGGCGACACAGCGGGCCGCATTGAACCGGCTCGCATCTCTCTACGCCACGCTGGGAAGCTACGAACGTGCACTGGAACTCGACGAGGCGCTGCTCCGCGCGCAGCCCCACGCGCGGTTGGCCCGGCGGCGGCAGGTGTGGTCACTGCTCCGTCTCGGCCGCACCGAAGCTGCCCTGGCGGCTTCCAACGCACTGGACCGCACCCCCCCCAGTGACCGACTCTCCCACGCCATCGCTCACGGCGCCCGCCACTCTGCGACGCTCGACGACGCCGACGAGCGGGCCCGACTGGCGAGCCGGCTGCCGGTCTTCACACGCCCGGAAGCCCGCACCCTGATGTTTGGACTCTTGCCCCCCGAGCAACGCACTCCCGGCTCCTGACACCCGGGAGATCGACCCGCCGCGCGTCTCAGCCGGACTCCAGCTCCCGGTCGATGTAGCGGAGCCAGACGTCTGCCTCTTCGCGCGTCGACGCGTGTCCGCGCGCACGCGAGAACCAGCTGCGCGCCTGCTCGGGGCGCTTCTGGCTGTAGAATGCGATGCCCATCAGGAGCTTCGCGTCGCCCGGGTCGCGCAACCCCCCTTTGGCCAGCGCGCTGCGCAGCGCGGCCGCGGCCTCCGACCATTTCTCGCGCTGGAGGTGTACCTGCGCGAGCCGGATATAGAGATCGCCGTTCTCGGAGAGCGCAGCCCCGCTCTCCAGCGGGCCGACCGCCCGATCAAACTCGCGGGCCGCGATCCAACTGTTGCTGAGCAACTCGAAAGCCCCCTCGTCGCGCTCGACGATCTCGTCTTCGATACCGCGCTGCATGACGAGGGCCGCCCGGTAGGGGAGTTCGAGAAAGAGCAGGAGCTGCCCGAGCCGGCGCAGGTCCGAGTCCTGGTCGAGCAGGTCCTGGACATAGGCGAGCTGCAACGGGACGAGCGCTTCGGTGTATTTTTCGAGCGCGCCGTGCACCGTGGAAAGCTGCATGAAGTACTTCTTCTGGGGGTAATGCGCGACGAGTTCCTCGAGGATCGGTGCGGACTCCGCGTACTGCCGGAGCGTCAGGCGGATCGCCAGCAGCAGTTGGAGCACTCCCTCGGAGGCCTCTTCGGAGATCTCGTAGGCGGTCTGCGCGGGTCCGAGCGCGCCCTCGTAGTCCGCCTTCTGGAAGTAGGCAATCGCCAGCAGGTGGTAGGGCATCGCGTTCGGCGTCTCGACCAGCTTCAGATAAGCCTCGAGCCCTGCGATCCCCTCGTCCCAGTTCTGCTCCTGGAGCCACATCTGGGCGATCTTGTAGGTGAGTTCTGCCTGGTCCTCGGCCGGCAATCCGTTCTCGGCACGCGCTTTCTCGAGTTCGGCGCGCGCGCCGGCCAGATCGCCCCTAGCATATTCGACGAAGCCCCGGAACCGGAAGACCACCGCCTTCTCGTAGGGGTTGAGGCTGCGCATGCGGAGCTTGCCCAGCGCGCCCAGGCAGCCGTCGACGTCTTCGGCTTGAAACAGGTCGACGGCCTCGCTGTAGCGTTTGGCCGTGTACGCGTCCATCGTGTGCTTGTGCGCCCATCCTTCGTCATTGTCCTGTTTGCGTCCCCAGCGGCCGTCCTTCCTTTCGTCCTTGCCCGAGGCGTCATCACCTCCGGCTCCCCCGCCGGATTGGGCGGCGGCGGGTGCAGCCGCGACGAGCCCAACCGCGCAGCCCGCAACGAGAGCGAGAACTCGAACCATGGAAGAGATTTTCGTCATCGTTTAGCGGTCCATCTCGAAATCCAGACGCACCCGGACCCCCGACCGCGCCACCGCTGCGCCATTCTTGATGCTGGGATTGTACTTCCACTTGCGCACGGCGTTGAGTGCGCTCCTGTCGAAGATCGTACCGGGATGCGAAGACAGCACCTTCGGGTCCTTGATCGTGCCGACCTTGGTGATCGTGAACTCGAGCAATACCCAGCCCTCGATCCCACGCTGCCGGGCCCGCATCGGGTAGTCCGGCTCGATCCGCACCAGCGGCACGACGTCGCGATCCGCGCCGGCGCCGGTGACGTCTAGCGCACCTGTCGGGTCGATATCGGGCACGATCCCCCCGACGCCTTCGCCCGGTTTGAGGCTCGCCTTCGACATGCTGATGTCGGGGGGCGGGGGGGGTTGCTCCGGCTTCTCGCGCTTGGGTTTCTCGCGCTTCTTGGTCTCGGGAGTGGTGTCACGCTTGAGGCGGATGAAGTCGACACTCGGCGAGCGCACCGCGTCGGAGAGCTGCCCCTGCACCGAGACGAGCGCCTGCATCGCCCAGAAGAGAAAGAATGTCACGCAGACGGCGGCGGCAGTCGCGATGGGAAACCGGAGGTTCATTCACTCCACCACCTCGGCCGCGAGCGACACACTGGTCACACCCGACAGCCGTGCCGCGTCCATCACCTGGACGAGCAGACCGTTCTTCGAGTCCTTGTCCGCCTGGATCACCACCGAACCCTGGGGATTCTCGGCGTGGAGGCGCTCGATGTTGGCGCGCAGCGCCCGCGGGTCCACCTGGCGCCGATCGACCCAGATCTGGTCATTCTCGGTGATCGCCACCAGGATGTTGCCGCGCTCCTTGCGCTCGGCCGTCGCCGCCGGCGGCCGGGTGATATCGATGCCGGCCTCTTTCACGAACGACGCCGTCACGATGAAGAAGATCAACATGATGAAGACCACGTCGAGCATCGGAGTCAGGTTGACTTCGCTCTCGTCCGCTTCGCGGCCCCTGCGTCTGCGCGCCATGGCGTCCTCACTCGTGAACGATCTCGAGCACGTCCGCGACGTGCTCCGATGCTTCCCGGGAAAATCGGTCGAGCTGAACACTGAAGAGCATGCCCGAGAGCGCCGCCACCATTCCCGCCATGGTGGGAAGCGTCGCCTTCGAAACTCCGCCGGCCATGCCGCGCGTGTTGCCGCTGCCGGCGATCGCCATCACGTCGAAGACCTCGATCATGCCGGTCACCGTTCCCAACAGGCCGAGCATGGGGCAGACGGCCACGATGGTTCGGATCATCCCCAGACCGCGTTCTAGCTTCTGCCGCACCTCCGAGACGAGCATCCGCCGGATCTGGTGCGCGTTCCAGGAGGAGTGGTCGTCGCGGGCCTGCCACAGCTCCCGCACACGCTGCGCCTCCTGGCGGTGCCCCGTCCGGAAATACCAGAAGCGCTCGATGAGCAGCGTCCACATGACGAACGTCACGAACGCGATCAGGAGCAGGACGTCACCGCCCGTTTCGACGAAATCGCGAACGGCGCCAACGGCCTCGAACTCAGGCACTCGCGTCCTCGGAGCGCATCGCGATCAGTCCGGCACTCTGCTCGTCGAGCACGTCGGTGATGCGCCGGGTGCTGTTGGCCAGCGTCGCGTGGAGCAGTACCAGCGGAATCGCCGTGATGAGGCCGAGCATCGTCGTGACCAGCGCCTCGGAGATGCCGCCGGCCATCATCTTGGGATCGCCGGCACCGAAGAGCGTGATCATCTGGAAGGTCTGGATCATGCCGGTCACGGTACCCAGCAGACCCAGGAGCGGCGCCACCACGGAAACCACCTTCACCAACCAGATGAAACGCTCGAGCCGGGCGGATTCGCGCAGCACAGCCTCGTCGAGCTTTAGCTCCAGGGTCTCCGCATCTACTTCCTTGTTGGCCTCGTAGACGCCGAGCACCCGCCCGAGCGGATTGCCGGAGTCCGGCCGATCGCTCTTGCGCTGAGCCGCGACCCTGCGCGCCGTGACTGAAATGTCCACCCAGCGCCAGAGACCGAGAATGACCGCGAAGACACCGAGAATGATGATCACGTAGCCCACGTAGCCACCCTGCTGAACCCGCTCGGTGGTATCCGGAGTGGCGAGCAACGCATTCAGCAAAGCGCCCTGAGACGGATCGACGGCCAACGGCGCAAAGCCCGACTCGGTATCCTCGAAGGGTCCGACCGTACTCACGTACTTGGAGGGCGGCTGACGCGTCAACTCGCGCAGCTTCTGCTCCTTGGACTCCCAGCCCAGATACCGGCCGTTCGACAGCGCGCTGAACACACCGGCGCGGATCACGTCGCGCTCTTCGACGTCGCCGTCGAGCGTGAGCACGCTGGCCGGGTAGCGCACCACCTCGCCCTGCGCCGTCATCTCACGCTGGAGCTCGTACCAGAGCCGCTCGAGGTCCTCCGTCGAGGGCAACTCCTTGCTGCGGCCGAGCCGGTCGAGCATCTCGCGGCGCCCGGTGAGCTGAGAACTCGTGAGCGACTCCCAGGTATGACCACTGAGGTCATTCGCCACCTGGCGGACCACTCCAAAGAGTTCCCCGAGTTCGCCGAGCCGCTCGGCCAGATTCGCTTCCGCCTCTCCGATCGCGCTCTCGTTGCGGTTGTAGGCGATCTCGAGCCGTTCGCTGAGCGCCTCTTCGCTCGCCAGCGTGCGCTCCGCCTCTGCGAGCAGCTGAGCCTGCCGCTCCTTTGCCTGGCGGAACTCCGTCTCCCTGCGTTGGTTCTCCGCGCGCTCCCGCTGGAAGCCCTGCCGCACCAGCTGAAGCAGCTCTTCGAGCGACTTGGCTTCCGGCGGCCGGGGGGGCGGGGCAATCGCCTCCGCCTCTTCGATTGCAGCACGGGCATCCGCTTCGGCGGCGGCCTCGGCGGCCGCCTCCTCGGGCGAGAGTTCCTCGGTGGGGGCATCCTGGGCGAGGGCAGCCGGACCCGGCGAAAGCCCGAACAGCCCCACAAGCGCAAAAACGACGGCCGCGCGACGCATCAGCTCGCCCCCCCAGAATCCTTCGCAGCGGGTAGCGGCAGCCGGATGAGATCGGGGGCGGCCTGCTTGCGGGCAATGCGCAGGCCCTGGCGGATCGCCGAGCGGTAGCCGGAATCGAGCGGATCCCAGCTGCGGTCCTTCTGGTTCCAGACCCCGGCTTCCGATTCATCGAGGGTCTGGTAGACGAGCGCGATGCGTCCGAAGCGGAGGAAATCGACAGTGAGCGCCTTGCCGTCCCGCTCCAGAGTCCCGCGGTAGGCCTCGAGCGTCCGGCCGTACTCGTTCTCGACCTGATACGCCTCCATGATCTGGCGGAACTTCTCGGCGTTGGTCACGTCGGCACGGCCCATCATCTTTCGGAGCTCGGCGACCCGCTCCTCGCGCTCGTCGATAAGGAAGGGCACATCGAGTTCCACGAACGAGTCGATCGCATCGATCATTCGAAGCATGAGCGGCGTCACGCTGCGGCCCACGATCTCGATCCGATCGAGCTGCGACTGGAGCGAGGCCAGTTCGGCCTCCTGGGAGCCGATCAGTTGGCGCATCTGGCGGTTGTAGATCCGGATCGAGTCGACCTGGCGCAGCGCGTTGCTGTAGCGGGAGAAGAGCGTCTCGGTCTCGTCACTGAGAGCATCGACGCGTTGCTGCGAAGCGACGCCCTCCTCGTTCGCCGAACTCCGGACGCCCCGGGCCTCACCGAATTGGGCCGCCGGATCGACGGCCACCGCGTCTACCTCGATCTCCTCCTCCGGGGCCGCCTCCTCGAGTGCGGCAGCGGACCCTGCCAGCAGCAATGAAAAAACGGCGACGGCACCCATCGGGCACCGACGCCAAGGGCGCGTCCCAGTCATCGGCTCCTCACCGCCAGTCATGATGAAATGGAGCCGTAACTTAGATGCCGCGGGGCGAACCAGTCAACCCGTACGCATCGACGCTACCCCCATCGCGGTAGGCCTTCAGGCCCGTCGACGGCTGGGGCGAAGCGCCAGGCCATCACGCAGCCCACCAGCCAAGGGCGCCGAGAGCGACGGCAGATCCGCCAGATCGCGGCTGTAGATCGGCATGCCCACGACCAAAGCGACCGTGAACGGGTCGCCGTTGTGGAGTCGAAACCAGGAGCGATTCACGTCCTCATTGCGCTGGTCGTCGCCCGGCCCCGCCACTCCATCCCCGCCGGCGCCGAGATCCCACTCCGTGTCGAGCCTGGACTTCTACCCCCAAAAACTCGAAGTCTCCGCAACGAGTGGGTTTGCGAGATTCAGGATCTCGTTGCGCGACACATCGCGCACGAGATGACTCAGCCCGAGGTGGCGCGCACCGATCACAGCCGCTCCAGGACCGTCATGTAGTGCGCCGACCAGCTCCGCAGCCGAGTTACCTCGAGACGCGCCTCGACCGCCGCAGCCGTGGAAAACAGCCAGCTGGGTGTGAAGTCGGGAAGGAACGTGAAGTAGCGCGTCTCGCGGAGCGAAAAGCCATCGACACGGCTCCACTCCCCGGGCTCGATCCAGTGTTCGACCCCTTCGTCGATGTCCCGCACGATCGGGAACACGTAGCCCATGTACAGCCTGTAGAGCGGATTGCGGGGATTGGTTTCGTGTACGAGCAGAAGGCCGCCGGGCTCGAGCACCCGGGCCACCTCGCGTAGCGCTGCAGTCCGCGCCTCCAAACCGCCGAGGTGGTGGAGCACCCCGACGGCGTAGGCGAAATCAAAGCTCCCGTCCGCGAACGGCAATCGTCCGATGCGGGCGTTTGTCACCGGGACCGGCGCGCTTCCGACGGGCACCTGGTTCGCCCCGGCGAGCAGCAGGCCGCGAGCAGCATCGATCCCGACGACGCGGTGCCCGCGATCCCTCAGCTCGCGGGCCTGCACGCCGAGGCCGCAGCCCAGATCGACACCGCGGCCCGAACGCCCCTCCAGCGCCTGGCGCAGCATCGCAGTCTTGCGCGCGAGCAGGTGCGACCAGACGTGCGGCGAGAGTTCGGCTGCGTACTCCTCGCCGAGGGCATCGAAATGCGCAGCTGTGCTCGCGGGCACGGAATCAAGCGACCGAAGGCCGCGGAACGCGACTCCGGTGAAGGCAGCACCGATCGCCAGCGACAAGCCGGTGCTCGCCAGCCGCATGATCGAGACGATGACCATGCTGACATCGACGCCGAGCCCGAGATCGCCGAGACCCAGGATCGCGACGCTCCCGGTGGCGCCGACGCCCGCCGGCGTCAAGGTCGCTGCACCGAGTAGCGTGGAAAGTGCGTAGAGGCGCACGCCGCCGCCGATTGCAATGGATTGTCCGATGCTGGCCGCGGCGAGGGCGAGCAGCAGCGACGCTCCGCCCCAGGCTAGAACCGAAAGACCGAACGCCACGACAAACGTCCGGGGCCGGCGCAGCGCGTGGACGCTGCGAATGGGGTGGCCCACCGCGCGCGCGAAACCCACTGCGACAAGTGCAAACGCCGCGGTGGCCGCGACAGCGAGCGCAAATGGGAGAAAGCCGCTCGGCCGCACGGCGGCGCCCAGCAGCGAGAGCGCGAATACGTCGAGAACCCGCTCGGCGACCAGTACCTCCAGAGTGAGCCCGAGCGGTGCACCGACCTGGCGCCGCAGCAACACGCAGCGGATCGCCTCTCCTACGTGAGCGGGCGTCGCAATACCGAGCAGCGACGCGAGATATGCCACGGCACTCGAACGGGTGGGAACTCGAACATCGACGCGCCGCAGCAGGTACTGCCAACGCAGGAATCGCACCGCGATACAGAAAAGGGAAACCGCGATGAGCCACGGCGCAAAGACCGGCCGGAACGCAGCCAGGGCGTCGAGGGAGGCTCCCGCGCTGGTCGACAGAACCCACGCGACGGCGACACCGAGGCCGAGCAGGACCAGGCCGATATTCAGGCGCAGCAGGCGTCGCACGGGTCTAGAGATCTCCCACTCGAGTCGCATCGGGCTGGGGTTTATTCCGTTCGGGAGCCGAGCCAGTATACGAAGTTGAATGGGACGACCGATCGGCAGCGCGTGGAAAGCCTGGACAGGCCTCGGGGCGGTGGCCGGTGCCTTCTGGATCCTCCGAATGCTGGGGGCACAACACGCATCGGGCTTCAGCTACGCGTGGCTCGATCTCTACGGCTATGTGATTCCCGCGGCGCGATTCATACACGACGAGCTGCTGGCAGGGCGTCTCGCGCTGTGGAACCCGTTCCAGTTCGCCGGGCTCCCTACGGCGGCAATGGCCATGCCGGGCGCCCTCTACCCGGGAAACCTGCTGCTGCTGGCGGCGCTCCCCGCCGAGCGGGCGCTCGCGGTGAGCACCGTGCTCCACTGGACGGCCGCCGGCGGGTTCACCTGGCTCTTCGCCCGGCGCATCGGACTCGAAACCGCGCCGGCCGCCATCGCCGCGCTGACCTTCATGCTCTCCGCCCGCATCCTGAGCGGTGTCTACCAGCACTTCATCCTGACGACCCAGGTCTGGCTACCCGCGCTCTGCTGGGCGGTGCACGGCGTATTGAGCGACGGACGTCCGCGCTGGATCGCCGCACTGGCGGGCACCTTGGCGTTGGCCTTCCTCGGCGGTTTCCTCCAGACCTTCACCTACGAGGTACAACTCGCAGCGCTCTACGGTGGGTTTGGCCTGGTCTGGATCTGCACACCCGGTACACGCAGCCGGGCGTTCGCGCACGCTGCCCTCGCGGGTCTAATGGCCCTCGGCCTCGTGGCGCCCCTGCTGCTGCCGGCCCTCGAGTTTGCGGGGCTCGCCAACCGAAGCCTCGACGGGATCACCCTATCCGAGGCGTCCCGGACCAGCGTGGAGTCCGGCCAGCTGCTCCGAGGGCTGCTCGGCGCGCTGGGCGGCAGCGCGCCGGGCCTCCAGCCGTACCCGTGGCTGGTGGCGCTCCCCGCACTCGCCCTGCCCCTCGCCCTCTGCGCACCCCTCGCGCGCCGCACCCGTGCCCACGCCGCCTTCTTCGGCAGCATGGCGCTGTTGGCGGGCCTCTTCACCCTCGGCGCCGCAACTCCGGTCTTCCGCACCTACTACGCGCTACCGCTCGGCAACCTCTTCCGCCTCGCAGACCGCATGGACTTCATCTATGTCTTCTGCGCCGGCATCGTCCTGGCCTGCGGGGCCCAGGGACTGATCGACACTCTCCGCTTGCGCACGGGACCACGCGCGGTGGGAGCTATTTCTGCCCTGCTGGTGCTCGCGGTCGGCGGCGAACTCTTTGCGCGCAGCCGACTCGACATCGCACACCCGGTGGTGCTCCCACCGAGTGAACGACACGTCTCGCTGGAGCGGGCCGAAGACCTGCGCAGATCGGGCGATCGGGTCTTCCTCGCCGTGCTGCCGAAGCTCGGCACCAGCGAGCGGATCTTCGCGGTACCCGACTACGAGCCGAGTCTGCCGCGGGCCTACGCCGACTACTTCGCAACCGGTCATCCCCTGTGGCACGGCCAGCTCGATCTGGTGAAGCGTCCCGAGCTGTTGCCGCTGCTCGACCGGATGAGCGTCCGCCTCTACGGACGCGCCGGAACACCGCGCGGCGAATCCCTGCGCCGGGCCGCGGGCGGGCGCCCCAGCTCCCCGCCGTTCGCGGCCGAACGCCCCCAGGCAACGCCGCGCGTCTTTGTCGCCACGCGGGTACGGGTCGAGCCGGACCCGGAACAGGCCCGCCGCGCACTGCTGGCTGGCGGGCCCCGGGACGTGGTGCTCGATCGAGATATCTCTGGTTTCGCCGCCCAGCCAGGCGGGACCGCCCGCCTGGTGCGCCACGATCCGCAACGGGTCGAAATCGAGACGGACTGCGCGGTGCCCTGCCTGGTCGTGCTCACGGACCTCGACTACCCCGGGTGGCAGGCGGAACTCGACGGACGGCCCCTCGAGATCCAGCGCGCCAACCTCATCTTCCGGGGTGTGGTCGCACCCGCCGGACAGCACCGAATCGTCTTCGAGTACCGTCCGGCCCCCTTTCGCATCGGCGTCCTCGCCTCGGCCACCACACTGGCCACGGTCGCCGCCTTCTGGGGTTTGACGCGCCGAAGAGCGCGCGGTACCCGTACTCCCCGATCCCCGGGTCACACACCCGGGCCCGGCGGCGTAGCCAAGTGGTAAGGCGCGGGCCTGCAAAGCCCTGATCCCCGGTTCGAATCCGGGCGCCGCCTCCAGTTTCCCGCCCGTACTCAGGAAAGCTCGGGAAGCGGGTGGTACTGCTCCCCGAGCCGGAGGCACAAGCCGGTGGCTGTCTGCTCTACCGCCAGCAGCAGATCCGCCTGGGCCGCGTGTTCGAAGCGCGCGGCGAGCCCGCCGACGACGAGAACGCGCTTGACCGTGCACAGCAGCGCCCCGCCATGCGGCGACACGCGCAAGCTGGCCGGTTCGAGGGTCTCCTCTGTGCCGTCCGAGATCCGGAGCACTCCGGTGACCGCGTCGAAACTCCGCACGAAGAAAGCGGCCTCCTCGATTTCGATCTGACCGCGGAACCGCCCCAATTGCACCACGTAGACGCGCTCTTCAGGCAGATAGCGGACGGAACGGTCGAAGGCCGCACGCAGGCGACGGTTGAGCAGCGGCACACCGTCGTGGCTCCAGCTCCCGTCTCGGTGGAGCACGAGGCCGAAGGGGCGCAGGGGCGGAGGCCCGGGCGGGTCACCCGGCGCGCTCACGATTCGGGCAGCGGCTCCGGCTCGAAGCCCCCGTCACCCTTGGCGCGGAACACCCCGACCAGGTCGTAGCGATTCCAAAGGACCATCCGCACCACGGCGACACCATCGTCGCTGCGGTAGATCCATTTCTCGTTCCACCGGGCCCCGTATTCTTCGTGGGAGCGCGGGTCGTTGACGCTCCCCTCCTGATCGGTCGGCGCGCCAAAGAGCTCCCAGGCACGGCCCCGGTCCATCACCGATCGCATTCTCCGCCGATCATGTTGATGAAGTCGAAGGTCGGAATGAGGTCGGCGAGCAGGGCCCCGCGCAGCATGAGCGGCAAGGGCGCGACGTTGATGAAGCTCGGCGGCCGGCAGCGAACCTTGTAGGGAACGGCCGAGCCGTCCGACACGAGGTAGAAGCCGAGTTCCCCATTCGCAGACTCGACGGCGAAATAGGCCTCACCGGCCGGGACCCGGGGGCCCTCCGTCACCGACTTGAACTGCTGGATCAGCTCCTCCATGTGGTTGAAAACGCGCCCCTTCGCGGGCCACCGCACGCGCGGGTCCAGGGCATTCACCGGCCCGGGGCCGAGCCGCTCGAGCTTCGCCAGGCACTGCTCCACGATGCGCAGGCTCTGCTGCATCTCCTCGACGCAGACGAGATACCGGTCGTAGTTGTCACCCACCTCCCCGACCGGAACGTCGAAGTCGATCTCCTCGTAGACGAGGTAGGGCTCGGCCTTGCGCACATCGAGGGGAACGCCCACCGAGCGCAGGATGGGCCCCGTGACTGCGTAGCGCAGGCAGTCCTCCTTCGAGATCACGCCGGTGCCCTTGAGCCGATCGACGAAGATGCGATTGCTCGTGACGACCTCGTCGAAGTCCACGAGCAACGCACGGATCTTCGCGATCGAGTCGCGGCACCGGGCCGGGAAGGTGTCGGGCATCGGGTGCTTTACCCCGCCGATCCGCACGTAGTTCGAGGTAACCCGTGCCCCGCAGAGGAACTCGAGCAAGTCCCAGGTGAGTTCGCGTGCTTGGATCCCGTACAGGAAGGGCGTCATCGCCGCGAGTTCCAGACAGCCCGCACCGCAGCGGGTGAGGTGATCTGCCAGCCGCGACAACTCGCTCGCGAGCACCCGCTGCCACTGACAGCGCTCGGGCGCCTCGAGGCCCAGCAGCTTTTCCACCGCCAGGACGAATCCGACGTTCGCCAGAACGGCGGAGTTGTAGTTGAGGCGATCGGTATAGGGGATTGCCTGGTACCAAGTCCCGGCCTCGCACTCCTTCTCGAATCCCCGGTGCAGGTAGCCCACCTGGATATCGACGTCGGCAATATTCTCCCCATCGAGTTCGACCAGAAACTTCACGGTCCCATGGGTGGCCGGGTGCGACGGCCCCATGTTGAGGATCTGCCGCTCGACGTGGAGATCGCGTTCGAAATCCTCTTCCAGGCCGCTTTCGCGATTCTCGGGTGCCTCGGACATGCTCAGTTCCGCGGTCCGATCAGAGGCTGCCGCTTTTCCTTGGGAAAGTCCTTGCGCAGGGGGAAGCCCTCGAAACCGTCGTAGAGCAGGATGCGCTCCAGCCTGGGATGGCCCGAGAAGCGGATCCCGTACATGTCGAAGACCTCGCGCTCCATCCAATTGGCCGAGGCGTAGAGGTCGACGAGGCTCGGGAGCTCCGGCACCTCTTCCGGCACCCGCGCCTTCACGCGGACCCGATGGTTTCGGGCTACGGAGTAGAAGTGATAGACGACCTCGAAGCGCAGCTCCTCTCCGAGGTAGTCCACCGCGGTCAGGTCCGTCAGCATCTCGAACTCGAGAGCCGCGTCGTCGCGCAGCAGGCGCGCCACGTCCAGGATGCGGGCGGGCCCGACGCACGCGGTCGCATCCCCCAGTTCCGCGTGGGTTGCGACCAGCGCATCGGGGATCGCATCGATCAGGCGGCGCAGCGCAGCAGAGCCGTGGTCCCTCAAGCCCTCATTCCTTCCGCTCCGGGCGTTCGTGCTCGCGGTCGTACTCGCCGCGCAGGAAGTCGAGCCGCCGCTTCAACAGGTTCTCCGGGACCAGCAGCTGCTCCTTCTCGAAGTTCAACGACGGCCGGTCATAGGTCGCGAGTTCGACCTCCCGGCTCATCACGATCGCCTCCTCGGGACAGGCCTCTTCGCACAGGCCACAGAACATGCAGCGCGAGAGGTCGATGTCGAACGCCTCCGGGTAGCGCTCGATGCGGGAGCCCTCGAGCTCGCCGGGGACGATGCTGACGCAGTCGGTGGGACAGGCGAACTCGCAGAGGCCACAGGCCACGCACTTCGGTTCGCCGTTGTCGAGTTGAACGAGCACGGGCATGCCGCGAAACGCGTCCGGATAATCGACGCGCTCCTCCGGGTATTGCACCACGAAGTCCGTGCGATTCCTCCCAGTCACAAAGCCGCGCAGGTTGCGGAAGAAGTGGCGCGATGTGACACGCAGGCCCTGCACGATCATCGGAACGTAGAGCCGCTCGAGCAGGCCCAGCCTTTCGCTCCGCTCGACCTTGATCACCTTGCCGGGCACGGGCAGGACTATAGAAAAAGCGCCTCTAGAGGTCGAACTCAACCGCCTCGAGCAGTTCCCTTACTCGAAACAGGAAGTGGTTCGCAGGGGCACCGTCCACCGCGCGGTGATCGTACGACAGGGCGAGGTGCAGCATCGGCCGGATCGCGATCGCATCCTGTCCGTCGAGGCTGCGCACGATGGACCGCTTCACCATTCCTCTCACGTGCAGAATGCCGACCTGCGGCTGATTGCTGCTCGCGAATCCACAGAGATTGCCCCGCCGGCCCGCGCTCGAATGCTCCCCAGCCCGGTCAGGCGACCGGCTTCTCCATCACGGGGGGTTTGAGATCCGCGGTCTCCCGGTGCCGGCCGTCGGCGGGAATCCGCTCCTGCTGAACGCGCGCCTGGAGCTTCATGATGCCGTCGAGCACCGCCTCGGGCCGGGGCGGACACCCGGGAATGTAGATGTCCACAGGGACGATGGTGTCGATCCCCTGCACCACCGCGTAGTTGTTGTAGGGACCGCCCGAGCACGTGCACGCGCCGAAGGCGAGCACCCACTTCGGCTCCGCCATCTGGTCGTACACTTTCTTCAGGATCGGCGCCTGCCGGTGCGTGATCGTGCCGACCACCATGAGGAGGTCGCTCTGGCGGGGGGAGAATCGCGGGAGCGCGGCCCCGAAGCGGTCCGAGTCGTAGCGAGGGCCAGCGACCGACATGAACTCCATGCCGCAGCAGGCGGTTACGAAGGGATAGGGGAACATCGAGAACTTCCGGCCCCAGTTGAAGACGGCCTCGACCTTCGTAGTCTCGAACGAATCTCCACCTTGGCGCAGGAACTCGAGGGCGCGCTGCGTGTGCTGGCGGGGGACCGCCTGGCGATCCGGTGCGGGCATCGTCTCCCTCGTCGCTCGGAATGGGACCATAGCGTACCCTGGGGCGGACGAGGGGGAGCCATGCGGCGAATCCTGGCTTGGGGAGTGCACCTATTCACCGCCTGTGGCGCCGTGGTCGGCGCAGGGGCACTGGTGGCCATCGCCAACGGCGCGTGGACTCCGGCGCTGCTCCTGATGCTCGCCGGGCTCTTCATCGATGCGGTCGACGGAATGCTCGCACGCTCCGCCGACGTCGACCGCCAGGCCCCGCGCATCGACGGCCGGAGATTGGACGACATCGTCGACTACGTGAACTACGTGATCGTGCCGGTGGTCTTCATGGTGGCCACCGGACTCCTGCCCCATTGGGCGTGGGCAGCGGCACCGGTGCTAGCCAGCGCCTACGGGTTCTCCCAGGTCGCCGCCAAGACGGACGACGACTTCTTCTTGGGCTTCCCCTCCTACTGGAACGTGTTGGCGATCTACCTCTTCCTGCTCCAGGCCTCCCCCTCGACCAGCGCCCTGCTCGTCGCTGTCCTCTCGGTCGGGGTCTTCGTGCCCTGGAAATACATCTACCCCTCGAAGCTGCGCTCACACCGAGCGTTCACCTTCACCCTCGCCATCTTCTGCTTCGCCGCCGTGTCCTGGTCCGTCCTGGATCCCCAGCGCAGCCGTTCCCTGCACCTCGTCGAGCTCTCATTGGTGTTCCCCGCCTGGTACCTCTGGCTCTCCTGGCACCTCGGCGGCCTGATGCGCACCACCGCGAAGTAGAGCCGTGGAACTCCGCACCGGTATCCTGCTCCTGAACCTCGGCAGTCCCGAGTCACCCGGCACGGGGGACGTGCGACGCTACCTGCGGGAGTTCCTGAGCGATCCGTTCGTACTCGACATGCCGGCCTTCCTGCGAAGAGCGCTGCTCGAACTCGTGATCCTCCCGTTCCGCCCGCAACGCTCGGCAGCGGCGTACGAGAAGATCTGGACGCCGGAAGGCTCGCCGCTGCTCGTCCACTCGCGCGCCCTGTGCGCGGGGCTCGCGACGGCACTCGGCGAGGGTTACGTGGTCGAACTCGGCATGCGCTACGGGACGCCCTCCATCCGGGGCGCGCTGATCCGACTTTCCGGAGCCGACGTGGCGCGAATCCTCGCGGTGCCTCTCTATCCGCAGTACTCGACGGCCACCACCGGATCGACCCTCGCGGCGCTCGAGGCCGAGTTCGAGGAGCATCCCGAACTTCCTCCCATCGAATGCCTATCCCCCTTTTTCTCCGATCCGGGCTTCGTGCGCGCGTGGACCGAGGTCGCCCGGCCGGAACTCGAGAGCTTTTCACCCGACTACGTGCTGTTCAGCTACCACGGACTGCCCGTCCGGCAGCTCACAAATGCCGATGCGCGGGGCGGCGTCTGCCGGCCCCGGACGGATTGCTGCGATGCGATCGGGGCTGCGAATCGGCTCTGCTATCGCGCCCAATGCTTCGCGACCACCCGCGCCGTGGCTGCGGCGCTATCCCTGGCACCGAAACGCCACTGCGTCGCGTTCCAGTCGCGGCTGGGCGGCGGCCAGTGGATCCGCCCCTACACCGACCAGGTGCTCCCGGAACTCGCCGCGTCCGGACACCGCCGAATCGCGGTCCTGTGTCCAACGTTCGTCGCGGACTGCCTCGAGACCCTCGAAGAGATCGGGATCCGCGCACGCGCCCAATGGCAAGAACTCGGAGGCGATGCCCTCCACCTCGTGCCCTGCCTGAACGCACACCCGGCCTGGGTCGAGGCGCTCGCAAGCCGGCTGCGGGCTCGCGCCTAGGAGCCGGACCCCGGCGTTTCCAGCACGAGGTTGCGAAAGGACTCGACCTGGGCGTCGTCGAGGCCCAGCGCCTCGCGGCGGTAGGCGTCGAACGATCCCCAGCGTCGATCGATGGCGCCGAATGCCGCCTCGAGGTTCTCGCGCCGCACGCCCAGGAGCGCCCGAACCTTCTCTGTGTCGGCGCGGAAGACCGAGGTGAACCGAATGACCCAGAGCGCTCGCTCGATGCGCTCGGCCGTGTAGACGTTGGTGAGGAGGAAGTCCTCGTACACCGCCTCCAGAGGCACTCCCAGCGTTCGCAGGATGAGCGCCGCGCCGAATCCCGCCCGGTCCTTGCCCCCCGTGCAGTGGATCAGGGCCGGAAGGTTCTCCGGACGGGTGATGCGCTCGAACATCGCCGCGTACTGCGGGGCAAAGCGGAGAGCGAACTGAAGGTTGGCCCCGATCAGGTCGATGCCCTCGACGTCCCCCGACAGGATCCGCTCGTGCAGCTCGGCGATGTTGACGCCCTCGATCGCAATCTCGAGTTCGGCCACCTCGGGAGGCTCGTCCACCGGGAGCCGGTCGGGAGCCTCCGCCTTTTCCTCCGGACTGCGGAAGTCACAGACCAGGCGCAGGCCGAGTTCTCCGAGCACGGCGAGATCCGCATCGCTGAGCTCCGCCAGAGCGTCGGAGCGGAACAGAACGCCCCACCGCACGCTGCGCCCGTCCCGGGTGGGGTAACCGCCCAGGTCCCTGAAGTTGAACGCGCCATCGAGCGCTACGTGGCGCTGCTCGACGTGGGGCGGCTGTCCGGCGTAGGGGTCAGCCCCGCAGGCGAGGAGAAGACCCGCCAAAAAGAGTGCGGAGAAGTGGAGGCGCACGCGCCGATCATAACGGCACCACGAGTTCCCGTGCAGCGCGCAAGCCCGATGCAAAGGCGTCGGCAACCGCAACGCCGTCGAGATAACTGCCCGCCAGCCCGAGGCCGGGGTGGACCGAGAGCCTCGCACGGATCTCGGCGATCCGTCCCACGTGGTCCCGGCCCGGCTGGGGGATGGCCTGGGGCCAGCGCGCCACCCCCAGGTCGACAGGCTCTCCGGAAAGCCCCAGAACCCGTTCGAGGTCGCGGCAGGCGTGCTGGCGCAACACCTCGTCCGGCTCGTCCACGGCTTCGGGCCAGCGCGCGCCGCCCAACATGCACTGCAGCAGTTCGTGCTCCCGGGGTGCCCGGGCTGGAAAGAGCTGGCTCATGAACAGGCAGCCGAGCAGGCTCGCCCCCGCCTGCCGCGGCACCAGGAAGCCGAAACCGTCCGCAGGGCGTCGAAGTGCGCTGCGCGGGACGCCCAGGGGCAGCCCGACGATGGGCGCGTAGCGCACCCCGGCGAGCAACTCGGCAGCTCGGGGATCGACCCCGGCCAGGAGCTCCACCACGACCGGTGCGGGAGCGGCGAGCACCACGCGGCCCGCGCGCAGTTCGGAGAACCCACCGGCGCTCTCCACTCCCAGCCGCCAGGCGTTGTCGTCGCGCGCGAGCGCGACGACCCGCGCCCCGTACGCCGGGGGCTCGGAGAGACGGCCGGCCAGGTGGCGGGCGAAAGGCCCCAACCCGTCGGGCGCAGACCACGTGCCGGAGCGCCCGCGCTCACCGCGCCGGGCGAGAGCGACCGCTACGCCCCCGAACGCGATCGAGCCGAAGCGCCGCTCGTACTCGACGAGCCGCCCGAAGATCGCCTCGGCCCCGAGCTGTGTCTCGTCTCCCGCATAGACACCGGTCAGGAACGGCGCAACCAGCTGCTCGAGCGCCTCTCGTCCAAGTCGCCGGCGGACGAACTCGTCCACCGACTCGTCGGCAACCTCGCGCCCGCGCACGAAGGGCTCGGCCAGCAACCGCAGCTTGCCGCGCAGCGAGAGCAGGTCCGTGGTGAAAAAGCCGACCGGCGAGAGCGGCACGGCCCGCAGCTCATCGTCGCGCCACACGTAGCGCCGCCGGCTCGCCGGAAGGGCACACGTCAGAGCGTCCTCGAGGCCCCACTCGCGCAGCGCCGCGAGCATGGGCGCTTTGAGCTGGAGCGTATTCGGGCCGCGCTCTACGAGAAACCCCCCCACGTAGTCGGTCCGCATCACGCCACCGGGCCGATCCGACGCTTCGAGGAGCACGACCTCGGAGCTGTGTTTCTCGAGCTCGAGCGCCGCAGCAAGACCCGCAATGCCGCTCCCCACCACCACTGCGTCGACGTCGGGAATGCTCATGCACAACTCGCCCGCGGCAACGGTCGCCAGGAAATTGCCGGTGAAAAGCACGGAAGCATCGGATTAGACGGTCTTGCTGAACATCGAACGCCCCTCACGGCGCTGCTCGGGAAGATAGGCGTCGAACTGCATGGCCACGTTGCGCACCAGCAGGCGGCCGAGCGGCGTCACCTGGAGGCTGCCGTCGTCGCCGACGTGCGCGAGTCCATCGTCCACAGCCGGCTCGAGCGAAGCCAGCTCGGCGCTATAGCTGTCGGCAAAGGGCCGCCCGAACGCGGCCTCGAACTCCGACGCGCGGATCTCACCATGGCACATGATCCGCCCGATCACCCAGCGCCGCTCGAGATCCTCCGGCGTCAGCACGTGGCCGCGCCGGGTCGCCAGCTGCCCGGACTCCACGGCTTCCTGCCAGACCGGGATCTCCCGGTGTGACTGGGCGTAGGCGCCCCGCAACTCGCTGATCGCACTCGGACCCAGTCCGATGAGATCCACCCCCGCCTGGGTCGTATGACCCATGAAGTTTCGCCGCAGGGTTCGGTCCGCAAACGCCCGGGAAAGCTCATCGTCCGGCTCTGCGAAGTGGTCCAGGCCGATGAAGCGATAACCGGCCTCGAGAAAGCGCCGCAACGCCGCCAGAAAGATTCGGATCTTCACCTCCGGCGGCGGCAGGTCCTTGCGCTCGAAGCCGCGTTGATGTTTCGCCACCCAGGTGACATGCGCGTAGGAATACAGCGCCAGACGGTCGGGACGCAGCGCGATCACCTTCTCGAGCGTCCGCGTGAACGTCGCCTCGCTCTGGTAGGGAAGCCCGTAGATCAGGTCGAAGTTCACACTCTCGAAGCCCGCCTGCCGGCAACGATCGACCAGCGCCGCCGTGTCGTCCAAGGGCTGGATGCGGTGGATCGCCTCCTGGACCCGAGGCTCGAAGTCCTGCACTCCCATTGAGATGCGGTTGAAACCGGCCTCGCGCAGCGCTCCCACGTGCTCGGGCGTGGTCACCCGCGGGTCCACCTCGATCGAGATCTCCGCGCCCTCGGCCACGGGGAAACGCGCCGTCACGGCGGCGTGCAGCCGCGTCACCTGTTCCGGTGTGAGGTGGGTCGGCGTGCCGCCACCCCAGTGCACCTGAGTGACCGGACGCGGCGCTCCGACTGCTTCGCGAACGGTGTCCACCTCTCGCTCGATCGTCTCGAGGAACTGGACCGGGAGAGCCTCGTTTCGCGTGATGACCCTGTTGCAGGCGCAGAAGTGGCACAGCGACCGGCAGAAGGGCACGTGCACGTAGATGGAGAGGCCATCGCCAGGCTGCGCGTCGTCGCGCGAGAGATCGCGGCGAAAATCGCTGGGTCCGTAGCCGTCGCCCCAGACCGGTGCGGTCGGGTACGACGTATAACGCGGCCCCTCCATGGCGTACCGGGGCAGCAACTTCTCGATGCGATCCAGATCGACGGCAAAGACGTCGCGGGTCAACGCTCGAGATCCCCGAAAGCCCGCACCGCTTCCGTGAACGCGCACACGCCCTCGACCGGCGTACCGGGCAGCACACCGTGACCCAGGTTCAGCACGTGCCCGCGGGCGCCACGCGCCGAGACCACCACCTCGCGCACCCGCTCGGCAATGAGTTCGGGGGGCGCAAAGAGAAGGCCCGGATCCAGGTTGCCCTGGAGGCTGGCGCGACCCGCCGCCCGCCGCGCCGCCTCTGCCAGGTCGACGCGCCAGTCCAGGGAAATCACATCAGCACCAGATTCCAGAACCAGATCCAGTAGATGCGCACTCTGTCTCAAGTAGAGAACGAGAGGTGCCTTCGCCCGCGGTAGCTTGGCGGCGATTTCCCGGTGGGCTGGGAGCACCCACTCCCGGTACAACTCGGGCGAGAGCAGCCCGGCCCAGGTATCGAAGAGCTGCACCACCTGCGCCCCGGCCTCGACCTGCGCGTCGAGGTGCGCCACCACCAGTTCCGTGAGCTTGGCGAGCAGTGCGCGCAGCAGCGCCGGCTCCTCCGCGATCATCCGCCGCAGTACCGGGAAGTCGCTCGAACTCCGCCCCTCGACCAGATAGGCCGCCAGCGTGAAGGGCGCACCCGCGAATCCGAGCAGCGGAACGCGGGCCCCCTCGAGTTCTCGGCGCAGCGTCCGCAGGATCTCGAACACGAAGGGAACACTCTCCCGGGGATCCGGCACCCGCAGCGCTTCGATCTGCGCACGGCTCCGGATCGGCACGGCAACGACCGGCCCCGGGGCGAAGTCGATCTCCACGCCCATGCCGGGAACCGGGACGAAGATGTCGGAAAAGACGATCACCGCCTCGGTCCCCACCCGCCGCAGCGGCTGGAGCGAAACCTCAACCGCTTTCTCGACATCCCCACAGAAGTCCAGGAACGGAATGTCGCCACGCACAGCCCGGTATTCGGGCAGATAACGCCCGGCCTGCCGCATCAACCACACCGGCGGCCGGTCCACCGGCTCGCCCCGACAAGCGCGCAACAGCCGCTGTGTCGGATCGAGAGGGGCGAGCGTCACTAGTATCCGCCGAGACGTGCCCAGCGAGCCCGGTGGGTAACCGCGTCTCCGAAGGTCTGACAGGCGGCCCGAGCTCGCTTCATGAAGAAGCCTATGTCGTGTTCATCCGTCATGCCGATGCCCCCGTACATCTGGACGGCTTCGTTGGTCACGAGCACCGCCGCATCCGAGCAGCGAGCCTTGGCCAGCGAGACCAGCCTAGCCGCATCGTCGGCGCCCGCGTCGACCGCACGCGCAGCCGCCATCACGCAGGAGCGCGCCAGCTCCACCTCGATGAACATCTCCGCCGCCCGGTGCTTGAGCGCTTGGAAGCTTCCGATCGGCACCCCGAATTGGACCCGATCCTTCAGATAGGTGAGCGTGCGTTCGAAACATTCGCTCATCAGTCCGAGGAGTTCGGCGCAGAGTCCCACCGTGGCGCAGTCCACCACAGCTTCGAGCAGCGCACCGCCCTGCCCTTCCCCGCCCACCAGCCCAGCGTCGCCGACCTCCACACCGTCGAGCACGATGCGCGCCGCACCCCGTGTATCCACCCGGTGCTGGCGCTCGCGGGTCAGGCCGGACGCACCGGCGTCGACCAGGAAGAGCGTGATGCCGTCCGCGTCGGCTTCGGCGCCCGCGGTGCGCACGACCACGATCAGGGCATCGGCAACCAGACCGTCGAGTACCTGGACTTTCTCTCCCGTGAGCCGCCAGCCAGCACCGGCCCGCTCCGCCCGGCAGGCCACCCGGAACAGGTCGTAGCGGCTGCGCGGCTCCTGGAAGGCAAGTGCCAGGAAGGCATCGCCGGCAACCAGGGGGGCAAGCCAGCGCGACCTCTGTGCCTCGCTACCGCCCTGCAACACGGCCTGTCCCCCGAGAAGCACGCTCGAGAGAAAGGGCTCGGGAGCAAGCCGGCGCCCCAACGCCTCCATCACCACCGCGAGCTCGGCCAGGCCCAGGCCGGCACCGCCCAAGGACTCGGGGAAGGGAATTCCGGCCCAGCCGAGCTCGGCCATCTCCTTCCACAGGGGTTTCGAGAATCCCACCGGATCGCCCGCATCGCGAAGCGCGCGGAAGCGGGCCACGGGGGAACGCTCCTCTGCAAAGTCCGCAACGATCCCGGCGAGAAGCTCCTGCTCTTCGGTCAGAACGAGCTGCACAGCGCCCCCTAGTCCGGCAGGCCGAGCACGCGCTTGGCGATGATGTTGAGCTGTATCTCGCTGGTGCCGCCCTCGATCGAGTTGCCGCGAGACCGCAGCCACGCGCGCGTGCGCGCCAACTCGTCGGCTTCGAAACCCGGACCCTCCCAGCCCAGGCCCCGGGGCCCGGCGAGCTCGACCGCGAGCTCACAGCGGCGCTTGTTGGCTTCCGTCGCGTAGACCTTGAAGATCGAACTCTCGGGACCGGGTTGGTGACCGGCCTTGGCGGCGTCCCGGGAGCGCTGGATGGTCAGGTGGAACGCCCGGGTGTCCATCTCGGAGGCGGCGATCTTGTCCCGAAGCACCGCATCGGAAAGCGGCGCATCGTCCGGCACATCGAGGTATTCGCGCGCGAGGTTCACGAGCGAAGAACCGGCCTTGCGTGAGCCGCCCCGAGGCGCTCCGAAGAGATCCGCGATCATGGCCCGCTCGTGACCGAGCAGCGCCTTCGCCACCGTCCAACCCCCGTCGATTTCGCCGATCACGTTCGCCACGGGGACGCGCACGTCGTCGAAGCGAGTCTCGCAGAAGGGGCTTTTGCCGCTGATCAGCTGGATGGGACGGACCGCGACGCCGGGCGTCTGCATGTCGATCAGCAGGAAGCTGATCCCCTCCTGCTTCTTGACGTCCGGGTTCGTCCGCACCAGCGCGAAGATCCAGTCCGAGAGGTCTCCGTAGGAGGTCCACACCTTCGTGCCGTTGACGACGAACTCGTCGCCGTCGCGTACCGCGCGGGTCTGGAGCGAAGCCAGGTCGGAACCGGAATCGGGCTCCGAGTAGCCCTGACACCAGCGGATCTCACCCCGAACGATCTTCGTCAGGTGCTCTTGGCGCTGCTCCTCCGTCCCGAACTGCAGCAGTACCGGCCCGATCATGGTGAGCCCGAAGCCAACGAGCGGCTCGGGCAACTGGAGCCGCTTGCGCTCCTGGTCGAGAACCCTGGCCTCCGCACCCGAGAGGCCACCCCCGCCGTACTCGCGGGGCCACTGCGGAGCAGTCCACCCCTTCTCGGCACAGCGGTCCAGCCAGTCCTTCAGCTGGGGCGGATCAAAGGTCGCGCGGCGCCCGCCCCAGCCCCCCCCCGTGTCGGGGTCGAGTTCGAGACCTCGGATTTCCAGCGGGGCGTTGGCGTCGAGCCAGGCAGCGGCTTCGGTGCGGAATGTCTCGAGATCGGCCATTGCGGTTCCCTGCGTGTCCCGGAAGGGCTGCATTGTAGCGTGCGGTCGGCGCTCCCCGAAGGGACGTGGGGGACCTGCGCTAGCGTGAACCTCCATGCAGGTGATTCTCGCCGAGCCCCGAGGCTTCTGCGCGGGCGTCGACCGCGCCATCGCGATCGTCGAGCAGGCACTCGAGCGTTTTGGCAAACCCGTCTACGTGCGCCACGAGATCGTCCACAACCGGCACGTGGTCGAAGGCCTGCACCGCCGCGGCGCGATCTTCGTCGAGCACCCCGCGGAGGTTCCCGAGGGCGCCGTCCTCGTCTTCAGCGCCCACGGCGTCTCTCCGGCAGTGGTCGCCGCCGCCGGTGCCCGAAACCTCCAGGTAATCGACGCCACCTGCCCGCTGGTGACAAAAGTGCACAAGCAGACTCGCCGGTTTGCGCGGCAAGACAACGAGATCGTGATGGTAGGCCACGCCGGACACGTCGAAGTGGAAGGCACCATGGGCCAGGCCCCGGAGCGGACGCATCTCGTCGAGACTCCCGAAGACGTCGAGCGGCTCGAAGTCGCAGACGCCGAACGGCTGGCCTGCGTCACCCAGACCACCCTGTCCGTCGACGACACGCACGACGTGCTCTCTGCGCTCCAGCGGAGATTCCCGGCAATCCATCTGCCGAAGAGAGACGACATCTGCTATGCGACGCAGAATCGACAGGACGCCGTCAAACAGCTTGCCGAAGGCACGGACCTGGTGCTCGTGGTGGGCTCACTGGCCTCCTCGAATAGCAACCGTCTGGTCGAGGTCGCGGTCAAGTGCGGCGTCACCGCCCACCTGGTCCAGGATGCGAGCGAGATCGAGCCCGGCTGGCTGAAGGGTGTGCAGCGGATCGCTGTCAGTGCCGGCGCCTCGACGCCGGAGGAACTGATACAGAAGGTGCTGGAACGGCTGGGCGAATTCGCGCCCGGAATCGAGATCGAGCGCCCCCCCGCTGTCGACGAGGGAATGGTCTTCCCGCTCCCGCCCCCGCTCCGATAGGTCGCCGATCCCGAAGGGCAGGCTACGTTGCGATCTGCACCACGAGACTGCCATCGGCAGCATCGACGACGACGCGACCCCCTCGGGCCAGGCTTCCGAACAGGACCTCGTCGGCCAGGTGGTCCTTCAGCTCGGTTTCGATCACCCGCGCCAGCGGCCTGGCACCGAAGTCGGGGTCGTAGCCCTTTTCGGCCAGCCAGTCTCGGGCCGCGTCGGTGAGCTCGAGAACGACCCGGCGCTCGGCCAACTGCTCGCGCACCTCGACAACGAACTTGTCTACGACGCGACCCATCACCTCGGGCGTGAGGTGTCCAAAGCGCACCACATCGTCCAGGCGATTGCGGAACTCGGGACTGAAGAGACGCTCCACCTCCCGGATGCCATCGCTCCGGCTGCCACCCCCAAAGCCGATGGCCTTCTCCGTCATCTCGCGAGTGCCGACGTTCGAGGTCATCACCAGCACCACGTGGCGGAAGTCAGCCTCGCGCCCCTGACTGTCGGTGAGGGTTGCGCGGTCCATCACCTGGAGCAGGATGTCGAAGAAATCCGGGTGCGCCTTCTCGATTTCGTCGAGGAGCAGCACGGCGTGGGGCTGCTTTCGGATCCCCTCCACGAGTTGACCGCCCTGGTCGTAGCCCACGTATCCCGGCGGTGCCCCGATGAGTCGGGCCACGGCGTGCTTCTCCATGTATTCGCTCATGTCGAAGCGCAGGAAGGGCACCCCCAGCACCGCTGCCAACTGCTTGGACAGCTCGGTCTTCCCGACCCCTGTCGGCCCCACGAAGAGAAACGACGCGATCGGCTTCTCTCGGCCGCCGAGTCCGGCTCGGGAGCGCTTCACGGCGCGCACCACCGTCTCGACCGCAACATCCTGGCCGAAGACGACGCGCTTCAGATCGCCCTCGAGGTTGCCGAGCCGCTCGCGATCTGAAGTCGTCGCCCGAGCGGGCGGCACGTTCCCCATACGCGCCACCACGTCCTCGATATCTCGAACACCCACCGTCTTGCGCTTCTTCGACCCCGGACGCAATCGGACCGCAGCACCCGCCTCGTCCATCACGTCGATCGCCTTGTCCGGGAGGAAACGGTCGTTCAGGTGACGCGCCGACAGATCGACCGCCGCCTTCAGCGCCGGCTGTGTGTAACGAACCGCGTGGTGCTCGGCGTAGCGCGGGGCCAGCCCCTGAAGAATGCGGGTCGCCTCCTCCGGGCTCGGCTCGACCACATCGACGCGCTGAAACCGCCGCGCAAGCGCCCGGTCGCGTTCGAAATGGCGATACTCCTGGTAGGTCGTGGAGCCCATGCAGCGCAACTCGCCCGACTGGAGCAGCGGTTTGAGCATATTGGAGGCATCCACCGTACCGCCCTGGGCAGACCCGGCACCCAGCACCGTGTGAATCTCGTCGATGAAAAGAATCGGGTGGGCACGCGCCTTGACCGCTTCGACCAGCGCCTTGAAGCGCGCCTCGAAGTCACCCCGGTAGCGGGTGCCGGCCAGCAGCGATCCGATGTCCAGGGCGAAGATCTCCGCGTCGGCCAGGTCTTCGGTCACGCGGCCCTCGTGGATGCGCAGCGCCAGGCCTTCGGCGAGTGCAGTCTTGCCGACACCCGCCTCTCCGACGAGGATCGGGTTGTTCTTCCTGCGCCGCGCGAGGATGTGGACGATGCGGTCGAGTTCGCGGCCGCGACCGATCAGCGGGTCGAGCCGCCCCTCTGCAGCCCGTTGGCTGAGCGGGGTGCAGAACGCCGCCAGCGGGTCGGCGGGAACCTCGCCGGGCTCTCCTCCGCCGCGCTCGAACCCCGCCGGAGCGCCCTCGGCCTCGCCGTCGGACGTCGCGCCGCCGGTCAGCTTCGAAATGCCGTGGGCGACGTACTGCACCACGTCGAGCCGAGTCACGCCCTGGGATCGCAACAGGGTCACGGCGTAGGAATCGGGTTCCTGGAAGATCGACGCCAGCAGGTCGCCGGCCTCGACCTCCTCCTTTTCGGCACCCTCACAATGGACTGCGGCGCCTTGCAGCACCCGATGGAAGGCCAGGGTCTGCTGGGCCTCGAACGGCTCGTCGCCCGGCACCTCCTCCACGTCGTCGCCGAAGAATCGCTCGAGGGCGAGCTTCAATCGCTCGATATTGCCGCCGGCGTGAGACACGATCTCGGCACCGGCATCGTCGTGAAGCAAGGCGTAGAGCAGGTGCTCCACCGTGACGTAGGCGTGCCGCCGCGCCACGGCTTCGCGAAAGGCCGCTTGGAGGGCCAGCTGGATCTCCCGGGAGAGACGACTCATTCTTTCTCCACGCCCGCGCGCAGGGGGTGACCCCGCTGCTCGGCGGTAGCATGTACCTGGGCCACCTTGGTCTCCGCCACATCGAGCAGGAAGACACCGGCAACGCCCAGCCCGTTCTTGTGGATCGCCAGCATGATGGCAGTCGCCTCAGAGGGCCCTTTCCCGAAGATCTGCTCCAGGACCGCCACGACGAACTCCATCGGAGTGTAGTCGTCGTTGTAGAGGATCACCTTGTAGCGCGGCGGCCGCGCCACCTTCTTGCGGGTCGCCGTGGCGACCCCACCCTCGCGCCGCGGATCTCCCACCGGGGGCCCGCCCGGTCCCGGCCCCTCGGGCTCGTTCGCCATGCCCGAAAGGATAGCGGCGGGCGTTAGACTGGGGCGATGCCTGCGTTTGAACTCGCCTCGGGCGTCTCCTCACTGCCCCCCGAAGAGTGGAACGCGCTCGTCGGGGAGGAGTCCCCATTCCTCGAATGGGAATGGCTGGCCTCTCTGGAAGATGCGGGCTGTGTCGGGCCCGAAACGGGCTGGCAGGCCCGGCCACTGGTGGCCCGGGAGAACGGGCGCCTGGTGGCCGCCTGCCCGGTCTACGTCAAGGGACACTCCGAGGGCGAGTTCGTCTACGACTGGGCCTGGGCTGACGCCGCCGAGCGGGCCGGTATTCACTACTACCCGAAGCTGCTCGTCGGAGTGCCCTTCACCCCGGTTGGCGGCGCGCGTTTCCTGGTGGCGCGGGGTCAGGACCGCCACCTCTGGATCGAACAGATGGCTTCGGCGCTCCGCGAGATCTGCCTCACCAACGAGTTCTCGGGGGTGCACGTCAATTTCTGCAGCGAGGAAGAAATCGCGACCGCAGACGAAAACCGCTTCCTAAAGCGCGTCGGCATCCAGTACCACTGGCACAATCGAGGCTACGAATCCTTCGACGATTGGCTCGGCGTCTTCCGCAGCAAACGCCGCAACCAGATCCGCCGGGAGAGGCGCGCGCTGCTCGAAGACGGCGTGCGCATCTCGGTGCTCACCGGGCCAGACATCGAGGATGAGATCTTCGAATCCATGTTCCGCTGCTACCTCGCGACGATCGGGTCCCGCGCCTGGGGCCGCCAGTATCTGAACCGCCGCTTCTTCGACCTCCTGGCCGAGCGATTCCGCCATCGGCTGTGCTTCGTGGTGGCGCGTCGCGGCGACGAGGTGCTGGCCGGCACGACCAATGTCGTGAAGGGCAACCGCTTCTACGGCCGCTACTGGGGTGCGCTCCGCCCGCTGCGCCACCTGCATTTCAACGTCTGCTACTACGCACCGGTCGAGTGGTGCATCGAGCGAGGCCTCGACTGCGTCGAGCCCGGGGCCGGTGGAGACTACAAGTGGCTGCGCGGCTTCGACGCAACGCCGACCTTCAGCCTGCACTTCCTCGCCCAACCGCGCCTCGCAGGGGCCGTCGGGCGCTTCCTCGAGGCCGAGCGTGCCCAGGCACGGGAGGTGATCGCCAGACTCGATCGCGCGAGCCCGGTCAGCCGAACGTTTCGCTCAGGAACCCGACGACCGCGGCGTTGAACGCGTCGTTGCGATCACCGGCGACCATGTGGCCCGCACCGGAGACGTCGACGTAGCGCGCGTGCGGCACTGCATCGAGAAGTTCCTGCGCCCCCTCTTCCGCGACCACGTCGCTCGCCCGCCCGCGGATGAGGAGCACCGGGACCCGCAAGCTGCGCGCCGCTTCCAGCATGCGATCCGAGCTGTGGAATTCTCCAATCGTCCTGTGCTCTCGGAGCCCCTCGATGCTCCCCAGCCGCTCCCGGTTGATGAAGGCCGGGTCCCAGTGCCAGCGCCAGCGCCCGTCGGGATCGTGGCGAAGGTTCTTGCGCAGCCCGGACAGATCCGTTGGGCGCCCGCGGTGCTGCCGGTAGCCCGCTACGGCTTCCGCAGCCTCATCGAGGCTCGTGAACCCATCCGGCTTCGCGAGCATGAACGATACGATGCGCTCGACACCCCGCGGCTCGATGCGCGGCGCGATGTCCACGAGAACGACACCGGCGAGCACCCCCGCCTCCTCCCCCTCGGCAAGCAGCGCCGCCATTCCGCCGAGCGACGCGCCGACCACCACCGGCGGTTTCGGGAGGACCCGGGCGACAGCGCGAAGGTCGGCGGCAAAATGATCGGGGAGATAGGACCCGTCCGGGGCCCAATCACTCTCGCCGTGCCCCCGCAGATCGAGCGCGATCGCCCGCCACCCGGAAAGGGCCAGTTCACGGCCAGCGCCTGCCCACGAGTGGCGCGTCTGGCCACCGCCGTGGAGCAGCACCACCGGGCGCGCGCAGGGATCGCCCCAGGCTTCTCCGCGGAGCATGACCCCGCCGTGACCTGCGAATGCGACCGGACGGCTATCGTCTCGCTCTGCCGTCACGGCCTCGCTCGTGTGCGTCGTTCGACTCCCGGTACCCGAGGGAATCCGGGGCGGGTCTCGCACGGTAGCGCAACCCAAGAGCCGGCAGCCGTGGAGCACGGGACCCCGGGCAGGGACCCGCGATTCGCGGCGTGCTGTACACCTGAGAGCGAGCGGGCTGGCTGGCAAAATCACCTGATGGGCTCTGTACCGGACACTTCGAATGCGACTGAGCACTCGACGGTCTCTCGAATCGCTGAGCTAGAGTCGAACGATGGCAGAACGCAGCGACCCCGGCCTCGAGGGCCAAATCGCCGTCGTTACGGGCGGCGCCTCCGGGATCGGGCGCGCTGCGGTCGACCTGCTCGAAGCCGCCGGCGCCCGCGTATTCGTCGCCGACCTGAACGAATCCGATGGGCCGGGCGAGTTCATCTGCACCGATGTGACCGTTGATGCGGCGATTGAGGCGTTGTCCGAGACGGTCCTGGAACGAGCGGGTGCACCCCATGTCCTGGTCAACGCCGCGGGTTGGGACGAGATCCGACCGTTCGTCGAGAGCGACTTCGAGTTCATCGAGCGAATCGTCAGAATCAACCTGCTCGGCTGCATGAAGGTGACTCGCTGCTTGCTGCCCGCAATGCTCGAAGCTGGCCGCGGAAAGGTCGTAAACGTGGCGAGCGACGCGGGGCGTGTCGGCTCGAGCGGTGAGACCGCCTATGCCAGCGCCAAGGGCGGCGTCATCGCGTTTACCAAGTCGGTGGCACGCGAAACCGCGCGCGGGCCCCTGCACGTGAACTGTGTCTGTCCCGGCCCGACGGACACTCCGCTTTTCGCATCGCTACCCGAGAAGCTTCGCGGTGCCCTGGAGCGCGCGATTCCCTTCCGGCGCCTGGCACGGCCAGAGGAGGTGGCCGAAGCGATCCTTTTCTTTGCGAGCCGCCGCTCCGACTACGTGACGGGACAGGTCATGAGTGTGAGCGGCGGCCTCACCATGGCGGGTTGAGATGGAGTACCAGGACGTCTGCTACGAGGTCGACGGACCGAATGCAATCGTCACAATCGACCGACCGGAGCGCCTCAACGCGTTCCGTGGCCGCACCATCGGCGAGCTCCTGCACGCGTTCAAACGCGCCTGGGCAGACGCGCGGGTCGCCTGCGTGATCTTCACCGGCGCAGGAGAGCGGGCCTTCTGCGCGGGTGGCGACCAGAAGGAGTACGCCGAATCGGGTGGCTACGGCACCAGCGAAAACGGCCTCTGGGAACTCGAGGAGCTTCAGCAGACGATCCGGAACATCCCGAAACCCGTGATCGCGGCCGTCAACGGGGTCGCAATCGGTGGTGGCCACGTCCTCCAGGTCATCTGCGACGTGACGATAGCCGCCGAGCACGCGCGCTTTGGTCAGGCCGGGCCCCGGGTTGCGTCCTTCGACGCCGGCTTCGGCACCGCCTACCTGGCGCGCATCGTCGGAGAGAAACGCGCCCGGGAGATCTGGTTCTTCTGCCGTCAGTACGACGCAGAGACCGCTCTTGCGTGGGGTCTGGTCAACAAGATCGTGCCATCCGAGCGGCTCCTCGAAGAGGCGAAGGCCTGGGGCCGGGACACAGCGGCGCTTTCGCCAACGGCGATCCGCTTCCTCAAGGCCGCGTTCAACGCCGATAGCGACCACATCGCCGGGCAGGGAAAGCTCGCTTTTGCCGGTCTCGACGCATTCGCGCCCAGCGCGGAGTCCGAAGAGGGCCACCGAGCATTTGCCGAGAAGCGCGTTCCAGACTTCTCGCGCTTTCGGTAGGAAGAGGCGTGCAGCGGTTCGGCACACGCATCCGAAGACGGACCAGCCGGTGGGCTCTGCTGGTTGCGGCCGGCTGCTCCGTAGCCTGCAGCGAAGCGGCTCAGCGGCCGGGCGGCCGGGCGCTGGTGATCGGGATCGACGGAATGAGTCCGGTTCTGGTCGAACGCATGCTTCGCGAGGGCGAACTCCCCCATCTCGCGGAGCTGGCAGAACGGGGATCCTGGGGGCGCCTGCGCTCGCTCAAGCCGATCCTCTCCCCGCGCATCTGGACCTCCATGGCAACGGGCAAGCTCCCCGCGGAGCATGGCATCGAGCACTTTGCCCGGATCGACGCCGACGGCACACCCCGGCTCTACTCGAGCCTCGACCGGCGTGTACCCGCGGTATGGAATATCGCCAGCAGCGCCGGTTTTAGCGTCGGAGTCGTCAACTGGCTCATGACCCACCCGCCGGAACGGGTGCGCGGCGTGATGATCTCCGACCACGCGGCGCCCGGGGCGCTGGCCGGACGCTTGGGGCTAGCGGCAGGGGTTCTGAAAACTCCTCAAAAAAAGATCGAGGGGGCGAGCCGTGAAGCGGTCTTCACGCATCCGGCCGCTTGGGCCGAGCGCTTCACAGCACTGGGCACGGCAGCGTCTCCCTTGACGAAGGTCCCCAACCCCTTTGCCGCACCTCCCCCGGGCAAGGGCCGGCTCCTTTGGGAGCGCCTGGCCAACATCGCAGCACGCGACGAACACGTCGTGCGGGCCGCGCTCGAAATCGATGCCGAGCTGCGGCCCGACCTCCTCTTGGTCTACGTGAACGGCGTCGACGCCGTCTCGCATTTCTTCTGGCCGAGCGTCGCACTCGATGGCCCGGACCCGCCTGCACACCGGCAGCCGGCAGCACCCTTGGCGCGTCAGCGAGCAGCGCTATACGCCACCTATCGCTTCGCCGACGCGCTCGCCGACGCGCTCGCCGACGCGCTCGTCGGCGTGCTCCTGCGCGGCTTCGGCACACAGGACCTGGTGCTCGTCGTCTCCGACCACGGCTTCGAGAACGCCCGCCCGGGCGACCCGAGTTCCGGGGTGCACGTCACGGAGCAGGCGATCGATGGGATCGTCTTCGCCGCGGGGCCCGGTGTGCCGTCTGGAGGCCAGGTTCGCAACATGTCGGTGACGGACATTGCCCCGACGTTGCTGGCGTGGCTGGGTCTCGCCGTGGGAAGCGACATGAGTGGCCGGGTCGCAGACTTCCTGCCAATAGAGACGGGCCGGATCCGCAGCTGGGACGATCTCCCGGTCGAACACGTCGGCGGGAAGGAGTCGGGAGCGGAAGACGTGATCGTCGAGCAACTGAGGGCGCTTGGCTACCTCGAGTAGCGGGCCCCGATCAGACTTCCTGCCAATAGAGACGGGCCGGATCCGCAGCTGGGACGATCTCCCGGTCGAACACGTCGGCGGGAAGGAGTCGGGAGCGGAAGACGTGATCG